>Ga0209918_1000753_pt1 | contig 19833 bp, 13 predicted proteins | sample SalPonD_shore_MG_FD_185712 | JGI IMG/M metagenome (GOLD analysis project Ga0209918, IMG submission 185712) | Salt pond soil microbial communities from South San Francisco under conditions of wetland restoration - Salt Pond MetaG... | ecosystem: Environmental > Aquatic > Marine > Intertidal zone...
CCCAAATAATCTTATGGAAGAATTTGTCGATTCTATTACCTATATCGATCTTGGTGCTATTTTTATCCTCGGGCTTATAGCAGGACTCACTGCCGGTATTGTTTTTGGCAGAATTATGAGTAATAAACAAGTTACAGGATAATGATCCTGTAAAAAGAGTCAGCTTTTAATAAAACCCCGGCCTATTACATTCAGACATGTGGCATGTACGTGCTGATTGATGCTTAATTTTTACTGGTCAAAGTTATTACTCATATCTTAAAGCATCAATAGGATCGAGACCGGCAGCGCGACGTGCCGGGAAATAGCCAAAAATGATTCCTACAAATCCGGAAAATACAAATGCGATAATTATTATCTGTAGTTGAAAAACAAAAGGTACACTAAGCATTGATGCAGCGATCAGAGCTCCTATTATTCCAAGTATGATACCTAATAAACCTCCAAACAGGGAAAGTATTACGGCTTCAACCAGAAATTGCATCAGTACTTCCCTGCCCAGAGCGCCGATAGCCAGCCTGATGCCTATTTCACGCGTTCGTTCCGTGACAGATACCAGCATGATGTTCATAATACCAATACCGCCAACAAGTAAACTAATGGCAGCTACCGCCCCAAGGAATGTCGTTAATACTCCGGTAGTACTTGCCATTGTGCGAGCTATTTCAGCCATATTCCGAACACTGAAATCATCCTCTTCCCCAATTTTAATCCTTCGTCTCTGCCTCATCAGAGCTTCGACATCTTTCTCTACCTGATCTGTTATATCACTATTCTGCGCTGATATGAATATCATGGAGACATCCTGCGAACCTGTAAATCGACGCTGTACAGCCCGCAAAGGCATTAGTACCAGGTCATCCTGATCATGACCGAATGTTGATTCTCCTTTAGATTTCAAGACACCTACAACCTGACAGGCCACGGTACCCAGCCTAATAGTGGCCCCTACCGGATCCTGATATCCGAAAAGTTTATCCCTGATAGTTGCCCCTATAACACATACCATTTTCCCTGCTTTCAATTCTGAATCTGTAAATCGACGACCTGTTTCAATAATCCAATCTCTTACATCAAAATATCCGTTATCGGTACCTGTTACACTGGTTGACCAATTTTCATTTCCATATACGGCGATAACCGGAGCAGAAACTGTTGGTGCCACGGCTGCAATACCTGATACTTCCCTGGAGATTGCCTCCGCATCACTCTGCTCAAATAGTGGCGCACTTGACCGTACTCCACCCGGGCCTGCATGTGTCCCCGGGCGAATAGTAAGCATGTTGCTACCCAGGCTTGCAATACTGTCAGTTACTAATTTTGTAGCTCCTCCGCCTAATGTAATCATGCTTATTACAGCTGCAACACCAATTACAATACCCAAAATAGTAAGCGAGGAACGCATCATATTGCGACCTATCTCACGAAGCGCCAATGCAAGTGTATTCCAAATCATAGTTTTATTTTCTCATTATTTCTATCTTCAACCACACGTCCATCCAGGAAATGAATGACACGATCTGCGTAAGCAGCCATTTCCGGTTCATGGGTAACCATAACTACCGTTATACCCTGTTTTTCATTCAACTCTGACAAAACCTTCATAATCTCGTGGCTTTGTCTTGAATCAATATTACCCGTTGGTTCATCAGCTAAAAGAAGATATGGATCTGAGACTATAGCCCTTGAAATAGCCACACGCTGTTGCTGTCCTCCGGATAATTCACCAGGTGTATGATGTTCCCAGCCTTTTAATCCCACAGCCTCAAGAGCTTTCATAGCCTTAAGACGTCTCTCTGAAATCTTAACTCTCCTGTACACCAGTGGTAATTCAACATTCTCAAGTGCGGAGGTACGTTTCAGCAGGTTATATCCTTGAAAAACGAATCCGAGATAATTTCTACGTAGCAAAGCTCTTTGATTTTGTGTCAATTTCCCGGCTTCAACACCTTTAAAACGATATGATCCGGATGAGGGTGTATCCAGACAACCAATCATATTCAGACAAGTTGATTTCCCCGATCCACTGGGACCCATGATAGCTACAAACTCACCATCATAGATTTTTAAATCTACTCCGTCCATCGCACGTACCTCAGCCACACCCGTTCCATAGATTCTCGTAATATTACTAAAATGAACAAGCGGCAGACCATCGGGCATCATTTTATTTTGGGCATATAGCCGTGGTTCTATTTCATTATGTATCTGCATATTATACTCACCGTGATGATCGTCGTACAGGCGGATGCGACATCATTCTCGCTTCTGAACGTGTACTTCCTTGTTTGCCGGTAGATACATCTACCAGAAGCGTCATACCAAGTGTAACATCGCCGGATAAAATTTGTGTCTTTACTCCATCAGAGAGACCAGTTGTTACGGGAATTGCCACCGGTTTGCCCTCTCTTAAAGTCCAAACGACTTTACTTTTAGGTATCTCAGATTCTTGCATCCCCGGGGGAGTAAATCGTAAAGCACTATTAGGCACTACAGTTACGCTATCCACTTTTTGTGTTGTTATTTCAGCTGTGGCCGTCATACCCGGACGTAAAAGAAGATCCTGATTATTAACTTCCAAAACGCCCTTATAAGTCACAACGCCTTCAACCATTTGTGAAGCGTAATGCAATAAAGTAAGCCTGGCCGGGAATATACGATTCGGGTAAGCATCTACCGTAAAAACAGCCTCCTGACCTTCCTGAACCTGGCCAACATCAGCCTCATCTACATCTACATTCAATTCCATATGGGTTAAATCTTCGGCAAGCCTGAATAGTACGGGTGTTTGAAAAGATGCGGCAACAGCCTGCCCCGGCTCAATGTTTCGAGTAAGAACAATACCATTTATCGGGGAACGAATAGCCGCTTTGCTGAGGTTTGTTTGGGCTACATTCAAAGCGGCTTTTGCCACTTCAATTTGTGCTCTCGCATTTGCTTCGGTCGCATTTGCTCTCGTTAATGCCGCTTTTGCAGCTTCATAATCCTGTTTGGATACATAATTCTGTACACTTAATTGCTCAATACGATTCATTTGCAGTTGCTGCTCCTGCAAAGTGGCTATTGCCTGTTCAAGAGAAGCCTGAGCTGAAGCTACTGAAGCCTGTGCCTGAACGACCTCCGCTTCCAATCGTTTGGTATCCATAACTGCCAGAATCTGGCCGTTTTGAACGCGGTCATTGACATCAACATTTACCAATTTTATTAGTCCCGATAATTCACTTCCCACATCGACCGTGTTCACAGGTTCCAGGTTACCCGTTGCGGTAACTTTGACTACAAGACCGCCTCTTTGAACCACAGCCGTTTTATACTGTATCGGTGCTGTACCTCTAAAATTGAACCAGTATATAAGGGCAGCAGCAACAATTATTAGTAATGCCAATCCTGAAAACCATTTTAAACGTTTATATCTCGACCCTGATTTGCCTAAGCCCAGTGTCTTCTCGATTTCCTTATTACCAGTTTCTGATTTTACCTTCTCTTTAAAATCCTGCTGTGCAATGTCACTACCCGATGGGGATATGATATTATTTTCTTCCTGTTTCATAACTTATTTCCCATCATTTTTTTCTTCCCATTGAATAAATATGCCGTGAAGTAATAGCAATAACTATTTTATATGGAATAAATTAACTGAGATACTATTCACTCTTTGCCATACAATCTTGTATATACAGGAGTAAGTTTATCTGTAGTGTATATCATGGATTCCACTACATCGGGACTATTTTAGCCGCTTGAGGTACAGATAAATTTCTAATTATTACATTTATCTTATTTAGAAGTGATTTAACTGAAATAATAAAATACTTAGGAAGAGATTCTGTGCTTTTGTATTTCGTTATTCAGTTGAATAGTTGATCATTGTATGATTTCCGATAAATCACCACATATCAGATTGCAGCTTTTACTTCTACTATGTTATATACTAATATTATCTCATCCCTTATACGCGTACCAAAGCTTTACCGGGGAAGACAGTACCTATAGAAGTAAATACCTTGTTTTACCAGCCATAGCAACAAGCCCTGAGACCAGCCTGATGTTGGGCGGTGTATTGATCAGACAGTTTAAGCCAAAGAATGCCGGGTCAGAAACACGATCATCCACAATGCTGGTATCTGCCATTTACACATTAAAAAATCAAATACTCTGCAGTTTCCTGCCTGATATCATTCTACCTAATGAGTCATGGATTTTAACCGGTAATTATTATGTCAATTATTTTCCCGATAAGTTCTGGGGTGTTGGGCCAAACACAAAGAATAGCGATGAGATGTCTGTTATCTTTACTCAAATAAATCTTGAGCAGTCCTTTTTAAAACAAATTAAACCGACATTATATATCGGACCACAAATTCGATGGTCCAGGTTATCAGGTGTAAAATTTAAAGATACTGAGGGTAACCGAATTAATGCACCTGATATTAATGGTGCAAAAGGCAGTACATCGGCCGGGCTTGGATTTATAGCCCGATGGGACAAACGTAATAGCATATTGACTCCAACAAAAGACTATTATTTGAACCTTTCCTTGTTATTTAATCCTGCTTTTTTAGGTACATCAAACCCATATAATTCTTTTCAATTGGATGCACGCAGATACTTCGATTTGAGAAAAAACGGTCACACTGTTATTGCATTACAAACTATAACACGTTTTATCTCCGGTTCTCCCCCTTTTCGTGATATGGCCGTAATTGGAGGTGATAAAATCATGAGAGGTTATTATGAAGGACGTTACCGTGATAACAATGCCTCACAAATACAAGCGGAATTTCGACAACAAATCGCCGGAAGATTCGGCTTCACGATATTCTCCGGCTTTGGAAATGTTTGGAATAATTTCAGGGATTTTTCCGTAAGTAATACGAAATGGGCTTCAGGTATCGGACTTCGTTTTGATATGAATCCCCGGGATACGAATAATTTGAGGCTCGATTTTGGTATTGGACAACATACAACCGGTTTTTACCTGATGTTTGGTGAAGCCTTTTGAAGATTTTTTATCCGTGACAATCCGGGTAATCTGTGTCACCTGCGTATCATTCTGCAAAAAAAATCACGGCCCCTTTTTTGGGAACCGTGATTCAATCATTTAAATCAAATTGAGGGTCTATAATTTTTGGAACCTGGATTGAAAGAAACGAAGATATGCAGGCTCATATTCAAATTTAAGACCGGTTATCTTATCCCGGTAACTGTACACTTCTTCAATGGACTCAGCGACTACATCCATATGGGCTTGTGTATAAACCCGCCTCGGTATGGTTAATCGCACCAACTCCAGCTTAGGGAAATTATGATCACCCGTTTTCTTATTACGTCCGGCCGAAACAATACCTCGCTCCATACTTCTTACCCCCGAATCAACATATATCTCAGCGGCCAGTGTTTGTGCCGGCATTTTATCCTGACTCAAATGTGGTAAAAATTTTTTAGCATCCAGGAATACACCATGACCGCCAACCGGCCGTACGATCGGTACTCCTGCATCAATCAGTTTTTGTCCGAGATATTCTACCTGTCCAACCCGGGCCCTGATATGATCTTCATGAACCGATTCGGAAATACCAATTGCGAGTGCTTCCATATCGCGGCCGGCCATGCCTCCATACGTATGCAAACCCTCGTATATAACCACCATATTTCTGGCTTTATCGAATAATTCCGGATCATTCAATGCCAGGAATCCACCGATATTAACAAGAGCATCCTTCTTGGCGCTCATCGTTGCTCCATCGGTCAGAGAGCAGATCTCATACACGATATCATGTATCGATTTATTTTGATATCCCGGTTCCCGTTTCTTAATGAAATAGGCATTTTCGGCAACTCTTGTCATATCATGAATGATGGGAATACCATATTTATTGGTCAACTCACGTAATTCCTTAAGATTCTTCAACGAAATAGGCTGACCGCCGGCCATATTTACCGATGTGGCTATCGACACATACGGAATCCGGTCAGCACCTTTTTCCTTGATTAAATCTTCAAGTTTATCCAGGTTTACGTCTGCTTTAAACGGGTATTCATTTTCAGGATCATGAGCTTCATCGATGATGACATCCACAAATGTTCCACCGGCCAACTCCTGATGCAGTTTGGTTGTTGTGAAATACATATTGCCGGGAATAAAATCGCCCTTTTTGATCATGATCTGTGAAATAATATGCTCCGCACCTCTGCCCTGATGGGTCGGTACCAGATAATTATATCCATAAAATTTCTTGACGGCTTCCTCAAGATGATAGAAATTTTCACTACCTGCGTAAGCTTCGTCACCCATCATCATACCTGCCCACTGACGATCACTCATGGCAGATGTACCACTGTCGGTTAACAAGTCGATATAAACATCTCGTGACCTGAGTAGAAAAGTATTATATCCAGCCTCTTTAATGGCTTTTTCTCTTGCTTCTCTTGAAATTATGCGGACCGGTTCCACCATTTTTATTTTATATGGTTCGGCCCATGAACGTTTTTTGTTTTGATTACTCATAGTTTGACCTGATTATTTTTTTTGTAATTCTTTAATAGTTTTGAATTCTGATAGTATCTCTTTTCATTTACTCTCAGGTGGATAGGCATGGGGGCTGATACGGATATTATCTGCAATAATATTCAAGCTCGAATGGGTAGTATAATGAACTAATAATTTCATCTCTTAAAATAGTCCGATACCGACAACCAATACTATAATTCCCCAAAGTGAAAAATTATTTTATATCAGTCTTTCAGTACCGGATTCCAACTCAAAGAATAAATAATAATTAATTGTTAGACAATGAGTTACAATTATCCTAAAATTTTATTTGTAGTTGAAGGTAACTTATATTCAAGATTTAAGATAATCAAGTCTTAAATGATATGGATAAGCAAAATCCCACTTTACATAGTAACCGTTATTTAATTGGAAAATGGTTTATGAACCCTACCTGGCAAATAGACCTTTTTCGTTAAGTTATGCGTTATTGACTACGGCTAAACACTCTTAGCATTCCTGCATATTTAAAGCATTGCAATCTTTTGCCAATATTTAAGATTTGTTTATCTTAATTAACATTCATTGAATAACTGAAATTATTAGCCGTATATAGTCAGAGAGATCATGCACTTAAAACCATTTCAAACAAATACCATTATCGAACCATTTCGTATACGTTCTATCGAAGCCATGCACTTCACTTCCATGGAAGAACGCCAACAATTATTAAAGGATGCCGGCTATAATCCATTTTTATTGAAAGCAGATGATGTCCAAATTGATTTACTTACTGACAGCGGCACAGGGGCTATGTCTAAAGATCAATGGTCGGCTATGATAGCCAGCGATGAATCTTACGCGGGATCATCATCATATTATAAATTTGAACATGCTATACAGGATATTACCGGATACGCTAATGTTATTCCGACTCACCAGGGCCGGGCTGCGGAAAATATTTTATTTACCACCATAGCCAAACCTGGTGACGTCATACCAAGTAATACCCATTTTGATACAACACGCGCTCATGTGGAACATGCCGGTGCAGAAGCACGTGACCTTGTCATTCCGGAAGGACGCAAACCGGGGTTAAAACATCCTTTTAAGGGAAACATGGATCTGGATGCCCTGAAAGCAACTATTGAAGAAACAGGACCGGAACGCATACCTGTGGTCATGATGACCGTTACCAATAATTCCGGAGGTGGACAACCGGTGAGCATGAAAAATATTAAGAAAACTTCCGAACTTGCACATGAATATGACATCCCCTTCTTTCTGGATGCCTGCCGTTTTGCAGAAAATGCATGGTTCATTAAAATGCGTGAAGAGGGTTATGCTGATAAATCACCTATAGAGATCGCACGTCAAATGTTCGATTATGCTGACGGTTGCACCATGAGTGCAAAAAAAGACGGTATGACCAACATTGGCGGTTTTCTTGCCGTTGATGATCCGGAATTAGCTAAACAATGCAGAAGTCTTGAGATTTTGACAGAAGGATTTCCAACTTACGGTGGAATGGCCGGATATGATATGGAAGCCATTGCCCTTGGATTATATGAAGCGTTGGATGAAAAATATCTCCGGTATCGTATACGCACTATATCATATCTGGGCGATAAATTAACCGAAGCCGGCGTCCCGATAGTTCAACCTACAGGAGGACATGCCATTTATATCGATGCTAAAGAAATGTTACCGCATATTCCCCCCCTGGAATACCCGGCTTGGTCTTTGAATAATGCCCTATACCTGTTAGGTGGTGTACGTGGAGTTGAAATCGGAAGTATTATGTTCGGTATGCAACCCGATGGAACAGAAAAACCCGCTGCCCTGGAACTTGTCCGGTTGGCCTTTCCTCGTCGTGTTTATACGCAGAGCCATGTTGATTACCTCTCGGAAGTAATATTATCGGTTTTTGAGCAGCGTGATCAACTAACCGGCTACCGTGTCGTTTCACAATCGAATGTACTCCGCCATTTTACCGTTCAACTCGAACCAATAGAATAACTTTTAAATTTGTTTTTTTATTTCTCTATCGGAGGATTGACAGTTTGCAAGCTGGCAGGTAATCTACTGGAGTTCATTAAATATTTATCAATATGACGAGCGGCGTCTCGTCCTTCGCCAATAGCCCATACGACGAGTGACTGTCCGCGGCGGGCATCACCGGCTGCAAAGACACCGGGAATATTGGTCATCATCTTATCATTAACCTTGAATGTACCAAACTCTGCATCCAGGCCAAATTTTTCAAAAACGTTACTTTCAGCCCCTTCAAAACCGATAGCGATCAGGACCAGGTCGGCATCTATTTTAAGATCAGGATCCAGGACTTTTTTGTCTGTTCTTTTTCCGTTTTCATCATAGGTCCATTCCACACGTTCTGCTGCAAGATAATTTACCCTGTCATCTTTGTCATCATCAACAAATTCTATGGTATTGACACCGAATTCCTGTTCGCCACCCTCTTCAATAGCATACGTTTTCTTATATACGAGTGGTTGTTCCGGCCACGGGTTATCTAACTTCCTTTTTAAAGGCTTTTGGGGGTTAATACTAATTTGTACGACCTGTTTAGCACCCTGTCTGTGTGCAGTGGCCACACAATCGGCACCTGTATCACCACCACCCAAAACAATCACATTTTTATCTTTAGCATCTATTATCTTATCAACTTCTTTGCCTGCCTGCCGACGATTGGCATTAACAAGATATTCCATTGCATAATGAACTCCATTGAGATCACGACCGGGTAATGAGACGTCTCGTTGTTTAAGAGCACCAATTGCCAATAATACTGCATCAAAATCATCATAAATACGCTCGAAAGGTATATTGTCTCCAACCTCAGTATTTGTCATAAAAAATATACCTTCTTCAGAAAGCTGTTTAATACGTCTTTTTACCTGTTTCTTGGCAAATTTGAAATCAGGTATTCCATATGTCATCAATCCGCCCGGTGTATCATCCCTTTCAAATATCGTAACTTTATGACCGCAACGGTTTAATTGTTGAGCAGCTGCAAGCCCGGCAGGTCCGCTGCCAATTATAGCAACATCAAATCCGGTACGTTCTTCAGGTGGCTCCGGCTTAATCCAACCCATTTCCCAACCTTTATCGACGATGGCCCGTTCGATGCTTTTTATGGCCACCGGATCATCATTAATTGATAGAACGCAAGCATTCTCACACGGTGCGGGGCAGATATATCCTGTGAATTCAGGAAAATTATTAGTAGCATGTAGACGGCTTAAAGCCGATTTCCAATCCCCCAGATTTACAAGATCATTCCAATCCGGAATTATATTACCGATTGGGCAGCCCCCCATGCAAGTGGGAACACCACAATCCATACATCTTTTGCCTTGTTGCTGCAGATGCTCTTCGTCCCATTCCGGTTTCCAGATCTCTTCATAATCTGATGTTCTTTTATCCGCAGGACGTTTACCTATAGGTTTACGATTATACTCTAAATATCCGCCTGGATGATTCTCACTACTCATGCTACTATACTTTGTTTAGGTTTACCTGGAAGTTCTTGCCTGATATCAATCCCTTTTTCAAGATTCTCACTGAGAACCCGTGCATAGGCATCCGGCATTACTTTTACAAAATGGCGAACACTTTCTTCCCAGTTATCTAAAATACGCCCGGCTTTAGCGCTATTAGTGTATTGATAATGATTTTCCAATAAACGATGAACAATTTTCAGATCTCTGTCCTCTTCAAATGATTCCAGATGAATCTGCTGTTTATTCATCTTCGCCTCAAAATCCTTATCCTCATCGAAGATGTATGCTTCACCGCCACTCATACCGGCACCAAAATTTTTACCTGTACTGCCCAAAATCACTACAACTCCACCGGTCATATATTCGCAGCCATGATCACCAATACCTTCTACTACAGTCATTGCTCCGGAATTTCGAACGGCAAAACGCTCACCGGCTTGCCCATTGAAGTAGGTCTCACCAGCCGTTGCTCCATATAAAGCCACGTTACCGATGATAATATTATCCGAAGCCTCATAGGTGCTTTCTTTCGGTTTTTTCACAATAATTTTGCCACCGGACAGGCCCTTGCCCACATAATCGTTTGCCGATCCTTGCAGATGCAATGAAAGGCCCTTTGCCAGAAATGCCCCGAAACTTTGTCCAGCTATCCCGGAACAGTTTAGGGTGACCATATCATCATTCAGTGCTCTCATGCCATGTTTCTTCGTAACGGCTGAACTCAATAATGTACCGAATGTCCGGTCGCGATTAGAAATTTTCACATCAAGACTGATCGTCTTATTATCCTCAAGCGCGGGCATAACCTGATCAATAATTTTATGATCGATTTTACGATAAAGTTTATGGTTCTGTTCCCTGGTTTTAATATGGTCGTCGTCGGATGGTTGACGATACAACAGTGGAGAAAGATCGAATTCGGGCGCTTTTGTTTTTTTCAATTCTTTCGGGCGAAGCATTTCAACCCTTCCAATCATTTCATCCATTGAACGAAATCCCATATCAGCCATTAATTCACGTACTTCGCGTGCTATAAACTTCATATAATTGATGATATACTCCGGTTTTCCGGCAAAACGTTTACGTAACTCCGGATCCTGAGTGGCAATACCTACCGAACAGGTATTACAATGGCACTTACGTAACATGATACATCCCAAAGTAACCAATGGAGCCGTTCCAAAGCCATATTCTTCCGCCCCCAAAAGAGCTGCAACCACGACATCTCTACCTGTTTTTAAACCGCCATCTGTACGGACCCGTATTCTTGAACGCAAATTAGTGGCAAGTAATACCTGGTTAGCCTCAGCCAAACCTAATTCCCATTGTGAACCGGCCGACTTTATTGACGTTTTTACGGCCGCACCTGTACCACCTGAATCTCCGCTAATTAAAACGGCATCGGCCCGTGCTTTGGCTACACCGGCCGCAATCGTACCGACACCAGATTTCGAAACAAGCTTTACGTGAATTTCAGCATCAGGATTTGCGCATTTCAGATCATGAATCAATTGAGCAAGATCCTCAATAGAATAGATATCGTGATGTGGCGGTGGTGATATCAACCCAATTCCGGGAATCGTATACCGTACTTTGGCAATAATGTCCCCTACTTTTCCACCGGGTAATTCGCCACCCTCTCCGGGCTTAGCTCCCTGGGCCATTTTTATTTCTATTTGTTTGGCACTGGCAAGGTATTCACTGGTCACGCCAAAACGACCACTAGCCACCTGTTTCATAGAACATTCCCTATCCGTTCCGAAACGTTCAACTTCCTCACCGCCTTCGCCGGTTCCTGATTTTCCACCGATCCGGTTCATAGCAACGGCCAATGTTTCATGCGTTTCTTTACTTAAAGAGCCAAATGACATCGAACCGGTTGAGAATCGTTTCATGATCGATTCTTCAGGTTCTACTTCTTCTATTGGGATTGACTTGCCATTTTTGAAATCGAGGATGCCACGTATGGTAAATTGATGTTCACTTTGTTCATTTATGGCTTGTGCAAACTCTTTGTAAACGTTATAATCGTCGCCTTTGACAGCGTATTGCAACTTGCCTATTGTGATTGGATTCCATTCGTGTTCTTCACCGTCACGGCGCCAGTAATACTCTCCCCCTGACTTTAAGGGCAAAGTCCCGGCTACCTTACTATTATAAGCGCGTTCGTGACGCTTGATAATCCCATTCTCAATCTGATGTAAACCGATACCGGACAGACTGGCTGTTGTTCCTGCAAAATACTCCTGTACCAAATCATTATTCAATCCGATTGTCTCAAAAATTTGAGCTCCTTTATAACTCTCAAGCGTTGAAATACCCATTTTGGACATCACTTTAAGGATACCACCTTCTATCGCTTTACGATAGTTGAGATAAGCATCTTTACGCGTTACGCTCGTAAAACCCTCACGCAGCATCTTTGTAATAGTACGGTAAGCTAACCATGGATTTACGGCATCCGCACCATATCCAAGAAGCGTACAAAAATGATGAACCAGTGTAGCCTCACCCGATTCAACAACCAGGGCTACTTGTGTTCTCAGGTTCTTCCGTATCAAATGATGATGGAGCGCTCCGACCACGAGTAAAGAGGGAACGGCCATCCTTTTATTACTGACTGAGCGATCGGATAAAATCAATATCTCACAACCGTTTAAAATAGCTTCTTCAGCCCGCTCACGCATCAATTCAATAGCCCTGCGCAGTTTTCGTCCAGCCGGGTAAGTGGTGTCTATGATACAGGATCGAATACCATTATCATCAATATCCCGGATGATTTCCATTTCCTCGTCCGTTAGAATAGGAGATTGCAGGTACAACTGACGACAATGTTCTGGTGACTCCGATAGGAGGTTATGTTTACTACCAATATGGCTTTCAAGCGAAGTGACTAAATCTTCCCGTATATAATCAAGAGGTGGATTCGATACCTGTGCAAATTCCTGTTTAAAAAAGCTAAAGAGTGGTTTTTCCTGCTGTGAAAACACAGGAAGCGGAGTATCATCACCCATTGCCCCTTTTGGATCTTTGGCATCCTCTATCATGGGTTTAATAAAACGGTTGAGATACTCCAGGGTAAATCCGAACGCCTGTTGATATTTATCAATATTATCGAAATCGAAATTATCTGTTAATCTGATATCATTTTTAGCCATCAAATCTGGGAGGCGAACCCTGTTATCATCTAACCATTTCTGATATCTTTCATCAACGAGCTCATCAAATATTTCTTCTTCAGGGATAATCCGGCCTTCTTTTGTATCAGCCATAAATAATTGACCCGGCTTTAAACGGCCTTTTTTTACAATATTCTCATTGGGAATATTCAGAACACCATCCTCACTGGCCATCACCAATTTCCCTTCGTCGGTAATTAAATACCTGCACGGCCGGAGGCCGTTTCTATCAAGAATGGCTGCAACTCTGTACCCATCGCTGGCTGCTACGAGTGCGGGACCGTCCCATGGTTCCATCAATGTTGAGTGATAATCATAAAATGATTTTCTGAGAGGATGCATGAACGGATCTTTGTTCCATGCTTCCGGAACCATCATACGTAACGCATGAGGTAAATCACGCCCACCCTCATGTAACAATTCGAGAACATGATCGAAACCGGCACTATCACTGATTTCCACATCGGGCGTTATCGGTTTTATCTTTACTATATCTTCTCCAAACTTCTCTGATGCTAAATGCGGTTCCCGTGTTTTCATCCAGTTAATATTTCCCTGAAGTGTATTAATTTCACCATTATGAACAATCACACGATATGGATGAGCAAGATCCCATGAACCAAGTGTATTAGTCGAAAAACGTGAATGAACCATTATCAAACTCGTTTTAACCATCGAATTTGATAATTCAGGATAATAGCTTCGCAGCTGGGCACAGGTCAGAAGCCCTTTATAAACAATTTTACGCCTGTCGAGGGAACATATATAAAACAAATCACCACTCCATAAAGCACGTTGTCTTACAGCTTTCTCCATTAAACGGCGTAATACATATAGTTTTGTATCCAGTTCTTCCGGATCAACGGGTTTTATTGGTTCAACAAAAAACTGAAATACAACCGGTTCCGTCTGTAATGCCGTTTTTCCCAAACCGGTATTATCTGTGGGTACTTTTCTCCAACAGATGATATTGAATTTTTCTTTCCTGGCAGCTTCATGCATTACCTCTTTCAAGGCATTTTGCTTCTTTGTTTCCCGCGGGAAAAATACCTGCCCTACCCCGTAACTATCATAATCACCCAATTCAGGTATAATAGCTTTGAAAAAATCATGAGGTTTCTGAAGCATCATCCCGGCACCGTCACCTGTTTTTTCCTCGGCACCACGCGCCCCACGATGATCCAGGTTTTCCAGGATATGGAAACCATCTTCAATCAATTGATGTGTAGGGTTACCATTTAAATTTACAACAACCCCGACACCACAATTAGAGTGTTCATGTTTTGGATTGTATAGTCCCTTAGATAATTCACATGAGATGTGCTTCATTGGATACTGCTCCTTCGTAATAATTGGTAACTTTTCCTTCCGCAATCAATACAAAATTATAATCAATAATGATCAAAAAATCATGTTTTAAACAAATTTTAACTCGATTTTTTATTGGAAGCGCTTTTTAACATCTATGATGGCACTTATATATTTTTTACGAGATGATGGATTGATTAATTAATGTATTTTTTTATGATAAAATCATATTATCGGAATAATTTTTACACTGTTACCACTACATATATTAAGACATATTTATGGTTACATATTTTGTTAGTATATCTATTTATCTAAGAATTTACCTACTGAATAATCTTATAACCATATACCTACAGAACAATTAAAATAATATATACTTATAATCCTATATGTATGTTTTATTGTTACATAGTTGGCGTAACACATTTTTTAAAAAATATTCAAACCCCTTACTCGGAAACATAGGAACTAAATCAAAATCATATCATATATCATTCTCTCTCTTATTGCATATAATCGTTATTCCTATTCTAACATTTTTATTATTGGCCCCGATAAATATTTCTTACCCGGAAGTATTATGTACAATAAGTAACATATACCATTTCCGGTCTCACAACTATGAATAAAACAAAGCCAGCAGCTTCAGGCATATTGCTATATTGGGAAGATTGTTTAACGTTCAATAATCAAATCACAATCATCTTATAATCACACCATATTATATTTTATTTAATACATATTAACATGCATAAAATAAGTATAATAAATAATCATATTACTATCATGGATTATCATTAAATACGTCCATACATATTTCAATAATGCCATTAAAAAGCGCTTTTTTATCTAATTACCATACATTAAATCAATCCGTAACATAATTGTTTCAACTTCCCGATATCTTAAAAATGAATCACAGTTGAACCATGAAATAAATTATCTATCTCATATATTTATTATAGAAATGTTGCTATTATGATACAGTTACATTTCGTTTCTTGACTTTAAGAAGGCTTTGCAAAACCCGGGATTTTACCCAATCTTAAAATATTACAATTTCTATATCCCAAATGAAGGTGATTTAACTGCTTTTTCATATTTACCCAGGCTTAGATCTAACATGAAACCTTAATTAATCTAAGTTCTATGAAAAAAAACGGGTAGACATGAAGGGACCTTTAACAATAAATTGATATAAATCGTGTTACTAAATATGAATAATTAACGGTTTAACTGTGAAGATATTGGACAATTCTAAATCTGCATTGTTATTTATAATTTTGCCATCTTGTTAAGCTTATATTTAAAAACAAATAAAAATGATCATCCATAATTATTAAATGGAGTTACGACTTGAATAATTTCGACGAAAAAGCCAAAGAGTGGGATGATAATCCAATTCATATCGAACGTTCCCGGGCAATAGCTGAAGCTATAAGAAAAAATGTCTCATTATCCGTTACTATGAAAGCCTTTGAATATGGGTGTGGAACGGGATTATTGAGTTTTACGCTTCAACATGATCTTGGATCTATAACAATGGCAGATAACTCTGATGGTATGCTTCAGGTACTCAGAGACAAAATAAAGGAACAAAACGCAGAAAACCTGGTACCTATAAAAATTGATTTAACAAATGATTCTCTGCCTGATCAGAAATACGATCTTATTTTTACCCAAATGACACTGCATCATATTCAGGATATTGATGCAATATTAAGTACTTTTTACAAAATGTTAAATAATAATGGGATATTATGTATAGCTGACCTCGATAAGGAAGACGGTTCATTTCACGGGAAAGAGGTTCACGATGTTCACCATGGATTTGACAGGGATAAGCTGGCTGATAAAATGCGCGATTCCGGATTTAATAACATCACATTTTCAACAGCTTATAAGATGTCCAAGGAAATAGACGGTAAATCAAAATCTTTCCCCATATTCCTGGCCGTTGCACATAAATGAATACCAATTTTCGCTGTAATACTGGTATCAAATAATAATGTTAACAGTATTTTCTTCAGAGTGCTGAAATCAAAATAATTTTGGATCTTCGATCATATAAAGGTATAAAGGTAGATAGGTAACTAACGGGATCTGCATTCTTATCGTAGTTTTTTTATTTCCTATACTGCTTGCCCAACAGCTTGTAAGTCATCTACATAATAATAAATATCAATAATTTATTAGAATTTTCTATACCTACTAATCTATACATATATATTATCTTGCGATGCGGTAATAAATCTTTACACGCCGCAATCAGTAATACTTGTTTTTTGAAAAACATCCTGGGGAAAAATCAGCAGCCGTGATTTTTAAAACGTAACCAGGTGAGCAGTTCTATTCACAAATTAAATATTACAATTTCTAAAGAGTCAGGAGTTATTATGCAAGATAATGTAGCCCTCATAAAAAAAGTTTTCAACGCACTTGAAAAAGGTGATATACCAACTATTCTTAACCTTGTCGAGGATAAAGTAACCTGACAATCCCCTGCTTCCGGAAATTCCCTGGTCGGGTTACAGAAAATCAAAAAAAGAGGTGACGGAATTTTTTGATCAACTAGGGAAATATGTATAACCGAAAAATTTTGTTATGGATGAAATCACGACTCAGGAAAACAGGGTTGTCGTTGAAGGTAAAAACCAGGGTAAGATAAAGGCAAACAATAAAACCTATGAACATAACTGGGTAATGATATTCACTTTTAAAAATGGGAAAGTGACACGATTCCGTCATTATTATGATTCAGCCGACCTTGTTGCAAAATTACGTGATGTGACGACTGCCGGTAAAATCCACTCTAAATAGGCAATTATATCCTTCAAAAAGAGAATCCGTCACCTAAAAATGACGGATTCTCTTTTATATATATGCTACTCTTTCCAATTAGTCATTAATGGTCCATCATTACCATATAAAGGGTCTGCCTTGGGTAAGGAAACCCGCGCAATATTCTGATCGGCATATTGACGCTCACTATCCATACCATAATTCATATCATAATTTTGTCCATCCGGATAAGCACCTAATACTTGAAAATCAGGACTCTGATCGAGTTTTTTATGTGCTATTCCAGCCGGTAATATTATCATATCCCCTTTTTTAAGATGCAAGGTCATACCCTGATCTCCACCAAATTGAATGCGTGCATCACCATCGCAAACGATAAGACATTCGTGAGCGGTACTGTGATAATGATGATATGGGAATACACCATTTACCCACATCCCACTCCAGCCGTTATCCGCCATAAGTTGTTCCAATTCATCAATAGTTTCTTCATCGGTTACATTAACGGCCCTTTTATAAACCAAAAGGGATAACGTTGAATTATTTGGGAAATGGCCGTCATCTTTTATAAGATGTGGCTGAACATCTGGCTCGTTTAGCAAATTTTCTCTAATAGCGTTATTCTCGTTCATTGATATAATAGATTTTATTTATTTAAAGCTTCTTTTATATCCTTAACGAAAAACAAAATGATATGATTCAAATCTTATTAATATTTAATATTATTAAACTTACAACCCAATAAGTAATTCAAATATATAATTACGGCACACTATTTATAGAGACATTCTATCAATAAACTCCCTAAACTGATGATAACATTATACCGAACCTCTAAAAAATGATTTTGGTCAGCAAATCGAAGACCTGTTGCGCTCCATTGTAATTGCCCATAATGTAAAAACGGTTGAATCTGTTGAAGATCTTCCTTTTTAATATGATATACCTTCTTTACCGGTTTTAGTTGATGATAATGAAATCATTTATAGTGAAAAAAAATTATTGACCCATCTGGATTATCTTCAAAAGTTAATGTCAGACTGGGATCGTTTTCAATCTGATGCCTGCTATATCGATGATGATGGGTCCGTTTGCTGAATGGTATTTTGTTACTTTCCCCCCGTATTCCTTTTTATTTTGTAATTGGTATCATCTCATCCAATAAAATTTAGTTTTAAAAAATTATCAAGTTTCACTTATACGGATATATAAGACTTTTTGAGATTCCGGCCTCAGAAAAATGGTCGTTAAGAATCCGGTGGAATGCAGCTTTAAAAAAAATCCATACCGCATGATTCCAGAATCTGGCAACCCCCGTATTTTAGCGTAATGGAGATGGATTTGGCCCATTGTTCGAACGCCGGCGATTTTTGGTTACTTTTCATCGATAAAAAGTAACCTAGCGATTCATAGATTCACAGTTCGTCAACCATTGATCCAATGAGTAAAATATTTCCCGGACAATAGTAAAATGGAATTTATAATTGTATTACCCAATTGTAGCTGTAAATTACAGCATACAATATTTTCTATATATATTTAAATTTTCGAAACTCTGTGGCTAACAAAAAAATAAATACAGGCATCATCGGGTATGGGATGTCTGCCCAGGTATTTCATGCCCCTTTTTTACATCTCAATCATGGTTTCAATATCACCAAAATTGTTGAGCGTCATGATCAGAAATCGAGGGAAGATTATCCCTATGTTGAAGTGGTTACTTCTGCTGATGATTTATTTGATGATCCTGCTATTCAACTGGTGATCATCACAACTCCTAATGAATGGCATCACAGCCTTGCGAAAAAAGCTTTATCTGCCGGTAAACATGTAGTTCTGGAAAAACCTCTTACTATTACAACAGATCAGGCTGACGATCTGATATCCACCGCCAGGAAGAATGAGGTTTTGTTAACTGTCTATCAAAACCGGAGATGGGATGGTGATTTTTTAACCGTAAAGGAAATTATTGAATCAGGAAATCTTGGGAAATTAGTAGAATATGAATCACATTTCGATCGATTTCGAAATTATTCGAAACCCAATGCATGGAGAGAAGAAAATGTTCCGGGAAGTGGCATTTTATATGATTTAGGCCCCCACTTAATCGATCATGCCCTGCAGCTTTTTGGTGATCCGCAGGCGGTTACAGCAGATATTCGCATTCAACGGGATGGAGGGGTAACAGACGATTATTTCGATTTAGATCTTCAATATGACCATTTAAAGGTAATACTCAAAGCCGGTATGCTGGTTCGAGAACCTAGTCCGCGTTTTCTGTTACATGGTACACAGGGTTCATTCAAAAAATTTGGCCTGGATCCACAGGAAAATGCATCTAAAAAAGGGATCACTCCAGATCAACCCGGTTGGGGTGTTGATGATCCCGACAACTGGGGTACATTAAATACTAATATTGACGGACTTCATTTCAGGGGAAATATAGAAACATTTCACGGGTGTTATCAGAAATTTTATGAAAATGTTTATGATGCCATTATCCATAAAAAGGAGATAGCTGTAAAAC
>Ga0209918_1000755_pt1 | contig 19811 bp, 20 predicted proteins | sample SalPonD_shore_MG_FD_185712 | JGI IMG/M metagenome (GOLD analysis project Ga0209918, IMG submission 185712) | Salt pond soil microbial communities from South San Francisco under conditions of wetland restoration - Salt Pond MetaG... | ecosystem: Environmental > Aquatic > Marine > Intertidal zone...
ATTTTTCCAAATAGATAATGTAATTGATAATCAATTAATAGCAGGGAACGTAGATTTTAGTAATTCGATTATTGTTGATACTCATATGACAAGAAGAAGCACATTGAATATAGATAAATTGTATTAATGATAAAATTATAAAAAATCCAAAAGGATTGCTGATTAAACCAGTATAATGTATGGCAGATAATATTAACATAGAAGAAGGTTCAAATCCTCAATCAGAATTAAATAGAGCACAGCAGGTAAGTAAAACCGATTCGGAATATAAACCTGAATCTGTAACTATTACTGATGTAGATATTGCTATACTTTCATATTTGGAAGAAATTAATTTAACAGTAGTATCATCTGATGGAGTTAAAAAATCAGTACCAGTTATTTATGGTAATCCTGAAAAATGGAATCAAGCACAAAAAAATGGATATTTTAAAGACCAAAAAGGGCAAATTCAATTACCTTTGATAATGTTCAAACGTAATGATTTATCACCAAATGATTCTCTTAATAGAAAATTTAATAAACATGAAAGAATAATTGTATCATCTGGATACAGTGACAAAAATAGATTTGATAAATTTTCTCAACAATTGGGATTGGAACCTACTCAAGAATTATATAAAATTAGAGTGGGAGACCATGTTCAAATAGATTATGATTTTATTATATGGACAGATTACGTTTCTCATATGAACCAGTTGATAGAACAATTAAATTGGAATTCATATGAATATTGGGGACCTAAAGGAAAAAGAAAGTTTCGTTCTCAAATAGATTCTTTTTCAACAAATACTGATGTAGCGGAAGGACAGGATAAAATTGTTAAAACTACATTCACATTAAATGTAAAAGGATATTTGCTTCCAGATAATGTAGAAGATTCAGAAAATGATGAAATTATAAAGAAAGGATATACAAATCAAAAGACAGTTTTGATAACTGAAACCGAAACGGGATTGAATAATATAACATCATTGGATGAATTAGATAAGGCGATATCTAAAAATAGAGATTAAAATATATATTTTTTGAAATATTTTGGATCTTTTTTTATATTTATAGAGTGAAGATAACGTAAAGAAAAAATATATATTAAAATAGTTATGGCAACAGAGCAAAAATTATCGGATAAAGAATTACAATCTATACAACAAATAAGACAATCTAATCAACAATTACTTATTGAATTTGGTAAGATTGAAATTTCTGAAAGACAGTTGGAAGAACGCAAACGACAAGTTGATAATCAATACATTGAATTAAAGAATAAAGAAAAAGAATTATTAAACAGTTTGGAATCTAAATATAAGAATGGAACTGTTGATTTGGATAAAGGAGTATATATCCCATCAGAAGATTCACAAAAAGAACCACAAATTAAAACATCATTTGATTAATATCAATAGTTTTATTTATTACAATTTTAATTAAAAAAGAATATATTACTTTAAAGTAATCGGAGAACTAAATGGCTGAAAAATTTATATCACCTGGAGTATTTACAAGAGAAAACGATTTATCATTTTTACAACAAGGAGTTGCAGAAATTGGAACTGCAATAGTAGGTTCTTTTCCAAAAGGACCCGCTTTTATACCAACTAATATAAATTCTATAGAAGAATTTAGAAATAAATTTGGTGGTGAAAATGAAAAATATTATGCAACATACGCAGTTAAGAATGTATTGGAAAATGCAACTTCTGTAACTGTAGTTAGAGTTGGAAATTTGGGAGGATACGCACATACTGGTTCAGTATTGACAGTATCATCTGCATCTGTAACTTCTTCTGTATTTTTAGCACCTTCAAATGGTGGCACTACAATTGATGTGGGAACATTTGAAACTGGTTCTACTGCTGGAAGTGTTTATTTAAGTGGAAGTGGAATTGGTGTAGTAACTGCTTCATTTAATCCAACTGATGAAAATTATTTCACAAAAGTTTTCGGTACTAATCCATTGGGTTCAAAGGGAGCCTATGTATATGCTGATTTTAGAACAACTAATTCACAATCATTTCAAAATTTAGATGGGGCAACTCTTTCAAATTCATCTCAAATATTTGATTTTGATAATCAAGATATTACTGGTTCTAAAACACCTTGGGTTAAATCACAAGATTTATCTGGAACTAAATATAATTTATTTAAATTCCATACATTGAATGATGGAACTGATACTAATAGGGAAGTAAAAATATCTATAGAAAATGTAAAAAGAGCATCAGAACTTAATACTGATTTTGGAAGATTTGATGTAGTTGTTAGAAATCTAACTGATACTGATAGTAATGTTGAAGTATTGGAAACATTTGCAGGTTGTAATTTAAATCCATCTTCTCCTAATTATATAGCAAGAAAGATTGGAGATAAATATCAAACAGTAGATTCAGATGATAGATTAGTTCCAAACGGTGATTATCCTAATAATTCATCTTACATTCGAGTTGAAATGGTGACTAATCCTGAATCCTTGCCAGAAACAGTAGTTCCTGCGGGATTTGGTGGGTATTATAAACCATTGGATTCATCTGATGTTCCAGCACTTCCTGTATTAAGTGCAGGTGGTGATGTGACTGGTTCTACAAAAACTCATTTCGGAATTGATTTTGATAATTCTAAAGATTGGGAACCTTATTTGGCTCCTGTTGCTGATGGAGCAACAGCTACTGGTTCTGCATTTTCATTACCATCTTCATTGTTTGCGGCATCTGCTACATCTTCTACAGATCAATCAAATAGAAGATTTACATTTGGATTCCAAGGTGGTTTTGATGGTGGAAATCCAAATAAAGATAAAAAATTGGCAGGAGATGTAACTACATCTAATGTATTGGGATTCGATTTGAGTGATGCTAATGCAAGTGGTTCTGTAGCATATAAAAAGGCATTAAATGTGATTCAAAATCCTTTGGAATTTGATTATAATTTATTGTTAACTCCAGGAGTAAGTAGAGATTATGGAACATCTGTAGTAGCAAGAGCTAAAGAAATAGTTGAAGATAGAGGAGATGCATTTTATATTTCTGATTTAACATGGTACGGTCAAAGTATTAATACAGCAATTGAACATGCATCACATTATGATTCATCTTATATGGCAACTTATTACCCATGGGTAAAGGTAGTTGATTCTACTTCTCAAAAACCTGTATGGGTTCCTCCTTCTGTAGTAATCGGTGGTGTGTTTGCATTTAATGATAGCATATCATCTGAATGGTTCGCGCCTGCGGGATTAAACAGAGGTGGTATCAACGGTGCAGTTGATATTTATAAAAGATTATACAGAGCAGATATGGATAATCTGTATGATGCTAAAGTTAATCCAATTGTATCATATCCAGGTCAAGGAATTGTTGCTTGGGGACAAAAAACATTACAAGATAAATCATCTGCATTGGATAGAATTAATGTTCGTAGATTGTTAATTAATTTGAAAAAGTTTGTAGCATCTACTTCAAGATTCTTAGTATTTGACCAAAATACAAATGCATTGAGAAATAGATTTTTGAACTTGACTGAACCTTATTTAGACCAAGTTCAACAACAACAAGGATTGTATGCATATAGAATTGTAATTGATGATACTGTTAATACACCAGAAGTTATTGATAGAAATCAATTAATTGGTAAAATTTATATCCAACCAGTTAAAGCTGCAGAATTTATAGTATTAGATTTCAATGTAATGCCTACTGGAGCAGAATTTCCACAATAAAATTTATTGATTTAATATTTATAATAAACAATTAAAGAGGAATTTAAATGGCAACAGTTGATAACATATTTTATGTAGATTATGAACCAAAGTATAAGCACAGATTTCAACTTCAAATAGATGGAATACCTGCTTATATTATTAAAACTGCTCAACGACCAAATGTTAGTAGTACAAGAAAAGAAGTAGATTATATTAATACTAAACGATTTTATGCTGGAAAATATAGTTGGGAAACAATAGATATTACATTTCAAGATCCTATTGTTCCATCTGGTGCTCAAAAAGTTAATGAGTGGTTCAGACAACATTATGAATCTACCACAGGTATATCAGGATATGCTTCTTCATACAAAAAGAATATTACATTGAATCTTATTGGTGCAGATGAAACTATAGTTGAAGAATGGAAATTGTATGGTTCATTCCTTCAAAATGTGAATTGGAATGAATTGGATTATGCTACAGATGATTTGATAGATATTCAAGCAACTATATCATACGATTACGCAGTTCTAAATTATTAATAAATATACTTATGGCATTCGATTTAAGAAATTATTTAACAGAAAATAAATTAACGGAAACATCAAAACTTTTAAATGAGCGTATTGAACAACGTTATGAAGTTGGAGATGAAGTAGAATTAACTGATAATGCTATTCAAAATTACGGTTCTAAATATAGAGGAAAAACATTCAGAGTAGAAGATGTTTATACTTCTGACAGAGAACATAGAGGTTATGATAGTTCATCACAAGCAGCATTATATAGTTTGCAAGGATTAAATTTTGATGTTTATGATTGGGAATTACAATAAATAAATAAAATAAATAGTTATATGTTAACAGAAATAATAGATTTACCATCCAAAGGTAAATTGTATCCAAAAGATCATCCTTTAGCATCTGGTCAATTAGAATTGAAATACATGACTGCTAAAGAAGAAGATATACTTACTACACAAAGTTATATTGAAAATGAAATAGTAACTGATAAATTGTTGGAAAGTGTTATAGTAGATAAAAATATCGACCAATTAGATTTAACAATTGGAGATAAAGAAAAAGCACTTCTACAAACAAGAATATTGGGTTACGGGCCTGAATATTCTTTTAGCTATAATAAAAAGGAATACACTGTAGACTTATCAGATGTAAATGATAGAGGAAAACCTGAATTATTTGATAATACGCCATTTATAGAATACGAACTTCCTGTGAGTGGTAAAAAAGTTACTATTAAAATTCCAAATGGGCATGATATAAAAGCATTGACAGATGAAATTAATGCGTTAAGAAAATCTGGTAGTCCAGTTGGAGCAGTTTCTTTGCGATTGGCACATCTTATAAAAGCAATTGATGGAGAACAAAATGAAAAAGCTATTAGAGAATTTTCCAAAGAAATGCCTTCCAGAGATAGTTTAGCACTTAGAACATTTGTTGAAGTAATTACACCCGATGTAGATTTATCGACGGAAATCGAGGGTGAGGAGGTGGAAATCCCATTAGGGATTAACTTTTTTTACCCTACCAGATAAGTATAGGGTAGATTTACGGAAACAAATATTCTATTTTTTACGAAAAAATCCAGGGTATTCATATGAATCTATGATGAATATGAGTGTTGCTGAACGGAATGTATTATTTGCAGAACACAGCAAATTACAAAATGAAGAAGAAAAGGAACGTAAAAAAGTGGAAAATGAAGTAAATAAAAAGACTCACTAATCAGTGAGTTTTTTTATGTCTTTATATTTATAAGAAGAACAATAATAAATATTGATAAATTATGCCACAATGGAAAGGGTTTGATGATGTAAAGAAATTGGTTGATGATTTAACCAAAGGACTTACTGATGTTTCTGAAATAGAAAAAGTTATAGAAGAAACTGTTCAGAAGCATTATGCTGGCAGAAAAGCATTAAACAAAGCCTCTGAAAAATTATTAAAGCAAAAAAAGGATGAACTTAAAGTTACTCAAGATATTGAGAAATCTTATGGTAGGATTGCAACCAGTTTCAAACGATTTTTTAGTGGGGAAAAATTAAAAGAATTAACTAGTGATATTAAAGGTGAAATAACAGGAACATTCCAAGCAGCAAAAGATGGTGTTTCTAATATATTAAATTCTCCTACATTCAGAGAATTAGGTTCTAAAGTATTTACTGGTTTGAAATTTGCTGGAATTGGTGCATTGACGGGTATTGTATTGGCTGGAAAAGCAGTTGTAGATCAATTTATGAAAATTGATAATGCGGTTTCTGACGTAATGAAAACATCTGGTGTATTGGATAATTCATTGAATACTGTATTAATTAATGCTGTTGATTCATCATCTATACTGGGAGGTAATGTAGAAGAAGCGGCAAAAGCGGCAAACGAATTATATAAACAATTTTCTGTAGCAATTCCTTTGAGTGGAAAATTGGTTGGTAATGTTGCTACAATAGCGGATAGATTTGGATTGGGAGTAGAAACAGCTACCAAATTGACTAGAATTATTGGGCAAGAAACTAATGCATCTATTTCTCAAGCATCTGATATAACTGAAAAATTTATTAATAGTTTAGGTAGAATCGGCCCTGCTGTTGTACAGAATATAGCGGATAGTTATGATACTGTTATTAATAGTTTCGGGCTGGGATTGAAGCAATTAAAAGAACAAGGAATTCAAGCAACTAGATTAGGAATTTCATTATCTGATGCCGCAGAAGTTTCTAAAGGATTATTAGATTTGGGTTCTTCAATAACTGCACAATTTAAAGCAAGTGCTTTATTAGGCGGGCAATTGAATTTACAAAGAGCTAGACAATTAGCTTTTCAAAATGATATCGTTGGTGCAAATAATGCTATTTTAGACCAAGTTCAAAAATTAGGAGATTTATCTAAATTAAATACTTACCAACGTCAAGCATTAGCACAAGCTACTGGAAAAACTGTTTCGGAACTTCAAAAAGAATTATATTTACGTTCTCATATAGGTAGAAGAAATAGAATTGATGAAGCAACTAGAAGAAGTGTTTTAACTAGATTTGAAGCAATTAGTAGAAGAATTTCAGGAGCATTTTTCCGAATTGTTTCTTCTCCAAAGATACAAAATTTAATTGGAAATGTAGTTGATAACATTGTTAAATTTTTAGATGGCCCTAGATTTTCAAAATTTATTAGTGGACTATCTGATTTTGTTGATTCTGTGGCGGGATTACTTTCTGGTGAGTATAATTTAAATCCTATTAGTTTTTTGTTTGGTGGTAATTTGATTCAACAACATCAATCAAAGAATATTACAAGATTTAATGATGGGATTATTACAAATAAAGGTGAAGCAGTTTCAACAAATCCTAGAGATTATATTATAGCTACTCAAAATCCTGCTGGATTGGTTAATGGCGATAACAATAATAATGAAATAATGGGAGAAGTTAGAGATTTATTGAAATATTTAAAAGAACATGGAGTGAAAGCTGGAGATACCTATATGGATGGTAAAAAGGTAAGTAAACAATTGGCAATTGCAGGTAGATAATAATGGATAAGAATAATCTAAAAAAACAAGAACAACAATATCAAAAAAGATTTAATGAATTTCTAGCGGAAATTGATAATGGTGGTGAATTTAAAGGTGATTTAGATAAAATGAGTAAAGGATTTTCTCACATATCTCCTAAATTACAAAAAGATTTAAATAAGCAGATTCAAATTTATAAAAATTATGCACCTACTCAATCAATCCCGGGATTTTTAGATTTCATTGGGAAATCCGCCGCTAATTCTTTATTAGGGCCTGTTGGGTTATCTTATCAAGATTTCCAAAATCCTCAACGTCTAGTTGATAAAGCAAAGAAAACTGCTTTACAAAGTATAGGTCATAACATTGCTAGTAAAGTTCCTAATCCTTCTACTATTATTCGTGGAATACAAAATAAAGGTAGAGATTCAAAAACAAAGCAAGATAAATTAGATACACAGGGGATTTATGATGAAATAAATGATAGAACTAAAATTTTAACTCAACCAAATTATCAACCTCAATCATATGAAGATAAGATGAAGCAGGATTTTCCTGACGAATGGAATAGAATTCATGTTATACAAAATAATAATGGTAAGAATTTTTATTCTACTTATAATATTTTACATGAAGAAACAAATTCGGAAATCACAGATGGATTGACGGAGCATTTAATAAAATTTCATATTACAAATTCTGATGAATTACTTATATTCAGAATGGCAAATTTTCAAGGATTTACTGATTCTATTTCAGTAGGGTATGAAGATGTTAGATATTATGGTAGACCTGAATCCTTGAAACAATATAATTCCGTAAGTAGAAATGTAGCATTTTCTTTTGATGTAGTGGTTGATGAACAATCAGATATATATCCAATTTATAAAAAATTAGATATTTTGGTAGGGTTGTGTTATCCTAATTCATATACAAATGATAATATTATTCAGCCAAATATTCTAAAATTGAGTGTTGGGAAATATTTTACAAAAATGCCATTTTTTCCAACATCTCTTACTTATACAGGAGATGAAGAAATGGTATTTTCGGAAGGAAAACCAAGATTAATATCTGTGAATGTGAATGGTGATATATTACAACCAGATTCTAATCCTAAATTAAATAGGTATGGTACATATAATTCATTTTTAAATACAGATGAAAAAAGACCTATTCAATATAAAGCAAAAAATGCTAAATTGGAAAAACAAGGAGATTCAACATTATTTACAAACACAAATATTGGAGATAATTTAACATAATGAGTAGAGTAAAATTTTTTAATACTAAAAAAAGAGAAGATGGGAAACAGCAGTATGCTTCTTTCGTATTTCCATCCTTTGAAGAAAACCCAGATGATATAGTTATAGAAGTCGATGAATACAGTAGATTAGATATATTAGCTGAACAATTTTTTAACGATGCTACGTTGTGGTGGGTTCTTGCAGTTTATAATAATATAGGCGAACCATCTTTATATGTGAATGATAGAACTATATTACGAATTCCTAATGACATACAAACAGTTTTTACTAAAATAAAAGAATTAAATTAATGAAAACAATAATATCTCCAGATGCTCAGTTGGATTTAAAACCATTAAATTTTAATATTACTAAAGCATTAGAAAATAGAGAAGGTAATAAAAATTTTGTTTATAACTATACACCTTTTGTACGAGTTTCATGTTTGCAAGAAGTTTCATATACAGAGATAGATAAAGGAAAATCTAATAATTTAAAAGAAGTTAGGAATTCAATATTAACAGATTCTACTCATTTTAATGGATTTCAATTTATATTTAATTCTAATTTTGATGAAGCATATGGTGAGATTCAAAAGATAGGAAAAACATTAGATAATAAAGATATTAATATAAAAAATCCAAGAAGAGTCCCCCCTCCAGTATTAAAAAATTTTACAGCAACTTGTGGTGAAAGCAGTGATTTTTTCACAACTGCTAAATTAAATTTTACATGTAATTCATTAGAGCAATTGCAATTTATTGTTCCATTTTTACTGAATCCAGGAAATACAATTTTTGTGGAATTTGGATATAATTCAGACGAATTGAAAAAAAGTATTACATTTTTTGATAATAATGATGCTAATGACTTAGTTAATAGTAGTGTAATAAAATCTGGCAGTCGCTCAAATATTACAAAACCTGGTTTTATAGAAAAAATGAATAATAGAATTTATGATACAGGCGGTAGTTATGAATTCTTTTATGGCATTATCAATGATTTTAATGTTAGTATTAATGATTCATTGGGCTTTGATTGCGATGTTTCATTAATATCAGCTCCTAAAGCTAAATTAGTAGCACCAAATGTTAATAATTATAATCCAAATAAAAATAAAATATCTACTGAACAACAAAAAGTTATAGCAATTTCATTACAGAGCGACTTGAAACATTTTCAAGATGAATTATATAAACGAAATAAAAAATTATCAAAAGATATTATATTCGCATTTGATGGTTCTGATTCATCTACATATGTTAGATTAGATGATATCTTTGGATTTTTGAATGGAGAATATTCTAAAAAAGGAATTTCTACGAATAGAAATAAACTTGATATTGCTGCTCAAACTGTATCAAATAAAAATTCTATAAAGTTAGATAATATATTATATTCAACAATTCCAGTTAAAAAAGCAACTATAACACCAAATGAACCTCCTATAGTTTCTTATAATTCTGATTTATTATTATTTAGAAAATATATGTGGGATCCAAAATTATCATATAATGATAAAACAGGTACATATGATATAGAAGATTCGGTTAATTATAAAGCTTGGAGTGATTTTTTGAGTGATGCTTCTTATTTCGATGTTGAAAATAGTTCTAATACATCTGAACAAATAATTCGTACAAATTTTAAGACTATCCATCCATACAAAATTGATGAAACTACTAGAAATGATATTGAATTATTGCAGAATGCTTATATAAATTTTGGAAAGTTTAAATCTATTTATTTATCATCAAATGGAATTGTATTAGATACAATTAAGAAATTAGCTGATATGATAAATGCTTCTACTGACAATATGTGGGATTTAAAAGTTGTGGGAGAAGCAGTTTCTAAATCGGATAATGAACCAGAGAAAAATATAACTACTTTATTAAATACTAGTGGATTCAGTATCAATAGAACTGAACCTACTTATACTTTTAAAGTTGATTCTAAACATTCTATATTTAATAATATTAATTTTGATGTGGGGTTGGAAGGAGAATTGGGAAATCAAATTTATATGAATAGTTTAAATTCATCAAATGGTTCACTAGATTCTCAAAAAGTTAATTTATTATTATTTTCTAATCACGAAAATCATATAACTATAAAAGATAAAAGATTAGAAAGAATAAGAAAAATAAGGGAGCAGTTGGATGATTTGAATGGTGGAAAGAGTACTAATCAATCTGATAGTGAAATAAATAAGCAAATAAAATCAGCTGATGTTCGTAAAGATTTTTTAGGAAGATATATTGTGGGCCCTGCCAATGGAGGTTCATCAAAGAGGGTTGGAGATATAGGATTATCTTATAATTTTTATAATGAGCTTATATCTACATTGGGAACTGATGATCCAGCAGATGTTACAATTGATAATTTGAAAAAAATGATAACTGATAAATATAGATTGCAGTTAAATGACCAGCAAATATTAAATAAAATATTTGCTATGTATGGTGTAGAACTTATTCCTTTAGTTTTCTCTCCTATAAAACAAGCGGTTAGGGATTTGAGAGGAAATACAAGCCCAAATGTACAAACATCTGACAATAATAATTCAAACAACACTAAATCTCCTACAGGTATTAATCCATTGTTGGAAGCAAAGTTAGATATACCTATGATGGGAATTGGAGGGATTAATCCATTACAATATGTAAAAATTCAAGGGATACCTGATGCTTTTTCTAAGAGAGGTGATTTTGTAGTAATGAATGTATCTCATACGGTAACACCTTCATCTTGGAATACTGAATTATCAACAAGATTTAGAATATCAAATGATGAATAATAATATTAAAATACCAAATCAACCATTACCAGATATTAGTAACGAAAAAATTATTGTGGATTCTGGTTCTGAATCTATTAGAAGATATATTGTGAAACGATATGATAGTATGTTCTTTGAAGTTACTAAAAAAACTTATGATAGAGTAAAAAATAATCCTTTTTTTGAAACTTTGATTATAAATTGGTATATTAAAGGAACAAAAGAATTTGTTAGAACTCAAAATGAAAATGAGTTAAGCAGAGCAAATAAAAAGTTACAAGGAATAAAACGGATTGTTGTCAATCCGTTACAATTTTATATCAATGATACTGGATAATATACAGCAATTAAATCAAATTAATGAATATGATACTTGGGTTATAAATCCTATATATTTAGATAATAGATATCATGCCGTGGAGAATAGAATAAGCTGTTTATATATTGTTAATACTATTCATTGGGATGATTTTTTAATACCAATAGAACATACGGAAAAACATGGCGATATTCAGTTGGAAAATGTTATAAATTATTTAAATGAAAATGAAATAATATCTATTGTTCATGATAAGAAATCAGCTTTAAATCATTTGCTGGGTATTAATAATTTATATGATTTACAACTGTTATATTATTTGAATAATGATGAATGGCATTTCGATGAATTATTTAATGATTATTATCATAGATGGGATAAATTTAGTAAAATAAATACAATGATACCTTTATCTATTATATATGATAGATTTAATGAATTTTATGGGAAAAAGGAAAAAGAGTTTGATAAATTAACTGGGTATAAAGAAATTACTACTAAAGAATCGTATAAAAATTATGATGAAGTTATTAAAACTTTTTACGAAGTTGAAAAAAATGGTATTTGCAAAGATAATCATATAAAATACACACAGTATTATATTTACACATCTACAGGTAGACCATCAAATAGATTTGGTGGTGTTAACTATGCAGCATTGAATAAATCAGATGATACTCGAAAGCATTATACAAGTCGCTTTGAGAACGGCGCATTGTATCTGTATGATTATCAAGCTTTTCATCCGACTATCTTATCCAACTATTTAAAGATAGGACGTCCTGAGGGTATTTCGGTACATGAATGGTTAGGCAGGAAATATTTTGAGGTAAATGAATTAACTGATGAACAATATAAAGATAGTAAGAAAAAAACATTCTTTTATTTATATGGAGATGATATTTTACATGAAGATGTTGAAGATATTGAATTTTTTCAAAAAGTAGCAGAATTCAAACGGACATTGGAACGGAAAGATGTGATAGAAACGCCTATTTTTAAAAGAATGATGAATGTTGAAAATATGAGTTTATCTAAAAAATTCAATTATTTTTTACAATGTTTCGAATCGGAAATAAATTTTGTTAAAATGAAACAATTAAATAAATATTTGAGAAAGAAGGAATCTAAATTAGTTCTTTATACATATGATTCTTTTCTTATTGATTATAATGAAAATGATGGTAACATTGTAAATGATATACAAAAGTTATTAGAGAGAGGCAATTTTTCTGTTACAATTGAGAAGGGAAATAATTATAAAGATATGCAAAAAATTGTGTGACAGAATTATAAATATAAATTGAAAAAAATAAATTATTTGGGTTGTAATCTATAATATTCCTAATATATATTTCTATTTATTGTAAAGGTTATGATAATAATATTGTTCTTTTATTATACTTAATTTTAACAATTTAATTGAAATTATATGGGTTCAGGAAAGCATTTAAGATTTAAGAAACTCAAATATCAAATAGACCAATTCGAACAAAAATTAAACAAGGAGCAGAGAGAAACAGACAGACTTATTAGAGATAAAACACTTACAATAGTTAGTGGAAAAGCAGGAAGTGGGAAAACACTTGTTGCATGTTTCACGGCACTTAAAAAATTTGCATATCGTAAGATAGATAAAATAGTTATAACAAGACCAACGGTATCTACAGAAGATAATGGATTTTTGCCCGGAGATATTAATGAAAAATTAGACCCGTGGATGGCACCTATTTATAGTTGTATAGAAACTATATTGAAACCGATAAATCCTCATAATGGCGGGAATACTAATGAATTATTTGAACAATTAATGTCAGAAAATGTTATTGAAATTGTTCCATTGACTTACATGCGAGGAAGAACATTTACTAATTCATCTGTTATAGTAGATGAATGTCAAAATTTGACTATGGAACAATCTATGATGTGTATTAGTCGAATTGGTGTTTATTCTAACATGGTAATGTGTGGGGATATTGCTCAAGTAGATTTGAGATACAAAAAAGATAGTGGGATGGTATTTTTATCTAATTTAGATTTACGTTCTGAGATTGGTTCTATTGAATTAAAAGAAAATCATAGGCATGTAGTTGTTGACCAGATTTTAGAAGAATATGAAAAATTTAAGAAAAGAACGGAAGATACGGACGGGAAAGTATTGTATATGAATACAAAAGATAGTAAAGCAATTTAGAAAAATAAATTTGAATTATATTTATATTCACACACAGAATTACATATATTAATATAAATGATAGATTATAAAAACTTTTATTCAGAACTTAGTAATAATAAGGAACAAAAGAGAGTTATATTGGAAGCTAAATTCAATTCTAGAGAATTAGCTAAAAGTAAATATCAATCTCAATGGTTGGATTATATTGAAAATGAGAAACCTTTTGAATTAGAGCCAAAGGGGACGGTAGTTATAGATAAATCTATGCTTAATTCTACTGGGTTCGGTCAAAAAACATTGAAATCTATTTTAGATGGAAATGGAACGATGGAAGATTTTAATAATTTTTTCAAAGATGGTAACACGTATGAACCTGTACTGAAAGGTAAAGATGGGAAATTATATTCATTGACTAATATATCAAAATCTACATTTACTGGACAAGGAGGTGGTCAAAATAAGAAACCCAGAGATGCTGCATATTATGAAATGGGATTATGTGTGGAATATAATAAAGCAAAAGGCATGGATGATTCAGAAGCATTTAAAAAGGCTGATGTGGATCCAGATAAGTACGAAAAATATAAAGAACATCTAACAGAAGTATGTAGACCTGTTGCTGAAAAATTACCTGATTTGGGCCCGTATTTGAAGCAAACGGGCGGTGATAGCTACACACCTTCACCTCAATGGCCTTCTAGCGATGGGACACCTAAAACTGATATTTTTGGTGGAAAGGCTCACAGAGTATCAGTTAAAAAGAAAGGTGGTTCTCAATTAGTTAGTGGAAAAGCTGGTGATACCAAAGGGATTTTTATGGGAGGTTTAGGATTTTATGAAAAATATTCTAAGCAGGAAAAAGAAGATTTAAAATATGTAATTGATTCTATAGAACACGATTTTGTTAATTTAAACACAGATAGAAGTGTTACTCAAGTTAAAAATAGTGTAGAAAAAGCATATATTAAATGGAGAATTCCTCAGGTTGAAAATAGTATTAGAAAATTAAATATAAAAGCTAGTTCTAAGGAAATAAAAAGGCATGTTAGAGCTGAATTAAAAATTATAGGATTAACAGACCAGCAAGGAAATTATGAAAATTGGATTATTGATGGGATAGAACCATTATCAGAACGTAAAATAATGAAATGGTTTGATGACTACTGGAGATCTTTGGGAACGGAACAACTTCAATCAGAAGTTAGAGATATTGTTAATGCAAAAATTAACAATAAAAAATTAGATAAAGAATTTAAAAAAATATTTAAAGGAAATAAAGCATTTAAAACTTGGTGTGTTTATGAAGCAGCAAGTGGTAATTTTAAATTCTCAGGAACGGCTGATTTGAATTCAACCTTAGATCCTATAGCAAATCAAATACTAATTTTTGGAGAAAATGGTGATGTGACTGTAGATGGTGTGGATGAAAAATGGGCGGATTCATATTCGGGTCATGTCAATGTTCAAGTTTCATTTAAATCATCTGGCCGTTCTAAATATACTGCATTGAGATTGTTAAGTGAAAATGTTGATTATAATGATTTATCTTCATTTGAGAAAGAAACTAATATTGTAATTGAAAATGAAATTCAAAAATTGCATTGTGATGTTGATGAATTATTTGAAAATTATTTCAATGAAAGAAAAAATATTTTAAATGAATTTTCTTTGAAAGGAATGATGCGAAAATTGAAAGACATAGGTAAGAGGTTAATGAATAACATTTTTAATAAAATAAAAATGTTTTATAATAATGTTATCAAAAGAATTTTAAGTAATTTGAAAAAAGCGGCAACACAAGGAATTAAAAAATTTGCTGAATATCTTGGATTGGAAATTGATGGAGAAGCATTAATTAATGTCCAATTTTAGATGAAATTAAAATAAATATGAATACACAGTTATTACTTACATTTACAAATAATAAATATTTAGATAAAACTATAAATTATATTGATAAATGCTATGAATTAATGGATGATAGAATTTTTATTTTATCAGACAGAGATGATTCTTCTAATTTATTTTTATCTTATAATGTAGTAGATAAAGATTATGGTGAGGTTCCGTATAGAACTATGGCAATTCACAGGAAACGAGAAACAAATACATTATACACAATCAATGCTGTTAATAAAATAGTAATGAAAGAATTGGGTTACAGAAATAGCAGTTGGGAAATTAATTGGAAAAATTACAGAAATTCCTTATTATTAACAGAACATTGGGATTTAGTTCATATACATACAAATCTTGAACAAATATATCGATTTTCATCCTGAAAGCAAAAGGGATAATTTTTGATAATAATTCAAAATCTACATATATTATTTATGTGATTGAGAGTTAAAATAGTTACAATAAGAAAATATAAATTTAGTTATAGGTAAACAATATGTCAATAGATATTGATCAAATCAAAGGCAAACTTAAAAAGTTGCAAGAAGAAAGTAATAATAATGGAGGAAATAGTGGCGGAAATATTTTGTGGAAGCCAGATGAAGGTGAACAAATTGTAAGAATTGTCCCTTATAAAGAAAATCCTTCAAATCCTTTTATTGAAATGTACACACATTTTAATTTTGGTGGAGATATTTTGACATCTCCAATTTCATATGGAGATCCCGATCCTATTTATGAATTCGGACAGCAGTTAAAGCAGCAAGGTGATGAAGAATCTTATAATCAAAGTAAGAGATTTGAACCTTCAATGAGAACTTATGTTCCAGTATTGGTCAGAGGCAAAGAAGAAGAAGGAGTAAAATATTGGGGATTTGGTAAGCAAGTATATGAGCAAATTTTGGGTTACATAGCAGATCCTGATTGGGGAGATATCACACATCCAAAAACTGGTAGAGATATTAAAGTTACTTATGAGATTCCAGAAGGATGGCCTAAGAATAAAAGTAACGGATTCCCTAAAACAACTATTCTTCCAAAACCAAATCAAAAACCTGCATATGAAGATTTGGATAAATTGAAGGAAATGATTAATAATCAGCCGGAAATTAAAAAAATCTTTAAACCATTAAGTTATGCAGAACTTGAGCAAAAATTAAATGCTTATTTGGATAAAGGTGGTTCTGATAATTCATCTTCTAATCAGAATTCCAAAAATAGTTCATCTACTACTGATGCATCCGACGAAGAAGTCCCTTGGGATGAATCTGATACACAAAAAGATAATTCTAGTGTAGAAGATGCGTTTGATGAATTGTTTAATGGAACTAATGATTAAAATATCATATGAAAAAGAGAGAATTAATAGATGATTTAACCAAAGTACTTAATAAAAAGTACAAAGGGGAAAAAATTGCATATAATCTTGAAAGAGATGAAGATTCTCCTACTAATGTTGATGAATGGATATCCACAGGAAGCACTACATTAGATTTAGCAATTTCTAATAGATTAGATGGTGGTTATCCTATTGGAAGAATTATTGAGATTGCGGGGTGGGAGCAGAGTGGGAAATCGCTTCTTGCCGCCCACGCAGTTCTTTCAACACAGAAAAAAGGTGGGATTGCAGTTTATATAGATACGGAAAACAGAACTTCATCTGAATTTTGGAAAGCAATAGGAATTAATGTAGATGAAGTTCTATATGTTCCAGTTGATACAATGGAGAGAGTATTTGAAGTAATGGAATCTATTATTACAAAAATACGTTCATCCGATAATAAAAAACTTGTTACAATTGTTGTAGATTCAGTCGCGGCCGCAAGTACGGAGCCTGAAAAGGATGATGATTTTGATAAAGGTGGTTGGAATACAGATAAGGCAATTATAATGAGTAAGGCATTACGTAAAATGACAGGGATGATAGGAAGGGAAAGAGTCCTTTGTATTTTTACTAATCAGTTGAGAGAGAAAATGGGAGTTCAATTTGGAGATAATACAACTACTCCAGGCGGAAAGGCATTACAGTTTCATGCAACGACTAGGTTAAGGTTACGTTCTGTAGGTAAAATCTTAGATGATGATGATGATATGCAGATTGGAGCAAAAACCAAAGTTAAAGTTTTTAAGAATACTGTAGGTCCTCCTCACAGAGAAGCAGAGTTTGATATTTATTTTGATAGAGGGATAGATGATTACGCATCTTGGTTTGATACCGGAAAAAAATACGGTATTATCAATGTAAGAGGTGGTTGGAATTATATTGATAAAGTTGACTTGGAAACGGGTGAAGTTTTGACAGATGAACCCATAGCATTTCGTAGTAAAGATTTTACGGAATTGCTAGATAATGATGATGAATTAAGAGAGAATTTACGGCAGAGAATTGCTGATAAATTAATAATGAAATATCGTTATCAAGAAGAAGATACAGAAGATGGCGAAAGTCAAGATGAAGAAGAATAAATAACTATACATCAAGTGTAGATGGTTAATGGGGTTAATATAATATAGGGATTGATAGTCCCTATATTTTTTTATCTAATAAAAAGTAAAATATTATGAATTATACAGAAGAACATATAAAACATTTAGAAGAAAATATAGAAGAAGCTAAAGAATTAGTTGAAAATGGTATAAGTTATCTTAAAAAACTTAAACCTTTCGGTGAGTTCTATGAAGAAAATAAATCAAATGAAAATTTTGATGATGAAGATTTAATTGATATGTATTTTCAAGCATACAGACAGTATGATACTGAAAAGGAGTATTTGTATAAAGCAAAAGAGGAATTAGAAGAATTTAAAAAGATGGCGGAAATTCCTGCTTTTGATGAAGAATATGAACGATTAATAAAAGTTCAACGAAAATTGAACGAAGAAATTAATAAAATATTTAAAAATAGTAAAAGATTAAATATAGCATTAATTCTTCCAGAAAATCATCATGGTTGGTTTTCTTTACCATATATAAAAGAAAAATGGAATGATTACTTAAAAATTAGAAATACTGATGTTATTACCAACAAAGAGAAATTATATCCTGTGGTGGAAATAATTGAATTTAAAGGAAATTTACAATTTAATTATAATGATTCAGAAGATATTCCTGAATTGAATATAGAATTAACTAAAAAGGATAATAAAAGTATTATTCACACAGTAGATTTAACTAATATTATACAAGTTGAAGAGGATAAATTTTGAGAGTATTAATAGTAGATGGATTAAATACATTTTTTCGAAATTATGCAGTTAATCCAGTAACGGATAATAATGGAATTCCTGTTGGTGGGTTGATTGGAAGTTTACGTTCTATAGGTTCACAAATAAAAGAACATAATTCAGAAAAAGTATATGTAGTATTTGATGGCAAAGGTGGTTCGGTTCGAAGAAGAAAAATATATAAAGATTACAAAGCAGATAGAAAAATGAGTATGCGAATGAATCGTCAAGAAGAATTCGATTCTATTGATGATAAATTGGCTAACATGAAAGATCAGTTAATTAGATTAAATAATTATTTGGAATTAATGCCAGTGAAGGTTGTTATTGTTGACAATGTAGAAGCAGATGATGTGATTGCATATATCAATGAAACATATCACAAAGATGATGATACAGTTATTTATTCATCTGATAAAGATTTTTTGCAATTAGTTGATGAAAATACAAAAGTTTATTCGCCAGCTATGAGAAAATTATATGATATTGATGAAGTTATTAGGGATTATAATGTTCATCCAGCAAATATGACAATTTTTCGAATATTACAAGGTGATAAATCTGATAATATTAATGGAATAGATGGATTTGGTAAAAAAAGAATACCAAAGTATTTACCATTCGTTAAGCATGAAGTTTCTTACGATACAGAGGAATTGAAGGATTTTGTGGAAAGAAGTAATAGAAAAACCGTTTTATTTGAAAGATTGTTAGATAATTTCGATATTGTAAAACGGAACGATAAATTAATGAATCTCAAATTATTTAATTTTAGTGGCAATGCCAAGTTAAAAATTAGGGATATAGTTAATGAACCAATTCAACCAATGAATAAAATGGAGTTGCTGATTAAATTTAATAGAGATCAATTATCTCATGCTATGAAAAATTTTCCTGATTGGTTGAATAAAACTTTTATGGGAGTTGAACATTCTTAGA
>Ga0209918_1000756_pt1 | contig 19797 bp, 14 predicted proteins | sample SalPonD_shore_MG_FD_185712 | JGI IMG/M metagenome (GOLD analysis project Ga0209918, IMG submission 185712) | Salt pond soil microbial communities from South San Francisco under conditions of wetland restoration - Salt Pond MetaG... | ecosystem: Environmental > Aquatic > Marine > Intertidal zone...
TCAAATAGAGATAAAGACAGAAGATACCCGAAGAATTTTACGCAGGGATGTCTCGCTAATTAAAGCGGTGACCCAATGGGGCAATGTGGGAGGGTTGGTTGCCGGTTTACTGAAAGGCGATTATGGGTTGATCTCCCGATCGATGCAGGATGTGATTGTGGAACCTATACGTTCGGTGTTGATTCCTGGTTTCGATCAGGTGAAAAAGGCGGCTTTGGAGGCCGGTGCTCTTGGAAGTGGAATTTCGGGATCCGGTCCTTCTATTTTTGCCTTGTCTTCCAGCAACGAAATTGCGCAGAAAACAGCTAAAGCCATGCAACAGGCTTTTGACAGAATTGGCCTGGAGAACGAAGTTTATATTTCATCCATTAACAAACAGGGACCACGTATTTTAAAAGAATATTAGAATGCAATACATCAGCACTAATGGAAAGGCGCCACCGGTTTCTTTTGGCGAAGCAGCACTTACGGGGCTGGCTCCCGACGGGGGGTTGTATATCCCCGCTCGGTGGCCTCAGCTTTCCGATTCTTTTTGGGCTGATTTGCAAGATAAGAATTTGCAGGATATTGCTTATGCGGTCAGTGAAATATTTATAGATGAAATGGGGCTTTCGAGTCTTCGAAATTTAGTTGAAGATGCAATCAATTTTGACGCCCCGCTTGTTCAGCTTGATGAAAACTTGCACATCCTTGAATTATTTCACGGTCCCACTTTGGCTTTTAAGGATTTCGGGGCACGTTTTATGTCGCGAGTCTTTTCGGCGCTGCGTGCAGATTCGGATCAGGATCTGATTATCCTGGCGGCTACCTCCGGAGATACGGGAAGTGCCGTTGCTCAGGGGTTCTTAGGAGTTGAGGGAGTCCAGGTTTGCCTGCTATATCCCAGTGGAAAAGTTAGCCAAATCCAAGAGCAACAGTTGACGACAGCCGGCCAGAATGTGACGGCACTGGAGGTCAAGGGCACTTTTGACGATTGTCAGCAGATGGTGAAGCAGGCTTTTTCGGATGCAGAACTCAATAAGCAATTATTGCTTAGCTCAGCTAATTCAATCAATATTGCCCGACTTATCCCACAGATGTTTTACTACTTATCTGCTGTAGCTCAATTGGGCGATACTGAAGCCCCCATTTTTTGTGTCCCAAGTGGTAATTTTGGCAACCTTACCGCTGGACTGATGGCCCAAAAGATTGGGCTGCCGGCTGCCGGATTTATAGCTGCAACGAATGCGAATAATGTAGTTCCGGAATATCTCCGGACAGGTTCATTTAATCCACGAGCTTCCAGGCGCACCATTTCCAATGCAATGGATGTGGGGAATCCCAGTAATTTTGCACGGATTTTACACTTGTTTAAAGGCGATTATCAGCAAATAAAGCAACATATTTGGGGCACCTCATTTTCGGATTCGCAAACGCGCCAGGCAATTCAGAGAGTTTATAATAAATACGATTACCTGGTGGATCCGCACACGGCTGTGGGGTATCTGGCAGTGAGAAGATATCAAAAAATGACAGCGGGTTATTTTAGAGAAAATTCATCTGCACCGTTTGTTGTCTTATCGACCGCGCATCCTGCAAAGTTTAGGGATGTTATAGAGCCCATTATCGGTCGGAAAGTTGTCATGCCGGATCGGCTGGCAACTTGCATGGATAAAGCCAAGGAGAGTATCCCAATGCAAGACGAATATGCTCACCTCAAAAAGTGGCTGCTTGAAAAATATGGGTAACCAACAAAAGCTGTTTTTTAAGCCGGTGCTCCTTTCATCGCAATAGCCAGCCCCTTTGTAAAGGCTTGGATAACCGCTTCCAGGGTATCCGGGGAGGCGCCTTTTGATATCCATTCTTGTTCGTTATGAGCCAGCGTTAAGGTGACTACTACCAGTGAATCGGTATCGGGACTTAATATTTCAACTTCATGGTTTTTAACCTCAAGCGGGAAAACACTATCGGTTTTGGATTTGATAGCACTCAGGATTGCATCGATAGGTCCTACGCCTTGCGCCTCAGAAACGACTTCCTCTTTTTCTAAATCAAGTTTTACGATAGCATGAACCAGCCCGTGCCTGCGCATTGTTACTTTGTAATCCAATATTTCTGCAGGGTAATCCAGATTTAAATCTTCATTAAAAATCAGCGATTGCAGTACTTCAATCTCGTTGTTACTGAGCGTTTTCCCTTTCTTGTTGATCTTAGTTACATAATCGTTATACAGCTGTTCGTGCTCTTTATCCATCTTGAGGTTCGCCATAAAAGTATCGCGCGATTTGCCCCAAGAGTCTTTCTGCATCTGGATATACCCGGATTTGATATATTTCTCAACTTTCTTGATATCAGGAGAAAGGACTGGGGAGGACAGCGAGTGTTTAACTACGACTTTTGTGTCTTTAAGCCCAGAGCCGGTAAGCAACAACAGACATTTTTTGCCTTTAAAAGTATCCAGATTATTCTTGAGAGCAGCGAGTGGGAGAGCGCTTGCGGGCTCTGTGAAAATCCCTTCTTCGACCGTCATCTCTTTGAGCGACTGCAGGATTTCATCCTCGGTAACCGTGTAAGCCGAACCATCGGATTCCTCTATGCCCAGCAATACTTTGTGAAAGTCAACAGGATCTGAAGCGGCCACTGACTGTGCCATGGTATTTACCTGCTTTTTGATGATCTTCTTTTTCTTGAAAATACCCTCAACAGCGGGAGAACTTTGATTTGGTTGAATAGCAATCATCTTGGGAAGTTTTGAAATACGTCCCGCTGCCCTAAGCTCTGTAAACCCCTTCCATATTGCTCCAAAGTTTGTACCGCATCCCACCGGGACAAATATATAATCAAAATCATCGCCACTTTGTTCGACTAGTTCATAAGAGAGTGATTTTTGTCCCTCTTCGCGGAAGACATAATCACCAGCTAAATAATAATTACCGGATTTGGCAAACTTGCTGCAAAGCTCCTGACAAGTGCTAAAATCGCCTTTGATACGGATGATATTTGCATCATAAATGGTAGCCTGAGCAATTTTGGCATCAGTAGTTTTTTCCGGTACAAAAACAAAACAAGGTATGCTAAAATAGCAAGCGTAAGCGGCAACCGATGCGGCCATATTGCCTGTTGAGGCTACACAAATGGCATCCGCATTAAGCTCCTTGGCTTTTTGTACTTCGATATAGCTACCCCGGTCTTTAAAGCAACCTGTAGGATGATCAAATTCGAGCTTAGCATACATGTCAACATCGTAAGTCTCCGACAATCGGTCTAGCTTTTTCAAATCCGTAGTATGGGTTCTCATCGGATCCGGTACGAGTTCTTTCAGTGGGTACTGAAGATCTTTGGGAGCATTATCGTAATAAACCCGTAATACACTGTCGCACCGGGTACAATAAGTAGTGGTTTCTTTTTCGGAGTTGACATGACCGTTAGCTACACACTTAAGAGTGTAGTCAGTGGTTGCGCTTGCCATAGTAAAACTCAATTTGAAGTGTTATAGAAATCCATTTGATCATTTATAAAATAGGAGATTCCTTTCAGGAATGATATCATTCGTAGAAATTTAAGAGACCTTTGGAAAACCGACCTTATTGATCAATCTTTGCATTTTCGTAAATTCGAAATTCTTCGGGACTCCTGTATCGAATTCACCCGGCTTTGATCTTGAACAAAATTCCTGGTTTTTCAAAGCCCTCTTTAAATAATTCAGGATCTCCCTTTTAAAGGTAGTAGAGAAATTTCATCAAAATCCATATCCAGTTCGTCCAAAATCGGTTCAGCGACTTCAGATATTTCTTCCGGACTTAGCTCATCGAGTCCTTCTATTTCTATGAAAAGACTATTCTGATGACCTACAATATTATAACGAGCTCTATTGGCATTAAAGCATTTGCGAAGTGTATCCACCAAAAGTTCTATATCCTGTTCATAGGCCTCGTAATCAGCATCTGTTAGTTCAGCCATACCTTCAAAATTAATTCTAAATTATTCAATATTTTATTTCCTCAACAATACGCAATAGCTGCTAGGCAATCAATGGGATAATCTTTGCTCAAAGTTATTAGAGTAAACACAAATTAGTATTCAGGCAAGACCTGAGTTTTATTAGTGTATCTCTTCCAGTATCCCAACAGGATTCTCAAGGAATGTAACTTCATTATTTTTTGTAGGGTCAATAACGGCTAGATAGATCCAATCATTTTCTACCAACTTAGCTAGTGAGTTTTGATGTTCGGCAATGATTGATTCTACGCGTGACTGTGGCGCATGAATGAAGACGGAAAGCCGCAGGGGAATATGTTGTAATCGATTATCATCTTCTCTTAAAGATTCCAGAGGTAAGCCGGATTTCAAATCTCCGCCATTCCCCTGTACCACGCCATATTTACCGGTAACATTTTGCGTGGTTTTTGTGCCACCTCCAAATATTTCGTTATCAACAGCTGCAAAATAATAATGATTGTTGATCCATTGTGTCACAACCATGGGCCCCTCCAGGATGGCTTCCAGTTTTTCACCATCGGGATCTTTTTGCCAATTATAGGAGTGCAGGAAGCTACGTGCCTCAAGGTTTAGTTTGGATGTTAAGGTGCGGGGACCGACAATAAATGAGGCATTGCCGGCCAATCCCCATTCGGGTCTGGTCTCGGCCCAGTCTGCAGCCCGGCGATGGGCCTCATCTAAAGTACGAGCTGGATCTACATTGGTCAGATTAAATTGCTCCAGGTTCGCCTGATGCTGAGCGGCTTTTAAATTGTGTTTCAATTTCTTGATCTGATCCTGCTTAATATCAGGAATATGTTGGTCAAAAAAATCGATGTTATTAGTAGTGGTATTATGCTCGGCCGCCAGAAACAGCGTGTCATTCGGGATGTGAATATCATGTTGCTCTACTAATGCTTTTCGAACGGCGTCTTCATTGCAAATATCCGCAAGCACCCGAGCATTATGGCGACCTTTGTTTCCGGCGCAGGCCCCACAATCCAAACTCGATCCAAAGGGATTGTTTGCAGTTTGACTACCATGTCCGGCAAAAACAATAATTGGGGCAAAGGTATCCCATCCCATCAAGTCGAAAGTAGCTTTTGCAATCTGCGTTTTCTGGTCGGTTGAAAGTTGATGGCTGTGATCTGATTCCGATGGCGATTTATTCGACAGCACGGCCCGGCTAAACCATTCAGGGTAGCCTCTGCGGCGATTTGCGTTTTCCTTCAGACGGAATATGGAACTTGGAAGCAAGGTTCTGAGGATCATACTAAGTCCATAGAAAGATCCGGCGGATTCTACATATCCGAAAGAAGCCGGGATATTATTTTTCAGGGTAAAGCGAAATTCCTGAAATGCTTTATGCAAACTGTTGTAGAAGTTAAATTTTTCGGCGGCCCTTTTTTTGTTTGGCCGCAAGTTTTCTCTTGCATCAAATTGAGCGTCCACAATGGGTGGACACGATTTGTTGCTGATATTTTTTTCGGGATGATGATACTCCATCGCCACTCCAAAAAATCCGGCGTAACCAAAAGTTTCATAGTCGCCCGCTTCTTCTACTGCCCTTCTTATGCGTTCAGATCTGGTATCTATGCAGAATACAAACTGTGCCTTCGGCCTGTTTTCGTCATTTTGATTGGAAGATACTGGCTGGGAGGTGAGCTGCTTGGTTAGGCGTTGCTGATAGGTCAGTTCCATTGCGCGAAGCCATGCCGACTTGAGCATCTCTTCTTCATTACAGGAGCTGGTGGATGGCATTTCCTTCTTAAGAAAATTTTCTCCAAACTGTAAGCAAAGGGTGAGTCGCACCGCAAGGTAATCAATCAGGGTAATGGGGTAGTTCTGCTGCCAATCATTAGTAGCATCTATACGATATTTGATGAATCCGGTCCAGCCCGGCAGTGCCAGTAAGTGTTGCTTGAATATAGTATTCAGTTCATTGTGTTGATCCGATTCAAGCAACTGTTGGAGGGTTTGCAGCGGGTCATCTGGCAGGGTGTCGATTAGCCTGCGGTTAGGCAAGGTATAATCATAACGTGCATTTTTTTTCCATGCTTTGTAAAAACCCTCATCCCGATAGGGCATCGACCACTCTGTTGATCCTTGATCCAGGAAGACTGCAAGCCATTTTATCAGTTGACGGTCAACATCGTTTAACTCCTCTTGCCCATTATTCTGGCTTTCCCATTCATGCATTTTGTTTAGCGATTCCTCAACCGAAAGTGTGATGCCGTTCTGCTCTAGCTGTCTTTCAATGATTACCTGTTCAATATCACCACGAGCCCAGGCCTGTTCGAATGCATTTGCCGAAGGATACCCATTGATGTTAAGATACTTGCGGATGTCTTCGATTGCTTCTACGAAAGGAAGATCTTCCAAGCCGGATAAGGGATTTGAAGTCACAAAAGAGTATAAGGGCCAGTTCTTTACCAAATGATCCGAGAGCGTTCGAATCGTTGAAATAATGGCTTCTTTTTTCATGGATTCTGATGAAATTTGTTAATGAAGGATAGTATCGGATTTAGGTTGAGCTATGTTTAGCAAATAGACATACAAGCGACTGAACTTTTTGTACAGTCTAAGCTCAATGACTGCGAAAGAGATTAGATATAACACTCCAATAAACATCTGCGCCCAGCTGATGGGTGTGGCCACTTCAACCATAGGAATTGTTGAAAGTAAATAGTTGATGGCATCAAATACGAGGGCATAAACCAGCAGGGCTGGGATGACAATCGCCGGAAGGGTGATGAGACGAACTCCTCGTGATAAATCTGCATGTTTGAGTATGTCACGACTACCATGTATCACGGTTAAAACAATGACTGATGTGAGGAGAATCCCGCTATCAAGATGCATGCCCTTGCCGGTGGTGAAGGCAAAAATGAGTCCACCGATGGCCCCACTGAGCAGTATTACCGGAAGATGCCAGATATTCCAGCTCTCTCTTTCATTGCCAGTGACTGGTTTCTGTTCTACGGTAGCTCCTGAAGAGAGAAAAAGATACGCTTTATAAAAGCCGTGCAGAATCAAGTGTGTTATGGCTGCGGCAAAAAAGCCCAGACCACATTCCAGTAGCATGAAACCCATTTGTGCGGTAGTAGAGCAGGCTAGCTTTTGTTTGATATTGACTTGTACAAATTTGCTGAATTTACCGATGAGTGCTCCGATGCCACCTGCCAATACGAGTACCCACAAAAGGTGGCTATCGAATAATACGGGAGCAATTCGAGCCAGCAGCACGGCTCCCGCGTTGACAAATCCTGCATGCATAAGAGCCGAAGCCGGAGTCGGGGCGGTCATCGATGACATTAGCCACCGTTGAAAAGGAAAGAGGGCAGATTGGATGATCGCAGCAATGATTAACATTAATCCTCCAATCTGAATATTAGATGTATGCGCTGAAGCACTTGCTTCAACAATGCCAGTAATATTCCATGATTCGGTACAGTATGCGAGCCAAAGAAAGCCAGCTGATAAAAATAGGGCGCTCATCAGAAAGTAATTGCGAGCGGTTTGTTGCGAGGCTTTTCCCTCTTTGGTATGGGTATAGCCTCCAATAAGCCTGGCCATTAAAAGTCCCATGCAAAACCAGGCTAGGATAAAGAGTACAATATGATTTGAGATGACCATCAGGATAACAGCTAATGAAAACAAAAAGCCATTCAGCATGAATTTAGGCAGATGAGCGTATCCCGCCATATAACGGGATGAGTAACTTAGAACGATACTGCTAAACAGGGTGACTGCCACGCTCATTACCAGGCTTAACTCATCGATCATTATAAAACCATTGACAGACCAGCGTATAGGATGAAAGAAAGAGATGCTGAGCATTCCAAGGAAGAACAGAAATAAGGTCCATGACAATTGAACAATAGTTTTAGCAAAAGAACGATTTTTTGCTCTGTAACTCTCGGGGATTGTTTGAAAGGACATTAATAGTTTACTAGTTATTGATTGAAATAGTGGTTTTAATTTAAACCCGCTTAAATTAGGGAAGAGTTTTTATTAATTATAATTAATAAGATTTATGCTTTACATAAATATTCATTTATGTCTTATTACCGATAAATATCTTGTCAAGACAGTATGCCCAGAACCTAAGTTGAGAGTTTTAAGCATCGTTGGCCAACTCCAAAAGTGATGCAGTTAAATTTGCAAATATTCCTCAAAAGGGGGAGATTTTATCTTTCGGGTGAATCCTCGGCAAAGGAAATACAGATCTTTGAGTCGATGTCTAACTGTCGGTTTGTTTTTTTTGCTTTCTTAACTAATTCAAGCATTTCATTACGCATCTTTTCCAGCTCTTCAATTCTATTTTCAGATTGGGGGTCGGCTTCCCCGGATTGCTCAAATGACCGAAGGTTCTTAAGGCTGTGAAAGGTCATCTTGCTTTCGATAAGTGCCATCAATATTTCCCTGGCTTCATCAGCATTGAACATTCCTTGAACAAGAGAAAAGGCTTGATCCAGATCGCTGTTCATCGTCAACGAAGGTTCAGATTTTGTAGTCATAATATTTATGAAAATGCGATTTTTGAGGTATAGCTATATCGTTAGATGCCGTTGAATCTGCCACAAACAATAAAGCGTTTATTATATAAGTGAAAATTAATATTATTAATAATTAACATTAATGATTACTTATGATATGAATTTTACACTTCATCAGTTATACGTGTTTGGAATGGTTGCCCGGCACAAGAGCATGACCGAGGCTGCCCGACGTTTGCATATGACACAACCCGCTGTTTCGATCCAAATAAAACAGCTACAGGAAGCGGTGGGCATCCCGCTAATAGAAGTAGTAGGGCGGAAGTTACATTTGACCGAAGCTGGCGAACGACTTTATGAAGCTTATCAAGCGATAGATTTGGAATTGGAGTCTTTTGATGCGGTGATCTCCCAGCTCAAGGGAGGTTTAAAAGGAAGTCTGAACATATCATGTGCCTCCACGGCCAAGTATTTTTTACCTTATCTGTTGGGAGAGTTTCAAAAGCGATACCCCGAGATTAAAATTTCTCTGAAAGTTACCAATCGAAATGAGGTGATTCATCATCTGTCACAAAACGAATATGATCTTGCTATACTTACCCAGCTTCCCAACGATGAGTCCATAACTGCTATTCCATTTTTAAAGAATCCACTAGTGATGGGAGCCCCGCCCGAGCATCCTTTGACTGGGGAAAAAGATATAACCATAGAACAGCTAAAAGAAGATCCGTTTATTTTCCGCGAACTTGGGTCCGGAACTCGAATGGTGATGGAATCATATCTCAAAGAACACGGAATTAAGATTAAGCCGATTATGGAACTGGGAATGAACGAGGCAATTAAACAAGCTATTATGGCCGGCATTGGGTTATCTATCATCTCTAAGTTGAGTTTGGGCAATGAACTCTACCTGAACAAAATTTCTATTCTGGATATGCCGGATTTTCCTATCATGACTCACTGGCATGTTCTATTTAAGAAAAGGAAGAGGTTAACACCTGTGACCCAAAACTTTATCTCATTTCTTCAGGAAAAGAACATTGAACAATATCTCCCATAGGATAGTAAGAGGCCTTTGCAAAACCGACCTTATTGATCAGGCTCTGCATTTTCGTGTATTCGAAATCCTTATCCCGGAATTTTTCGGGACTCCGGTTTCGAATTCACTAAAGCTTTGATCTTGAACAAAATTCCTGGTTTTTCAAAGCCCTCTATAAGTTGTTCAGGAAGTATGCTTACGAAAGGTTCTCCCACAGAAAATTATATTCTTCGATAAGTTGCCGGCGGACGGGTTGTGAGCGCTCAAAAATTTCCTGTTGGCGACGCATGTATTCTTTTCGTCCCTCATCCGTTTCAATCTTGATAGGCTCCAATCCCCGGTCCCGAAGATCATATGGACTGGCTTTCATATCAATAAAGCGAGCTCTAACAGCCAATTTAAAAGCTTCGCGTATAGTATTGCTGGAGATCCATGGGTACATTTTGAAGGCCCATTTATACAGATCCATATTGGTATGCAGGCAGCCCGGCTGTTCCATCTCGGCAAATTTTTCGCGACTGAGGGGATACTTGTTTTTAGGTCTGGCTTCTTTAGAGAAGAAGCGAAATGCATCAAAATGTGTACAGACTAATGGCCTTGATTCCACAAAATCCGCCAACTCCTGCTTATCCATTCGCAAGGGAAATTGGTTATGCCTAACTTTCTGCGGGTCTTTTTTATAAACCATGGCCCACTCATGCATCCCGAAGCAGCCAAAAGAAGGTTTATGTTCAACTGACTGTTTTAATACATTGAGGATCCATTTTAAAGAAGAAATCCGGTCCGCTGGGAAGTGTTCGATATTGAGATAGGTATCACTATTATGGGAAGTCATTTCATCGAACCGCCAATGGTGGTTCGTACCGTTGACGACTAAGGTGCCAAATCCCGGCGACCATGTTTTAAGGTGAGAAGGACGAAAAGTATAATATTCGAACAGGAAATCCATCACCGGATCTTTATGCTGGTGCTGGCGCTGTTCCAGGTAATTGTCAATCAGCGAGCTGATTTCTTCTCGGTGTTCAATAATCTGCTGCCGCCACTGCGAAGGTTTTAGTTTATGACTAATAAATTTTGGTATTTGTTTTTGAGTGGAAATCATACCCCATAAAATATCAATCTTTTGTTGGATTGATAACACTAAAATTGGTATGCTTTAAGCTCAAGTATCATAAATTAAAGCTTTTGGGAAAGACACAATCAAATTCAACGGCAGTCATCCAGATATGGCATTTTCTGTTGCACTTAAGATGGCATTATCAGCTTTTTATACTTTCGGGCGGTTTTCTACTGGGTGGTTTTTTAAGTACTGATCTACAACCGCGCTGGTTTATTCTGCAGTTTTTGAATGTGCAATTGTTACTCTTTGGAGGAGCGACGGCCTACAATTCCTATTGGGATCGGGATAAAGGGCCTATTGGAGGGCTAAAAAATCCACCTAAAATGGCCCGTTGGATGTGGGGCGCATCGTTGATTATTCAAATGGTCGGGATACTACTGGCTATTCCTTTGGGGCGCCAATACTTAGTTGTATATGCATTAAGTATGTTGCTATTTTGGATGTACTCCTCACCTTGGGTTCGCTGGAAGGGAAGACCTATCAAAAGTTTGATAGCCATTGGTATTAGCACGGGATTTGATTCCGTATTGTTAGGTTATTTGGCAGCAGGAAATCATAGCATTCCAGTTCCGATTTTCATTGCGGCTTTAGGCGTAACTTTTTTACTACTAAGCTTATATCCTATTTCCCAAATTTATCAGCGCGATGAAGACAGCCGCCGGGGGGATCAAACCTTTGCCGTACAGTATGGATTTAGTATCGTCTTTCATTTCTTTGAGGTTGCTTATTTAATCGGTCTCATCCTTATAAGTAGCATAATCATATACTACCATACTCTAATGGGCCTTCTTTTTGGGATAGTGGGCTTGGCTATCGGAATAATTATCCGGTCGTTCATTAAAACGCTGACAACCGGCAGTGATGACTACTCTAAAATTATGCGCATTAAATATGGCACCTCTCTGGCCTTTGTATTTTTTCTTTTGTTTGGATTAATCATAAAACATTCGGCGCTCAGTGGAATATCATCGGTAGTTAATTTGTTACTAAAATAAGAAGTCTTTTTTAAGAACAGTTATTATTAAATAAAAAATCATTACAGACTTATGAGTACAAAAGAACAGGTCATTACCCCATCTGTGGTAGATGAGGGAATGAGTTATGAAGAATATCGTCAAATGATTGATGATTTATTAGAAAACGACAAAACTACGGGTAGCAATCATTCTGATGAAATGATTGAATATACCAGGTTGAATGTCCACCGTATGAACCGGCTGGATAAGCGGGTTAAACTGTCAGACTCTTTGAAGGAAAAGCTGGAAGAAATTGATGAGGACTTAGTCTGGCTTGTTCTCACCGAAGCCTGGTGTGGTGATGCTGCCCAGAATGTGCCCGTCATTGCTAAGATGGCAGACCAAAGTAAGAATATCAGCTTAAAACTAATATTGCGGGATCAGCATTTGGATATTATGGATGAGCATTTAACTAATGGCGGGCGTTCGATTCCAAAGCTGGTGTGCCTGGATGCCGATTCGCTGGAAGAAATTGGGGAATGGGGACCGCGACCTGCAATTTTGCAAGAGAAAGCGATGGAGTGGAAAGATGATCCGGAGCTTAGTAAAAAGGAATGGGCAGAGAAACTCCATAAGTGGTATGCCGATAATAAGACCGAAGAGATACAGTCTGAATTCGAAGAGCTAATTCCCCAATGGCAAAATGGGTAAGTCGTAATGCGTAGTGCGTGATAAGGGTTGAACGTTACCACGAATCACGCATTACGTATATTCTCTATTACTTAATAAAGGTCATTTTTTTCGATTTGATATGGGTTGATCCATTCCCGGATTGTGGTTTGGTAACCACCCGGTAAATGTAAACTCCGCTGGCCAAACCCGATAAGTCAATCTTTTGATTATAGGTACCCGCATTAAAAGGCACATCGAGCAGGGGTTGCAAGACCCTACGGCCACTCATATCATAAATTGCCAGAGATACCTTACTATCTACAGTGAGATCAAACGGAATAGTGGTAGATGGATTAAAGGGATTCGGGTAGTTTTGTTGCATCTTAAAGGCTTCGGGTGGCAAAATCTGAAACGAAGTAGAAATGGATTGATTATTGGTTCTAACATTGACTATCACAGAATTACTGGAAGCCTGTCGATCTAAAACGCTCCGTGGAACTTCCACCTTAAGCTCTGAAGCTGTGACACTTAGAATAGTAGCTTCCACCGTGCCGAACTTTACCACATTATCCGATTTTGTGGTACTGAATTTAAAATCATTGGCTTTTAGGGTAACGGTTTCGCCCGCCCGTCCTTTAAGGGGATTGGCAACAATGAACGGCGCATTTGTATTGCCCTGGAAGTCGCCCAGGAGCATGCCACGACCGTGAGTTCCTGCGGCAACATTTCCATCCGAAACACGGGAGGCCAAATCCTCGGTTATAGCATGTCCTATCTGGTTGGATGCTTCCTGTCCCCACATCGTATTATTGCCGTCCAGCATTTGCGTAGAATATAATCCGGTCGAGGTACCTGCCAAATAAATGGTTCCCGACTCGGCAGGAATTATAGTTGCCGAACGCAATGAGGGACCGGGCGTTGAGCTGTTGCCGGTTAAATTTCCTTCGATAGCCTCCCAGCTTTGTCCGGCGTCAACAGTGTGATAAAGGCCGGTAATATTATAATTAGACATTACAACCACGACTTCATTCGCATTAACCGGGTTGATGGCAATATCTTTGATATAAGCCCCTGATGGCCATGAGCCATAGGAAACGTCTTTTGCTCCGTTTGTGGCTGTCTTGGCATTTGTAAGACGTTTTAATACCGGGCGTTGGCCATTAGCATATCCTGCAAAATAGAGTATGTTTCCCGGGTTTTTAGAGACCGAGAGGGCGCTCAACAGGTATCCCGAGCCTACACTGAGATTAGAGAATTCGTTCCACCCGCTGGTAATTCCCGAACTATTATTTCCATTATTGGCATCACTTACTTGATCAAGTTGGGTATTTCTCCATAGATGATCTCCCTGCGGATAATACATGATGTTTTCGTCGTTGGGATCAATGGCGTAGGGATGAATAAAAATCTGGTCGGTTGCCGTTGAGGGGTATATAAAGGAGAATCCATTTCGATCCTTCAGCCATCTGATAACTTTACCATTTTGTTGTTCAACAAACATATAGTTTGTTGAGAAAAAAGCATATCCCCCATCTCCAGCTGAGATATCCTTGGTGTTGCTAGGCTGATTGATCGAGAAATAGGGGGTGCCGTTGTCCTGGGTTCCGCCCAAAATATGCGTATCGGTGGTATCGATTGGCAAAGCCGCCGAGTAGAATTGGGTAGTGATATAACTGTTATTCATATTTGTCCATGTTACGGCGCTGGCCGTTACATCGGTGGTATAGCTAAGCCCCCCGTCATGACCCGACCACATTTGATCAGGATTGTTTGGATTGAACGCAATGGAATGCTGATCGGGATGGTGATTGGGATAAGCGCCATAACCATTATCCTTATTATAGCCGCCTATCCAGTATTGATCTTTTTGCGAACTACTTGTCCCGTCGTAGCCTCCACTGGGTTTGGTTGCAAAGCCATCGGTTGAACGAAACAGATTAGTCCCGCCAACAATAACAAAATTCGGATCGTCGGGTTTAACAGCTACCACCATATTATAGCCACCTTGCATATTCATATAACCGGAACCATTGCCATCAGAATCGCGGAAATCGGGCAGATTAGCCGATCGATCTTCTGATGTACCGGCAGACAAGTCAAACTTATGGAAGCTTATACCCTGATTGGTTTTATCATTTGCTCCTTTAAGCGTAAGCACATAAAGGATATTTGGATTGCTTGGGGCAAAGGCCAAAACGCTGCGCCGGTAGGTACTCGGGAAAGTGGACGGCGTAATTTCGGTCCAGGTTTGTCCATCATCATTAGAAATAAAAACGCCCGGATTATGATTGGGATGACTGGGATCTGTTGATTGCTGGTCATCAAAACTAGCTTCCGAAATAAAGGCCGCAACAGTACCATCAGAGGCTACGGCCACATCACAGAAAAGTTGTTCACCTTCGGTACCTAATATAGGACTGCTCGAAAAGGATTGCCCATCGGTAGAACGGTAGATCCCATAACCTACGCTTGAAATGAATATTGTTCCTGTAGTTGGACTTGCGACAATATTACTTACCGTGTTAAACTTATCTACTAAACCTTTGGTATTGGAGGTGGCCTGTGGCATCAGCGTCCAGGAATCACCATTGTCAGTTGATTTATAGATGCCGTTTCCATAATAAGCTGCAGCGGTGGCATTAGCCGAGTTGCCAAGCACTTCACCGGAAGCATAGTACCAGGTATCCGGATTATTGGGATCTTGGGTGATAGCTGTAACACTTAAATTTGCCAGGTTCGGTGTAGTTAATTTCCACGTCGAACCGCCATCGGTCGATTTCCACATTCCCCCGGACACCCCGCCTGCTAAAATCGTATTTGGATTTCGTTGATCAACGGCCAAAGCGCGTGTACGTCCTCCAACATCAAAAGGTCCGGTTTGATGCCAATTAAAGTCGATAGCCTGCATCGTCGGGTTTTGGGTCTTTGCCCGCTGTTTCACCTGCTGAGCCGTAGGCAGAGTTTCAGCATATCGCAATTCCCGGCTGCGAATATTGGCCGGAATACTGTTTGTAGCCGGATCTTTCATTAACCGGAAAAAGTATTCATAGCGAGCCATCTTCATTTCGGTCCGGCTCAATTTCCCAGTATCTGTATCGGCTTTCTTAGCTTCTTGATCAGCTACCCCGCCTATTTTTTCCGCAATTTGTTTGTTTACTGAATACTGATCGGAAAAATAAGACAGCTTGTTAACGAAAAAAATGCCCGCAGCTGCCAATAGGATTACTAAACCGAGGATTATAAAAGGTCTTTTTTTAGCGCTTTTCTTCATAGAAAACAACTTTGTTGAGTGGTATTGCAAAAGAATTTAATCAGCTTGTTCTGAGATTGGCTTAAAGCACAAAAATTCTAAAACATTCTGACTAATAAAATAATATTTAAAATTAAGCTAAATATTTTTAATTAAGATGAAATTTTCATCAGGTAAACGCAATTAAAATGTTTTTTCGTTTACTTATATTCTTAATCAGGCACAGGAAAATGCAAATAAATATTTTATTTTGAGTAACAAAAGTTCTTTTTACGAGCATGTAGCACAAACAAGCGATTCGCCTATCGGGTTGGAGATCGACTATGCGCAAGGCCCATTTATATATACAACGGATGGTAGGCGATTTACTGATTTTATTTCCGGTATTGCCGTAAGCAGTTTGGGGCATCGCCATCCCAGTGTGGTCGAGGCAGTCAAACGACAGGTTGATCGACATATGCATGTTATGGTTTACGGAGAGTATATTCAAAAACCACAATCAGAATATGCCGAGCTGTTGACATCGCAATTGCCCGATTCTTTGGACCGTGTATATTTTGTAAATAGTGGCACCGAAGCGAACGAGGGAGCCTTGAAGCTAGCTAAAAAGCATACCGGCAGGCACAAATTCGTAGCCTTTAATCATGGATATCATGGTGATACGCATGGTTCGCTAAGTGTAACTGGACGGGATGTTTACCGGGATCCATATCTACCGCTGTTGCCGGATGTGCACTTTCTTGATTTTAACAGCTTCGATGGATTGGAGATAATTGATCAAGATACTGCTGCTGTGATTATGGAACCCATCCAGGGAGAAGGCGGAATAATCCCCGCAAAAAAAGATTGGCTCCAGGCTGTCCGCCGGCGGTGTAATGAGGTTGGGGCACTACTCATTTTTGATGAGATACAAACTGGTTTTTATCGAACGGCTTCGCTTTTTGCTTTCCAGGGATATGAGGTCGAACCAGATATCATGACCTTGGCGAAGGCAATAGCCGGCGGTATGCCCATGGGAGCCTTTGTATCATCTTCGGATATTTTTGAGTCCTTTAAATATGATCCGCCGCTTAATCATGTAACTACCTTTGGCGGACACCCTGTCTCGTGTGCCGCAGCAAAAGCAACACTTGGTGAATTGCTTAAGGATGATTTTGGTAGCCGAGCAAAAAAGATCGAATCCATTACTAGACAAATGTTGACAGCAGAAGGCATTGTAGAAGTAAGGGGCAAGGGCGCCATGCTGGGGATGGAACTGCGGGATACCGAACTCACGCAACAAGTGGTCGAAGATTGTCTGGAAAAAGGAATTATATTGGGATGGACACTCCATTCGAACACCTTGGTCCGTTTGGCCCCTCCATTAATTATCGAGGAAGAGCTGTTGAAGAAAACGTTAGGAATAATCAATGAAACGGTTGAGCAGTATTCTTAACTTGCAAATGCTAGAGTATCGATGTTAAAATTTGAAGTTAGCAAGAAGCATATCCGAAATAATGAACATTTTCGTAAATTTCTGGTAAAAGAGAGTACAATCGGAATAAACTGCTGATATCATGTTGTATAAAAGATTGACCGTATTTGTAGCCGTATTAGTATTACTAACCATTTCATGTACCGACAATCCTGCGACTATTAGTGAGAAACCACCTCAACTGCCGCCTGTTAATTCCATGGAGATGGATTTCTCAAATTTCCAGCATAAACAGAAATCAACAGGTGCCAATAATTTATCGACTGACAATTTTACGCGGGCATCGGGTGCTGCATTGCTTATGAAAGGAATAGTAGGACTAAACTTGGCGATCCCTAAGTTGTTGTTGAAAGCGGCCCAAAATGCCGATGCCCAATTAAATGATGCCAGTAAATGGGAGTGGAATTATTCCAAAACTTCGGATAGCAATACCTATTCGGTTCGGCTGGTTGCTTCTCGAAACGGAAACGACAAAGTGAATTGGGAATTTTACGTTACCAGTACAAATCTTGGACTCGAAGATCAGTTGTTTTTTAGCGGGACAACCAATACTGACGGTACATCTGGTATCTGGACGTATTACAGTTTGCAAAATACAAATTCGCAAGAAGTGGTTTCACAAATCAACTGGACCGTAAATGGAAGTAATGATGTATCCTTAAAACTTGAAGTTAAATCGGATAGGAATAACCACCAAGGCGATTTTATCGAATATACCTTTGACGGTACACTCAAAACAGCTACCTATTATGACGCCAGCTCCGGCGAGACTACAAAAATTCAGATCAATGTAAATACACACGCGGGCTATATTAGTTCGCCTAATTACAACAGCGGAGAGAAAGCATGCTGGGATAGCAATTACCAGGATACTACGTGCAGCTAGTTTGAGTATTTTAGAAAGCATTCCGAAAGATTGTACAAAGGCTCGTGTTTTGCACGGGCCTTTCGTTTAGCAGGGAATTTGAAGAGAAGAATTTGAGTTTCAACTAATAAAGGAAATCATTACTAAAATTATGTTTGTTCATGAAATCTATTAACCCCGCTACTGACGAAACTATTAAAGAGTATGAAATCATGGATGATGATACGATTGATAAAATCATCCGAAACGCCGCAGAAGCGCAAGAAAAATGGCGTAAAAAAACTTTTGATGAACGCGCCGAATTATTGCGAAACGTTGCTAATGATCTAAAAGTGAATAAAAAAGAATATGCGGAGCTGATGGCTCGCGAAATGGGTAAGCCATTGCCTCAGGGCGAATCGGAAAGCGAAAAATGTGCCTGGGTCTGTAACTATTACGCTGATAATGCAGAAGGTTTTCTCAGTGATCAGACCATTGAATCTGACGCCGATTTAAGCTATGTGACATTTAATCCATTGGGAACGGTGTTGGCTATTATGCCCTGGAATTTTCCATTTTGGCAGCTATACCGCTTTGGCGCTCCGGCACTTATGGCAGGAAATGCCGTTATTTTAAAACATGCTCCCAACGTGACAGGTTGCGCACTGGCGATTGAGAAAATTATGCATGATGCCGGAATACCCGAAGATCTATTCCGCACGGTGATTGCCGATGTCGATCAAACGCAAGAGATGATTACTCATGATGGTATTCAGGCGGTTACGCTAACCGGAAGTACGCGAGCCGGAAGGGCGGTGGCTTCGAAAGCCGGAAGTGTGCTTAAGAAAACGGTTTTGGAGCTTGGAGGCAGCGATCCGTATGTCGTTTTGGCTGATGCCGATTTGGAAAAGACGGCAGAAACCTGCGTGACCTCAAGGCTCGTAAACAGCGGACAAAGTTGCATCGCCGCTAAACGTTATATCGTAGTGGAGGATCTTTATGATGACTTTGTAGAACTGGTTAAGGAGAAAATGAAATCCAAAAGGGTTGGCGATCCGTTTGATAGTGAAACCGACATTGGGCCCATGGCCCGGGAAGATCTGAGGGATAAGCTGCACGATCAGGTTCAGGGCAGCATCGAAAAAGGAGCCAAGTGTATTATTGGTGGAGAAATTCCCGATTCTGATGGGGCCTTTTATCCGCCAACTATACTGACGAATATTTCAGAAGATATGCCGGCTTACAAAGAAGAGCTATTTGGTCCGGTTGCAACCGTTATCAAAGTTAAAGATGAGAAAGAAGCCATAGAAGTTGCAAATGATACCAGCTTTGGACTGGGAGCGGCCGTTTTCTCCGGAGACGTTGATCATGCAGAGAAGATAGCGGCCAATGAATTAGAAGCCGGGTGCTGCTTTGTTAATGAATTTGTGAAATCCGATCCGCGCCTGCCGTTTGGCGGAATAAAAAATTCGGGATATGGTCGTGAGCTCTCTCACTTTGGAATTAAAGAGTTCGTAAATATTAAAACCGTCTATCGGGCATAATTTTACAAAAAAATTTGTAAGTATTTGTTTTCTCAAGGGTCATACTATAAATAGGCGAACCTGATAAAATTTATATCAGGTTAATAAAATCACAACTATATATAAATAGGGGAAAACAAATGAGATGTAGAATAGTAGGTCTTTTATTGATTGCCGGAGTGTCTTTGGGTTTTTTAGGTTGCAGCAGCAGTACAGGACCCGATCATGGAGATCCTCCATCATTACCGAAACTTCAAAATGAAAAAGCTAAGCCTGATTTTTCATACTTTCAGCAAAATAATCCAAAAGTTTCTGGGACTACGATGTCGGGCGAATATTCAAACTATTACTTGGCTCAAACTTCCGCACTTTCAGTTAGTACTTTTTTCTCACTAGCCGATATGTACACTGGATTCATGTCTTCAGCTAACTCACAGGATGCGAAATATAATGATGGTGTTTG
>Ga0209918_1000758_pt1 | contig 19782 bp, 15 predicted proteins | sample SalPonD_shore_MG_FD_185712 | JGI IMG/M metagenome (GOLD analysis project Ga0209918, IMG submission 185712) | Salt pond soil microbial communities from South San Francisco under conditions of wetland restoration - Salt Pond MetaG... | ecosystem: Environmental > Aquatic > Marine > Intertidal zone...
GATGTTCCCATAGAAATCATGGAGCATACGGAACACACAGTAACCGATACCTTCGAGTGGGCCGATCTGCTCATCAACACCCTGCCGCCCCAGGGCCGGAGGGTTTTTAGCGAGGTGTCGTTTCCCAAGGCCGGCGGAGACCACCCCCGGTTCTATTATGATTTAGTGTATGCGATCGCTTACCTCGGGGAAGTGGAACGGGCACGAACCGCAGGTTGGCAGAGCCGGGACGGATTGGATATGCTCATTTACCAGGGGATTGCCGCCATGGAATTTTGGCTAGACCAGTCCATCGGCCACTCGCTGGATATCAATGACATGCGGAAAGCGTTGCGTAACGCAGAGAAAGCGTTATCTTAAAGAATCGAATGGCAGCAGAACCGATGGCAAATAATTCGATGTTATTTCTCGCCGGCCTCATGGGCTCCGGCAAATCTTCGGTGGGGAAGATCCTGGCATCCCGACTGGGATGGACCTATCTGGATACGGATCTGATTATTGAAAGTAACACTGGAAATTCCATCCCGGAAATCTTTGATAAAGAGGGCGAATCGGGCTTTCGAACCCACGAAACCGAAGCCATCCGGAACCTGGATACGGTAACCAGGGGGATTGTTTCGCTGGGAGGAGGGGCGCTGGAGCGCCCGGAGAACCGGGAAGCCATCCGGCAAATGGGCACCCTGGTCTGGCTGGACGTCTCACCCGGGGTCGCTTCCAAGCGGCTGGCCCGGTCGCGCAACCGGCCGCTTATCGCTGAGGCGGACTCGGTGGCGGAAATCGAAAATCGCCTGGGCACCTTGCTGAACGAGAGAAAAGCGAACTATCAAACGGCGGATGTGGTGTTGAATCCCGGGACGAAATCCCCGCAAGCCATTGCGAAAACCATCATGGATGAACTGGGTTTATCCGGGCCTTCGCATACCCCCCGGGAAATCAGCCAGGTACCCGATTCACCGTATCCCGTCTTTGTGGACCATGGCGTGCTCCCACAGATGCCTCCTCTGCTCGAGGATAGCCGCCTGTCCTCCCATGCCGTGCTCATCACCGATACCCGGGTGGAACCGCTCTACAGGGATCAGGTGGAGACTACGCTGTCCGAGGCCGGATTCACCGTACATCCCCGGACGATTCCTCCGGGTGAACAGTCCAAATCACTGGCGACGCTTGGTGAGTTATATGATTTCTATGCGGAACAAGGACTGGATCGGCGGTCTCCGGTGATTGCATTGGGTGGCGGGGTGGTCGGAGACCTGGCCGGCTTTTTCGCGGCTAGTTATTTGCGGGGGATCCCCCTCGTGCATGTTCCCACCACCTTACTGGCTCAGGTCGATAGCAGCATCGGTGGGAAGGTGGGGGTCAATCTCACCGCCGGTAAGAATCTGGTGGGTGCTTTTTATAACCCTCTCGCCGTCTGTATTGATGTGAACACCCTGGGGTCGTTGCCGGAGCGGGAATGGCAGACCGGCCTGGGGGAGGTCATTAAATACGGGTTTATCGGGAACCGGGAGATCTATGAAATACTGCAGTCAGGACGCGGCAAGGTGCGAGAACATATCCTGGAGATCATCCGGTGGAGCGTACAGCAGAAGCTGGGCATCGTCACCCGGGATTTTCGGGAGGGGAACGTACGGCGCTTTTTGAATTTCGGGCATACCCTGGGACATGCCCTGGAAAAAGTGACCAAGTACCAGGTGTTGAACCATGGCGAGGCCGTCTACTGGGGGATGGCGGCTGCGCTCTACCTGTCGTTTAAAACCGATCACTTATCGAAAAAGAAGTACCGGGACGCCCTGGAGGTCATGGACAAAATGCGGTTTTCTCTGCCGCCTTTTCGTGTCGATCCGGAAGAGGTAAAAGCCGCCGCGGCCTATGATAAAAAACGCATCCGGGATACCATCCACTGGGTATTGCTGGAGGATATCGGGAAACCGGTCATTGAAACGGATGTCGGCGAGTCGCTCATTCTGGAAGCTATCGAATTTGCCCGGGAATTTACCGGGTAAACACTCGGCACACAGAGGACAGATATCATGAAAATCGCAGTATTGAACGGTCCGAATTTGAATCTGCTGGGAGAGAGAAACCCGGAGCAATACGGATCCGGATCACTGGAGGATCTGAATAACGAGATCCGGGAGTATGCCGGATCTCGCCACACCCTGCGCTTTTTCCAGTCAAATCACGAAGGGGCGCTCATCGACTATCTCCATGAACACCGGACTTGGGCGGACGGTTTCGTGATTAATCCCGGGGCGCTGACTCATTATAGCTATGCTTTAAGAGATGCCATAGAAGCCGTGAATACTCCCTGTGTAGAGGTCCATTTGTCCGACATCGAACAGCGGGAGGATTTTCGAAAGATCTCGGTGACCAGGGCGGTTTGCGTCGCACAGATGAAAGGAAAAGGCCACCAGTCCTACCTGGAAGCCCTTGATTTCCTGGACAACCTGTAATCCGTCATCAGCCGGGGTCAGCACGTTCGGTAAACCGGCCGGAGATCGCGCAGGGAAGGGGAGCCCGGCTCTTCGGGAAGCACGGATTCTGGAAAGACCACGGAGAACGCAGACCTTTGAAAGGAGCACCTTATGCTTCACCTGATATTGTTTCTGATTGAAATCATCCTGGCGGCGATTCTGGGCGGAATTCTGGGATATGGCGCCCATTCCGGCCGGCCGCAATACCGCGTGCAAATCCTGACACTCATAGCGGCAGGAGCCGCCGCGTTCACGGAGGCATCGCTCCGAATGGCCGGGGACGCCACCGGATGGTCCCCGGGGATTCTCATCACCGGCATCCTTATATCCGCCGGTATACTGGCGGCCGGTCTGTCGGCCCGGGAAGCCGAGCCTGACCGCCGGGTGCTCACCGGCGGCGCCGTCTGGATGGCGGCGGCAGTGGGCGTCCTCACCGGGGGTGGCATGCTGATTCGCGCCGTCCTCCTCACCGGTCTGGCGTATTACGTCCTGCGGTATCTCCCGGACGTGTTCCGGCAGCGGGACGACACCCGGCCCGACCAGGAAAACGAGTGATAACAGCAGGGCATATCCCTGAAACACAAGGAGAAGAGGGGCTGATGAATACGTTTTTAACTAAGTGGTTCGTGACCTTTTGCGCTGTCTTGATAACCGAACGCATTCTGCCGGGAATCTATGCGACCGGGATCGGTACACTGCTGGTTACAGCACTCATCCTGGGCATTTTTAACGCCATCCTCCGGCCGGTGCTCCTCATCGTGACGTTACCCATTACTATTCTGACTTTCGGGCTGTTTGCCCTGGTGGTTAACGGAATAGTGCTGGCGCTCACCTCGGCATTGATCCCGGGATTCGTGGTGGCCGGCTTCTGGTCTGCCGTGTTCGGTGCGCTGATTATCTCCATCTTCAGTGCCATCATTAATCGCATGGTCTCCCGGTAGCTCCGGGCCGGGACTCCCCCGGCAGGATCAGGGAATTGTTCGGAAAGAACAGGGGATTTGCCCCCTTCGCAGGGAGCTCGTAAATCATCGAGGCTATCCGGTGGCGGAACCGTGGTTCCCGGGCAAAGGTGATGGCGCATGCTATGTTTATTATTTAAGGAAACGTAAGCGTAAAACTTGTAATTTCAGATATTTACCAGACAATCTAAGAAATTAGTAATCCAGGATCATAGCCTCGCAATCCGGCCCGCTTTCCCGGTCTACTAATATTCAGGGTCGCAGCCGATTTCCGGCTCCCTGACAGTGACTTGTTCAGGAAGTGGACACTTCTTCCGGGAAATCGCCCTTGGGATAACTGCCCAGGATCTTCAGAAACCGGGCTGCCTGCTCCAGTTGCTGCAGTCCCACCCACACGTTCTCGTCGTTCAGACCACCCTCAAAATCAGCGTAAAAGACATATTCCCAGGGATTTTCAGGAATCGGCCGGGACTGGATTTTCGTCAGATTGATCTTATTGGAGGACAGAGTGTGCAGGCATTCCTCCAGGGCGCCGGGAAAGTGCTTGGTTTTAAAAGCCACGCTGGTCTTTTCCATCCGGACGTCCGGAGCCGGTTCGCTGGAAACCACCAGAAACCGGGTCATATTGATGTTGGTGGTTTGGATATCTTCAGCCAGGATTTCCAGATGGTAATATTGTGCGGCCAGTTTGGCCGCAATGGCAGCTTTGGTGGGATCTCCCTGTTCAGCAACAATCTTCGCCCCGCCAGCCGTATCGTATTCCGGAACCGGCTTGATGTGGTGGATGCGGAGAAATTTTTCGCATTGATTGAGGGCCATGGGGTGGGAGAGGGCCTCCCGGATTTTGGGCAGTGTGCTCCCGGGGAGTCCGAGCAGAAAATGGCGAACCGGCAGATAGACCTCGGCCACGGCATGGACGGGTTTTTCCAGAAAGTAATCGTAACTGCGGGAGACCGAACCGGCGATACTGTTTTCTACCGGGATCATTCCGTAATCCACGGTCCCGTCCACCACCGCATCGAACACTTCATCGATATTATCGTAACCAATGGTGTCGGCTCTGTTCCCGTACTGCTTATAAATCGCCGCTTCGCTGAAGGCGCCTTTAATGCCCTGAAATCCTATTTTCATTGGAGGTCTCTGTCAATTGCGGTGAGTGCCCGTATGAACGCCTGGCGCGTTTCCGGTGCGTATTTGTTGTACTTGTTTAAATCCGAGAAGAGCTGGGAGGTGTCGTTGCCCACGATTTCCAGGATGGTGAGCAGCCGTTTATAGCCCTCGGTATCGATTTCCACGGCCTGGGCGCCGAACAGGCTCAGGCCCCGTCCGATAAAATGTGTCAGGACCTGCGAGCGGGCGATCTGGCGATCATGGTTGGCGGGTGTGGTTTCGATCACCTGTAACCCGAGTCCCTGCAGATATGATCTGATTTGTTGATACCGGTCCGGTTGAATCCGGACTTGGGAGAGTACAATTTTCTGTCCCGCCAGAGATTCGCCGGCGCTGTCCGGACCGAACATGGGATGGGTGGCCAGAATCTGCGTGTCTTCCGGAACGAACCTGGTCATGATCTCCACCGGAAACTCCTTCACCGAGCAGGCGTCCACCAGGAGATTGCGCCGGAGCAGGGGGGCGATGGTTTTGATCGTCTCCTCGAATGTCGAAATAGGGACCGTGGGAATCACGATGTCCTTCCGGCAGACCTCCTCCAGTGAGGCGGGCTCGCCGCCCACGGATCGAATGGCGTCCGCAGGGGCGCTCCGGCTGGAGACAAACACCGGAAAATCCCTGGAGAGATATTTTACCGATAATTGCCCAAACCGTCCGAAGCCGATGAGTCCGATTTCCATGCCGTTCCGAATACTTAGTTCTTTTTTAAGGTGGTAATATAAATTAAATTCGGCCAAGATCCTCGCATTAATCCGGGAACTCAACGTTCCTCAACCTATCCAGTGAAAGGAGCAGCGATTATGCCGTGGTCATGGCAATCTCTGGCACACCGAACCTTTCGAAATCTATCCCGCATACTGCTGTCCTCGTCCGTGCTGCTGATTGCCTGCCGGGGAGCGCCGGACCAATCCGATACCCTCTTATCCGATACTCCGTTTCTCCGGAATGAAAAATTGCAGCGAACGGTCAACCTGGGCAATGCACTGGAGGCGCCGCAAGAAGGCGACTGGGGCGTGACCTTGCGGGCAGAATACTTCCGGCTGATTGCCGGGCAGGGCTTCACCGCCGTGCGGATCCCGATCCGGTGGAATGCCCACGCCGACACAGGGCCACCGTACACTATCGCTCCGGATTTTTTTGAGCGGGTGGATTGGGCTGTCCAACAGGCGCTTTCCAACGGGCTGGCCGTGATTATCAATATTCACCATTATGAGGAACTGATGGCCGATCCCGCGGCCCACAAAGATCGCTTCCTGGCCTTATGGCAACAGATTGCCGCACACTACCGGTCCGCTCCCGCCGCGGTGATTTTTGAACTGTTAAACGAACCCAATGGCCAGCTCACGCCGGCGCTCTGGAACAGCTACGCAGCCCAGGCCGTCGCGGTGGTTCGCGAGAGCAATCCCCACCGGACGCTCATGATCGGTCCCGGGAACTGGAATAACGTCGATGCGCTTCCCGAACTCACCCTCCCGGCGGAGGAGGGGAACGTCATCGTCACCTTCCATTATTATTCGCCCTTCCACTTCACGCATCAGGGCGCCAGCTGGGCGGGGGAGGAGAGCCAGGAATGGCTGGGGACCACCTGGGAGGGCACGCCGCAGGAACAGCAAGCTATTCAGACTGATCTGGAGAAAGCGGTCATCTGGGGCGAGCGGCATCACCGGCCGGTATTCCTGGGAGAGTTTGGCGCCTACAGTGCGGCGGACATGGCCAGCCGGGGCCGCTGGACCGCGTACATCGCCCGCCAGGCCGAGACGCACGGGATCAGCTGGGGATATTGGGAGTTCTGTGCGGGCTTCGGTCTCTACGATCCGCAGGCAGGGGAATGGCGGACACCGCTGCTCCGGGCACTCATTCCGCCGGAATAACATGACGGGGGTAAGCCCGCCGTTCCGATCCCAGGGAAGCGGATCGCTTCTCCGGACTTCGTTCCTTGTCACTGGAGTGGATTGCTTTTCGAGAAAACACGCAGTGCGGTCAATCTGCAGAAAAACAAAAAGGCCGGCTCCGCAGAGCCGGCCTTTTGCTTTTGAAGAACAGCTACCAGGAAATCGTCAGACTTGGTCTCTGACCACGAAGGGTTCGCGATAATCTCTGGTGAGCAATTCATTGGCTTCATCGTCGTCCACGAAGCGTTCCGCCAGGCCGTCGAACATCAGTTCGCGTCCGACCAGGTAGGAGACATTCCCCAGGTGAGGCAGGATCGTGGAGCGATGGCCTACTTCCACGTCACAAGTGAGGTCTTCCCGCTTGCCGGATCGCAGTGCCGAGATGAAGTTGCCAAAATGCCCTTCACCGCCGGTGCCGATCAGGTTCATGGCGTCATACTCGGAATCGCTGGTGTCACCCGAGGTGGGACCCGGTTCGTTTTTCCGGCCATGGAAGGTCTTCCAGTTCCCCCCATCATCTATCTGCATCCAGCCTTCGCTGCCGAAGAAGAGATCGCCGATCGTCCGGTCCGGACCACCGTTAATATCACTCTCACTGTTGGTAAAGAGGCCGCGGGTGGCGAACTCCAGCACCTTGCCATCGGCATACGTATAGATGGAGGTCTGGGTGTTCGGGGTTTCCTGGGTCGAATCATACACGTAATATCCGCCCATGGAACTGACCTTGATGGGGGCTTCATCTTTCCCAAGACCCCAGCGGGCGATATCAAACTGATGCGGTCCCTGATTCCCGGTGTCGCCGTTCCCGAAGGCCCAGTGCCAGTGCCAGTTGTAATGCACATAGTTCGGGTTAAACGGCCGTTTCTGGGCCGGGCCTAACCACTGATCATAATGCAGTCCTTCAGGAACCGGGGCATCGGGAGGATTCCCGATATCACCGCGGGGTTTGAAACACAATCCCCGGGCCATGTACACTTCGCCGATTCCGCCGTCCCGCAGAAACTTGATGGCGGCATTGGTGTTCTGCCGGGACCGGTTCTGGAAGCCGACCTGCACTATCCGGTTGTATTTCCGGGCGGCTTCGACCATTTTCCGGCCTTCGTAAATATTGTGCGAAGCCGGTTTTTCACAGTAGACGTGCTTCCCGGCCTGGCAAGCCCAAATTGTTGCCAGCGCGTGCCAGTGGTTCGGCGTCGCGATGGAAACGGCATCGATATCCGGATCTTCATAGACCTTCCGGAGATCCCATGCCGTGCCCGGACGGGAATTCTGAAGGTCTTCCGTGGCTTTCACCCGGTCGGGGAACAGCTTTTCATCCACGTCACACAAGGTCTTGATGCGGACTTTATCCATTCCTGCGAAGTTGTGAATATGGCTCTGGCCCCGGCCATGGATGCCAATGACGGCCATGACGATGGTGTCATTCGCCCCGATGGGACTCCCCATCGCCTTTTGTCTCGGAATCGCCAGGGAACTGGCGGCGGCAACGCCGGCAGCAGCCATAGCGCCGCGCGACAGGAACTCCCTGCGCGTCATTCCGTCGGATTTTGATGACATGTGTACTCCTCCTCTGTTCGATGTTACGGATTCATTGTCGATTTGCACTTACTTCACAGGAACCCGCGTCCAACGGCTTACGGTTCCGCGCGCAACGTCGAGACAATTGTTTTAGGGCTCCGGGCACGGATCTGTGCGTCCGTTAGCTCGCTTTCTGGACCATCTGCCGGAAGACCTGTTTCTGCTGTGCCATCGCCTTAATGCGATCCCCGGGATTGGTGCGTGCTTCCAGCAGGATCCAGCCATGATACTGATTCTTCACAAACAGATTCATTAATTCCTGGTAAGGGTAGTCTCCGATATTCAGTTCCCGGACGTGGACTGTGTCACCCAGCCGGTCCTTCACCAGGTTGAAGTTAGATTCCAGCCCTTTGCCGTCCAGGTCTGTGTCGTTGCAGTTCCAGCACATCCCCACGTTGGGTTGAGTGACATGATCGAAGATCTGCTTCATAATGGGCAGCCGCTGGGTTTTGGATCCGTGCACCTCGACCCGGATTTCCTGGCCGAAACTATTGGCATATTCGCCAAGGTCGTTCAGGGCGTTACCGATTTGTTCGGTGGTTTTTTCCACGGGCACGCCGTCGGGCAAGCCATTCGGTTTTACCTTCACGCCGGTGCCACCCACGTCATGGGAGAGCCGGACATAGGCTTTGGCGTCCTCCAGGTTTTGCTGGACTTCCTTGGGATCAGTGTAGTGGAAGGCATAGTTGGTGCCGAAACCGACCAGGTTCACCGGACTATTCTGAAAACGGAGTTTCACCTCGTAACGCTGCCGGGCATTTAACGCCGGACTCACATGATGGGCATGTTCCACCCGGAGTTCCACCCCGTAGAGGCCCGCCGTTTCGCAATTACGAATGAGTTGCGGGAGATCCCAGTCTTTCCCCCAGAGATAGGTCACCAGGCCGAACTGCATCCGGGCATCCGTCTGTGCCGCATTCGATTTTACCATCGTCTGTTGAGTCGAGCACGCTGCGAGCACCACACCGAATGCACCGGTCGCAACTTTGGACCCCCGTCTCAGGAACTCACGCCGTGTGAGACCGTCCGAACTAATAGACATATTCACGCCTCCTTAACCACTGTCAAAAGATTTAACCCAACTCCTATCGAGCGCACCGGAATGATAGGTATCCTGTTACGAGCAAACCGCCTTTAGATAGGCCGAAATGCAAGATAAGTAAATTACCAATTCGAGTCAAAGATAAATTCCGGCATTATCTCTGAAATACCTTTACATACCATTGGTTACGGAGTGAATATAATGAGTATACCCGCTGCTTCCAAGCAGGAATACACAGAGAAAAACAGGGCGGGGAAAATTCGGTGGGGAGGCCGGCCGTAATCACCGGGCTGACGCCGCCATAAAATAAACAGCCGGATCAGCTGCCTGACCCGGCTGTTTCCAGTAACGATGCAGTGGCCGTCAGACCTTGTCGGGGACCACGAAGGGCTCCCGGTAATTGCGGGTCAGCATGGCATTGGCATCTTCATCGGCGACAAACCGTTCGAGTTCCGGGTCGAATTCCAGGTTCCGGTTCAACCGGGTGGAAATCAAGCCCAGATGGCACAAGCCGGAGGACAGGTGCCCCTCGTAGATCTCCGCGTTCAGGAGATACGGATTCCGAGCCCGGACCGCTTCGATAAAGTTCGCCTGGTGATCGCCGCCTTCTTCCCGTTCCGGACCGGGCTCTCCCTTCCGGCCGAGATAGGTCTTGTAATGGCTGTAGCTATCGATGACCATGTACCCCTCGGATCCATAGAAAATCACGCCGACTTTGGCGCCCTTTTCATCATTGGTCATCCAGGGCCGGGTATCGAAGACCAGCATTTTACCCTGTTTCCCGGCATTGGGATAATAGAAGGTCGAGTTAATCACGTTGGGGACTTCCTTGTCGTCGTCAAACAGGAACATACCCCCCATGGAAGAGACGCGGCTCGGCAGTTCGACCCCCAGACCCCAGCGGGCGATGTCCATTTGATGGACGCCCTGGTTCCCGATGTCGCCATTGCCGTATTCCCACTGCCAGTGCCAGTTGTAATGCACCCGGTTTTCACTGTAAGGTTCGTACTGGGCCGGTCCCAGCCAGAGATCGTAATGGACTCCGGGCGGAGGCGCCATGTTCGGCTTATGTCCGATGGAATCCCGCCACCGGTAACACAGACCACGCGCCATGTACACCTCACCGAGCAAACCGTCCCGGAGATGCTGAATGGCTTCCTGAATGCCCACACTGGACCGGATCTGGGTTCCGTGCTGAACCACCCGGTTGTATTTCCGGGCGGCCTCCACCATCTGCCGGCCCTCCCAGAGATTGTGGGAGCCGGGCTTTTCGACGTACACATCCTTGCCGGCCTGCATCGCCCAGATGGCCGCCAGGGAATGCCAGTGATTGGGCGTCGCAATCGCGACGGCGTCAATGGTTTTATCATCGTAGACATTCCGTAAATCCACTTCGGTGTCCGGTGCCACGTTCTGGATATCTTGCACCTGTTTGACCCGATCGGCAAACAGCCGCTCATCGATATCCACCAGAGTTTTAACCCGGACATTGTCCATTTGGGCGAATCCTTTGGCGTGACTCATCCCGCGTCCATGGATGCCGATCACCGCCATATTGATGCGATCATTGGCGCCCAGTACCGTCGCTGTCGGGGCGAGCGAAGCCGCCGCAACCAGTCCCGCTGCCGCCTTGGAACTCCGGTGCAGGAATTCACGCCGTGACAGTCGCTTGTTCTGTTCTACCATAAGCCTCCTCCTTGAGGTTAATCTGGACTACTCATGCCGTTGCTTTTGTCGAATCGAACTCTTTGACGAACTGAACACAACCATTAAAGAGCCTTGGTATAATAAATAAATTCCTATCGGCTGTCAAAACGTTTCACCCGACCACGCAATTTAATTCCGGGGCCAGGGCCCGGAGAAATACGGAAGGAGACTGCCCGGAGCCTTCCTGTCTTCAAACTCTTGGTTCGGGGCACGAGAAAGTGCTCGAAATAGTTATTTCATCCAATGAAACTTCTGGGAAGGTATTTTCATTTTGAACCGAAATAAATTTTTATTATGATAGGAGGGATCAAGCAGGCCTTTTTTATTTTAACCACTCCGAAGCTGGACGTACCAAACAAAAGACGAAGTCACCGGAGGAATATTGAGGAAATACCTGCCAGTCGTTACTATCTATCATAACCGTTGGCTCCGGGCCCTGGCAGGGAATTGGGCATCAGGCGATGTCCGGGAACCATGTCTGCCACTGGCCGACCGTGCGGGGCCGGAAGATTGGAGCAGGAGAGACAGACAGTTGACCGGCGAAATCAGATCCGGAAAAAAGGGCCGTTCCGGGGATCCACCCCTGTACGATTTAACAATGCGGTCTGATGATAAGGAGAGTGCCGAGGGTGGGACTCGAACCCACACGGCCTTGCGGCCACCGGATTTTGAGTCCGGCGCGTCTGCCAATTTCACCACCTCGGCAAGAATTGATAATATAGTGACAAGAGAAAAAATCTCAAAACACCTTTTCAGGAAGAGGGGGTAAATGGGACACCGGCGAACATCATCCGTGGACGTATCAACGATTACCGCGCTGTTCTGGCAAAACGTGGATCGGTACGCCGATCGGCCATCACTGGGATACAAAGACAACGGAACCTGGCGACTCATCACCTTCCGGGAGGCCGGGGAGCAGGTGCAGGCGGTCGCCCGGGGGCTGGCGGCTCTGGATGTGACCGCGGGGGACAAGGTCTCGATTCTTTCGGAAAATACCCCGCGCTGGGCCTTTGCCGATTACGCCATCCTGTCGCTCTCGGCCGTGAACGTGCCCGTGTACGCCACGCTGATCCCCCGGCAGATTCAGTACCTGCTGACGGACGGGGAGGTGAAGGTCATCTTCGTGGAAGATCGTACCCAGGCCGAGAAGGTGCTCTCGGTCTTCGGTGATCTGGATCGGCTCACCCACATCATTGTCATGAATAACGAAGAGGGCTTCTCACAGGACTACGTACTCACCTGGGATGAGTTGATCGACCAGGGAAAGCAGGCGTTTACGGAGCACGGGTTCGACCTTGCATCCCGGTGGAACGACCTGAAGCCGGACGATTTGCTGACCATCATCTACACCTCCGGCACCACCGGGGAGCCCAAAGGGGTGATGCTGACGCACGGGAATATGGTCTCCAATATCAATGGCGGGCTGGAACGGTTAATTGTGGGGCCGGAGGACCGGTTTCTCTCCTTTCTCCCGCTTAGTCACAGTTTCGAGCGAATGGCCGGACACTTTTTGGCGTATGCCGCTGGCGCGACCATCTATTATGCGGAAAGCATCGAAACAGTCCCGGAAAACATGGTGGAAGTCCATCCCACCGTCATGACCAGTATCCCGCGGCTGTACGAAAAGATGTATATGCGGGTGAATGAGACGGTGGAGCAGGGGTCCGCGTTTCGAAAAAAGATCTTCCGGTGGGCGTTTCGGGTCGGCCGCGAGTATCACCAAAAACAGCGAAAGGGAAACCTGACCGCGAGTCTGAAAGCCAGGTATGCCCTGGCCCATAAGCTGGTATTTACCAAATTGCACGATCGGGTAGGGGGGGCCCTCCGGTTTTTCGTCTCCGGCGGGGCGCCACTGGCGCCGGATATCGCCCGGTTTTTTGAAAGTGCGGGGATTCTCATCCTCGAGGGATACGGTTTAACGGAAACCTCTCCGGTCATCGCCGTTAATCCCCTGGAGACTTACAAAATCGGGACCGTCGGTCCTCCTTTATATAATGTGGAGGTCAAGATCGCCGCCGACGGCGAGATCCTCACCCGGGGACCGCATGTGATGAAGGGATACTTTAAAAAGGACGCCGCCACCCGGGAAGCCATCGATGAGGACAACTGGATGCACACCGGAGATATCGGCATGCTGGACGAGGAGAATTACCTGAGCGTCACCGATCGAAAGAAAAACCTCATCGTCACATCCGGTGGCAAAAATGTAGCACCCCAACCCATCGAAGGTGCTCTCATCAACAGCCCGTTCATCGAACAGATCCTGCTGATCGGAGACAAACGGAAGTTTATCAGCGCGCTGGTGGTCCCGAACTTTGACAACCTGAAAGACTGGGCCAATAAACACAATCTCTATTACGATACCCAGGAAGAGTTGATCCGGTTACCGGAAGTCGAGGATTTGATCCGGGAAGAGATTGATCAGCGCAATCAGGATTTCGCCCGCTATGAACAGGTGAAAAAATTCAAGCTGCTGCCCCGGGAGTTCACCATCGGGGAAGGAGAGCTGACTCCGACTCTGAAGATCAAACGCAAGGTAGTGGAAGAAGAGCATCGGGACCTGATCGATTCCATGTACCAGGAATCCTGAGCCTAGTCCTTGACCGGGAGCGCCGCCGGTTGACCGCTCCCGGTCGCGTGAGTACGGGTGCTTCTCTCGTAATCCGGAATAATCTCTATAGATCAGTCCAAAAAATTCCTATCTTACTGGCTATACAAAATGAGCAGGGATACAGGAGTCGATGGTAAGCAGCCATGGGTAAGACATACAAAGATTCCGGCGTGGATATCGACGCCGGGGAACGGGCCGTCGAACGCATCAAAACCGCGGTACGTTCCACGTATACCGAAAATGTGTTAAGCGACGTAGGACAGTTCGGGGGCTTCTTTTCATTTCCCGCGGCAGAGTATACCGAACCGGTGTTGGTCTCCTCCACGGACGGGGTAGGCACCAAGTTAAAACTGGCGTTCCTGACCGGAATTCACGAGACGGTGGGGCAGGACCTGGTGAACCATTGTACCAATGATATTCTGACCAGCGGGGCTGTTCCGCTGTTCTTTTTGGATTACATCGGCATTGGTACAATGGATGAGGAGGCGGTGGCGGACGTGGTCAGCGGGCTGGCTCTTGCCTGCAAAGAAAACGGCTGCGTGTTGATCGGGGGCGAGCTGGCGGAAATGCGAGATTTTTATACGCCGGGAGAATATGATATCGCCGGGACTATCGTTGGAGCGGTAGAGCGGGAGCAGATCATCAACGGGAGCACCATCCGTGAGGGCGATGTGGCCATTGGCCTGGCCTCCACCGGGTTGCACACCAATGGTTTCACACTGGCCCGCAGTGTGCTGTTGGACGCATATGCCGTCGATACCTACCTGGCAGAATTGCAGTCGACCGTGGGCGAGGCCCTGCTCACCGTACATAAATCTTACCTGCCAGAGATAAAACCGCTTATCGGCGATCCGCGGCTGAAGGGGATTGCCCACATCACCGGCGGTGGGCTGCTCGGCAATACCCGCAGGATTCTCCCGGACGGGCTCTCGCTACAGGTCGACTGGGAAGCCTGGGAGCTCCCGCCAATCTTTCAACTCATTCGGCAGGTGGGGCACGTCGATGAAGCCGAGATGCGCCGCACGTTCAACTGCGGGATCGGGCTCGTGGTGATCGTGCCGGCCGCTGACGCCGATGCCATGCTGCAGCATTTCGAACAATTTCATTCGCACCCCCTTGTAATCGGGGACATCCGAAAAGACGCATGAACGCGTCCAATCCATCTTTGAGACACAGAAGCCGTTGGTGAGGAGAACGTATGGAAGTCGCTGTGATCGGAGCCGGAAGCTGGGGGCTTACCCTTGCCCGGAAACTAACGAACCAGGGGAAAGACGTCACTGTCTGGGTCTATGAAGAGGCCGAGTACGAAGATCTGACCTCGACCCGGCACACCGAAGACTATCTGCCCGGGATCACCTTGCCGGAATCAATTCATTTCACCATGGATCTTGCCGATCTGGCCGGGTTTCCGGTCTTTTTGCTGGCCGTCCCGTCCCATGCCATGCGACCGACGGTGCAGCAGCTTGATGCTCTGGGCGTTTCCCCGGAGTACATGATCAATGTCGCCAAAGGAGTGGAGAACAAAACCTTCATGCGGATGAGCCAGGTCATCCTGGACGAGTTGGCCTCGCTGGATGCCTCCCGTCTCGCCACCCTCACGGGACCCAGCCATGCGGAAGAGGTCAGCCGGGATATTCCCACGGCGGTGGTGGCGGCCTCACCGTCGCTGGAAACGGCCGAAAAGGTGCAGCATCTCCTGAACGACACCACCTTCCGGGTGTACACCAGCACCGATATCGTGGGTGCGGAACTGGGCGGCTCGGTGAAGAATGTCATCGCCATCGCCGCCGGGATCCTGGACGGCCTGGATTTCGGCGACAATCCCAAGGCCGCCCTCATGACCCGGGGGATGGCGGAGATCTCCCGCCTGGGCATGGCGATGCATGCCAGAGAAGAAACCTTCGCCGGCCTGTCCGGTATCGGCGATCTCATCGTGACCTGCCTCAGCCGGCACAGCAGAAACCGTTACGTCGGTGAGCAGCTGGGGAAGGGCCGTACGCTCTCCGATATCCTGGATCATATGAAGATGGTGGCCGAAGGGGTGCGCACCACCGAGTCCGTGAAACAACTGGCCGACCGCCACGGCGTGGAGATGCCCATCACCGACCAGGTGTACCAGGTTCTCTTTCACGAGAAGAAACCCACAGATGCCGTTCAGGATCTCATGAGCCGGGATCCGGTGCACGAGCGACATTCGATGTAACCCCGCAGGTACCTGTTCCCAAAGCGTATGCAAACACCTCGACGCGAAGTATATATAAAAATTCTGAATGATCTCATGCTGGTGTTGGGCCTGGGCGTCATTGGCAGCCTGCTCCTGGAGTATGGTTTCAATATTTCCGGCCCGGTGATGCGCCTACTGCATCACTATGATTACGGGGTCCTGGTGTATTTCGTGCTGCACCATGTGCTGAAATACTTCCTGGTGAAGGATAAAGCGGCCTTTTTACGTTCCAACCGGCTGGATATCGTCTTCGTGGTGTTGCTGATTCTCTTCTCACTCCTTTATAACCCCCTCTGGCAGGCGGTACACTTTGCCGAGCCGCTCCAACAAGTCCCCATGCGGCAGATCGCCAAGCTCTATATCGTGGTGACGCAGATCTTCATTCTGTTCGCCAGTCTCTTTTCGGGGTTGAAATACGGCCAGCGCATCGCCCTCGGCAATTTCCGGCCCATCAGCATCCTCCTGGGGAGTTTTGCCATTATCATCGGGATCGGCACCGGCTTGCTGATGCTGCCCAAGGCCAGCACCGGGGGGCATACCCCGTTTGTGGATGCCCTGTTCACGGCGACCAGTGCCACCTGCGTGACCGGCCTCATCGTGGTGGATACCGGCACCTATTTTTCCCATCTGGGGCATTGGGTCATCATGCTGCTCATCCAGGCGGGCGGGCTGGGGATCATGACCATGGCGGCGTTTTTCGCCGTGGCGCTGGGCTCCCGGATGAGCGTCACCGGCCGGTTGGTGATGCGGGATCTCCTCTCCGGCGACAGCCTGGAAAAAATCGGGCTATCTTTATGGCAGATTCTGGGCCTGACCCTGGTGTTCGAGGCGGCCGGCACCATTGCAATTTACAATCTGTTTCCCGCCGGCACGCCGTTCCATGACAGCCGGCTGTTTTCCTCTCTGTTCCACGCCGTGTCCGCCTTTTGTAACGCCGGCTTTTCCACCTTTTCCACCAGTTTGATGGATTTTCAGAACCAGACGTTACTGGTAGCCACCTTCGGCGGCTTGATTATTCTGGGCGGCCTGGGCTTTCCGGTACTCATTAATATTCTGGGCTATCGCTTTTTCGGGACCACCGGTCCGTTCGGACACAAAAAGCCCCGGTTGAATAACCAGTCCCACGTAGTGCTGTGGATCACAGGGGTGCTGATTCTGGGTGGGGCGATCTGGATTTGGATCGCGCAATACCTGTTATCAGGGAATCACGCGGCAAGCTTCCTGGCCGTCACCAATAGTTTTTTCCAGTCCATCACGGCCCGAACGGCCGGATTTAATACCATCGATGTCGGTGCTATGGCGATGCCCGCCCTGGTGGGCCTAATGATTCTCATGTTCATCGGCGCCAGCCCCGGATCCACCGGTGGCGGCATCAAAACCACCACCTTCTATCTGTCCATCCGGGCTATGCTGGGCAAACTCCGGGGCACTCCATCCGTGGAGTACCGGCACCGGACCATTCCGGATCGACTCCTCTACCGTAGTCTGTTATTGATTATCGGATCCCAGGCGGTGATCGCCGTCAGCTGGCTGTTGCTGACCATGACGGAATCCCAGGCGCCGATGTCGTTGCTGTTCGAGACCATCTCCGCGTTCGGGACTGTCGGGCTATCCATGGGCGCTACTCCGCATTTGAGCGTGTTCGGAAAGTATATCATCATCGCCACCATGTATATCGGCCGGGTGGGGCCGCTGGCGTTCGTGATCGCCCTGGGGCAGCGCACACGGAAACAAATCTATGAATATCCAGAAGAATCTGTTATGATAGGGTAAGGAGACATCACCATGGCGAAGTTTGTGGTCATCGGATTGGGAGTGTTCGGGCGGCAAGTGGCGCTGACCCTGGCGCAGGAAGGCGCCGAGGTGATTGCCGTGGACACGGATATGGTCAAAGTGGAAGAAATTCACGACTATATCGCCTACGCGGTCCGGCTGGACGCCACGGACCCGGCCTCCCTGCGATCCCTGGGGCTACAGGATATGGACGCGGCAGTGGTGGCCATCGGAGAAAATTTCGAGGCCAACCTCCTGACCGCCGCTTACCTGAAACAGCTGGGCGTGAAAAAAGTCATCACCCGGGCCGCCAATCCCATTCATCGGCGGATTCTGGAACAGATCGGGGCCGATGAGATTATCTCCCCGGAAGACGAAATCGGGCGGAAAACCGCCCACCGGCTGCTGAAGCCGCACCTCATCGATTACCTGGAAGTGACCGAAGACTATAAAATGATCCGGATTGAAACGCCGGGCGAGTTCATCGGCAAAACCCTGTCGGAAATCGGGCTGCGGCGCCATTACCGGGTCAACGTCATCAGCATCAACCAGCGGGTGGTCCGGGAAGAAGACGAGACCGAGGTCACCGAAGAACAGACCAAGGTGGCCATCCCCCATGGGGGCACCGTTCTGGAGGAGGGCACCATCCTGGTGCTGGTGGGCAAAGAAGACGCCATCAATGCGTTCACGGATAAATTCCTGTAATATGCGCTCCGGATTCGGCAAATACCTGGCGATTGCGCTCTTGATGGTTCTGGGAGTCCCGGGAGGGCTGGCAGCCCAGGAACCCATCTGCGGCGTGCCGTTTACCAGCCGGAAACCGGCCTCGGTGAGGTATCTTGCCCCTCTCGGTAAACCGACCGAAACCACCCATCCTTTTCGCGTCCGTACAAACGTGCAGTCCACCGACGTGAATTTTGAGACTAAAACATTCGTGAAATACGACAGTTCCCGCACCGAAGTTACCTTTTTTGTGGAACAGGACGAACTGACCCGGATCGGTGACACCCAACTCCGGGATCTCCTGGTGAGCCTGAAGGCCCGGATGTTCACGTCGACCCCCGGCGGCGCCTATCACCCGGAACAGGGCTTTTACACCAATGAAATCGAGTTGTTCGGTCCGCCCCCGGACGTGGACGGGAACGGGAAGGTGTACATCCTGCTCATGGATATCCAGGATAACTACACGCCGGATTCCGGCGGGAGTTACGTGGCGGGCTATTTTGATCCGTTGGACCAATTTACGGAGGGTACTGGTGGATCAGATAATCACGCGGATATCCTGTATATCGACACCAATCCGGGGCTCAGCAAGAACTTCGCCCAGACCATCTCCACCGCCGCCCACGAACTCCAGCACCTGATTCATTACGGAGACGACCCGGCGGAAGCCACCTGGATCAACGAGGGGATGTCCGAGGTGACGGCGCACCTGTTCGGCCTCCGGGCCCGGAGTTTTTCCTACTTTCTCTCCAATCCCACCCGCACCCTGCCGTATTTTCCCGCCACCGACGCTGAGGACGTGGTGGACGACTACGCCAAGGTCGGCCTCTGGACGCTCTATTTGTACACGCAATACGGCGATCAATTACTCAGCCGGATCGTTCAGGACAGCACGCAGCACGGGCTGAGCGGGCTGGATTATATTTTCACCCATTCCGGTCTGGTCAACAAAAGTTTTAACCAGGTCTTCACCGATTGGGTGATCGCCAACGTCGGGGTGAATTATCTGCCCCAGAGCGCCCCCGGGTACCGGTACGGGAACTTCAGCCTGCCGGCGGTCAATCCGGCGCTCCTGATTTCCAGGTATCCCGCCATCAACCAGGGGGCGAATCTCAAGAATTACGCCGCGTCCTACGTGCGCCTGATCGGCGGGGAGGGGGTCTCGGCGCAAATGTATCCGCCGTCCAGCCTCTCCATGAACGCCGTCTTGTTGCTGTCGGACGGGGCATCCTTCGACATGGTCGCCCGCAATGACGTTGCCGGCAACGATCTGGATTTTTCCCTGTACAACCAGTATCACAACGCCTGGCTGATCCTGACCAATACCCAGCCTATCCCGTCTTCCCGGGAGCCACTCTCGGATTCCTACACCCTGAGCGTGTTCGGGGTCGGCGGCCGGATCGTGGAGACCCTGGATTACAGCTCGGACCAGACCTCGAATTTTTATATCTCGCTGGGAGGCGGGACGGCCGCTACCGTGTTTGAGCCGCTGCCGCCGGAAACCGAAATTCTGAGCGCCGGGGTGAATTTGTACGGAACGGATCCGGTTACTTTTTTGCTAAAGAATTCACTTTCCGGTTCGACAATAGACAGTATAGAGGTTGCATCGCCTGTGCAGGGATGGAATTC
>Ga0209918_1000760_pt1 | contig 19754 bp, 18 predicted proteins | sample SalPonD_shore_MG_FD_185712 | JGI IMG/M metagenome (GOLD analysis project Ga0209918, IMG submission 185712) | Salt pond soil microbial communities from South San Francisco under conditions of wetland restoration - Salt Pond MetaG... | ecosystem: Environmental > Aquatic > Marine > Intertidal zone...
GGAATTCCTATCAGAACAGTTCAGGGAAGAATTCAATTGACTGGATGCCGGATCAAGTCCGGCATGACGGTCCTGTATAAGTACAAACCATCGTCGTCATTCCGGCGAACGCCGGAATCCAGTAGACAAAATCTTCCAAAGATTGCTGCACGGAATGTGCTAAGGGAATTCCTATCAAAGCAGTTCAGGGAAGAATTCAATTAACTGGATGCCGGATCAAGTCCGGCATGACGGTCCTGTATAAGTACAAACCATCGTCGTCATTCCGGCGAACGCAGGAATCCAGTAGACAGAATCTTCCAAAGATTGCTGCACGGAATGTGCTAAGGGAATTCCTATCAAAACAGTTCAGGGAAGAATTCAATTGACTGGATGCCGGATCAAGTCCGGCATGACGGTCCTGTATAAGTACAAACCATCGTCGTCATTCCGGCGAACGCAGGAATCCAGTAGACAAATCTTCCTTATATCTCTAGTGACTTATAACTTGTCATTTGAAACTATCTTAAGCAATTCCTCCCCATACCGATCCATCACCTTGTCCCCGATGCCGTTCAACCGCGACAGGGTCGCCCGGTCCGCCGGCAGCTCCCGCGCGATGGCCACCAAAGCGTGATCCTTGATAATCCATTTCCGCGGCCGATTCTCCCGGCGAGCAGTGAGTTCACGCCAGGCGGCAAGCTGCCGGAACACCGCCATTGATGCCTCGCCGAAACCCTTCACCTCGCGTATTTTGATCTTGCGCCACATCTCCCCGGGATCGGGCTCGTACAGCTCCGGCCGGTTCAGTGAGCGGCACTGCTCCTCGAGCTGCCGCCATTTTTCGGATCCCTCCAGCTTCTCCCGCAGGACCTCGTACAGCCGGCTGAGATAAATCACATCATCCGCCGCGTACTCGAGCTGCTTCTGGCGCAGGGGCCGGCGTTTCCAGTCGGTGCGCGCCTGGCTCTTGGGCAGTTCCACGCCCAGCACCTCCCGGACCAGGTTGGAATATCCAATCTGCTGGTCGTAATCCAGCAGCGCGGCAGCAATCTGGGTATCAAACACGGGCGCCGGCACCTCGCCGCGGATATGAAAAAACAACTCCAGATCCTGGCGGGCCGCATGAAACACCTTGGTAACTGAAGGCGCATGCAGCAATTCGTACAGGGGCTCGAGATCGGAAATCCCCAGCACGTCGATCACGGCCACCACCCCCTCCCCGGCAACCTGCACCAGGCACAGCTCCGGGTAATAGGTATTCACCCGCTCGAACTCGGTATCCACCGCCAGCCACGCACAGCCCTGCAACTCCCCGCAGAGCTCGACCAATGCGGCAGAACTGTCAATCAATACCGGTGGATGATTCATGATTTGGGTTGATAGATGAAATCAGAACAGCCGCGGATATTAACATGTTCCTCTAATAAATGATGTCATAGCGCCCAAACAGCCGTCATTCCGGCGAACGCCGGAGGAGCGGCACATGGAGGTGCCGTTAGCGGAGCGAAGGATGTAATCCAGTAGATAGATACATCCCTGCATTGCTGCACGGGATATGGTTATGACCTCAGTCGCAACAGTTCAGGGAATAATTTAATTGACTGGATGCCGGATCAAGCCTGCCCCGGACTTGATCCGGGGTCCGGCATGACGTCCTCGGAGGCAACCAACCAATACCGTCGTTCCGGCGAACGCCGGAATCCAGTAGAAAAATTCTTCCTTTATCGTCTTCCCAGGCACAGGGAGTGGACTTAACACCAATTAATCTCTATCGTCCCGCATTTCGTTCCAATCCCCACAAAACAAACAATGTCAGGCGAAGCGACACAACACGACCACCACGCCAGCGGCCGCGCCTACCTGCTCCTGATCCTGACCGCGCTGTTCTGGGCCACCAACGCCGTCCTCGGCCGCCTCGCCGTGGGGCAAGTCTCGCCCATGCTCCTGGTCACGCTGCGCTGGCTGGGCTCGGTGCTGCTGATCCTGGTCTTCGCCCGGCACCACCTGTTCCGGGAGTGGCCCGTTCTGCGCCGGCATCTGCCCTTCCTGGCCGCCATGGGCGCGCTGGGTTTCGCCTGTTTCAACGCCCTGTTCTATCTCGCCGCCCACTACACCACGGCGGTGAACATCGGCATCATCCAGGGGGCCATGCCCGTGTTCGTCCTGATCGGCGCCTATGCCGCCTACCGCACGCCCGTGCACGGCTGGCAGTATGCCGGCATGGCCCTGACCCTGACCGGCGTCGTCATCGTCGCCAGCCACGGCAGCCTGGCGCGCCTGCTGGCATTGACCTTCAACCGGGGCGACATGATCCTGGTCGTCGCCTGCATGCTCTACGCCGGCTACGCCGTGGGCCTGCGCCGCCGCCCGGCGGTGTCCTCCCTGGCCCTGTTCTCGGTCTTCGCCGGCGCGGCCTTCCTTGCCTCCCTGCCCCTCACCGCCGCGGAATACACCCTCGGCGATCTGCAGTGGCCCACCACGAACGGCTGGATCTACGCCGCGCTGATCAGCGTGTTTCCTTCCTTCCTCGGACAGATCCTGTTCATGAACGGCGTGGCCCTGATCGGCCCCGGCCGGGCGGCCCTGTTCGTGAACCTGGTCCCGGTGTTCGCCCCCATGCTCGCCATCCTGATCCTGGGCGAACCCTTCCACAGCTACCACGCCCTGGCCCTGGCCCTGGTCCTCGGCGGCATCTGGCTGGCGGAACGCGTCAAGCCCAAGCCCGCCGGCCCTTCCACCCAATAGTGACAAAGAGATCGTCATTCCGGGGCCGCCGAAGGCGGAACCCGGAATCCAGCTGTCGCTAAACCCGGCCTGGATTCCGGATAAATGCGTTACATTTTCCGGAATGACGACGGTTTTTTGATATTGAAATAACCGCTGCTTGAGACAAGTACAAGTACCGGACAGCCCCTCACACCAGATTCTTCTTCACCTCCCCATACAGCTTCCCCGCCCGGGTAAGGATCCCGCTGAGATTCTTCACGCTGTCCTCATAAGGCGGCTTGGTTTTCACCGAATCGATCACCTGGTTCAGCTCCACGATCAGCCCCGACAGCAGCGCCGTCCGCCCCTCGATGGACTGCAGGGTATGGGCAGCCAGCATGGACGAGAGATCTTTCGCCGTCTGCCGGGCGGTCTTGCGCTGCGCGGCCGTGGCATCCAGGGAGCCGACAATGCGGAACACCTCGGCCATGCCCTCGTCGTACAGCTCCTTGATGGATTTCTTTTCCTCCGTCATGGCGTTTCTCCTTGTAGAAAACCGGTCACTGCGCGGCCCGGCGCGCCGCCCGGAAGGCGGCGACGTCCTGTTTCACGCTGAAGGCGATCTGGTACAGGGATTCCGCCTCCGCCGCCATGTCCGGCGGTTTGTCCAGCGCCGCCGCCAGCACTTTCAGGGCCGTGCGCGTCTTCTCCAGCATGGCGCCGTAGTCGTTCAGCGCCTTCTTCAGACTCTCGAACTGTTTAACGTTGGCCTGGTATTTCGCCGCCTGATCTTTGACCCGGGCGATGGACTGGCGGGCGAGTACCGCATCGGACGTAGAAAACGCCGGCTGCCCCGGCGTGTAGGCGAGCTGCAGCGGCAGCCGGAAGGACAGCGCCGCGGCGGCGGGCTGCAGCGCGCTGTTCAGCGCGTCCTGGATATCGTCTTTGGGATCTTCGCCGGAAGGCTGGCTGCGCGCCGCCACCAGGTCGCGGACGGACGCCGCGGCCTGGGTCATGGTATCCATGATATCCACCTGGGCCAGGTTGGCCTCGTCGGCGCGCAGGGTGATGTGGTCTTTGCGCTCCTCGATGAGGGCGGCCAGCATGGAATCGATAATGGGGGCGCCCTTGCGTACGGCCTGCTCGAACTCCTTGCGCTCCCGCGCCTTCTCGAACTCCCCGGCCAGGGTCTGCACCAGGCTGCCGGCGGCGGAAAGGCCCGGCACCGCGCTGCCCGTCACCGCCAGCACAAACTGCCCGGCCGCCGTCACGAAACCGCCGCTCGCATCCCGGACATCCTGCACCGCCTTGCCCTCGGCCAGGGTCACCAGGACATTATTGAACTGATCGATGGTGCGCAGCGCCGTGCGCCGCACCGCCACCGCATCCGGCTGCCTGGCGCCGCCGCCCTCGAGCGCAGTGGAAAATGTGGCGGGCCGGGGAGCAGGCTTGCCGGCATTGGCCCGCTGCTCCGCGTTGGCCTTTGCCTCGGCAAAATCGACCAGGATATCCTCGGAAGTCGTCTGCACCTGGGCAAACGCATCCCGGTACTGGGTCAGCTCATGGGTTGGAATCTGCGCACAGCCGCCGGCAAACAGCACCCACACCCCGGCCGCCGCCAGCCCAAAACCGCGAAACAGGCACCTGCTCATATCCGTATCCCCCTCCTGGAGTCCTTATCCAATAATAGTCCATATCCTGGCAAAGCAGGACCTGTTTCAAACGTCAGTTATTCCTTTAAATCCAAAATCGAGCCGTCATTCCGGACTTGATCCGGAATCCAGTCAATCAAACCGCCGCCTCCAGGCGGCTCATTATCTCAATGAGTACTAACTCCCACCTTTCTGCGCCGGCATATTCCCGGCAGGCGCATTATCAAGCATGGTCTTGCAAGCCGGCCGCGCCCGAATCCGCCCCAGCCAGGCCATAATCCCCGGCGTAGCCTGGTCATTGATCACCTCGGGAAACCCCCGATCCATATTATGCGCAATAGCAAAATTACAGATATCCGCCAGCGTATAGTCATCCCCCGCCAGCCACTCATGATCCTTGAGCCGCGCCTCCAGCTTCCCAACGGAATACTTAACCTTGCGCATCTCCTCCTCCAGCATCTCCTTGGGAAAGCCCTCCCGCGCCCGGCGCCACTTCACCTTCTGCTCGTACAGCGGCACCCGCTCCACCAGCTTCTCGAACTCGTCATCGGGGATCTTGCGCGCCATGGGCCCGATAGCCCGCTCCCAGCCGATGGTGGACACGCACCAGCAGAAATACTCGTCCACGAACTTGGTCCACACCCGCATCTGCGCCGTGACATAAGGATCCGCCGGCCGCAGGGGATTGTCATCGGGAAACACGTCCTCCAGGTACTCGCAGATCACCGTCGACTCGGTGATGATCTTCCCGTCATGATCCAGCGCCGGCACCTGCCCGTTGGGATTGATCTTCTTGAACCAGTCCTCGTGCTGCTCGAACTTCCCCGGATCCAGGTAATGCGGCTTGAAATCCAGGCCCTTCTCATACAGCGCCAGCAGCGGCTTCAGCGAATTGGCGCCGGGGCCGAAATTATAGAGTGTCAACATATGCTTACCTCATTCAAATCTGGTATTTTTCAACGCTATCGTAAGAGATTCGTCGTCTTTGTCACTACCCACCATACAACCATTTATCGAAATATACTTTTCTCTGAGTGAACAAATTTAATGGCGTCATTCCGGCGCACGCCGGAATCCAGTAGATAAATATTCCTTATACTGTTCCAATAAGTCACTGTGTCCCCCTCAATCATTCCAGATTACAGGGCGGATTCTACACTTCTATCACCAGCCCGGGCTCGAACCCCCTGACATTCTCCCCCGGATACCCCGCCTGGTTGGAAACAATCCGCGTGCCATGCAGCTCGACATCCAGATTCGAGTGCGTATGCCCGTACACCCACAAGTCGATGTCATAGCCGGCGATGATCTCCTCCAGGTTGGAATAAAACGCCGGATTGACGGGGCTGTCGGAAAATGCGGGATGCCGACAGACCGGATGCGGAGCATGATGGGTCACCACCACGGTGCGGCCGGCGTATGGGATTTGCAGCTGCTCCACCAGCCAGCGCCGCTCATCCTCATGGATCAGTAATGCATCTTCCGGTCCGAACGGCCTGCTGTCCTCCCCTAAACGGATCCGGATCACCTTGTGATCTGCCAGCGTCACGCCGGCATGAAACATGGCAAGATCGCGTGGCACAGCCGGCTCCGACGCATAATCCGTCCACAACGTCAGACCCAGTACGCGGATATCTCCGAATTCACACATCCCGCAGTCCAGAAAATGGACATGCGCATTCAATCCAAGATCGGCCGCCCTCTCCTTCAGCGCATGATATTCATGCCGGTAAAATTCATGATTGCCCATTACATAGACAACGTCTTTGCCCAGTCTCCAGGATTCCCTGCTGCCCCATGCAATCCCGTCCAGGCCCGTGTCGATATCGCCGGCCAGGATGATGACATCCGCTTTGGTATCCGGAATTTCACCTTTCCAGAGGTGGGATGGCGGCGAGGCGCGATCCCTCAGAAATTCGTTATGCAGATCGCTGAGAATCTGGAACTTCATTTATGCGACACTCCTGTCAGTCAGCTTCATACAGCGCGGCGATTCAAGCCTCAGGGTCACGGCAAAGGTGGAAGTGCCAGAACCGCCGTGCGAACGGCATCCGCAGCCTCGATGAGACTCCGTACCAGGATCGCATCCGCCTCGAGATGACCTTCATACTCCGCGACGTTCCGAACCTCATGCGCCTTTGCCAGCACTCGCCAGATTTCAGGAGGCATACCAAGGGTATGCGGCAAAGCCTGGAAAACCAGGTAGCGATTGTCTGATCGATAACCATGCCGTCGAAGTGCGGCCAGAGAAAAGGCATGGGCGGCGTTATAGGCGAGGTCAAAACGACTGGATAAAGCCAGCTGTTCATTCCGGGCATCCTGCAGGCGCTCAGTTCCGGAAGCAATCAGTCCTGCAATCTCCCCGGGATCACCGGGTTCCGCCGTCAGCTTTCCAATGCGTGCCAGATTTGCGAGTTCCTTCCCTGTATCAGTCAATATCCGCCTCCGTGCCGATCAGGAACAATTTCGGTTGTGCGGCCACTTTGGTCACAAAGGCATTGCCGTCTTTCCGCTTCCTGCGCCAGCTAGCCGGGGTATAGACCGTGGGATTAACAGTCCTGCCCAGCCGGGCCTCCGTTGTTTGCAGCGCGGCAAACACATCCGCGTAATCCAGACTGTCAGCGATCACCAGCAAATCAATATCACTGCCTGCCCTGTCACTGCGCTTCGCTACCGAACCGAACACGAACGCGGCCGTGATGCGCCCGGCAAGCGGCGACAAGGCCTCCTGCAAAGGTCCGGTGAGGCCCACCGTCTTGCGGACGATACCGCAAAGCTCGGTAAAAATCGGTGAATCCGGATTGGCCTGATAATGTTTCTGCGTGCCCCGGTAACTGACCGTGACCAGTCCGCTGTCCGCCAGCCGCGCCAGTTCCCGCTGCACCGCACCTGAACCGCCGCCCACCAGCGCTATCAGTTCCGAAGCATAGAAACTGCGCTCCGGCTGACCGAATAAATAGCCCAGCACCCGCTGGCGGGTCCCCGGGAACAAGGCATCGGCCAGGCCGGTGAGGTGATAATTCGCGGGTGCATCAGCGATCTTTTTCCTACCCATAATAGGTATATTAATACCCTTTTTGGGTAGTTTCAAGCGCAGTTTCAGCGGATCCGGGATGCTGTCCAGATGTTGTGGACTTTTGACAGATTGGATGGAGAAAGCACGGAGAGAAACATAGATAGTGTTCCCAACAATCTGATCGTGCTTATTGTTCATGTCCACAATGGCTATCCATTACACCACCGGAGTTATGGAGTTACATCAACCCACTCGTCCTTGAGCATTTCGTTTTATTTCATAATGATACCGATATTGATACTATTTCAATGTTGAATAAAATAGCATTGGCTGCAATCGAAAGATTGGAAAACAGTGATGAAAACAATTGATCGATACACCTATCGCGTAGCATGGTCGGAAGAGGATCAGGAGTTTGTCGGCTCGTGTGCCGAGTTCCCCAGCCTGAGCTGGCTCGACAAAACCCCGGGGAAAGCACTGACCGGTATCCGCAGGCTCGTCGCCGACTGCATCAAGGATATGGAACAATCCGGAGAACCCCTGCCGGAGCCCATCGGTTCCCGCAGCTTCAGTGGCAAGTTTATGGTACGAGTCCCGCCACAGCTCCACCGTGAACTTGCCCTGCGCGCCGCCGAGTCAGGCATAAGCCTGAATCGTCTGGTTACTCACAAGCTATCGCAAGAGCCTTAAATTACCTATATCCACCCAATATAATTTCATGCTGGTGATTATTTATACAAATATTCTTCCTCACCAGTCACCCAACCCAGATACAGTTCCCTTCCGTTGACACTGCCGGCATGTACTATGGAATCTGGCTTTACTTCGTTACCATAAAGTGAGGCAAAGGAAGCATAGTCTTCAAACCACTTGTGCTCCTGACTGAAAGAATGGACCAGCATGAGAGCATGTTTGGCACAGAAGCGATCTGCCTCGAGGAGCGCAGAAGCTGTTCTATGGACCAATTGATATTTAATAGGGAGTAGTTTATCTACTGACAAAGCCAGAATATTAGCCAATCCTTCAATCCTGACCTCTTTATTTTTTGACACTTCAGTCAACCATTCAGTAACTGTCTGATTGCTGAAAGGTTCTGATACCTTTCCCTCTACAGCAATAGTTATTAATTCATTACCAGATCTAGCCAACACGAATATGTCATTCTGAGATTCGGGACCATTGCCGGGAAGCTCAACCTTATGCTCAGGAATGCCTAGCAGGAATTCTATATTATTGAATAACTGGATGGCTGATTCATTAAATACTTTAATTATATTCTTTGGGAAACCCTTAGATTCTTCCCAACAATACGCAAGAGACCTTGCCGAATAGCCCTGTTTCCATTGTTTTTCCGGGTCAGCCAGGAATTCTTTCCAGGACTCCGGCCCTTTTGATGGTATAAAGAATTTATCCATATATTATTCTAAGTTATATCATTTTTAACTATTTTCCCAATAGAGTATCGATTAAAGGCTTGCAAGCTATCCATGTGTGTGCAATGTAATCAAGAATCTCTGGTTCTTTGTGTATCCTACAATATTCATATGGGAAACCGGCTCCTACCGATACTTGATAATTAGACTTTTTGTTGGCAAGAGTCTCATATGTCGATTTAAGCCACTGCGGCTGTTGTTTTATCTTTGGCTTCGATCTTTTGTCTATATCAAATGCTGTGCGCAAATCATATGCAAGCCTAGCATCTATTATTGGTGGCGAACTCTGAGTAAGATATCTACGCTGCACAGAGCTGATAATCGGACATGCCCATTTTTCTTTACGAAGTACTCTTTGCAACCGCATTGTAATCTTATACATAAGCTCAAAAAATCCATCCTCGCCCAGATCAATCAGATTTCTTCTGTATTGAGTGTGTATTGCATTTGGTATTGTGGCAATAGCAATCATCCTGTCTCTTTCTATAGATAAGGTAATGTGAGGATATTTGGTGAATCCTTCCTTGCCGGAGGCGACTTTTAGCCCTAGGTAGTCCCATACTTCCGTTCCTCCTTTTCCTGTTATCATACCCCTGCCGGGATTTTTTGGATCCATTCGCAATTCTCTTACCAAATCCTTTCTTTTGCGAAGCTCATCCATTGCAAGTTTCAAGACTCGTTTGGCTTCCGGATAGTTGTATGTATTTTTCTTGTCGAATGGTATTCCTGAAAATATCGTCAATGTCCCCTCCTTCAGGTATCCCTTGTCTGCGAATCTGGTTTCAGCAATCTCGAAATATTCAATTGTTAGCCCTGCCCACTCAGATTCATGCCTGTGCCTTATCAACCATTGATAAATATCAGACCATGTTTTAGCTTTGACATACTCTGGCATCCGCACACGGGGCAGTTCAGTATCGACAACCAATACTGTAATATTTGTATATCCACGTCTTTCGGCGGTCCTGTAGTGGCGAACAACCTGATTCCTGCTTAACTTTGATGCAATTTTACTTTCAATTATTAGTGACCAGTCATCATTGCCATCATTATAAACCCATGCATCGGGAAGCCCCCTTTCCCCACCCTCATAATCTAGAATATCCGTATCTCCTGGGATCCTCTGCTCGACAATATTTAATGATTTTATTGCTGTCGGGGCGGATTTGCTCACCCAACGGACAAATTTCTTGAGCAATTTTCTATCGTAATACAAAGCCGTGACCAGGGAATGCGTAAGCCGATTCTCTGGCTGCTCATACTGGTCAAATATATTCCTCATATGATTAGTTATTTTGCTATTTTTATATACCAATCCTGTGATTAATGAAATCGGCGACGCATAGATAATGCCGGTTTGTCCGTACGGATGTCTTATAATAGACGGGCACACACTCGGGGACTAATGGCGCGATAGCAGAATTGCAAAAAAACGTAATAGGCGTCTTCAGGGGTCGGTGACAAATGAGAATCATTTGTCACCGACCCCTGTTATGCCCCCTGATATCTATTTGAAACCATGGACTGTCCCCTGTTATTTGTTCCATTAGCGAATTCTCAGGTAAAACGTGTTACAAGTTCGCGAACCGGTGGTTTCGATCTGCCGTAGCTGACGATTGCCACATCCAGTCCCCAATTCCGGTAGCGCCTCAGGGCACGTTCGATACTGTCCGTGATCCAAGCAACCTCATTGCCGAAGGCCCCTCCCCCGAGCAACGTCAGGTATACACGATTGTTTCCGGTTCGCGCCGCGTTCAGGACGGCGATAATCAGGGTCGCCTCGTAGGCCGCCTCCAATACCAGCCTCGCGAAATCCTCCCATAATTCAGCCGGATGCGGAGCATAGGCCACGGGCAGTGCCGAGCAATACGCCTGGCTTACCCGATGCCTACTCCCCCTCAGAGTAACCTGAGTTTCCCACTGCATCCCGACACGGAGCAATTGCCTGAGTTCGTCCCGTTCATCCTCATCTGCGTCACGGAGCCGATCCGAAATATCAAGCAGGCCAGTGCGGGAGGCCATGGCATAGCCGTTGCGCATCTTCCACAGGCGGTTATCCTCATTTCCGAGCGCATGGCCCAGGTCCCGGAGACAATCAATCTGGTTGTCTTCCGACTGGCCAGTCCGACCGTTCACGGGCACGAAATAATTGCGGTAGATGGTGCCTGCGCCAGCCGCGATGGCACAGGCCGGCCCCTGGGTGAAATCGCTTTCGTAAATGCCCACTCCCTGTTCCGGCGTCACACCAGGCGAGGCCATTTCCAGCAGATTGAACTGGGAGGCCACCTGGAACAGGGCCCCGGTATTCGATTCCTCCCTATGCAGGGCCTGGACATCGGCGATCTCTTCCCGGACCAAGATTGCGTCATTCCCTGGATTTACTGCTTTCAGGCGCCTCCGCAATTCATCCAGCGACAGCGTCTCCAGATGCCCACAGGCAAACTCTCTTCCATTTGCACGCGAGGCCAGCAGGTTATCATCGACGACAAGGTTCTCATGGACAACTGACGGCGATGTCTCGGGAAAACCGACCAGTTCCTCAAACCATGTCATTCATTATCCCCGCCAACCTCGCCTCAAATCTCGAATTCATATTTTTAAGTTAAACTCGCGAATGACCGCGAAGCAATTCAAGCTAATCGTCGACCTGGATATGAACCCTGTCGCTGACGACTGGATCCACAACCTCCTTCGCCAAGTCTATGATTTTCTGAATATCACGACGACTGTAGTTTGTGCCAAGCCACCAGCCAGGGAGGACCTCTACTGAAGCAATCTCGGCGAGGTCGGGGCGATCCGGATAGAGTTCTGTTCTATCTCTGGAAAGATATCTACGCTTTTTACCGTGTTTCCTTGCGGCGAACCGCTCCGGGAATTGCGAATCCGCTTCTGCCAACAAACTGAACACCTTTATCATGGCATCTTTGGCCGAACCGGCTTCGTATTGTTTGCCTCCCACAGAAAACGAATATTTCCCTTGTTTTCGAGATCTTGCCTTATTTCCTTTTGATGTCTTATTGTTAGTTTGTCGTGGATATATACTTGTCGTTCTTTGATTTAATTGATTATCTTCATATTGAGCGCCAAACTTCACAAGATAATCACCACATATATCCAGATCCGGTTTGTAACCACAGATATCTTCTACTTTGTCGGCCAACAACTCCGCCAGCAATGAATCAGGCTCTCCCAGCAGCGCATCCCAGGCCTGAGGCAAAGCTGATTTGATTTCTCTATTGCGAGCGACATTCTTGTAATCCGATTGAGCGGCCTCCAATGCATCGCCGGAACAAACCGCTGAATAATTGAGGTATCTCTCCATCCTGGCAACTATCTCTTCGATATTACGCTCAAGCAAATCAAGTTTATACACCCTCCGCTCATCATAATTACCCTGCGCGGCTGGCAGATAAAAGCTCCATTCCTGACCGTCCGTCAAAATGGCCATGGGGACACCGGCATGAAATGCGTACTCGAATAGTTGACGATCCGCGCCATCGGTAAATCCAACCTTCTTAACCTCGACAAATACGGCCGGCTTCGAAGCAGGGTGACATAACGCGTAATCGACGCGCCGGCCTTCGAGGGAGAACTCAGGAATCACGATACTGGTTTCAAAAACCGGCCAGCCCAGTGTATTGAGGACTGGCATTACTGCGCCCTGTGAGACAGCCGCTTCCGATGTAAACTGCCCCTCGCGCAACGCCTTCTTTATGGACTGGATTTGATCTTCTAGTTTCATATGCTTATATATTGCTACTATTCTCCTAGGACTCAGTAATTGCGAACTCTACTCCTAACAGGTTCACGTACTTTATGAAATGCAGGTACTGTTATTCCGTATTCACCTATGACTTATGATTCAATTCACGTTTGCCATAAACAAGGCGAGGTCCAGGTTGAAATTTTCGTTGATATCGCCTCGGCTCATATAAAACTTGGGATCGGTAATGAAATTGAATACCCGGTACAAGTGATACTGCCTGTCCAGGCGGACTGAGGCGTTGAGTTCGTTGGGTGTCACGTAAAAATGCGTATAGCGCGCGTAATTAGTAGTTTTTACTTCAATATATCTGTCCTTGCCATTGGTTTCGTAGGAATGAATATCAAAACCCAGGGAATCGTCTTCCCGGCTCACATGCTCTATCTTGTCTGCCAATGTATCCTTGCCGTATTCCATCAGGCGGGCCTTTTCATAGTTAATTATGAAGCGTTCGCCATTCAGTCCCAGCCGTCGGTTCTGGTTTTCCCGTTCAATATAGTTCAGTTTCCTGGGCCGATAACTGCCAGGCTCCGGCTTTGTCTCGCTTTTATCATGTATGGTCTTGGCGGCAGGTTTAAGCACGACCCGCGACAGAATATCTTCCATTTCCGGCACTGCGCGTGATTTCCGGCTGACCTCTTCAATCAAATTGAAGAGTTCCTTCTGGCTCGTAACCAACGCCCCCACCACATCCGGCAGGATTTTTCTCTGGTAATTGGACAGGGGTTTGTAACCGTCTATGGTGGGCATGCCTATTTCCTTCAGTATCGCGCTGATATTTTGATGTTTTCTTTCTATGGAGCCCTTGCTTCGACGATTCAAAACTGCCTGTAATCGTTTATTATGTTCGGACTTATTGTAATGTTCGCCTCGCAGCTCCGCTTCCAGCATCTCTAAATAATCCCTAGCGATAGCCTCGCATTCCAGCCAGGACCATCCTCTGCCAGGATCCAGGAGCTTATTCCTCAAGTCATCATCGAAATTATCGGCCAATGCCGCTTTCAGTGCCGCCCTGGCATTGTAGCTCTTGAAATACTCGAACAGCTCCGAGTCAACATAGGCATGCTCTATGATTGCCAAGACCTTATTTTCGGAGTTTGACTCTTTCAGGGACATGTATTCCGATTCTTTCCCATCCCTTATCCTGTGATGCCAGAATCCTGAACTAGCTAGGTGAAAGAATGGTAGGTACGGTATATCTTGATCCCCATTCTGCCTCAAGTTCGCAAAATGTCTGGTGAATTCGGTTTTAAGCTGATTATCCAGATGAATTCTATTATTGATGATTGATCCCTTTTCAACCAAATCCATGACGGCAAGCAAGAGGCAAACCTTATGCGGACTGGTCCTGCCCCCTGCCCTGTTCATGCGGAGACTGGAGAATGCGTCGATATAATAATCCAGACTCATTCCTGATTTATTCCCAATAGACTGCTTTGCTTGGAATCACCCGCCGAATACCCCCTCTGGGATCAGGGTCGTCCCCTTGATACCTTGGTATTAGATGAATGTGCAGGTGCGGTATGGTCTGGCCCGCCTCGGCACCGTCATTGATACCGATATTGTAGGCATCCGGAGAAAATTCCCGGTCAAGTCGAATTTTGGTCTGTTCGATGGCCCGAAGCAGGGCCTCCCGCTCCTCCTCCGACGACTCAAAAAAGGAGCCTATGTGGCGCTTGCTGATAATCAGCGAATGGCCGTTGGAAACAGGAAAGCCATCACTCACGACGAAGCAATATGGATCTTCATATTGAATCCGATCCTGGCTGACGTAGCAGAATGGACAGGATTCAGTCATGAGCAATGGTCACGGCCGAGAATGGGTTATTTGTTATAAGCACTGGCCCCCGTCCGTTTTAAGCTGAAATTCTAACCGACGGAAGGGCTGGATGCCCATAATCAGATACGGATAGGATCCGCTAACTTAGATAGAATCTCATATGTTGTTGAAAATAAACGATTATTACAATAATTTCACAAATACTTGCTCATGAAACATGGGTCGGCGACAAATGAAAAGTACTTGCCACCGCCCCCTGTTGTTTGATGTTTGTCGCCAACTCCTTTTAATTCGTTCCAAGTATTGCTTGAACAATTGATATATTGTTATATAGTAATAATTGATCATTGTTACTCTTAAAACAAACTGTTTACAAGTATTTATGAAACAACAAACTGAAAAATCGCATAATTCTAAGATGATTCATGTCCGTTTACCCTCTATGACACATAGAAAGCTAAAGAAATTGGTTATAGATAAAGATACTACTGTTCAGGAATGGGTTTCTAATTTAATCGAAGTAAAATTAAGACAAGAAAAAAACAGCTAAATCGATTAACTAACAATGGATAACTCAATTGATATCAATTCTTCTATTGCTAATAAATTAACTAAAGCAATAGAATCTAATTCACGTGTATCTGGTCATACACATAACTTTTATCGTTATCCAGCAAGGTTCTCTCCAGAATTTGCAAAAACAATGATCTCTAGCTTTACGAAGCGTGGAGATTTAGTAATAGATCCGTTTATTGGTGGTGGCACAACCGCTGTAGAGGCTCGTGCATTAGGAAGAAGCATTATTGGCATCGATATTAATAGTCTTGCCACGTTCATAAGCAAATCAAAAACAACACTATTAGATCAAAATGATATAAAGAATATTGATAAATGGTTACATTCGATTATCAAAAAATTAAATTTACATCGAAACAAAGCACAATTTAATTACGATTATATCGATTACTATAAAAATATTAATTGTAAACAGACATGGCCTATTAAAAAAACTATACAGTTATGTATTGATAATATAGAAAGTCTTCCTTCCAATAATCAACGGCGCTTTACAAGATGTGCGCTATTAAATACCGCTCAATGGGCATTAGATTCTAAAACAAGGATTCCTTCTGCGTCTGAATTTCGTGTTAGATTTATTAACAATACTAAATTGATGCTCGAGTCAATTAATAAATATTCCTTAGTTGTCAAAAACGCAGATAAAGATTGGAGCCTAAACGGTCTACGCAGGCTAAAAATTATCAATCGTTCTACAGATGGTATAGAAAATGATAATAGTATATTAGAGTACCCTAGCCCTAAATTAATTTTGACGTCACCACCGTATCCTGGCGTACATGTCCTATATCATCGCTGGCAAGTAAAGGGTAGAAGAGAAACACCTGCACCCTACTGGATAGCTAATACATTAGACGGAAGCGGAGAATCATATTACACATTTGGCGGAAGAAAGGAAAACGACCTATCAACTTATTATCTAAATACTTATAAAATATTTAAATCATTATCATATTTATCAAATGAAGAAACACATATAATACAGTTAATTGCCTTTTCTGAACCTTCATGGCAATTACCACTGTACTTAGAAACATTATCTGATGCTGGATTTAAAGAATGTAAACTAAACGGTATATCTAATAACAAAGACGGTAGATATTGGAGAATTGTGCCAAATAGAAAATGGTATGCGAATCAGAAGGGAGCTACATCTTCATGCAAAGAAGTTATTTTAATACACAAATTAAAATAAATAAAACTTATCTCAAAACATTATCGCCAAATAATAAATTCATCTATCTTAAAAATTTAAAAATATAATTCAATCAATCAATATTAATATCATCATCTGTTAATCCACCCAGACTATCTATCATTGGTATGATGAATGGTGATAAAGAAGTTGTCACCAATCTAATATAATCATCAAACTTTTCTTCTATATCATAACTTTCCAAGCCAGCTGTTTTTTGGATTTTTTCATCTCTCACTCTAGCAATAGCCATACCTATTAAAATATTCCCATAGATGAATTTTTTTTGCACTAAGTCTGGAGAATTCGTATGCTTCATTTCTTCTCGTAAATAAACATTATCGATATTTATGTAAAATGTTAATTCTGAATGTCCATTTTTCCTTTGCTCCGGATCCGCATCATCAATTGCATAAGATCCTGTTTCTTGGCTAAAGTTGTATCGATCCCAATATTTATCGTTTTGTTCAACTAGAATATGATTTGGTAAAGATAAGTCTAATTTAGATTCACCCTTATCACCTTTTTGTGTACCTTTACCCTTATTTTTCTTATTTTTGGATTCTCCTGGTTCATGTTTTGCTTTTTCTTTAAATAGTACAGTAAGATAGTTTACAAGCGGTTCTAACAAAACATCATCATCTATAATAATTTTTAGTACTACTTTATCACCTTTACTTAAAAGATGATTCGGAAAATTTACTGTAAGCTGGGCAATCCCGTCATGTAAATTGCATGAGTATGAAAGTTGTTCTTTAGCTATTTGTCCTGTTTCTACTTCGATCGAGTAGCGCCCTTTATTATTTATTCTAGAAAAATAACCATTTTCAACATCAGTTAAAAATGCAATCCTAGCATTTCTTCCTATTTCAACAGGTCTTTCATATTCATTTTTTTTATTGTTCTCAAAATAAAAATATGTCGGATGTTTCTTGCCTACGAACAAATATCCATCTGAATTTGGGCCTGCATTACCACCTTCATTTTCTTGCCCTTTAGAGCCTTGAGCTTGATTCTTATTGCTTGATTGCGGTAATGAAAGACGTTTGCCCAAACTAAACAACGCTGACAAACTCGGAGAATCGTTAATGATACTTTGCAATATATCTTGTAGAGGCTTATCGTCACTTAGTTTTTCACTAATCTCTTCTTCTCGACGTTTATTATTAAGGCTTCGCAAAACCTTATCATTGCCTATTATCTCTTCTAATTGACTTTCAAGTGCCTTTCTGAGTTCTCCATCGCTAAGCCTATCCCGACTGCTCATAAATAAATCTTCCCTAGAATCAACGGGAAGATCGCTACAGTCCACTATAACTAAAATATCTTTATATATCCTAGATAATCCTACTTTTTTCCTTGAAAATAATCTCTCACTGATAATGCCATGTGTTTGTCCATTTATAGTAAAGAGTATGCCTTCATCTCTCAAATATGATTTTTTCTTTCCTCGTTTAAAAATATAAATTCTTGCTGAAAAGTCCAAATCTTTTACAGTAAATATCGTATCCCATGCTTCTAATTCTAAATTATCGCCTCTCCCACGCTCTAATCTAACAATCAACCCATTTAGATTTGTCTCAAAACTAGCTTCCTCTTTACCAGAATAATCTCTACATTCATATAATCTTGCTGGCAAAGCACATTTAGGAAGCAATGCTTCAAGTCTATATAACAAACCATCGCCCATTAATATATGACTTATGCCAGATGACATGTCATAGTTATAAAGTTTTATAGTTGTTCCCCATTCCGCATTTCTTACATACGCTTTATTACCTTGAGGTAGAATTGGTAATGTATCTGATGAAAATGTTAAAACTTGTTTTTTATTATCTTCATTAACATTTGGGGCGAGGTATTTAAATTCAGAATGAATTACTTCACCTGCTGCACCACTAGGCCTCTCTCTCCGCACAACTGTGAATCCCCATAAATTTTTTGAGTCATCATCTATATCATTTCTGATTAATTTTGGATGACGTTTAGTTATAATTAATTGAAGACTATGCTTTCCACAATGTCGCAGGACACCAGTTCCTCCCATATTAAATTTTCCCTGTACGAATCTTATTTTTTGTTTGTTCTTTTTATTAAGCGAAACGATTGTATCAGGTATCTTAGAGGGCATTTGACCTTCACCTTGATCTGCAACCGTTAAATTTACATATTTCCTAGTGCCTGTCGCAGCCACGGTGATAGTTTTGCCAATTTCTGTTAATTGGCTTGTTGTCCAATCTCTCAAATCACCCGAATTGTTCGAAGAATGAAAAAATTCTGCTACAGCTTCATTAATACTCTTCGGTGCCTCTTCAGACTCTGGATTTATATTATGTAACATACATTCCCTTAATAAGGTCGCATCAATTGAATTCACTATTTTTTCGACAAAAGCTGCTTCTGGGCTAGCCTGTTGTCCACCTGCAGTAGCAAAATTACCTTCTTTATCTCCATATAGCCTCCATGTATTAGGATTATCCCAATAGCCTGCAGTTCTCAGTATATTTATTACTTTTTCTTCAGATTCAGCATTTAATAAACTGAGACAAAGTGATTTATTCAACTCATTTCTATCCATGATTTATTATCTCAATGTGAACATATCATCAGCTTTACTAGATTTATTTTCGAATTTTTCTTTTACATAATTAATCTCATTTTGAAGTGCTTTTATTATTTTTTTTGCATCATCATCTGTATATGCGTAATTAGATTTATTTGCTAAATTTGCTACTAGACGTAAATCTTTTATAGTACGACGTACCCTTTTTTCTGCAAGATCGATAAACTTTTCTCTATCATTATCTCTCATTTATTAATCTCCTATATACGTACTTATTAACAATATATACATGTATATATATAATATATACGTATATTTATGTCAAAATAATTATCAAATATAGAAAGATTTTTTGCCATAAATAAAATATATTCATATATATCAGTATGTTAGAGATACTAATAATTGAGTCTCTTGTTGCAATTTTAAATTTCTATCAATTCCAATGACTCACACAGTATTCCTTCGCCCTCATTAGCAGCAAATTCCTTAGCTCATGTTTCATGTGCCTTATCTGGTTTCTTCTGTTTTTCGAGTCCAGAGTTTTTCCCTACTGAAACACTGCCATCCCCACCTGGCCCAGCGCAACAGGGCGAACACAAGCCATAAGGACCAAAGTAACATCGCTATCCTGTACACCCATATCGGCGCGCTGTAGGCATACCCCTGGGGCAGCAGTTTCAGGCTGTTGTCCTGATACCACTTGTAGAGGAAATTCGAGGAGCCGTTGCCGCTGACCTGCATGTCCGGGGTGGAGAGCAGGCTTTCGGGGATGGTGGAGAACAGGCTGATGACGGCGACGATGGTCAGGAGGACCAGTCCCACCTGCATGAGGTTGAAATTGCTGCGTTGTTCCGGCGGCTTGAGTCTTGCCCTTGCCTCGATGGCGAAGAACCAGAGCACTACCCAGAGGCTGCCCACCATGTTGACGGTGCTCATGCCGAGGGCCAGGAGGATCCACTGCCAGGTGGTGACCGGCATGTTGAGGTTGAACTGTTTGTTCACCCGGCCCAGGGCCACGGCGACGAGGAGGATGACGATGAGGACGCCCCAGTAGAGCATGGCCGGGCCGATGTTGGGACCCT
>Ga0209918_1000766_pt1 | contig 19627 bp, 17 predicted proteins | sample SalPonD_shore_MG_FD_185712 | JGI IMG/M metagenome (GOLD analysis project Ga0209918, IMG submission 185712) | Salt pond soil microbial communities from South San Francisco under conditions of wetland restoration - Salt Pond MetaG... | ecosystem: Environmental > Aquatic > Marine > Intertidal zone...
AGTCTAATAGACCTGTCGGGGGTTTGTTCACAAAAAGGAACATTCCAATAGCATGATCCGCAAAACAAGACACCTTCATTACTCAAAAACATAACCGGATGCAGAGCGACCAACGGATCCCTCTCCTAAAGAACATCCCCTTACCAAGGCTATACCTCCTCCGTACCTGCTCCGTCTGAATACGGAGGAATTACGGAGGAGGTACGGAGCACCTAAGAAGAGAACCACTGTTTGGTAGGAGTCTCACAGGAGCTTTTCTACCCGACCGTATATTAATTACTTACGAATTATAGCCCCAAAATGGTGTGGTACAGTTGCAGCTGCCTAAAAACGGACAAACAAAATTATAAAAAGCATGTTGTAGAAATCACGCAGAATATCTTATATTTGGAATCCAAAATTTTAAGCATTGATATTTTCCATTGCTTATGCCTGAGTGGCGGAATTGGTAGACGCACCGGATTCAAAATGCGATTTTTTCCGGCCTTTACAGTCTCTAAATGTCGATTTTGAGGTTTAGAACACTGAACATACACCCGAATCCTCCACTTATATCGTACTTCTGAAAATAAGAATTTTTCTATTTTCAGAACCTCCCTCTTTGGTCTTCCCATATTGGCCCTTCATTGCAACACCAATTAAACGAAGACCACCTATGAACTTTTCAATTTATCCTTTCAAACGCTACGGCAAGATCCGGTTATACGTTCGATTTCGGGATCCATTCGATAACGAAATTACACGATCAACCAGAATCGGTTATGAACTTGATGCCTCTAAAAAGGAGCGCAAAAAAGCCAAAAAGAAAGCCGAGATAAATGCAAAGGAGATTATTCAGGAGTATTTCGAGGATTACGAGCAAGCCTACCGGGATCCCGACCAGAATCCTCGGCTCTCCGACTTCCTTAAAGAGGACTACTGGCCCAATAAAGAAATTAGCTGTGCCCAAAGTACGGTTACTCGATATAAGAGCAACCTGGATAATTTCCTTCGCATTTGTAAGGATCGTCCGATGGATGCCTACCGGCGTATTGATATCGTGCGATTCAAACAGATCCGGATTAATGAAGGCATTACAAAAGTAACAGCAAATATAGAAATGCGAAGCGTTAAAGCCGCATTTAACTGGGCATATAAATATGACCTCATTGACAAAAATCCCTTTAAAGGTCAGGATTTTATGTTTGATGCAAAGAAAACCAAACGGGCCTTTACTAAGAAAGAAGTACAGGAACTACTAGAAGAGACAGAAGACGACAGTTTCGGGCTTCCTATTCGCCTTGCCTATTATACCGGAATGAGACAAGGAGAAATTCGTGGCTTAACGTGGAATTATGTCTATCTGGACGAAAATCCTCACTTGCATATTCCAGAGCATCTTTCAAAAACCGGATCAGCCCGTAAAATACCGCTCGTCGGAAAGGCCTATGAGGTGGTCAAAAAGATGGAACAAAAACTGGAAGAAAAGAAAAAACGACTCCCGGCTGTTTATGAAAACCGCCCACCGGAAGAAACATTTCTACTTCAAAAAGATAGAGGATGGGGGCAATACAGTGCAAGAACGGTTCAGGATCGCTTTCGCAAATACATGAGGGGAGCCGATTTGCCCGATGAACTCACCTTTCACTGCCTGCGGCACTCCTTTGCCACTCATGTCCTATCGAACCAAGGCGACCTGTATGCTGTAAGCAAGATCATGGGTCACTCCACCACCATGGTAACCCAGCTGTTTTATGATCATACCTCAGGACTAAATTTCCGGGATACCATGGAGCTGATTTAATCTATCTAGAATCCTTTCCCTCAAATGCCCCTGTTAACAATCGTTATCAGGGGCATTCTTATTGAGACTAACTTATCCTCTCCTTTAAAATAACTTCGATATTATCTTTCCACTTTTTAGCTAATGCGTACAATTCAGAAGCGTATTCCTCAGCCATTTTGTGTCCTTTCTTTGGAAGCATCCGTCGTAAGGTTTGTAAAGACCTGAAATCATCTTGAACATCCCCTTGTGCAAGCCAGTACCCGTGGTCGGGCCCTTTCATGTCTTTGGGAATATTTAATTCATTTCCAACATATTCATATACCCTTTTGCGGTCCAAATTTGAAGATTTAGCATCTATCCAAATCCCATAATAAGGCTGGCCATGAAGGGCTTCGTAGATAACTCTTAAGTCCTTGGAAAATAAGTAAATTCCAAGTTTGGAATATCGCTCAGTATAGTCATCATCGGAAATAACAACCCACTCGCTATCTCTTGTTTCTTCTGTAAGTTTCTGCTTAACTAAATTCCAGAAACCGTCAATTAGTCTTTCTTCTATTTGTGGAAACAGTTGGTGAATTTCATGGGCATATCTAAATCGATCCTTATCTTCCGTTAAATATTCGAAAATCTCTTCATCAAAATCTTTCATAGTACCTTCTATAATGTTTCCAGTATTTTAATGTATTGATTGATTAGTACCTTTAATTTTTCAGGTTTCACGCTTTTTAAACTCTCTTCCAGCCAAATATTGATATCTTTGTGATAGCTAACTAGCTGTAAAACTCCTTCAGATTTTAAATCTTCTCTTTTAGCATTATCAATTGAATCCACTGATGGATTTCTACCATCCGGTGATAAATAAAAGATCATGATTTGATGGTTTTTCAGCCCATGCTCAGTAAGAAAGTTATGATACCTTTCCAGCTGCATAAACTGATCAGCAGCATAGACCTTATTTTCAATAACGATTGCAAATTTCTTTTGAGCACTCAGAGACTCGATGTAGATATCAATCCTCCCAGTATTCATTATTTTCTCTTCTACGACTCTATAATCATGGTCATCAGGCAATAAAAAGTTTTCCAACTTTTTATTTGGTATAAACTTATTTAGGAAGTGCTTTAAAAATAGATCCCTCTGCCCATGAGTACCACGAGGATCCAAAAGATTTCTCAGAAATGGTGTATGTGCTAACGTTTCAGCGAAATTCACATTCAATACATCAAATATATTATAGCGTGTTGCTTCCTCTAGCTCGCGGGTTTGGATTATATTTTTAACTTCCTCATACCCATCAAATAATACATCAAAATTGTCTTTGTATTGATTAATCTTCTGTCTTTGTAAACCCTTGGAAAAACTTTGATACTTCTCAAAGAAGCTTCGAAATTCAAATAAATCCATAAACTAAATATTAAAGGCTATTTTTTGACATAACCAACCTATCTACGGTTTTAAGCTGATTTATAAATTTCTCTGTTTTTACCGTTGCAGCAAAGTGCACAACTCGGTATATGTTGATGTCCAAGTCTAACTCTTTTTGTTGGCCATAAAGGATACCAGAAGCATCTTCTTTTTCTTGTAGTAACCAACTTTGAACAGCGTTGTAAGCCTTGTTACCAAAACAGATTAAATGATATTCCTTTTGTCCAAGGATGTTAAGCTTTTCCTCCAGGCGTTTGGTATCTCTATCCTTTACTACAATATAGGTTGAATCGGCCACAGACTCATCAACTACAATATCTGTCATAAACCCACCCAAAAGATTAGGACAAACGGCATCATCTTTATTGTCGCCCTGTACAGCTTTCTTTAGTTTTTTATCGTTACTGCTGCCAGAATGAAAGTTAATTAAATTATTCTCAAAAAGATCTTTAGATGGATTTAACCCAAGAAAAATTACATTGGGATTTAAGTATTCTGCCACCTCCTCAAAACGTTGGCGTCTTGGTTTCTCCTTTTCGGAAAATTTCTCATCCCATATTGCCCAAGCATTAACTCTTGATTTGGTAAGGCTCTGATATACATTTTTTGATATGCTACCCATTGCTAAAAGTTGTATTAGTATTATAAAAATTAATCAATCTATCGGACTTACCATGTATTGGTCCAGAGGATAAATACCAATGATTTTATTTTTCCGATTCCGAACCAAAAAAACTTTTCCTGTTAGTTCACCTATTCCCTGAATGATTTTCTTTTGTTCCGGCTGATCCCGAAACGTTTTGATTATTTGTACGACTTCCCGCTCTCCATCTATAATTTTGTACTCATACCTATTAACCTGCTCCAATGGTCTTACATCGAATTTCTGTTCAGTTTCATCGGATGTTAATGTTGAATCTTGAGGAGTGAGGTTAGAACCTATCAATCTTTCCCACTGATCTATAGTGAAATATGGGACTCCCTTGCTATTACCTGTTGTATCTGCCAACTCCTGGCATAATCGACGTTTAATTGTGGCAACAACTTTGGGATGAATGAACATAGGATAATAATGAAGTAATCCGTCGTGTCTTTTCGAATAGTATTCTACGGCATCCATAAGACAATCAAAAATGATAATTTCCGAATCTTGTTCTTCACCGATTCGTCCAATCTGATCCCCCTCTATTACGATCCCTTCCTTTTCGGTGTTATGTAGATTATAAAAAATAACGCTACCCCCTTCAGCCCCGAACTCAAGTAATTTCTTTTTTTTCATAATTCAACCTGTTTTTTTTAATTACATTAATTACTACCCCAATGCCCGACTATTAAACCCAATCTTCTTAGACTTATACTCCCTCGGACTTCTCTCTGATGCGCATATTTCAGCTAATGTCATTGGGTCTTCAGAATCAAGCTGTTTACCTAAAATCCCCGCTATCTTTTCGGCCCTCTCAGGGGGTATCTTTGTAAACTCATGCATCTCTTTTAGACGCCCTTCGCGTAATAGTGCACCATCGATGTTATTCAATTCAGTATTGAACGTGCAAATAATCTTTAAATTCAGAAAATCAGCTAAAAATCCATCCGTAAGATTAAGAAGGTTAGATACCGCACTGGAGTTATCGGCTTTCCGCTCCATAAGTACCGTCTCCGCATCTTCTATTACTAAAATCGAATTCGGATATTCCATCAGTAAAGAGATTAGATGAGGAGACGTTAAGCTCTCAGTAAAAAAAGGAGATATAAATAGTGCTTGTTTTGAGGTTTTACTCAAAACATCTTTTATGAAACTTGTTTTACCGGTTCCTGGCTTACCATATAACAGGTACAGTCCGCTGCCATTTTTCATGTTTAGATTTTGAATCATGGTCTGGTAAAAACGCTCTGTATCATGCCCCAGATAGCGTATTAATGAATGATCAGGCATGAAATAATCAGAGAACGCCACGTCCAGGTGTCCACCGGCATCCCGAATGAGGCCAATAGCATGAGTACTTTTTTTCTGCTGCAGGTTTTTAAATTTGTGTTTTAAATCGGTAAGGGTCTCCTGATGACTTCCGGGATCATACAGTAATTTCGCCTCTTTCTGCCCAGAATTCCAAATTGTAATATGACCGGTCAAATGTAAAAGGATATTCTTGTGAACCTTTTCTCCTGAGGCATGTAATTTCCTCATAAAGTAGTCTTGCTCATTCCATCTATAGGTTTCTCTTACATACTGGATGAAGGATTCAAATTCTTCGATATCAAAATCTGTGACCGAAAGGCTGCTCGGTATTATTCCTCTTTTCAAGATATGGTATCGCTCCCCGAGTTGACCACAAAACTCGATTACTTTGAATAATTGCTCTGGCTTCATAGTATTATTTATTGATGGTTTATGTATTTGCTATTTGCAAGCTAAATAAGTAAACCGTATTGTATATACGGTTTAAAAAACTATTATGCCTATTAACAAAAATGCATATCTGAGATACCAAATCATCGATGAGAGCCTGACTAAACGATCGATGAAATATCCTTCCTCTGAGAAGCTCCTGGATGAAATTGAGCGAATTCTGGATCAACGTATATCCCAAGAAACGCTCCAAAAAGATATTCGCGATATGAAGAAGTCGTCCGATCTGGGATTTTATGCTCCTATTAAATACTCACGTGCCCATAAAGGTTATTATTATGAGAAGGCTGGCTACACAATCAAGAAATTTCCAGTCGACTATGAAGAAAAGGAATCTGCAGAGTTTGCACTGGCTTTGCTAAATCAAAGTGGGTCTCTTCCCTATTTAAACAAATTCAAAAATTTCGTTGAAAGGGCTCTTACCTTTTCGAAGGTAGAAAGTCAGTTGCAAAATGATCTCTCTAAATACATACAGTTTGAAGAACCGATATCGGTAGAGGGATTGCACTGGATCCAGCCAATTGTTAATGCGATTCAATTGAGACAGGTCGTGAATATTAAATATCAGTCTATACGAAGTGCAGAACCAACATCCAGAGCGATACATCCGTATCTGCTTAAAGAATATGATGATCGTTGGTATGTATATGGTTTTGATGAGAAATCAGAAGAAGAACGCATTTTTGGATTGGATCGAATTCAAGAGCTAGAACCTAATCAAAGCAAAGATTTTCGGTACTTTACCGGAGATCGGGGAGAAATCTTCAAACACACTATTGGGGTTAGCCGGTTTGTTGGTGACCCTCAAGAAATAATCCTGAAGTTTTTTTATCCGCAATCGGAGTATATCCTGTCTAAACCGATCCATCAATCACAAGAGATCATCAAACGAGATGGAAATTCGGTAACCGTAAAGCTCTTTCTCCGGATTAATTATGAACTACGGGCACTTATCAGAAGTTATGGAAATCAAGTTGAGGTAGTGAAGCCGGATAGTCTGGAATAACATTTTTTGTTTTTGAAATTTGGGCCACCTAACATCCTGAGGTAACCATAACATACCTCAGTATTATGAAGCTCACCTTAAAAAGAAAAACACTCTACGAAGAAATATGGTCCACCCCTAAGAAAAAGCTCATCAAAAAATATGGGATCTCTTATCACCGTCTGACTAGGGCCTGTGAAAAGCTAAATATCCCGACTCCTCCCCTTGGGTATTGGAAAATGCTAAAACACAATAAAAAGGTTACAAAGATACCACTTCCCCAAAGAGGCCCCAGTACTTATGTATTAGAACAAAAGGATTCTATTGAACGTGATATGCAAGAGTTGCTTCCCAAAAAGGTAAAACCATTTATGGTTAAAAAATATTTGAGGAATCCCCATCCCCTTGTGAAGAGAACCTATAATAATTTAAAAAATATGAAAGTTAATCGTTATAAGCGTGTAAAAGCGTTCAGGGAAGGGTTATTGGATGTTTCTGTTGGGCCCAAAAACTTAAAACGAGCCCTTCGAATCATGGATGCTATAATTCGTGAACTGGAACGCCAAGAATTTGATCTCAAAACAGAGCATAATTATAAGAGCTCAAACTTGTATGTCTCAATTGATAAAGCAAAGCTATACCTAAGGATCAGAGAAAAAAGTTATCGGGTAACGAACGAGCCTGATGAGTCCGGTGGATATAATTGGAAGCATCCCAAATTTGAACACTTTCCGGATGGTAAATTACGGTTGGAGATTGCCACATTTCATTCAGGCGATCCTGATAAAGTAATACGAGATACCAAAAAGAAGACTCTTGAAAGCCAGCTGGATAAATTTTTTCCATATTTTTTGCATGTAGCTCAGAAAGAGCAAAAACATATAGAAAAGCTAGAAGCACAACGTCGTAGATGGAAACGACAGCGAAAATTAAATGAAGAAGCTCAAAAACAACACTATGAAGAACATGAGAGGCTTCAGATACTTGAAAATAATGCGGAAGCCTATACCAAATCGGAATACATCTATGACTTAATATCTCAAATCAAAAAGAAACAAGCGGAACTCGAATTAACCAAAGAAGAAGAGCTGAAGTTAAAGGCTTGGCTATTTTGGTCTACCAATCATGCTGACCGCTTAAATCCCATTAACAAAATCTTAAAATCTATCCTTGAGTAGCTCAATCAAATAATGGTTTTATATAATTTTCAATCTCCTCTACAACGCCACTAAATTCTTTATCCGACTCAATCGTCGTTCTGTTGAGAAAGGCTTCCCACTGGCGATGCTTATTGCTATTGGTTTTAAATTCATTGCTAAATATAAATTTAAAATCCTCTACGGGGGTCTGACGCTTAGAAAAAGTGGCTGAAATAGCCTTTTTCAACCGATCCCTTTTTAAATCATGGTTGTTAATCAAAAACCAAACGTCGAAATAGTCTTTCATCCGACTTCCAAACGTTCCGAGGCTAACAATCGCTTCTAATTTTTCCGCAATAGAAGATTCAATGGAATATACCTTTATATTTGGAGGAGGAAATTCTAACATGGCTGGATACTCCATATTGACGGGACCATCGATGATTGTATCACCAAAACCGATGTCGAGCTGCAGGCGATGCTTATCCCCTGCTACCGTTGCTGAAATTTTTATTCTAACTCCATCATACTCGGAATCTTCAGTAATTTGCTCGGTATCAATATCCTTTGGATTAAATTCCACACCATCCTCTAAATTGACCTCGGCTATATCCTGGATCAGTTTTTGTATTTGGCCAAGATCGTTGGAAGCATCCTCCCCTTTGAAATCAATGTCTTTACTTGGTCGAACTACGGGTATATTATAAGCTACCAAGAGAAGCGCACCTTTCAGTATTAGATTATCTCTATACTGAGACTTCTCCAGCCGTGCTAAGAACCGCTCTTGCAAATATTGAATAGCAACAAAGTTATAGTCTCTTCCTGTTTCTTTAGCAATATTTTTAAGTCGATCTTTTACTGACTGTTCAAGGCTACTACTCATGAGGAAAGGAGTGCTTTTAGATAAGGTTTCATGACGGTTTTTACCCGGCATATTTTCATGTAATGTTGAAGCTTATTTACATTAGCCTCGGGAAGACTTAGGTAGTTTCTAAGCCCTTCAAATGCAAGATCTTCTCCCAGTTTGTTGCGATACCGAAACATATCACACACGGTCTTTTCTCGATTATAAATCCTAACTGTATGCCCTTGTATATTTATTTCATCTATACCCGCTTCATACTGGTTTTCTCGAAAATAATACACCTCAACAGGAGGAAAATTAAGCCTAGGAGGCTTCGAATCATTGGGAATAGCTAGATGAACCTTTGAAGGATTGAAGGTCGTGAGCTCATAATATGCCAATGCGGAGACAAGAGCGATCACTGCTTGAGGGATTGCCTTGCTTACATCAACGAAACTAGAGGTAACATCACTATCTCTAAGTTTGTACAGACCCGGCTGCACCTTTTCCAGTGTACCTTCGCTGAAGAGCTTAGAAATGTCTCGTGATTGGAATCCATGCTCCCGCAGCTCGGTTTGCCGGGCGTATCCACCTTTGTCTTTGATATATTGGATTATTTCATTCATTTGAATCAAATTTTCTGTCAATAATATACAATGACAGAGTATTTGATTCAACAACGAATTACGTTGCATCCCTATTTAAGAAATAAACCAAATTTTTAAATAAGAAAAAGATTTATTTAAGACATTCGTAATCCCATTGCGAGGCGACCGCTATTTTCACCTGGTCTATGATGCCGACAAGATCATCTGGATCCTGCTGTAATCCCTATTATTTCTTTTTCAAGACTCATAAATAACTAATGCCTCTACTTGTTTAGGTATATTTAATGCATAAAACCAAAATACTTAATATAAAAATCAATATTCCTGCCACACATGATCAAACACCTCATTACAGGTCTGGGCAAAGAGCTGGCGGTCGTATTTGTCGGGTAAGATCTGATCCAGCTCCCGTTTGATGGTTACCTTTACATCGGCGATACGCTGCTGCTGTTTGGTCCAGTCCATCACCAGCTTTTCCTGCTTGAGCTTCTCTATTAGTTCGGTGATGCCCTCCTTGATCCGGTTGCGTTCTTTTGGGGTCAGCTCGATTTTCTCGTGCTGAGTGACGATATCAAACACAGCCAGCTGCTCTTCGGAAAGGTTCTCCTTGACGTGACGCTCCTGCTCTTCGTCCAGGTCGTTCACAAAATTGAAGAGCTCTTCCAGCTGCATCTCCACCGACACGCTGTAGTTGTTATACTTTTCGATCATCTCCTCGAACCGCTCCTTGAAGTCCATGCGGGTACGGTTCTGCTCGACCATCTCCTGCACGCGCTGCTCGATCCGGGTCTTCATCTTTTGCAGGGCCACCCGCTTATGCTTGGTTTTTCCAAAGCGCTCCTTGAGCTTCTCAAAATCCACCTGGCCGATATCAATAAGCTCGTTATCCCCGTCGATACTAATCGGCTCGCTGGCAATGCCTTCATCCAGCTTTTTGTTGATCTCTTTCTTGATCTCCGAGATGTCATCGTTCTTCTCGGGTCCCAGTATTTTGATTCGATCTTTAATGGCTTTCAGGGCTGAACGGACCGGCAAGAACTCTTCGGCTTTGGGATCGGGCAGGATCGCTTTGTACAGGCGATTGACCACATTGGCATGGGTCATAAACTGCTTCTTTTTCTCGTCGTTGATGATCACTTCCTCTACGGCATCATCCACGGAATCGCCGAGCTCCTCGTATTCCACGATGGCCCGGGCAAACTCTTTCTGGTACTTGGAGGCCTCAAAGCCTTCGGCCTCGATGATCTTCTGCAGGTTCACGCCCTGCCGCCTGCAGAACTCTTTGGCTTCAGCAATCGCTTCGCGCAGCTGATTGACGAGCTCTGATTTATTTTTCACCGGATTGGTCGCCTCGGGATCGTCGGGCTCATGACCGGTGGCATAGGTGGCCAGGGCTTCCTGCAGGTTCCGGAACACGCCCACATAATCTACAATGAGACCGTTATTCTTTTCGCCATAGACGCGGTTGGCCCGGGCGATGGTCTGCATCAAGGTATGGTTTTTCATCGGCTTGTCGAGGTAGAGCGTGGACAGGCTGGGCGCATCGAAACCGGTAATCCACATCGCGCAGACAAAAACCAGTCGCAGCTCGTCGTCGGGATCCTTGAACTTCTCATCCAGGCGCTCGTTTTCCAGGCGCTTGCGGTGGGGACGAATATCCAGTCCCTCTTCTTCAAAATCCTTGATCTCGTTTTGGGACTTGGAGATCACCACGGCCATGTCGGTTTCCTGCAGATAGTTCAGCCGTTCCAGCAGGCGATCTTTCTCCATCTGCGAGTCGGCCGATGACAGGGCGCGCTTGACGCGCCGGCTTTCCCGCTCCCACTCCTGCTGAACCAGGTCGTACATGCGCACCGCTGTGTAGCGATCGATGCAGATCATCATCCCCTTGCCCATATAGCCGCGATCCAGAAAGTGCTGTACCAGGTCTTCGGCAATAGCTTCCAGCCGCTCCTGGCGGGTGATCAGGTGATACTCCTGGCGGAATTCCCGCTCCAGCTTCTCTTCCTGCTCGTCGTTGAGCATGGCCTCGTCCAGCAGTTCTTCGAGCTCTTCATTCAGATCCTTATTGGTCAGCTGCAGCTCGGGAATGCGGTTCTCATAATAGAGCGGCACGGTGGCGCCGTCTTCGATGGACTGCTTGAAGTCATAGACGCTCACGTAGTCGCCGAAGACTTCCCTGGTTTTCTCGTCCTGCCCTTTAATCAGCGGCGTGCCGGTAAAGCCGAGAAAAGCGGCATTCGGCAGGGCCTTGGCATATTCATGGCCAGGGTGTCGTACTGGGTGCGGTGGGCCTCGTCGGTGATCACGATAATATCGTCGTCGGTACTCAGGACCGGAAACTCTTCGTTATCCCGGCTGTGGAATTTATGGATGAGCGTAAACACGTAGCGGTGGTTCTCCCGCAGCAGTTGCTTGAGCTGCTCCTTGCTGTCAGCCCGGATATCGTCTTCGGGCTCGGTTACCGCTCCCACAGATGCAAAGTTCTTGTAGATCTGGTCGTCAAGGTCCAGCCGGTCAGTGACAATCACAAATTTCCAGTCCCCGGCCAGCTCCCGCATGATCTTGCGGGTCAGGAATACCATAGAATAGCTTTTGCCACTGCCCTGCGTGTGCCAGAAGACGCCCAGCCGCCCTTTGTTTTCTTCGATGGATTTGACGGCCTCGATCGCATTGTTGACGCCCAGGTACTGGTGATTGCGGGCTAATAGTTTTTTGGGATGGGCCTTCACATCATCAAACAGCACAAAATGCTCCATCAGATCAGAGAGCCGCTCTTTCTCACAAAGGCCTCGGATGGCGGTCTCCAGGGACACGATGCCCGGCTCGTCCTCGTCGCTGACTTTCTTCCACTCCCCGTAGTGCTCCCAGGGCGACGTGATGGTGCCCACTTTGGTATCCGCACCGTTGGAGAGAATGATCACCTGGTTATACCAGAAGAGCTGAGGGATGGTATCTTGGTAGTCGCTGATATTATACTGGTAGGCATCGCGGACGCTGCGGCCGGTTTTCTTGAGCTCAAACAAGAGCACCGGCAGGCCGTTGACAAAGCCCACCAGGTCGGGACGCTTGTTGCCGTAATCTCCGTGTACCCAAAGTTGAGATACCAGCAGGTAGTCGTTGTTGGCGGGCTCGTTCCAGTCGATCACTTGCAGGGTTTGGTCAACCAACTCCCCGTCGGCATTGCGATACTGCAGGTCCACCCCGTCGCGCATCAGCTCGTAGATCTGCTTGTTGGCGCGGACCTCGTGCATGGAGGAACGGTCACGCGACAGCTGCCGGACGGCTTCGTCGATCTGCTCGTCGGGGATATCGGGGTTAAATTCCTCTATCTTACTCTGAAGTCGTGAGGTCAGCACAACTTCGTCTCGCGTCTCCCGCCCGAGCGTGCCTTCATCTTGCTCGATAGCCAGCGTCTCTTCATAAGCGTTGATGGTCTCCCATCCCAGCTCGTCAAAGAGGTCTATCGCCGGCTGCTCTACCGCTTTGTCTTCGGAATATTTGCTCATTTATTGAATATTATTTAGCTGCTCGTTGGGACGCGATTAATCGCGTCCGTACAGGGCAATCGCTTTCCTAATTATAAATTTTCATTCATTGGCAACCATATATTCCACAGCCTGCTCGTGAATTTCATTGCTCGAATTTTCCTGATCGGCCTGCCAACGCAATGGATTATCATAAATATATTTCCTGATCCGCTGCCATTCTTTTTCATTACGGATTATATGATCGTAAAATCGAGATTGCCATGCAAAATCCGAATAATCTCTTTTTCTAATTTCAAATGTACATCGGCCTTTGTACCACCGAATTATTTTTCCTACATGTTGTTGATACAACATCGGATTATGTTTTTCGGTAATGCCTCCTTTGGATGTATGATCCGGGTCGCGATAAATCGGCGACCCTACCGATCCTGTGGTATTATCTTTTTCTGTGGGGCCCTGTCCTGTTTCTTTGGAATTGTGATTCATTGGCAACCCTACCTGTTTTTGTTCTGTGGGGAAATTGTCTGGGTCGGAATTGTCTGGGTCGCGATAAATCGGCGACCCTACCTGTTCCTGTTCTGTGGGGGATTGTTCTGTGGGGACGCGATTCATCGCGTCCAAACCTCGATCTAAATCATTGCCTCGATTATCGGAATCATTTTGGTTGCCATAAATGGCATCCCTACCGGTTATGGCAATAATTCCATGGATATGATTCGGCATTACAATGAATGCATCTAATTCTACCTGTTGGAATTGGCTGGTTATTTCCTTCCAAAAATAATTGGCTACACACCCCGGCACCGACAGGCCCATCACCCCATGCCGGATTTCCCCGAAATGATGCCGGCGGTCTTTGGTGCAAATGGTGATAAAATATTGCCCGGGATTCCGGTAATCCCAACCCTTCAACCGAATCGATTTTCTATTGGGCAGATTTCTTCTTTGCATCTTGTATCAATTTTTAATTCAGCTTCCATGCTTGTTAATCTTTCCCTGGTAGCAGCTGGTTGGGACGCGATTAATCGCGTCCTAACAATATGCCCGATTGGGCTTCTAAAGCCAGTGCCTCATCATAGGCATTGATCGCCAGCAGATCAAAGAGATCCAATAGCCGGTTGCTCTACGGTGATGTTTTCTTTTTTTTACATGACTTACCCTCACCTAAATTTATCGTTCTTCACCCACCTTGAGATTTTCTTTATTTGACTGATTTAATGAAACAATAGCGGCTCTGAGCACTTGCATGCAAATTTTAGCTGTTTCGTTATCAGGATTAAACCCCGAAGCTCTTTGTTCATATGGATGGATATAATTTCTAAAGTCTCTTAATCCGTGGCTAAATTTCTTAATATCCAATTTGAGATAATCAAGCTTATAGGCAACATCGATAAATTGAGCTAAAGACCATTCATGAAACTGTTTTACCTTACCTTCTCGGTCTTTTGGACTCATTTTGCATTTATTAAATGCTTTTGGGTTCGCTTCTGCTACCCCCAAAAGTACCCCTTCTAAAATACTTCCGCATAAAAAAATAGTGGCTAAAGAAGCTTCCGCATCTAAACATTTTTGAGCTTCTAAAAAACGGGCCTCCATAATTTTTTTAATAGATGGATCTAAGCCTATACCATCAAAAGAAACATTTCTAAATTCTTTTTCTAAAAATTCTTCCTCGGTACTCTTCTCTTTTTTACGAATCTTCTTGCCAACTAACCGGTTAGCTACCTCCCTGCATTTTTGGTACATAGCATTTTCTTCAGGTTTATTACCCTTTTTTTGTTCTTTAAAAACAAATCGATCAAGCATACCGCTTAATGCTTGTCCTACAATCTCATCCAATTCTTTATCCCAAAAAGCTCTCAGCCTGTTTGCTTTAGAATTGCCATATATACCATATTTATCATCATAAATTTCAATATCCAGAGTATTGCTAAAAAAACGTTCAAATGATTTATTTGTAAAATCTAAGACATATCCAGTTTCCATCTCAAAAAGTTCTTCAAAGTATTCTTTTTCTAAATGCTCGAGACTTGACATGATCTATTTTTTGTTTTGAATATTTTGAATATAATGGTCCATTTTGTATTGTCGATCTAATTCAACCATGATCAATTCTATTAATTCTTTTAAAACATCTACATCATACTCTTCGAATAGTTTATTATAATGCGATTGGTCATTGCCTAACCAGGTAGCTCTTTCGAGGATTTCCTTCAAATTACCATCGTAATACTCTTTGATAACCTGACCAAGCCACAAATCTTCTATAATTTTATCTTTATCATTTGGGTTATTTTGAATTGCCCAATCTTTGACCAAGTATTCAATTGATTTCCGAAATCCCATTCCAGCAAGTTCATCTAAACCGTGCATCTCAGCTTCTAAGCTTTGTAGATAAGTCTTTATAAATTTGGATTGGTCTGGAGATTCATTATCGATGGTCTTTCCATCCTTAAGATCAGCAATCGGTTTTGGCCAATCGGGACCTTTTGGGCGACCATTTAAAAACCTTTTCGATTCGAATTTCTGAGTTCCTGTCTTCTCATAAAGTACAAGAAATATCTTGTTACATTCATTATTTGAACACTGCCAAGCAGTTATAAAAACAGGTTTATTGTCGGTGTCGTTGCTCGAACTATGCCACCTATGGTGAGGATTATTTATCTTATGGCAGTGAGGGCATATATTAGGATCCTCAAGTTCTAATTTTTTTCCATTATACGTAACTTGCATAGCCTTAGTATTTAATTTGTGTCAATCTTCCCCGAAATAAGCTTCGGCAACAGTAAATTTCTAGTCTCTTTCAGCTTCTCATTTTTATCCGTTAAAACCTTAATCTGTTTGAATATTGGAACGGCCTTTTCCTCAAATTTATGGATTATTTCCTGACCAGGATCAATAAACTTAAGATTAAGCATATCTTTCTTAGTCACAGACTTATATATCGTACCACTACCCATTGAGTCTTCTTCCTGAAATTTGTCTTTAAGCTGATGAAAGATGAATACTTGATTATCAAACTTACTTCTTATCGAATGAAGGCCACGTCCAATCACCATTTTTGTATTAGCAATATTAATTCGACCCACAGGTGCTCTTACACTAAATAAGATATCTCCTTCTGCTGCTACCCGCTTTATTTTTGAACACCAAGTGGTTGTCGTCGGATAACGATCCCCAAAATCTTTCACTCCTTGATGGAAAGGTAGTCCCTCTCCATTTTCATTATAGAACTCTGACTTCGGAGATTGCCCTAAAGTTAACTCGCATAAATCTTCCAGCTTCTTCACCTCCCACCCATCAGGAATTTCACCCAGCTCCGTACCCGAATCCACCAGCTCATCCTCCTCGTGGCCGGGGAAGCGGAAGTGCACAAACCACTCGCGGTAGATCCGCCGCGCCATCTCCTCCAGGATCTCGATGCGACGGGAGTTGTTTTCGATGAGGTCATCGAAGGCGGAGAGAATGGAGGCGATTTCTTGCTGTTTCTCACGGTCTGGGAGTTCTAAATATTCACTCTCTTTAAAAGTAGTAAATTGAAAACGAGCTACGCCAGTATGTTGGACATGATATTGTTTTAAAACCCCATTACGATATAAATACTGCAAATGCCAGAACAAGTATTCTGGTACTACTTTAGAATCATCAAATCTCAAAAATCGGGCAAAACTGGCGCAAACTAAAGGAACATCTACTTTTTCAAACAAGGAAGGCTTTAGAAAGAGAGTCCGTCCAGTAGGTGTATTTTTTGAACCTCCTGCTGTTTCTATTAGAACATCAAATGGCTTTAACTCTTTATATTCAACAAAACGTTTTGCGACATGCCGTTGTGGCAATTCATCCACTTTGCCTATTCTTACATCTTCAAAATCAGTACCTCTTATTACTCTAGTTTGCCTTGAATTTTCAAACGGGTCTTCCTTTCCCCACTCTCCATCACGCGTAAATTCCAGTATATCTTGTAGTAGTACTTTATCAGACATCTAATCAAGAATGGATTGAATATTCTTACTTATTTCATTTTCCAGATCATTAGCCTCAGCATTTAAAAACTCCAATTCTTCGTATAATTCATTTAGTCGAACCTGAAAATCCACGTCATCCTCTTCCCGCTCGGCTACGCCTACGTAGCGGCCCGGGTTCAGGCTCCAGCCCTGTTCCTTAATTTCTTCGATGGTGGCCACCTTGCAGAGGCCGGGGATGTCTTTGTATTCGCCATCGGGGAACAGCTCATCCATATCATCGGGCTGGGTGATATTGCTGCCGTTGGTTTTATATTCCTGCTTCTCTTCGGCAGCTTGGGCTCTTTCCCTATTTGCTGCTTGTACGGCAGGATCTTCTTTTACGGAATCCAGCTCTTCGCCGCGGTATCGCCGTACGATATTGGCAATGAAATCAAGCTGTCGGTCGGTAAAGTCGCGGTGGGCGCGGTCGATCTGCCGGTAGATATTGCGGGCATCGATGAAGAGCACGGTATTGGAGCCGCGAATGGGAATTTCTTTTGAGGCTTTTTCTTCATCCGAAGCCCGCGGGGACGCGATGAATCGCGTCCGTACGGAATCAATATCTATTTCCGGCAATTGCTTTTTGCCCTTATCAAAAAACCAGAGCGTGCAGGGTAGCGTCACCGTATAGAAGAAATTGGAGCCAATGGAGATAATCACATCCACCACGTTCTCCTCGATCATCTGGCGGCGAATTTCCTGCTCGCTGTGGCGGGCATCGGCGGCGGAGTTGGCCATCACAAAACCGGCCCGTCCGCCCTCTCCTGAATTTGTCCCGGGATCTTTCAGGGCGCTGTAAAATTCCTGCATCCACAGGTAGTTGGCGTTGTCGGTACTGGGGATACCAAAGGGATAGCGCTCGTCGCCTTCGATCACTTCCTTATCCACGCCGCTCACGTTAAAGGGCGGATTGGCCATCACGTAGTCAAAGCGTCCCACACAGTGGTGCAGGTTCTCGTAATAGGTATTGCCGGCCCGGATGTCGCCCTCCAGTCCGTGCACCGCCAGGTTCATCTTGCAAAGGCGCACGGTGGCTTCTTTGTTTTCCTGTCCATAAATGGATAACACATTCTTCGCCCCATTACCTGAGGGGACGCGATTAATCGCGTCCTTGCGATGCCGTTTTCTAAACTTGGCCGACTGCACAAACATGCCGCCCGAACCGCAGGCCGGGTCCAGGATCTTGCCTCCGTAGGGCTCCAGCACTTCCACAATCAGCTTTACGATGGAAGTAGGCGTAAAGAACTCGCCGCCCTTCTGTCCCTCGCTCATGGCAAACTTGCCCAGGAAATACTCATAAATCTGTCCGAATACATCGCCCTCAACGTCGGTGCCCACGTTCGAGAAGTTTTTGAGCAGATCCTTGAGCATAGAATCATTAAAGCGCTTGTACTCCTTGGGCAGCACGTCGGCCAGCTCGGGGTTTTCCTTTTCGATGGCCTCCATCGCCTCGTTTACCTTCTGACCAATATCCTCGCTTTCGGGCAGGGTTAATAGATAATCGTATCGGGCTTCCTCCGGCAGGTAGAGCACGCCTTCGGCTTTGTAATCGTCGGGCCCAATGGTGCGCCGCCCGGAGCTCTGCCCTTCCAGCTTTTCGTGCATCGGCTTGAACCGGTGCCAGGCGTAGCGCAAAAAAATAAGCCCAAGTATGGGCGTGGAATATTCGTAGGAGCTAAGCGTGGAGTTGGCTCGGAGGTTGTCGGCTACTTCCCACAGGCGATTTTCCAATTTCTTTAGATCTGCAGACATCTGTACCCGTTCGTCTCTTGTTCTGTTTAAAGTATATGTAAGGTGATGCTATATACGAAAAGTTTGGCAGATATTGCAAGCATATTGACCTTTTATACATCAAACAGAGCTGGGACAAAAGACTGGTTTAATGGTCGTTAATACCCCTAATCTACTCCGGCGATTCCCTAATCAATCCAACAAGCCTCAATACCTTCCCGGCAACTTACACAACCTCCCAAACAACGCTCTATGATAGAATGACAAAGCTCCCGGGCTTCCACGAAGATCTCCGAAACAGCCAATACTTCATCCAAGACAGCCAGCGAAGGCTCCCCGTTTCCCAAAGAGATCTCCGAGGGAGTTTATGAAGGCTCGCAACCTTCCCATGAGGTCTCCCAGACAGCCGGTGAGATCTCCTAACCTCCCAACGAAGCCTCCGAAGGTTATTAATTATATTACAGATAAGCCCTCAACTCAACAAAGAAAAGCCAGCTTATACATTTTTAGCCCCGTATTTCAATGACGGGCGGAGACAGGCACGATGTCCCTCAACGGTCGTCGGTCCCCCGTCTTTTGTCCTGATCACAAAATTGCTCTCTTTACTTTTTTTTGAAATAATAAAAGGCTGTTATTCCGCCAAAGTTATGCCCCCAGTCTCCCAGGGGGTTTTTCCTTGGGTCTTCCTCGTACCATCCTTGGGGCAGGCTTGGGTCGCCTCTTGCAGGATAGCAAGCAGAACCAAGGAAGAATCATGTTTGCTATGAAGCAGCTCAAACCTGAGAATTACCAGTGTAAGCAAATTATACAAAAAGTATGTTGTAGAAGTAATTCAGAATGTCTTATATTTGGTTCTGCTGAAAAGAAAAAACACGTAATCGTTGTCTGGAGGTCACAGGCGGGTTATTTTAGACACTAAATAGACACCCGATTTGAAGACTTTTTGGGAAAAAGTACGATATTAACCACAAAATGATGTTAGAATTAATTTTACTAACACATTGTTTTTTAATGGCTTAGCATAAATGCCTGAGTGGCGGAATTGGTAGACGCGCCGGATTCAAAATCCGGTTGGATAAAACCAGTGGGGGTTCGAGTCCCCCCTCAGGTACACCCTTCTGATTGGCTTCATAGGTAAGAATATTTCCCGCTGCTATATGAACAACCGGATGAGCTGCAGTTCTAAACTGCTCGTGCGACACTTTCTGATTTTTAGAAAATCATCTTGTTG
>Ga0209918_1000768_pt1 | contig 19596 bp, 31 predicted proteins | sample SalPonD_shore_MG_FD_185712 | JGI IMG/M metagenome (GOLD analysis project Ga0209918, IMG submission 185712) | Salt pond soil microbial communities from South San Francisco under conditions of wetland restoration - Salt Pond MetaG... | ecosystem: Environmental > Aquatic > Marine > Intertidal zone...
CCACGTGGTGATTTTCATGAGTGGTTTACTCTCCTTTGTGTATCAGCCGAGTCCCGGCCCGGGGCTGTCGGTCAGCATGACCATGATGCCGATACCGAGCGCCATCGCCACCGCCGCCCCCGACGCCAGCGCGCCGAGCCAGCCGACCCACCAGAGGGCTGCGCCAATGGCCGCGACGGCGAAGGCCCCCACGCCGCGCGTGTGGATGGAAAAGATACCGGCGAACAGCACCAACAGGGACACGGCGATGAATTGTAGCCACATCGGATCGAGATCGGTCGGGACGAGTGTGCCCGGGCGATTCCCCGCGTTTTGCCGAATGACGAACGTCTCGTTGCCGCGGGTGACGGTCATGACGACTGTCCACGAGGTGTTTGCATCATCGCCGCTCAGCGGCTCGATATCGTTGAGTTCGCCGAGGCCGAAATACATTTGATTCGCTACGAGTTTCTGACTCGTGTTCCCGCGTTTGTGTATCCAGATTTTGAGCGAGTCGGTCGTGTTGGTCGGGTCTGAATACTGGATCGTGAGGGCGCTGTCGGTTTGCACGACCGAGTAGCCGATGCCGGTTTCTTCATCGGTCACCCCGACGCCGGGTGGTTCCGGGTGCAGTTCGACCGTCTCATCAATGGTAGTCGTGTACGCCCCGAGTACCGCAACTTTGTTCGTATCAATGTTCTCGATGATAACTCGGTATCTGACGTTCTTTTTGAGCGTCGCCGTAACCCCAGCGACGCCGAACTGGTCAGAGACGATAGTCTTCCACGTCGTCGAGCCGTTCTTCGTGATGGCTCGTTTGATGTATAGCGTGGAACTATCCTGGGGGAACCCTGGCGTATCCGCAAGCGTGAATCGGTCGGTCGTAACGGTAGTGCTCTTGTTGAGCAGATAGACCTCCTGCTGCTGATAGAGGCTCGGGATGTAAACCACTCGGCTGTAGTAGCCATCCGCGTCCACCTTGACGTAGATCGGTTCGTTCGCGGGAAGACCAGCGAGATTGACGCGTCCGCTTGTGGTGGTTCGCTTAACGATTTTATTATCCGCGAAGAATTGGACGGTGACGTTCGTTGGTGAGTTGACGAGCGTTTTTGGCGCGGATTCATTGAAAATTGAGAGTGTCGATGGAATATTCAGGGCGTACGAGGCAGTCCGCGTCTGAGAGTATCCATCCGTTGCCGTGACTGTCCACGAATGGGTGCCACCCGTTGGAGAGCTGATCGACGTGGTGGCCGTCCCGTTCGCGCTGAGGGTATCCGTCCCGACCGTCGTCCCGTCGAGTTTGAACGTCACGTCGACCTGATCGCCACTTGGGAAATCCGCGTCTGAGATATTGATGCTCAATTGCGTCGGATTGCCCACAACGTTTCCTGTCGGCGACGCGTCAGAGAGCATCGGTGCGCCCTTCGTGGTGACGAGCTTCGCGGAATGGCTACCGCTTGATAACCCGGAGAAGGTGACTTTCCCGCTGCCGTCCGTCGTGGCGACGTCGAGGAGCGTATGCGAACTCGGGTCGACGGCGCCGAGTTGGGTATTCGATGGCAAGCCGTTGAGGGTGACACTCCCGCTTCCGAGCGAACTCGCATACGTAAAGTCGGTCATTCCATCGTCTACGCCCATACTCTGTCGCCACCCGAAGGCAGTCAAATCGCCCGAGAGTGTGACGGCCGCCTTATCACCAGGACTGATCGTAATGGGCTTGCCGATGACGTCGAGACTACTGGTATTCGTCCATGTGCCTTCTATTTGGTCAATCGTGACCGAGGCGCCATCCGCGCCGGTGACGGTGGCGTTCCCGCCCGTGGCGACGATGTCAACCGTATCCCCCGTGGGGACCTTCGTCAAGTCGATTTGGTCTTGGTTGACGACGATGACTGTTGGGCCATTTGGCGCCGTCAGCGGCACCTCGCCGGAGGTGTGGACGGCGTTGGCGAGCGCGTAGACGACGAGCGCGCCCGCACTGACGCTCGCGACTACGAGTCCGATGATAAGCAGTGTACGAATCTGCTGTCGGTTGAGTCTCCCCACGTCAGATCCTCCCCGTGACGCCAGCCACGTGCATGTCGCGGTATTCTTGGAGGAGCACCCAGGCGATCGCGAAGAAGGCGATGCCGAGCGGTATCCAGAGGGAGAGGATCGTGAAAATCTGCGTTTGCATCTCCGCGGCGGTCGTGCCACCGACAGATGCGCCGCTGTTCATCGTCCGCATGAGCGACCCCGGGCCGAGGAGTTCGCTCACGAGGTAGTGCATCGTGTACGCAAAGATCCACAGCGTCGAGAGGATGACGTAGCGATTGACTCGACTCATCGATTATGGAACCCTCCGGGCGTAGACGGCGTATGCGAGCAGTCCGAAGACGCCGATGCCGAGGAAGATCAACGGGAGGTTCTGCCCGATGGTCCATAGCCAGTCGGTGCCGTTCTGCCAGGTGGTGCCGGAGACGGCGGCCGTATCCCGCGTGTGGAGTTCCGTGCCGACCTTCGTAACGAAGATCCAGAACAAGACCGCACCGGCCGCGAGACTGACGATGAACTCGGCGATAGCGATGGTCTGCCCGCGGTCCTGTCGGTGATACTCTCGCGAGAGGCGGTCACGGATTCGGTGCATCGGCCCCCGCCAGTCCATCAGATCAACTCCGATAGCTTCCGCCGGGTCGTCTTCCCGGATTGTTCTCCCGCGATGGGTGGAGGCCCGCCGACGTTTCCACCGTCGCCAAGGAAGTCAAGCGGGGGACGGTCCAATTGCTGACTGCCGCCACCGCCGCCGAATAGGTCGAAGCCGCCCGTTGGCTGTTCCTTCTTGGAACGCCCTTTCGACCGCTTACTCTTCGACTTCGAGCGGCCGCCGCTCCCGCCACCGAGCCCGAAGAAATCAAAGCCCGTGGACTGTCGCCGCCCGCCCTGCCGCTTGCTGCCCTTCGACGCCTCAGCCGACCGGGCGAAGAAGTCGAGAGCGTCCGCGTGGCCGGTATCCTGGCGGCCGTTCTTGGACCGCTTGGCCTTGGCCTTCGAGCGGCCGCCGCCGCCACCACGCCCGAGTGGATTACGGAAGATCGAATGGATATCCTTGAGCCCGAGGTCGACGCCCGTTCGGTCGCCCTCAGGGCGGCCATTTCTCGGCGTGGCGGCCAGGGGGCTAAAGGGATCTGACGGCCCCCCGGGGGAGAAGATTGGCGGCGAATTGGTTGGCCGGAGGTGCCTACCCTCCCGTGACGATCCACCGGAGCGGGAGGTAGTCGGAGAGAATGGCGAAGAGGGTTCCGGGCTCGACGACCCCGACGGGCTTGGGCTCTCCGTCCCTGAGGTCGGTGACGACGGCGAGAACGGGGAAGAGGGTTCGGGACTCGACGACCGCGACGGACTCGGGGACGAAACCGAGGGGGCAAATGCGTCGGACAGAGAGCTCCGCGCGCTACTGCTCTGGGAGGGCGAGCTGGGAAAGCCCGCTTCGGTCGGGAAGAATATCGACGACTTCCCCACCCCAGCCAACGACCCGGATAGGTGGTCGGAAGCGAGGTCGGTAGAGCGTTCGGTGGCGCCCTTTGTTCCGGACGAGTCCTCGGGAGAGGGTCCCACACCGAAGCCGGGGAGTGGACGATACGTGGTTGGCTCAAGGCCACTTTCGTAGTAGGATAGAGGCTGCCCACCCTCGGCCGATCCCCCGGCAATCATCGCCCCCGGCCCCCCAGGTTCGCCTTCCGGAGCGACTAACCGTAACGGCACTCGTCTGCCGCCGAACTCGATATCCGTCCCCGGTATCCGATGACCGCCCACCCGAGTATAGTAATCGCTCCCGATGCCGAGCCTGTTGAGCGGGCCAGTATCGCTGACGGCGGAAAACTTTGCACCGGGGGGGACCACGGCCTCAATCTCTTCCGTGTTAACGGCGCCCCGTGGTTTCGCGATTGCCACCGGCTCGCCAGATCGGGCGATCAACTCACGGTTGAAGCCGGCCATGTCACTGGCGACGGTATTCTCAACTTCGACATTCGCCAGGACGGCCGTGGGCTTGCCACCGAACGACGGGAGGCCGGGGCGGAGGCTATACCCACGTCGTTCCGCTCGAAGGAAATACTTCGATAACTCGGGACCGAAGAACGATCCGGGGGATTCGTAAACCTTCCCGGCCGCCTCCGGGGATTCAAACCCACCGATCCCAGGGCCTGGGCTCGACGGTTCGACGTCAAGCGCCTTCTTTAACACGACTGCGTCTGCGCCCGCGCCCCCGACACCCTTCCCACCCCGTGCCATGAGGTCAGCTGGTGAGGCAGTCTTTGCGGGCTCTCCCGCCTTGGCAAAGGCTTCTTCAATCGACCCGGGGGTGTACTTTGCCGCCTGAGATTTGACGGCTGCGGCAGGGTTCTCCTGGTAGAAAGGTGGGTCCTCGGCGCCGGGGAACGGGGCTCCTTCGTCGAGGGCTTTGAGGTTCACAAACTCCGATTCGGCTATCTCCGACCCACCGGCGGTTCGAACCACATCACTGGCGAGGGTCCCGAACTTGCTGATCCCAACCCCCGTGGCATACCCAGCCACCGCCCCGCCGAGGAAACGGAATGGGTGCTCCTTGGCACCCTTCACGATCCCGAGCCCGACAGGGCCGGCCTGCCCGGCGACAGTGCCGGCGCGCTCGCCAAAACTCCCCTTGCCTGAAAGAAGGTAGTCCTTCGTTTCAAGTAGTTCTTTCCCGGTGCCAGCAGTGGCACCGGGGTTGAAGGCTTCGGCCCCGCCCGTGGCGAGCCCGCCGAGGGCACCGCCGACGATCGGGACGTTCTCTTCGAAGAAGCCGCCGAGGGGGCCGGCGAAGCCCTCGGAATACCGCTTGGATTCGTACTGAAGATAGTCCTCAAGGCGCTTGTGCCCACCTTCGTTCTTGAAGCCATGAATGCTCTCTATCCAATCCGGCAGATAGATCGGGTTATCGCCGAGGTCCTTTTGCTCAAAGCCCTTCGAGACGCCGAATTGCGTCCCGCCGCCACCGACGCGGGCCTCAAGATTTAGCCCCGGGAATGAGAATATAGTTTGCCCACCCGATGATTTCAATTGAGCCGTGGGCCGACTCGTCGCGAATGCATCATTGTATGCTGCCTGTGCTCGATCTTCGGGGGTTCCGAGCCCGGTCCCCTCGCGCGTCTGCCGGATCGTCGCGAGCATATCGTTAAACTGGGCCTGTGCGCGGTCCTGGGGCGTCCCGAGTCCCGTCCCCTCGCGAGTCTGCCGGATCGTCGCGAGCATATCGTTGAACTCGGCTTGCGCCCGATTCAGGGCGTCCCGTGTCTGTTTGAATACGTTGTTCGACCCTGAGACCGTCCGGGAGGAACCGGAACGCGAGATTGCCTCCTCGTAAATACTACTGCCGCCTGTACCCCCGGATGAGGACCCCGAAGATGCACTTCCATTCAGGGCGTCCCGTGTCTGTTTGGATACGTTGAGCGGCGACGGCGTCGGCGGCTCAGAGAATGCCTTGTCAGACACACCGCCGATGCCCGTGGCCGCGTTGATCTCGGATATGTTCGGCTCGGCCGACGAACTACTGCCGCCTGTACCCCCGGATGAGGACCCCGAAGATGCACTTCCATCGGAGGCTAACGCCTCCTCGTAAATACCCATCTTATCGCCTCCCGCCGACCGACCACCGATCGGCTTCGGCTGCCTCTTCTGGCCGCATCAGTTCGATGGGCTCAGTCAGCGCGAGGTAGAGGCAGACCACGCCGAAGATGGCGCCCCACAACGCGAGCCATGGGTATGCCTTCTTAGTGGTGACGCCGCTCGTGATGACTTCGACGTTGAACGACCCCAGCGAGAACAGGCCCCACGAGAACAGCCCGATGACGCTAAACAGCGTCGAGCGGTCTTTCTCGGGGGTCGTACTCGCGATATACGTCGCGATGAACGCGACCGTACCGACGAACAGCAGCGTGAGTTGGATCATGGGTTGGGTTGAGTGGGGGTTGTGTGGTGTGTATTCAAATCGTGACTTACCGCCCGCCACCGCCCTGGAAGAGGGCGAACGCCCCGGCGACGACGCCGACAGCGAGTGCGAGCGGCCAGGCGAGTGAGGCCAGTCTCGAACCACCGTTGAAGACCGTCGTCGACGTGTTGAATGCCGGGCGAGCGGTCGAGTTGTTGGCGAGCGAGTCGTCTACGTGCTGGGTCTGCTCGGACAGCATGGCGAAGCCGAGCAGGGCGATCGAGCCGACCAAGACGAGGAGCACCGCGAGTCGCATTTGGATTGGCGTCGACAGCGCGCGAGCGCCTCAGCGCCCCCCCATGCCACCACCAGTACCTCGGACAGACGTGAGGTAGTAGATGATGACGGCGAGGAACGCTGCGAGTAGCGCTAGCCCGATGAAGCCGAACATGTCGCCCATGGTGCCCTGGAAGCTATGACTCGCATTGTAGAACGGGTCAGCAGCGGCACCATTACCGGAGGCGTTAGCCGGCTGGAGTGCGGTCTGATCGATCGTCTGACTCATGATGTTGATGCCGACGAAGACGACGGCACCAACGACGATGAGCGAGATCGCCACGCCGACGATGTCCGTCTGAGCGCGATCTCGGCTCGCGCACATCCGCCGATGGGCTTCGTGCGGATCGTACAGCTGGACGAGAGCCACGGCTTCGGCGAACAGGCCGACGAAGGCCTGTAGCATCGCGAGCACCGCGACGTAACCAGCCGTCCGCCGTCGAAGCATCGGCTTAGCGACCCATCCCTGCGCCGCCCCCACGAACGCTCGTGAGGTAGTAGATGATGACGGCGAGGAACGCAGCCAGGAGCGCCAGCCCGATGAAGCCGAACATGTCGCCCATGGTGCCCTGGAAGCTCTGGCTCGCGTTGTACAGCGGATCGCCAGAGGCGAGCGCGGTCTGATCGACCGTCTGACTCATGATGTTGATGCCGACGAAGACGACGGCACCAACGACGATGAGCGAGATCGCCACGCCGACGATGTCCGTCTGAGCGCGGTCGGCCCGCTGACTGGCGAGTACATCGAGCGCGCCGACCGTCCCGTGCGCGTAGTGGAGCGCACAGGCTTCGTCGAACCAGGCCTTGAGTTTGGAGATCGGTGCAAGCGCCACCAGGAGCAGCGCCATGAACAGGGTGTGGATGCGTGCGAGCATCATTACCCTCCGACGGCGTTAGTGCATAAAAACATGCAAGAACGTTCACAGCTATACAAGATTGTACGATATCGTAGCATATAGTATTTCGTCGAGGCTGTCTGCCGTTTTCGGCCCGTACATGTGGTTTTATGTACATTGATGCCCAATATAGTGCGTAATGGCACGTGAACAAATCAACGTCCGCCTAGATTCCGACGACCATCAGGAATTCAAAGACTTCAGAGACGATCTCGAAGTGACGAACGCAGAAGCAGGACGGCGGCTCATTCGGGCCGGGCTCGAACAGAATGGTTCTGGCAAAGCGGCCACCGATGGTGGATATATCGCCCATTCACACTCTGCCCCGGACTCGTTGTTGTATCAGATTGGCCTCGGTGTTCTCGCGGCGGGCATTCTCCTCCTCGGCATGAATCTATTCATCAGCCCCGGCCCGCAAGTCTACGCCATGATCGTCCTCCTCGGCGGGGGGGCGTGCGTGCTCATTGCCGAGATTTTCCAGCGATTTGGCGGAGGTGAGTGACGCGTGGGCCAAGCCAACGGCGAGACGGCCGCCGACGGCATGGATATGGAGTACGAGGAATACGAGGCGCACTCGGAAAATCTTGCCCAACCTCCCGAAGATCCGCAGACCTCTCTCCTCCGAACGGCGACGGAGACCGAACTCGAAACCGAATCGAAGGCGCTGCGAAATCTCCGCGCAAAAGACCTCCCGCTGGCGAATCTCAAAGAGGCCGACGTCAGCGAGGGACGGTGGCTCATCGAGATTTACCTCCTTCGTGACGCTATTGACTACCCGCACGCGGGAAGTTCGGCCATCGGTCCGATGCGCGTCTGGGCCAGTGGTGGCGAAGAAGATGACGTCATGCCCGTCGGGGCGGACGAGCGAAACGAGAACGAGCAGTACGGGTGGGGGACGTACACCCGGATCACGCGTGGTGAGGGAATGAAACAACAGGAGACTGTTGGCAAGTCCATCCGCGAGTCGGTGCTACGGCGTGCCGATGAACTTACCGACAAGACGGGCTTCCTCGGGAGGAAGAAGCGGTGAGTGAAACACCACCGTCCGATTCGTGCGGGTGCTTCATCTGTGGGTTGGCTAACCCCGAACTGCTAGAAGGCCACCACACTGTCCCGCGTCGAAAGGGTGGGTGTGACGCCCCCGAGAACATGGTGACGCTCTGCTCACGCTGTCACACGGCTGTCGAGCGGATTTATAACGAGGCGTTCTGGGAGCGCGCTGAATCCCGGATTGGTGAGGCGTCATTGTTAGCCGATAATGGTGGTTACTCGGGGACACAGGTGCCAGCAGAGGAGTCGATCGACCGTGAGATACCAGGTCGGAGGACAGTCAATTACACGTGGTTAGAGTATGAAACCACTAAGGGGAACATTCGTTTTGGGCTTTCGCGTTACGACCCAAATACTCCGTTGGCGACGTCGCCGACCGCCTCAAGCGACCTCATATCCACAAAGAAAGAGCAGTTTGGAAAAGAAGGTCTCTCAGATGAAGAATTCGTAGAGTGGTATTCAGAATCGGACCATGTGACGAATCTTCAGACCGTGGAAGATGCCGATGGAAACGACGATTATGACGATTATGAAGAGCACATTATCTCTGATTCAATTCCGACTCCAAAATCCCCACACATCTCTTTTGAGCGGTTCTTTGACGCCTTCCTCGGCATCAAGCATGTCAAACGGTTCGTGTCGCAGATGGAATCTGTCAGGGGGGACGTGGTGAATGAGGTCTGGAAAGCCGATGCGTTTGATGATCGGGTCTACGATGTCTTATCAGACAATTTCAACCGCATTGGTGCTGCGATGGAGGGCGATGAACCGGTCCTGATTAAGCTTGAGCCCGAGGACTCGCGGACCGAGCCCCACGTTTCGGTGTTCAACTGGGAGTGGTACGGCGAGAACGGTCCGTGGTACAACTCCGACCACGTGCGAATGCACTGCAACTATTGCCGGACTGTGTTCGGGCCACATGAGGACGAAGCGGCCGCCAGGCACCTCCGGCTCCGGCATCACATCGAGGACCCGTATGATGACGGTATGCCCGAAGTTGAGACGGGCCCCCTCACGACACCGCGTCACGTACTATCTGGGCCGAGAGAGGAGGGTTGGTGAATGGCCGGGAACGAACCGCCCGACGAGGAACGTGGCGACCCGGAGCGTGTCGAAGACGTCGACGACCTCAACAAGCGCGAGCGGCTGAAGGGCGTCCACAAGGAATGGGAACGGGCGAAGGAAGCCAAACGTGAGGCGCTTGAACGCCGCGCTGGTGGCGACCCTCCCTGGGTATATCGGACGATTATCCAAGTCGGGGTTGATGGGCTGCTTGATGAGATTGCCGCTCTTGCGTCATCCGTCCCCGACGATTCGATCTGGTACACAGAGCCACTCGGCGAGATAGTAGTCTCACCGCCGTCTGACGCGCAGGAACTCATCAGCCAAATAGCGTCTGGTCGTGGTCGTCACGGGCGGCTACTCTCCAAACGACCGACGCCAACTCGGTATCCAGTTCTAGGGCTCGAAACGTACCACCGGACCACCTGGCCGTACCAAGAGCAGTTTTCGTTCATTTACGGTACCCCCCGTGATCCGAAGGAGTACCGCGGGGTGGCTGACATCTATCCACCGATGGGAATCTCGAAGCACGCACTCGATATCGCTCGGCGGTTCATGATGGAGCAGGGCATCGACTTCGAGCGTGGATTCCCCGAGAAGGACATGGAGGCGGAGCCCTTCTAATGGCAGCAGCAGACGACAACGCTGATGATGACAGGCCCCTCGCGCCGCCGGAGGCGCTGAGAGCACCGAACGATACCGCCGGGCCGTGGCTCCTCCGACGGATATGGGACCGCATCAACGTCAAAGACAAGCACTTCATGGGGTGCATCGTCGGCGAGGAGGGCAGCGGCAAGTCGTGGACGGCGATCCGAATCGCCTCGGAGATTGATCCGACGTTCGACTCGGGCGAACGGGTACTATTCGACGCCGTGGACTTGCTCAAAATCCTCCGTGACGACGAGCACGAACGCGGGTATGTCTACGTACTCGACGAAGCGGGCGTCCAGCTCGGCCGGCGGACGTGGCAGCAGCGGGGGCAGATCTTGACCAACCAGGCGCTGCAAATCATCCGCGACGAAAACCTTGGGCTCATCTTTACGCTCCCGAGGCTGTCCGAACTCGACTCGCAGGCCCAGGGCCGGCTCCAAGCCTTCTACGAAATCACCGACCAGGAGCCCGGGGAGTACGTCATCGGGAAGTGGAAATGGATGGACCCGGACCGGACGGACACGACGGGGAACATCTACAAAAAGTACCCCCGGCGGATACAGGATGGGGTCAAGTGGCGAATCACTCGGCTGTCGTTCCGACCACCGGATGCCGAACTGATAGCGCCCTACAAGGAGAAGAAATCAGAGTTCCAACAGGCGTTCTACGAGAAAACCATCGAAGAGCACGAGGAGGATATCGAGGAAGAAGAAGAAAAGAAACGCACACCATCGGACGTCGTTGCCGCGCTGAAAAAAGGCGATGCCCTCGATGCCGTCGTTAGCATCCATGGCGTAACCGGCGAGCCATACGTTGACGACGACCTCGTAAGGGAGGAGTACGGTCTAACGGTTCGGGCCGCACGGACGGTGAAAAAACTCGCAGAGAGAGATGACGGCATTGACCTGTCGGGGTTTTCATGACACACTCACAACACACTAACATCCAGTTAGGGTTAGTAACGCGCGAAAAGAACAGTGACGGTCAACAGAGGTTGATGGCATGGGCCTGATTCGGCCACTTGCCGCGGTGCTCGTCGTTGTCGTCCTGTTGGGCGTGTCGTGGTTTGCCCTCGGGCTACTCGCGACCACGTTATTCATCCTCGCGGCCGTCCTGGGCCTGCTCTCCGGCTTCATGAGCACGATCCTGGCGACGGGCGCCGGCAAGTTTGGCGAGCGTGTCGCTGGCCTGCTTCGAGCTGGTGCGGCGGCGACACTCTACCGCCCGACGATTACCTTCGCCGAATCGACTGACCTCTTACTCCGGCGCCGAATCTGGGATTCCGAGCGCGGTGCCGAGATCCTTCCGACCGGCGAGGACGAAATCGAGATCGCCGATCCGGGGGATGCTATCTGGTCGTGGAACGGGCAGCCATTGAACGTCGTCGATGAGGTGTTCGGCCTCGCCTTCGACCCGCGGCACATGGCCGTCGGTGAAGTCCTCCGCAAGCATCGTCAGCGTGGCGAACTCTACGTCGGGGACTTGACAAGGTGGCGGCTCAACCAGGGGTCGCTTGCCGTCCCCGGCTATGCGAAGATACCGCGGGAGGCGACGCGGTTTGCCCTCGACGCGGGGAGAGAACTCGTCTGGGGTGCCGAAGAAGGCGACCACCCGCACACGGCCACGGAGTATTTCAAGAAGAGCCAGGAGGGCCGTATATCGAAGTCAGTTTCTCGACAACTCCTCCTCCCGCTCGTCGCGCTCGTCGTCGGCTTCGGGCTGATGTGGTTCGCCGCGAAGTATGGCCCGGGCGGGAGCGGTGGCGGTGGCAAATCCATCATTAGCTGGGGGTCGGGGTCGCTACTCCCGTTCGTCCTCTCGTGGCGGCCGTGGAGAGGTGAGGCCTGATGGTGGGGCGTCAGACGGTCTTTTCGGCGCTCCTCGCCGCCGCAATCGTGGTTGTCGTTCTGGGTGGGGTGGTTGCGACAGTGGACAGGCAGGCGATACAGCACGACGTCGCTATTTCTAGGGCGTTCTGTTATCAGGCCTACGGCGACCCGACGATGCACCCCATGGGGGGCCACGGTGGGTTCCATTGTGAGGCGAACGCAGGGCAAAACGGCGGGCATCCACACCTTCACCAGATTCCACGCGAGTACCTCGAACGGGCCTATGCGGCCAACCAATCGGGAGAGCAGATTAGTTTCAATCCCGACGAGGTGGCCGAACCCTGTTCCCTCTGGGGGCTCTGGTGCATGAATTTCCCCGGATTGCTTATTCCCGCTGTAGTCTCATTCGCCCTCGCTGTTGGTACCGGGATCGTACTGCACGCGCGCGAGGGATTCTCAGGAGGTGACACCTGATGGTTGTGAGACGGACGATATCCGACGGATTCGATATGGTGTTTCGACAGCCTGCCATCGAACTCTCTCCCCGCCGAACCATTTGGGTGGCATGGCTGCTAATGATTTTTGCAACCGTTTGGATTGCCCTTGGTATCCTGGCAATATCGGCGGCGACCGCGGTTTTTCCGCCGCATCCAGAGGGATTGGCCGTGGATATACTTCAGATCATCTTCGAGGCATGGCTACTCCCCTTCTTTGGGTTAGCCGAGATGTTCGTCGCGATATTAGCGAAGTTCTCAATCGGTCGGTTTGCGGTCGCTATCGAAGGTGACGCCTGATGGCGGGAGTGAGCGAACGCTTGCGCGCAAAATCAAGGGGTGAATGGTTCTCGACGATCGCCGGCGGCTTCGCCGTCCTGGCGTTCGCGGCCGTCTTCGTCGGGCTCGCCTGGGGAGTGGTTCACTTCTTCGGGTACGTCGTCGGTGGCATCACCATCGTCGTCTTCACTATCGCGTTCGCGCTGTTCCCCGCCGGGCCGTTCGTCCTCTGGTGGCGGCTCCCGAAGTCGCTCGCCGAGACCGTCGCGGGACACTATCTGAAATTCGGGCTTCGGCCCATCCGCGAGCCCGTCTTTGAATTGAGTCTCGACGGCTACCGCATCATTGAGGGCGCAGACGCGGCGGTCGGTGGGTCGAAGAAGTACCGGCTCGGGGGCAAGTGGGTTGGCTTCTCGATCGATCCCGACGACCTTGACGCGCTCTTTGAGGGCGTCGCGGAGGAGGCCAAGAAAATCTACGCGCGCAAGCCGGCGGAGATCGCCGACGGCGGGACGTTGATCGACGCGCCACCGGGCTACGTCGTCTCCGACAGTTTGGAAGTCCAGGGCATCACGCCGTACGTGCCCAAGCGCGTCGATAAGGATGCCCTTTTTGCCCGGGTGGACCGGGCGATGAGCCCCTTCAAGGACGCCGCCCGCGGGAGTCGCGTGGACAAGGCCATCGAGATAGCCAAGGAGAAATACGGTAACGGCTGGCAGCCGCTCTCCGATCGGATGCTCATCGTCGCCACGCTCGTCGCGGCAGTCATCGGGATGGGCGCGGGCTATCTGGTGTTCCACCTATGACCGAACACGGAACGATAGACCGATTGGGCATCAGTGGGCCGATGGCGGATCGGGCGATTACTATCTGCTCACATCTCGGTCTGTTCGCCCTCGGGACGAGTTTCGGCATTCGAATCGCCGGCTCGAAGATAACCCCGCTCTGCCAATCGTCGGTATTCACCGCCGCGCCCCCGCCGTGTCTGTCCATCATCGACGCCCTGCGGTTTTTCGACACTACTGGGATGGTCAGTGGGGCGGTTCTCGTTCTCGCTGCCGTGGCCCTGACGCTTCCAGAGTGGCCAGAAGCGGTGGGGGGTGATCCAGATTCTGACCCATGACCGACAAACTATCCATTTTCGTGACGATCGCCGTCGCCATGGTGGTCGTATACTTGATGCTCTCAGTGACTGCCCAACTCGACGACCCGGCGTACATGTGCAAGTCGGCATTCGGCGAGGAGTGGAAACCAGCGAAGAACGTGACGCCGCCAGAGGACCGATGGGCGTGCGTGGCACCGAACGGAACGGTCAAACCGCTCCCGTTCGTGAACGTTACGAACAGGGCATCGGTTAACTATATTGGTTATTTCGTTGCATAAGTCTAAGTGGGTTCAGATAGACAATATGGTAAGATCGACACCATGACCGATCCCACCACAACCGGCGAAGAACCCATGGGCGAGACGGACCGCGAGCTGGCTTCACTCTTGCGCGAGAACTCAGACCCCGACGAAGATCCCGACTCGACGCGACGCGGCTTCCTCGGCGCGCTCGTCGCCGGGGTCGCCACGGTCGCCGGACTCGCCGGCTACGGCGTCGGCCAGGCCGAAGCCGCCACGCCCGCGGGCGACGTCGGCACCGCCGCGAATCCCTTTGAAACTGGCTACTTCGACACGGTAAACTGGAAGGCACGGACAACCGACCCATCCAGCCCGGCCGACGGGACTGAATGGTTCAACGAGAACGCATAATCATGGCTGGTGAACTTGGCACCCCGAGCAAACCGCTGACAGCACATGGTGAGCGGCTTCGACACACCCCGCGAACGAGCGACCCCGCGAACCCGTCAAAGGGCGACGAGTGGCTCCGGTCGGACCTCGCCCCCGAGACAGATCAAATCGCGACGTTCCGCTTCCACGATGGCACTCAAATCCATAATATTCCCGTCTTCGTCGAGGGGACATCTGGCCCAGACGTGGAGGAGGTCAAACAGATCGAGGTCAACGGCCAGAACGGGTACGTCCCCATCACGGCCACCAACCCGACGCTTCCCCAGCGAGGGTTTCAGTACGCGGGCGTGCGGTACGGGCTACACGCCCCGGTGAGCGCACCGCCCGCCAGCGCAATCACTCGATACAGGTTCGACGAAGGGGCGGGGTCGACGGCCATCGACAGTTGGGGGAACAACGACGGGACGATTAACGGCGCGACGTACACGGCGGACGCGGCGGTCGGGTACTACGCGCTAACCTTCAGTAGTGGCGATTACGTCGAGGTGCCCCACGACAGTAGTCTGAGCATCGCTGGAAGTGGGATTACCATTACAGCGCGAATCCGACCGAGTTCCGTGGGCGACGTCCAAGTGATTCTGGCGAAAGCCCAGTCGGGTGGGGGCGACACTGGCTCCCCCGATAACTACTTCGTCAAGTTAATCAACGACGAGTTGTCGTTCGTGTTTGAAGATAGCGCAGAGAACAACCACCAGTCGACATCTGGATCATTGGCTGTCCAAACGGGAGTTTACCAATTCGTGGCCGTCACATATGACGGGTCGAACGTCGCGCTCCGTCGAAACTCGACCACGGAGACGGTCCCCGAGACCGCCAGTATGGCGACGGCGTCCCACCCCGTCACAATCGGGAAATATCCGGGCGTCTCGACGCAAAATTACGTCGGGGAGATAGACGACCTCCGGTTGTACAATAAGGCCCTCTCCGACAGCGAGTTGGATGCCGTTGAGGCAGGTACGGCGTGATTTTGCTATACTCGGTAGATTCGTAGTGCGAACCGTAAGTGGCGAAAGTGGCCGGATTTGGCCGTGTCGCGCCCCCTACCCCCGGAATCCGACCCTCGCCATTCACTTCCACTCCGCTCTAGCTGAGAGACTATTAGGTACGCACGTGAGACACTAACTGGCAGCAAAAAGGCGGTACGGGGGTTGAGCCCGACCACCCTAGATCCGGCGTCTTGCGACGCCACTCGGTGCTAACGCACCATTGGGCTTCAATCCACCGCCGAGTCGCTGCCAGTCACACCATGACTGTCAACCTCACCCGGCGGCGACTCCTCGCCGTCGGCACGACCGCAGCGGTGGGGCGCTGCGGGTATCGCACTCGGGACCGACCGCGCGGGACTGAATCGGTCCCGCTGTTCGCGAAGCCCGGGATTTGGCTACATACGGACCCTTGCAGACCGGTTTTCGACACGTTCACCCCTGATTCAGAACGGGAAGATCGGTCTCTAATTCAGCCAATCCACCTTTTCCCGCTCCCGGCGCTGCGCTTCGGGCGTCGACGTCCCTCGGTAGTGATCCAAGAACGTCTCCAGGTCGCTCCACCCACCCCAGTCGCAGACGACCAGCGCGTCGACCTCCTTGTTTCGAAGCGCCGTCGCCCATGTCGCCCGGAGGTCGTGAAAGCTCAGCCACCGCCATCGGTGGTCGTCGGTTTGCTCCCGGCACCGCTCGGCGGCTTTGTTCAACCAGCGCCGGAGCGTCCGCGTCGACGTGATCGAAAGGATTGGAGCACTCGCGGGCTCGTCCCGGTACTCGTTGGCCGTGCGAATCGTATTTGCCAGGTCCCGAGGGATGGGCGTCTCCCGGTACTTATCGCCCTTGCCGTGCTCGACGGTGAGCATCAGGCCGGCGTCGGAGTCGCGAACGTGCTCGGGGGCGACGTCCAGCACCTCGTGGCTTCGTAGGCCACACCGCGCCCCGAGGCCGAACGCGATCTCTTGCTCGATACCACCGGCGTTCTCGATTAGCAGCTCAACCTCGTCTTGGCTGAGCCAGACTTTCTTGTCCTCGCGCTGTTTGTGCTCGCGAACGTTCATTGACATGTCCTATTTGCGCGCAAAGCGGCATAATTGTATGGGTGGGGGGTTGGTTTGAGGCCTGTTTACGCCCGGTTTGGAAATGTCAGGTGGGGTAAATTGACCGAGATTACGCCAATTATCGGACAGGGGCAGAACCGTGATAGACTCGGCTCGGGAGGATCGAAGGGAGCACCCGGCGGAGGAAAGCCGCCGGGATGGGGGTAACGTGACCGGAGGTGGTCGTGCCGATGACAGGCCCGTAGGGTGGAACGGGCCGGTTTTCCCTACGGTTTCGAGCGACTAGAAGCTTTCCCGTGTGGTGGTTTTGAATCTCATATACCGTATGTTACGATACAATTGGCGGCGTTCTATGGCGTGAAGTAAGAAGCCGCCGGCCTAGTCGTCGCGGCCCTGGATCGTTGTCTGCTCGCCGATATCCATCTCGTTCCGCATGGCCTCCTGCGGGTCCTCGACGTGCTCCACGCCCGGTACGTTCTCGACGAGCTGCTGAGCCGGCGTCAGTAGCCGGAGCCACGTCGGCCAGTTGTACTCGTCCTCCGACCACAGGCCGTCCTTGACGCCCGCGAACGACGCCACACCGTCCTCGACGTCGAACTTCAGCTTCGCGTGGGCACCCTCCCCGTACTCGGTGAATTGGGGCTCTTCCTCTTGCATCCACTCGGTGTTTTTCTCGGGGAGTCCTTCGTCCACTTCCTCCTCCGTCCAATCCCGAGTGGCGTAGGAGTCGAGATCGACGTAAACAGTGCTGACGCTGTTGTCGATGTTTTGCTTAACAGTAACGATGCTACCGTAACCGTCCATCCGGTATTGCCAGTCCTTCATGGGTCTGTCTCCGAAGCGGTCGGTCGCCACCCTGTGTTAGACGGTCGGTCGTCACCCTAAGCCCATGCTGTGGGCTGGTTTTGGGTACGTTCTCTAGTAACCTAGGTTTATCGGTTAGGTGACTATTCTTCGCCCTTCCGCTGGATAGGCGAGGCATCTGTCGGTTCGATCCGAATGACGCTCGGACCGTCGACGGCGATTTCTAAACCGTCTTGAGGGTCGAACGTTTCGACGTATTCTTTTCCGTAATCGGTGTACGTGACTGTGATTTCCTCAATCATGCCCCACCCACCAATTCAATAGTGTTTCTCGCACGCCGAACCCGATCGTTGATTCGGCGTGAATACTCATCGACGGTTGACTTCTCTATCTCAAGCAATTCTGCGATTCGTTCGTGGTTGTAGCCCTGTTCTTTTAGCGCATATACCTCGGATTCCCGGCGCTTCAACACTGTTGTCTCACGGAGTTCGTCGGCCCGACAGATGTTACAGATGGCTTCGTTCAGTTCGCCGACGAGTCCGACCACGACACCATGCTCGGGTTCGTCAACCGCGCCGCAATGGATGCACTCGGTCATTAGCCCTGAAAGAGCCGCTGGGCGTTGATCTGCTGAGCCATGCCAGCCGTCTGCCCGTTGTAGGGGACGGCGTCGGGGACTTCCGCGACGGGACTCTCGTCGTCCTCGCCCAGCGTCTCGATAACATCCTCGACCGTGAAGGTCTTGGCGTGCTTGTGGCCGCCGTAGTCGCCGACGAACGTAACGGAGTCGCCCCCCTCCTCGGGCGTGAGGTCGTCGTCGAGCTTGTCGATCGCGTTCGTGGGCACGGGGTAGGCCGTATCGGTCCCCTCGAATTGCATTTCGTAGTGGTCGCCGACGTTGGTGACGGTGATTTTCTGCGTCATTGTCCTTCCACACTACAGTATAGTAGCGTGGGGGTAATAAGCCTTACTATACTGTAGTGCGGTGGTCGGCCGGCCGAGAAAGAGAAACCGCTAGTCGTAGGTATTCTGGTTTGTCGTACCGCCATTCAACCCTTCGACGGTTAGGACCGACGGCGCGTTGTTTCGGGCGATGCTACGGGCCTGGCTGACTAGGGCGGATTTGGACGAACTCCGCCTGACGGCTCTCGACGCGCCGTCTTTGAGTAGAACCCAATCGCCGGTTGATGGGTCATGCCTGACCGTGTAGTTTGTTCGCGAACTGAGCGGGTCTGACCTGGTTCCGAATGCCATGATTGAACATCGTGTTGAAGCGACTTAGTTTTTTATCAGATTTCGTTTCGTTCGGGTGCGACAGTCCCGTCTAACGCGAATCTTCGCGGTATGCGCGTAAGCGTGAGAGCCGAATATGGGCTTGAATATAGCCAGTTAGAACGTAAACGAACAATGCACCAAGGGTCGCAAAGACGTATGCCCTCGGATCACTCGGAGGTGTCAACCGACACCTCCGACCGTTCTATTTCGAGTAGGATAGCCTCGTTCCCACGCTCGCCGACCATCCTGGCGTCTACCACCCGGTGCTGTTTCCGATCCTCCGGCGTACACCACTCGGTCGGTGCCATGTCCCATAATTCGATTCTGAACGTGTGCGTCTCGCTCATGCTTCCTCCTTGTTCGTTTGATTTGCGCGTAAGCGCGAACGGATGCCGGCCGCCAGATAGATCCCGACGACCGCCGCGCCACCAAGTCCGGCACCGAGTCGAGTCCCCGTCAGAACAGACCCCGCGACCATGCCAACGATCACCGGCACAACGGCGAACCAGGGGTCAACCGCGGCCTGTGCTCTATCCATCGTCAGCCCTCCGTCCCGGTGGCGCGAAGAACTCCCTGGCGCCCTCCCGATAGAGCACGATCGGCCCGAACATCCCGAGAATCATCCACGCGAAGAACCATACCATCGAAATGGTGTAGTACCCACTTGATTGAATGAGTTTACCCCCGAGAAATGCAATCCCGAGAGTCGCTACAAAGATGTACATGACTTTATCGCGGGCGCGGACCGTCATGGTCGCACCGCCATATCTCGCGTGCGAGGCCCCAGCCACGCCAGGATGCCCAGGAGCAGCCAGAACCCAAGGATAAAGGCCTGAGCGACAACCAGCAGGCCAAGAAGGTGTTCGAGGCCGCCCGCGGAGAGCGCGCCACGCTGATGCTCATATCTTGCCGCGATGCCGAACAATTGGGCGAATAGGGCCAGCCCCATTGTGAGGATGGCCGTGGTCCAATTGATGGCATACGTATGGTGTAGCCGCCGGCACGCTGTTCGAATTTGATCGAGGCGACTTTTGTAATCCATCATCTCGCTTCCTCCACGTTCGTTTGCTTTAGGTGGATCGGGCACAAGAACCGACCGTCAGACGCCTGTTCTAAGTCCTGTAGCTGAAAGGTTACGTCGTCGAAACCGTTGGCCGCGACGGCGCATTCAACGCACAAC
>Ga0209918_1000769_pt1 | contig 19594 bp, 20 predicted proteins | sample SalPonD_shore_MG_FD_185712 | JGI IMG/M metagenome (GOLD analysis project Ga0209918, IMG submission 185712) | Salt pond soil microbial communities from South San Francisco under conditions of wetland restoration - Salt Pond MetaG... | ecosystem: Environmental > Aquatic > Marine > Intertidal zone...
AAAATGAAGAAAAAACTCCACTTCGCTAAAATAATGTTTGTACCAATGTTTGTATCTAAAAAAGTAAATCCCTGCAAGCCAATGACTTACAGGGATTAGAGTACCCGAGGCCGGACTACGATATATGTTATTACTTCAACAGCACACCTGACATTATGCCTCATTTTTATTTAAATGCTGCTTTTAATCATTAAGTTGATGAGCACGTTGGACTTATAACAAAATTTGTTTTACCATAGTACTACCATTTTAACCAGGTTGGTAAAACATTTTGACCACAATAAATTTCTTTCTTAGAAACGACCGGGCAAATGCCCGAGGGGAAAGCCCAATCTATATTCGTGTTACCCACAATCGCAAATCTAAATATTTAAGCCTTGGAATAAGGGTAAAGGAAAAAGATTGGAATGAACAAACCCAAAGAGTCCGGCGTAGTCATGACTCATATAAAAAGATTAATCATGAGATAGATCGAATTTTCACTAAGGCTCAAAATACTAAGCTTGAATTGCGGGCTGAGGATAATGTAAGCGCAAAATATATTATCAATGTTCTCAAAGGTTATGATTCCAAAGACTTTTTTACCTATGGAGAAGAATATATTGAGCGCTTAGAAAAAAGTGGTTCAGTAAGGCTTTCTAAACAAACCAATGTTATTGTAAACAAGATTAAGAAATTCCATGGGGATCAATCCTTATTACTGAATGAAATTGATAACAAGTTTTTGACGGGGCTTCAAGCCTATATGGAGAATGAATGTGATAATGCTCCAAATACTATAAGAAAGGATTTAGAACGGTTAAACCAGTTATTTGATGAAGCCAGAAAGGATAATCTCATTAAGGCTAATCCAATCGATAATTTTGAACTTCCAAAACGTCAGAAGTCTAGTAAGACTGCACTTTCCCTAAAACAGATTAAGGCAATCGAAAAGCTTGATCTAAAAAAAGGATCTTCTCTGTGGCATACCCGCAATTATTTTCTATTCAGCTTTTACAATGCAGGGATTAGAGTTGGAGATCTTATGAAGTTAAAGAGATGTGATATTTATATATCTGAGGATGATATCCGTTTAAGATATTTGATGAATAAGACGAGAAAAAACTCGAAGCCAAAATGGAAAAATATTAAGCAACTTCCCCAGGCAATTGAAATTCTGGAACGTTATAATTTCCGGGATATGGATCCCGACGAGTATTTATTTCCAATACTGGATACATCTAAAAACTTAAAAGATCCTTCAGTATTTGATCGTGATAAGCAAAGTAAAACAGCAATGATGAATCGTGACTTAGATGATATCGCTGGTTTAGCAGAAATTGAGGAAAACGTTACTACTCATATAGCTCGACATTCATTTGCCAATTTTGCTCGAAAAAAGGGAATGAGCCTTTACAGCATTTCTAAAGCGTTAGCTCACAGTAATCTTAAAACAACAGAGCAGTATCTGAAATCTTTTGATGAAGAGATGTTAGATACTGAAATGGAAGAACTATTTAATTAATCTTATTCATAATGAAATTTGAATTGGGCAATAAATTTCAAGGTTTAACATATAGCTATTACATCAAAGAGTTTGAATCTGAGTTAAGTGAATTTAGTCAAATACCAGACTTAAAAAAGAAAAGAGAAGGAATAGAAGAAGTAATTGAAACTGATGTCTATTTGATCAAGACAAAAAAAGAAATCCTAATTCAATTATTAGGAGAAGTTTGTAATGAGATCAAGGAAAATAGATCATTCTTTCAAGGTGTGTTTAAAAAAATTGATAAGGGGTATATTGATAGAATAACATCTTTAAGCCAATACCATTTAGCACAAGTGGTAGACTATACTTTAGATTTTTATTTCAATCCAGAACTTCTTAAAAAAAGGTTTGAATCATCATATAAAAAGATTCAGCCAAACCTGAATAAATTATTCGATTATTATCCCAACACGAATGCTATTCATGAAGAATTCAACAGCAAATATATCGAGCTTTATGAGGCGGCAAATAAATATCATAATCTAAAGAATCAGATAAGAGCTATTCGTACGGTAGTTATCTCATTCGGTGATAATTATCAATCAAATGAGATGTTAAAAGCTGGAAATAAATCACCTAAGAATTTAACCGGATATGAAATTTTAACTGATAGCAAAAACTATATGCTTACGAAAACCCAATTCAAAAAGGAATTACCCTTTCTCGATCCTGATGAAATTCAAAGCATTGCATTATCTAAAAGTTTAATTTATAAAAAATATTGGTACTTGCGTGATATTTTTGAGTATCAAGTTGAACCAGCACTTGATAATATAAAGGAATGGCTATTAGAAGATTTAGATTTGACTAAAGAAGAGGTGAAAGAAAAGTTTTCTGTTAATTTAAATGAAGATAACTTCAAAAGGAATTCTACTCAGAAGACAAATAGACACTTCTTTTCTAAATAGGAAAGTTTAAGAAAGAATAGGAACGCGTTTACCTTCCTTATTCCATTCACTTAGCTGAACTTAGTTACGAACGTTAATCCGAAAACGTAACTAAATCAGTTATGCAAGCCTACGTATCTACAAAAGAGGAATTGCAAAAAGCAGTCGCTGAAGCGGTTGCAGAAATCATCGATGAAAAGCTCCCATCTATAATAAGAAAGGCCAATAGAAGTGAGTGGCTCACTACTAAAGAGTTGAGAGAGCTTACAGGATGGTCCTACCGGTCGCAGAAGCATCTTCGTGATACCAATCAAATACCCTTCTCTCAGCATGGTCGGAAGATTGTATATCCCACAGAGGGAATAGAAGAATTTCTTCGGAGCAATGAGATCCAATCTAAAACCTCAGATCAGTAGATTGGAAATGAGTGAAAAGAAAATCGAAGAAGATTTAGAGGATAAGTATAGATCTTTTGGTCATGACATTCTTTATGTACCCAGAATGTTTGCCAAACATCCTTTACCCATCTCTGATTCAGGGAAAAAAGTGTATAGAGCTCTTAATGGTAATAATGTATTACTATTAGAAGCTGGCCATGGATTTAACCTCGCTAATGACAAAATACAATCATTGGGTTTGCCATTTGGAATATTCCCTAGATTGCTAATTCTAATGATAGCTACAAAGGCAAAGCTTAGTAAAAATAGGGAAGTAAATTTGTCTAAAACTATTTCTCAGTTCTTGAAAAAAATAGGCTATGAAGTTTCAGGTGGGGAAAGAGGATCTTTAACATTATTAAATAATCAGATTAAGAGATTAATAAATTGCCGGATATCCTATCTAATATTTGAAGATGACAAGGCTCCAATAAATCGGAAAATGAAGATTAATATCGGGCCGATTGATGAAATTAAATTTTGGGATTTCACATATGATGAAGAAGAGGAGCATGTAAAAAATGTGAAAGTAAAATTACATGAACGATTTTATCATGAAATTATTAAGCATGCTTTTCCCATCAAAGCAGGCCATATCGAAAAATTGAGACCGGCTGTATTCGCTATTGATCTCTATTTATTTCTAAGTCACAGAATGTCTTACCTGGAGAAAGATTCATTTATCTCATGGGAGGATTTAAACAAGCAGTTTGGATCTAATTTTGCTAACCATTTTGATTTTGCAAGCCGTGCCAGGAAATATATTAAAAAAATAAAGAATGAGGTTTATCCGGAATTGAACTATGCCTTTGAGCGTGGAAGGTTAGTTCTCAAAAAATCTCAAACACCTGTTAAAAAAGTTATCAACAAATAGATGTTATTTGAAAAGTTGTCTACGAAGAAACTGTCCAAGTTCTTTTTAAGAGTACGAAGAAACTGTCCAAGTTTACTGCAAATGTACGAAGAAACTGTCCAACAACCTGTATCCCTTTCCTTTACACAAAGCCCGGCCTTTAGTTGGTACGGGGGAGAATGTGGAAAACTCATATCTCCCCTTAACCTTCTATGGGAAACAATGAAAACAGCGCAAGTAGTCAAGAATTATTTCAACCTGGTATCAACCAGTTTTAATGATGAAAAAATTCTTGACTTCATGCTAGCTCGTTTTCAAAACCTGCTAATAGAAGGATTAAGGAAAGATAAAAGTAGTAATAAGAATTATAGCTAAAAACCTCTTGAAAGTGGGTGGCAAGCAAGTACCTTTGGGCCCAAACTCGCGAGGCGAATTGGCCAAAGGTAGAGGAATTTTTCGCATCTACGATGCTCTAAATGAAAAGCATAACCAACAACCATCGTCATGATACAAAAAAGCGGAAAAGATGAGAAAGTTGATCAACAGATGAAGATCTATGTGACCAAAGATGAAAGAATAGAACTTGTTGCTATGGCTGAAATAGTTGGTATGAGCTTCTCCTCTTTTGCACGTGCCGTACTACTTGAATACGAAGTTGAAGAGAACCCAGAGGAGCTTCGAAAGATCCGTTATGAAGTCAACAAGATTGGCGTCAATGTGAATCAAATGACTAAGGTTGCCAACCAGAAAGGAGCACTTCCAACAACGCAAGAATTATCAAATTTGAAACATCAAATAGTCACGGTTTTGGAGGAGCTATGATAGCTAAAGTAGGATCATCCACAAGTATTACAACCACTATCAACTACCTCGAAAATGAAGAGGATCGCGTGGCTTGGAAAGAGCCAGTTAACTTGGCCAGCGACGACCGGGCATTTGTTAAAAACGAGATGAAAGAAGTCACAAAAATGAGCCGGACTGATGAGCCTATTTATCACTATTCAATATCCTGGGAAGAGGCTGATAATCCAACGCGGGAAGAGATGATGGAAGTGGCCACCCAAACGCTTAATGATTTAGGACTAGCTGATCATCAAGCATTAATTGTTGCTCACAATGATCATGACTATAAGCATCTGCATGTTATGGTAAACCGTGTGCATCCTGTGAAAGGAACGGCTTGGGACAGGTGGATGGACTATAGAAAGCTGGAGAAAAGCCTACGTTCGCTTGAGCGTTCCTATGGATGGAAAGAGGTGCCTGGCCATCACCATCAGCTCGAAGGCCAGCAGAAGCCAGAATACGGGCAATCACTGAACCGGATGGAAGCAGCACAAGTAAAGCGTGGGGAAATGCCTCTTTATATGCTTATCCGAGAAAATGCAGAAGACGTTTTTAGAGAATCCGAGAGCTGGCAAGAATTACATCAACGGCTAGCTGAACAGGGGCTTACCATTGAACGAGGCAGCCGAGGTACCGGAGGAAAGGTTACGGATGGATTCGAATATGCCAATCTATCAAAGGTACACCGGGATTTTAGTATGGGACGGCTTGAAAAGCGATTGGGACCATTTCAGTCATTGGATGAGTTGCAGGAAGGCAAGCAACTTTCCAGCATTCAGAAAGAGTTTGTCCAATTTGAGCGGGCTTTCCGGAAAGGGAAATCCCACAAAGCTTCAACACTTAAGAAGGGCCTGCTAAAATCTCTAAAGGCCTTGGGTACAGCTAAAAAAGTCCACAACACCCTGAACAGTTTATTAAGTGTCAGTAACCCTCTGAATCCGGCGTTTAAAACAGTCCAGGTGATGGGGAAAACCATAATCAATCAAATTAAACAACAACAGCAAACCAAAGAATTAGGCAGAGGTAGATAATAACTATGGCTAAAAACATGAAACAGCGACTTAGAGAACAGAAAAAGAAAGACCACGAAGAATTCCGGCAACAAATGGTTCAGGATGTCAAACGACAACTGGACGATTGGCAGAAAAAAACAGACAAACTAATGTCCAAAAATTATCGTGCACTATCTGATGCCTTAGACGAGATGTCTAATTTTAGATTTCATGTAATATCATTATCTGATAATCTAAGCAGCATTGAGTATAAAACTCTGTTAGAGATTAAGCGATTCAAACGCGGACGAAGTTGGAAATTTTTTGCCGCCTGCTATTTGGCGGCACTTATCGGTGGTTTAACTGCCGTAGTACTTTGTGGACTATACTGGCCTACCATTCGAAGCATACTTGGATAACCTGAAATGTTTTGCATTACATGAAATACTGTAGTGCAACGAAATACAATAATGACAAAAAATACGAGACATACTTTTATGAAATGTATTGCCATTACCAACCAAAAGGGAGGCGTTGCCAAAACTACCACGGCCGTCAACCTGTCGGCTGGGCTAAGCAAGCTGGGGAAGCGAGTCCTGCTTATTGACTCAGATCCCCAGGCCAATGCTACACTCCATTTGGGATTCAACGGAGCCGAGCTTACCCAAACCCTTGACAATCTTTACTACGAAGAAGAATTGTCAGCAGAGCAAACAATACTTTCCCGTGATGGGCTCAGCGTCATTCCCGCCGGTGAGCCGTTGGCCTATGCCGAGCAAAAGTTGTCGGGCATACCAGCCAAGGAAAATATTCTTAATGAGAAAATAGGCCCAATTAGGGATCAATATGAGTATATCATCATTGATTGCCCGCCAAATTTGGGTTTTCTGACGATGAATGCCTTCGCGGCGGCCACTGATATGCTTGTGGTCATTAAGCCAGAGTATTTTGCCCTTGAGGGATTGAAACGAATCTCCAAAATAGCAGGAATGGTTCAAAAGCGATTGAATCCAGACCTCAATCTTTCAGGATATTTGCTGGCTAATTTTGATGCTCGCAAAAAGCAGCACAAAGAAATTCGACGGTCCATCAATAAAGCCTTTCCTAGCCAGGTACTACAAACGGTCATTCGCACCCATGCCAACCTGAGTAATTGCACGGCCAAAGGGCAGACGATTTTCGAGTACGATCCAAAATGCTATGGAGCCATCGACTACCAAAATTTAGCCGAAGAGGTGATCCAACATTATGGCTGATTCGGATTTTGAGTTTGATGAGTTTTTTGAGCAGATCAATGGCGAGGGGGATACTTTCACTACAACGGATACACGTAATCCATCCAATACACGCACTACAAGTAATACACTTCATCCGTTTTCGGTGCGATTGGACCAGGAATATATCGAAGTAATTAAAGCTCTGGCTTGGTGGAAAAGGATTAGCCAGCGAGAGTTTATTGAGCAAACGGTAAATCAATATTTAGATGGTATCGAATCGGAAGAATTAAAAGATATCCTCAATCAATATCACAAGAACAATTAATGCTAACTTATAAAATTGCTATGACACAGTTACAAAAGACGTATGAGAAATACAGAGACGAATTTGAGAAGCTAGAAAAATATTGTTCAGCATTTACAAGTGCTGCTAATCCCTTTGAGTATGAACAATGGGCTAAGACTGGAGGCGCTTATGATAGGTATGGAAATGATATAGTGAGTAGCGAAGTACCTGATCCTATAAAAGAGGACCATCGATTGTATTGGGAGCAGAGAGATAAGATTGATGCCATCCTTAAAAAGGACGAAGACTTTCAAAAATTGCTAGCTAGTAAGAATTATGAAGTTGGTGATGGGTTAGAAGCTTTCTTTTGGATCAGTTTTTATGCTATTAAGCACAAAATATATCCTTTACCTAAAAGGAGAGGTAAATATTAATCGGTATAATAGCTGCTTTAAGAATTTTATTGCTGTATCACATGGAAGCTGGGTGATGGAGTTGGATAACTTTCACTGGATTCTTTTTTATCTGACAGTACCTTACGAGCTTTTTCAAGTTCACTTCTGAATTCATCAGTATATATCCACCCTTCATCCAAGGCTCTTTCTGTTTGTTGAATTAGCATTTGAAGAGTTTGATTTAGCAGTTCTTTTCGTTTCATAATGAATTAAAATGCGATTTTGGAGTTTCGTCTGATTGTGAAGCATGAATTATGTCATAACATAGAAAATAAAAGATTAAGTGCCAGGATAGGACGGTATTCATAGGCATTTTCTAAGTTCACACAGGTTGAGAGTCCAAATCCAATTTGGATTTCTTATCTAAATAATAGCTATAAGTGGTTGTATAATTTAACCTTAGGTGATAAATAAGATCTTTTATAAAGATTAATAATTTGGACTTTTGAAAATTCCCTCTAAGTTGGATTAAAATTTTCTAATACAATCGGGAGAAAAAATGCGGATCAAGATTACGTTGGTTAGTTTTGTATTAATTTGTTGGGGTTTTATTGGATGTGATCAGCTTACATCCAGTAAAAACCCACAGCCAAAGGTGGAAAATACAAGAAAAGAACATCGGATTTTTATTAAGGAAATATCTTCAGACCTAATGCAAAAGGGTGGTAATTCGAATCACATCCAGTCAGTAAATTCCACAGGGAAGCTATGGAGATATCCTGCTGAAGAAAAAAGATGGATACAGATGGCCCCGGATACTGCCTATGCAAGAGATGTAATGGCTGGAGGGGAAACATCGATCACTGACGCAGTAGATGGAGAGACTTGGAATGTTCATTTTGTATTACCAAGTGATAGCAGCATTATTATTGGTGATCCAATCAAATTCTATGATTCTTATAGTGAAAAGAAAAATTGTTTTGTATCAACTGGTTTTGTTCGATGCGGAACCCGTAGCTTACTCGTCTTGTGGTATGTTCGGGTGCAAGGTGGACCAAGTGGAGAATGGGATATGCACTTTTTAAATAACGGTGATCCTTATGCAGTAAAAAATTTTTATATAAAGCCACAGATTCCACCTGGAAAAGTTCCTTCAGGTGCTGCTTATAACCAAGGCACCTTTTCAACGCAACATTATGACGGAATTTGTAAAGGACCTCTAAAGGCAAATGGAAAATATGAGGCTGTACCTTGTAGTGATAAATACCCTGAGATATATACCATTCAAAGGAAAGGCTGTTATCTGACTGATGCAGCTATGATTTTAGCTTACCATGGGGTAGATGTAACCGTTCCTGAGTTAAATACCTGGCTTATTAATAATGACGGCTACGATTCCAAAGGCAACGTGTTCCCTGGAAAAGTTGCCGAGTATGGCAGAAAAGTAGGACAAAAAAATATCTCATGGATTGGTAACACTAATGTAGGGGATTTGGCAAAATTAAGACAACTGATATTTAATTATGGTCCTCAGATAATTGGAACCAAATTAGTAGTTAGTAGAAAAACTGGAAAAAAAGTTCCTACTCATTGGGTTGCCGCTACTGGGGAAAACCTGGATGAAACAACACTTTTGATTAATGATCCCGATGGTGGAAGTTTAACAACTATTGACGATAAATATTCCAATAGTTGGTCGCGTATTCGTGCTTTTTCGGGTCCCGAATATACAGTAACAGATAACAGTGGGATCACCATCCGGTTCCATTCCCCCGGTGAACTTGTCTTAACAAATCCCCAGGGTAAGCGGGTAGGGTTTGATCCTATCAATGGTACTCATTATGACGAAATACCTCAGGCCGGTTACAGCGAGCAGGGGCTGGTAGATGATTACCCATCTTCGGAAGCAGATACTGACCCTACACTATATCACGAAATTGCTATCAGACAACCGGTTGATGGGGATTATAACTTGCAAGTTATCGGAACAGGAACCGGTACCTATACTCTGGATTTACTAGCAATGGGTTCCAACTTTGCAGATACATACAAGGATTTCAGGGATGTGACAATAGAACCAGGTGTAGTACATAGCTATCAATTTAGTTTCGCTAAACAATCAGGTGGTCAAACAAGCATCGAAGGTGGGTTCGATGGGAAAGGGCAAAGACCTCGCGATGTAAATAAGTTTCTGACCTTTGCCAGCCCGTCGCAGGCCCAAACCACCCTTCCGCATGGAACATCAGGCTATGCTATCCATGTCTTTTATGGTAAATCAATCATTCCGAACAGTTTTAAGGCGGAATTGAATCGCAAGGACATCTCTGGACAATTCAATCCGCAGCCGGGCACCGATGAGATCGTTAATCTGGGTCTTTCTGCAGGCAGGAATGTTGTGAAGCTTTCCATAGATGGGCAGCTTCCTAAACGAACAGCTAATGATACCGACCGGTTGGTACTTAAAGTTGAATAACCTTGGATATTTAACTGGAGAATATTATGAAAATGCAAAAATATGGATTTATTGTTTTATGGTTTGTTGTGCCTTTTTTAACGGCTCAGTGTCAGCAGCCGCCTGATGCCTGTAACCTATTTTATAAAGAGTTGAAGAAGCTGCCAGGTACAAAAGAAGAGCTCAGTTATCATAAAAGTATCCAAAGATCTATTGTGAGTGGCAAAGAACTTGCTGGATGCGAAATCAGATTTGCTAGTAATGACTCGACCCTAGCTTATCTTGACCTCATTACTTCTTGGACGGACCCAGAATCCAATATTTACAAAAAGGGATGGCGTATTAATGATCGTTGGACAGCGGATGGTGCGGATGGGTCAATGTCTTTTGCCCTTGAAAAAGACAGTATCCAGTGCAATATCCTGAATAGCGCCTTGTATCCAGACGAAGTAAAATTAGGAAATACGAATGTAGTAGTGCAATGCCATAAAATAAAGGATTAGGTATGTTTATTTGGTGATTTGGTTCAGATACCTATTGTTACTGTTGATTAAAATTTGAAGCGATAAAATGGCTACAGGACTCCGAAATTTATGTTTATTTGGGATGATTTTTTTGGCAATGACAGCTCAGGCCCAGCAATCGGAAAGTATCTGCCAGTATTTTTATAAAAGACTTTCATTTATTCCTAATGAAAAATTAGCCATTAGAAAAGGAACATTTACTTCATTATTACATGGTGAAAAATACGAGGGTTGCGAGGTTAAGTTAGTTACAAATGATTCATTACTTTCAAATGTACCCAAACCGGATCCTATACCTTCATTTTTACCCCGTGAAACCGCTTCCCTTTATGAGAATGGCTGGCGACGGAATATAAAATATGATGCCGAAGGTCCTGGTAGCAGAATGTTCGGTATTCAGAAGGGAGATTCCCTTTGTGTGATTTCTCAAAGTCAACCTGCTACACTTGTCAAACATGGTAAGATAGTTCAGGAAAAAAATATCACTGTTACCATTCAATGCAGCGATATTAAAGAGTTAAAAAAGTAGTCCTGGTTCTGATTATTGATGTATTGAGGTTATGAACAGTTGATTTTTTTATGAAATAGCTATTAGGCCAAAAATCACCTTCCATATCAGCCTTAGAACGGCGATCTCAATAGACTGCATATGATTATGACGGGCATAAATCCAATAACTTTAGGATAGATCGTAAAACTTATTCTTTTAAAAAAAAGAAAGCTTTGCCCTTCCAAGTTCAAGTCGTTAAAATTAATCCAAAATCTATAGTTGGTTTTTAGTTTAATTGTAGAACATTATGAATCTAAGAGACAAAATATGGGATTGGGCGGAAACTTTGGATCATTGGCAAAATGATTTGCTGAGAAGAATTTATGAAGAAGGAGAACTTGATAAGTCGAATCGAGAACAAGTTCTACAGAATTTGATCGCAACAATAAAAGAAGAAGAGCTACCATTCAAGCCTTTACTTCTTAAAAAAGATCAAATCCAAACAGCAATAAGTGATAATACTCCTGTTAAAATACTTTCCTTATCAAACCTAGAAAATGTAGGGACGGTAACAGAAAAAGGGAGACTAGATTTCTTGCCTGATGGCCTTACTGTAATTTATGGAGAAAACGGAGCTGGGAAGTCAAGTTATGCCAAGGTATTAAAAAAAGCCTGTCGTGCTATAAAACAAGATTTAGAAATCTATCCTAATGCTTTTGAAGAATCCAATGAAAAAGGATCAGCTAAAATTAAAATTCAAAAAAATGGTACTACGAAAATAATTCCCAGGGATGTTAATGCTAAGCCACATCCTGACTTGAATTCGATTAGTATTTATGATCGGGAATGTGCTGAAGCTTATACTGAGGGGAATGTTATGGATATCCCTTATTTGCCATCTGATCTAAGATCAATGAAACAGATGGTTAATGAGCAGAACCTCATCAAGGAATCTATCCAAGATGATATTAACCGGATAAAAGAGAAAATAGAAAGTTTAGAAGAAGTATTGGATGAGTTTCCACAAGATGATAAAATTTATCCTATTATTAATGCCCTTTCCAGAAATACGGACATAGAAAAACTTGCAAAATTAAAAGGGTTAAATGATCAAGAAAATGATCAGTTGGACGAATGGCAGAAAAAAGTAAGCGCGAGTGACCCGAGAAAAATACAGAAAAAAATATCAGCCCTCGAATCCAAAAAACAGGATACTGAAAATATTGTAGATCGGTTAGATCAAATTGATAAAAGAATTAATAAGAGGTTAGAAGAAACTTTCCCAAACCTTATAAATGATATCCAAACGCTTAAGGATTCCCAAGAAATGCTAAAAGAGGAGTTTGAGAAGGATTTACCCGGTACGGGTAATGAAGCTTGGAAAACTTTATGGAAAGCAGCCAGGAATTTTAGTGTTAATTACGCTTATGAGGGCGAAAGCTTCCCTGTTTTAGAGAGTGATGGAAATCCGGCTAGATGTGTCCTTTGCCAACAGCCGTTAAAAGAAACAGGTATTGAAGAGCGATATGAGCGATTTGATAAATTCATCGAGCATGATATTGAAAAGAAACTTGATAAAAAAAAGAAAAAACGAGATAGCTATGTTACAGAGATTAAGAAGTTAAAAATTGGTAATCTTTTATCTGGCCAGGTACGAAATACTTTAAGAGAAAAAGATGAAGAGCTTATTGAACAGATTGATAAAATAGATAGTGATCTAGCTTTAAGAAAAAACGAGATTATCAAAACCTTGGAGAATGAAGAATGGAAAAGTGAGATTTCCCCTATCTCCCTTGCTATTAAGGAAAAATTGAGTGAGTTAGTGACAAAATATCGCAAACAAATTAAGTCTTATAAGGATCTTAAAGATCCTCGGAAGCTAAAAAAGTTAAAAAAGAAAATAGTAAGATTACTAGCTAAAGAAGAATTAAATAAACAATTTGAATCCATCAGAAGCATCATTGAGCTAAAAACAGAACAAGAAGTTCTTAAAAAAGCTATTAAACAGCTTAACTCTAGACCAATTAGTGATGAGGTTAGTAAATTATCAAGAGATGTAATAGCACCTGATATTAAGGATCAACTAGAAAAGGAGCTTGATCGCTTTAAATTGTCTAAATTTTCTCTGGACGTAAAAGGGAGAGGACGCGGAGGGGATGCAAAAAGTCAGATGTTGCTTAAAAACAAACACGGTTTAGATCCACAAAAAATTTTTAGTGAAGGAGAAAAAAATGCAGTTTCAATCGCATATTTTTTGGCTGAAATAAGCCATGCGAAACATGAAGGATCTCTTATTTTTGACGATCCGGTAACATCACTTGACCACAGACATCGAGCAAAGTTGGCAGAAAGAATAGTTAACGAAGTAAACTGTACCGGTCGTCAAATAATTATATTTACCCATGATATTGTTTTCCTTTTAGAATTAGAACAGAAAATTACTGACAGCCTTCTTAAAATAATTTATTTAAAATCTGATCAAAATATATCTGGTAGAGTAGTAGATGAAGATAAAGGACGGCCTTGGACAGGAATGAGAGTAAATCATAGGATAACCTTTTTAAATAAACGGCTCACTGAGATTAGAAGAGCGGAAAAGAATAAAGATGTTTCCAATAATATGATAAAAGTAATGGTCAAGGGATGGTATGAGCTCTTGAGAGAGTCTTGGGAAAGAGCCGTTGAAGAACTTATTTTAGGTGATGTTGTAAATCGCTTCAGGTTAGGTGTAGCAACTCAAAATTTGAGAAGGGTACAAATCAATGATGATATTATTAATGAAGTTGAACAACAGATGACATATTGTTCAAATCAAGCTCATGATCAATCACCCGAAAGAAATAATCCATTACCTGAATTTGCTACTATGGAAACCGATGTAAAAAAATTAAAAAAATTTAGAAAAGAACTGATTTAAAACTCATGCCCGAACAACCTGAAAAGCTCGATTTAACATCGATGGATGTAACCGAAGACAAGAAGCAGAAACTGAAACAGCTGGTTCCCGAAGTATTCCGGGAGGATGAAATCGATTTTGATCACTTGAAACGTGTACTTGGTGAATGGGTGCCCCCCAAAGGCAGAGAAAGGTTTGGCCTACAGTGGCCGGGTAAAGCCGAGTGCATGAAGATTATCCAGCAGCCCAGTATAGCCACGTTAAAGCCCGACCGTGAGGAATCGGTTAATTTTGATGATACTGAAAACCTGTTTATTGAAGGCGATAACCTTGAGGTGTTGAAATTGCTGCAGAAAAGCTATTTTGGCAAGGTAAAGATGATCTACATTGATCCTCCTTACAATACCGGCAATGAGTTTATTTACCCGGATGATTACGGAGAGACCTTAAATACCTATTTGGAATATACTGGGCAAAAGGATTCGGAAGGAAATTGGCAAACCACGAATAGGGATACAGATGGAAGATTTCATTCCCGGTGGTTGAATATGATGTATCCTCGCTTGTTCTTGGCAAAAAATTTACTTCGTGAGGACGGGGTTATTTTTATTTCAATAGATGATCATGAAGTGACAAATTTAACAAAATTATGTGATGAAATATTTGGAGAGGAGAACTCGCTTATACCCCTAATTTGGCCATTACCAAGAGGTATAAATGCAGGTTTAGTTGCTAAAGCACATGAGTACATACTTGTTTATACCAAAAACAAAAGAATTACTGAACAATTTAAAAGGTTTGATGGGGTAGAATATTCTGTAGAAAGATGTAATAAAAAAATTGATGATCGTCACCCAGCAACAACAATTAAATTTCCACAAGGCTTTAAGTATAAGGGCCCTGATCAAGTAATTAACGGGGAAATTGGGGATAGCGAAAAGCTCTTTATAGAAGATGAGTTAATTTTTAAGGATGGTCAATTGGCTAAACCAGCTAAAATTAGAGCTGGATGGACTATGAAAAATATGATTGAGGACTGGATTGAGGGTAAAGAAGTTTATGATACAAAAGGTCAACCAATTGTAGATTTCTTTTTTAAAGAGAATGGTAAGCTATATTCAAAAAAAGAAATGAAATATATATCTGTTAAGTCCATACTTACAGAAGTTCCGGATACACAGATTGGTAGAGAAGAAATGGAAAATCATTTTGGCAATCCCGATATCATGGATTATCCCAAACCGTCTGATCTTTTAAAAAGACTTGTTAAAATGACTACTGAAGTAGATGAAGATGAAATTATTTTAGATTTCTTTGCTGGATCATGTCCTACCTTTGAAGGTGTTTCTAAAGCAAATAAGGAGGAGGAGGGGAATCGAAGATGTATTTTAGTGCAATTGCCGGAAAAAAATGAAAAAGATACTGAGGCATACAAAGCTGGGTTTGAGACTGTAGCTGATATTGGCAAAGAAAGGATTAGAACCGTTATCAATCAATTTAAAAACAATTCAAAAGAAAGTGAGGGACAGACTGAGTTAGATATTGATAAGGTAAACTATGAAGCTTTAGATTTAGGTTTTAGGGTTCTTAAATTAGACCGCTCAAACTTTAAAGCATGGGATTCTCCGGACGTTGATATTGATCCGGATGAACTGGAAGAACAATTGGATGTATTTTCCGATCACATTTCACCTGAAGCTGAACAAGAAAGTATTCTATACGAACTCATCCTCAAGTCAGGCTATCCCCTGTCAACTTCTATCAAGGGAAAAGAGATTGACGGTAAAACTATTTACAGTGTTCAGAATGATGCATTACTTATTTACCTGGATGAAGACCTTACCTTTGAAATCCTAGAACAGATGGCTGAAATGGAACCGAAACGGGTAGTTTGTTTGGATAAAAGTTTCAACGGGGAACAAGCCGATGCTTTGAAAACCAATGCTGTACAACTCTTTAAATCGCATGATATAGCCTTCAGAACGGTATAAAATGGTTTTGGGAACGTTGTAGGAAATAACTACATTTAAGAACTGTCACAATCGTGACGAAAAATAATATTATAAGTGAATCGTTCATTTGAGTTAGTGGAGTTTATTAGTGGTCGAAAGGCCACATTTTATACCGTCTTATTTGACGGAGAAGAATTAACGGAAGGAGATAAATTTTTAAATAATGAACAAGTCAAACAAAATCGGGCTTTTAAAGATCTCAAGCACTACTTCTTTAACATGCTCGAAAAATTTGGAGCACAGCAACAGTTCTTTAAGCATGAGGGCCGGCAGCATGATATGGTGAGAGCCTATTATGTACGGCGTGGTAATCTCCGGTGGTACTGCGTGTACTGGAGTCGAGAAATGGTCATCTTTGGTAATGGTGGCGTAAAGAAAGTAGCAAAAACCCAAGATGATGAACATCTGAAAGAATCAGAATATGCTATGCGATGGGTTAATCAATGCATTGAAAAAGCCTTAGAAGAAGGTCGTTTTAGTGTAGATTATGACGGAAAAATAACCGGTATAACCACGTTCAACGCAGAAGAATTTTAAACGAGGGAAACAATGAATAAGCAAAAGACAAAACAAATTCGCGAAGAATTTAAACAACTCGAATCTCCCAATGCACGACTGATTGATAAGCAGATGGAGATTTCATCCCAAATCAGCCGCTATCTCCGTCAACAGGGCCTAACTCAAAAAGAGTTGGCCCAAAAGGCAGGTATTGGCGAATCCCAACTTTCCGAGATTGTTCGGGGAGAAGGAAATCCAACCTTAAAAACTTTGGTTAAGCTTGAAGAAGCCTTGGATGAAGACATTATTATAGCTCCATCTTTCCATGAAAAACAGATGACTCGAAAGGGATTTGCTAACCTGTCAGTAAGAGAGAAAGCAGAGCTTAATATTGGAAAAATTGTGAGTAGAGCCGAGATTAAACATGACAGGTCTTGGGAAATTTCAAGAAGCGCAAATCCTGCTAAAAATGAGATCAGTGAAGTTGAAGTTTACGCTGATCAAGTTGATCAAGAAAACTTAGTACCCTCTTACAGTTAATTTTATGAGTAAAGAACAAAGTAATCCGATTAGCTTTGGGCTTGAAAGCTTCGAAGTGTTATCCTATTCTTTCGAAAAGCCTGAAAAGAAGATCAGAAAAGATCGAATTGGATATAATATTCAGTTTAGAACGGGAGGCAATCCTGATCAAGAACAATTCTGGATCGATATAAAAGCAACGGGCCAATATGGCAAACAAGATCCTATTGTATTAGGAGAAATAGTTACCCGATCTGTCTTTTACTTAGAAGATTCAGAGCAACTTTTTAACGAGGATGGCACCATTACCATACCTGATCAAGTAATAACAACACTTCTGAGTATTTCTTACTCTACCACTCGGGGGGCTTTTGCTACAAAAGCTGAGGGAAATATTCTTTCTGAAGCTATTATGCCTCTGGTTGAGCCTAAAAAACTGCTTGAATCCAGCCAATCCGAATAGACATCGTTTCTAAAATCTTTGTTTTGCTATGAAGCTTAAGTTTGATCCTAACCTCGAATATCAACAGAATGCTATTCAATCTATTGTTGATATTTTTGATGGCCAGCCTTTAGGACAGAGTGAATATGAGGTAAGCTTAAATAGTCAGGTGGGATTTATAGAGCAAAATGAGCTGGGCATCGGTAACAACCGGCTTATCTCGGATGAGCAATTGCTGGAAAACGTTCAGAATATCCAGGAGCGCAATAAAATTCATCCAGTCCCGGAATTACAGGGACAGGATTTTTTGAATGGGATGAACTTCACTATCGAGATGGAGACCGGCACCGGTAAAACCTACGTCTATCTTAGAACAATATTTGAGCTTCATCAAAAATATGGATTCAAGAAATTTATTATAGTCGTTCCCAGTGTGGCTATACGGGAAGGGACTATTAAGAGTCTGGATATAATGAAAGAGCATTTTGCCACGCTCTATAATAATCCGGCATATAACTACTTCATGTATGATTCATCCCGGATAAACCAGCTCCGCCAATTTGCCGGCAGCAATGAATTGCAAATCATGGTCATTAACATTGATTCCTTTAATAAGGATACCAATGTGATGTTCAAAGAGATGGATCGATTGAGTGGCCGCCAGCCCATAGACTTCATCCGGAATACCAATCCAATGGTTATTATGGATGAACCGCAGAATATGGAGCAGGAAGCTTCCCAAAATGCTATTAGAAGTTTGGAGCCTCTTTGTACTTTTCGGTATTCTGCAACCCATCGGAATATGTACAATCTGATGTATAAGCTGGATCCAATACAGGCTTATGAATTGGGGTTGGTAAAAAAGATTGAAGTGGCTTCGGTTATTGCCGAGGACAGTTATCATGCCGCCTACATCAAAGTCCGCAATATCAAAAACCAAAATGGTACGCTAAAAGCTTATTTAACCATTCATAAAGATACCGAAGACGGTCCGACAGAAGGCAACACTACGGTTACGCACGGGGATGATCTTTTTGATAAATCTAATCAGCGCACGGCCTATCAGGATGGTTACAAAGTAGCTGAGATTAATATCCGGGAAGGAGGAGAATTCGTTGAATTCAGCAATGGCAAACGCTTTGGTATAGGAGACTCGCAAGGGGGGCTGACGGATGAAGTGATGCGTTATCAGATCCGGACAACGATTGAAGAGCATTTGGAAAAAGAGAAGCGTATCAAAGGGAAAGGTCTTAAGGTATTATCTCTTTTCTTTATTGACAGTGTCGCGAATTACAGGGACTATGATGAGGATGGAATAGCTCGTCCGGGGAAAATACAACGCTGGTTTGAAGAAGAGTACAAGAAATTAGCAGAACAACCATACTATGAAGATGTAATTCCCTATCCAGTTGAACAGATTCATGACGGCTATTTTGCCCAGGATAAGAATGGTAAGATTAAAGATTCTTGGGAAAACCGATCAGTAAGTGCCGATGAAGACGTTTATAATCTAATTATGAAAGACAAAGAGCGATTATTGTCTCTCGATGAACCGCTTCGATTCATATTTAGCCACTCAGCCCTTAGAGAAGGTTGGGATAACCCTAATGTATTCCAAATTTGTACGTTAAACGAGTCAAAATCAGAGATTAAGAAACGTCAGGAAATTGGAAGAGGCCTACGAATCCCCGTCAACCAAGAAGGAGAACGCGTTTTTGATGATCGTATTAACCGAGTAACGATTGTAGCCAATGAGAGTTATGATGATTTTGCCAAGCAGTTACAATCAGAATATGAGGAAGATGCCGGTGTAACCTTTGGAATGGTGCCGAAGTCAGAATTTATTGGTTTATCCCGTACTCAAGAAGAAAAAACAATCAAGCTTGGAGCTGAAGAATCTGAAAAAATATGGAAGCAGCTTCAGGGAAAAGGATTCCTCTCTGAAGAAGGAGCCATTTTATCAAAGTTCAGCCCTGAACAAGAGGACTTTTCTTTGAATCTTGATGAGGATCATCAACCGTTTGAAGCAGAAATAATCGATGCCATTCGTAAGTATGATTTCAACAACCAGGTCAAAAAGAAGCGTGACCGCCGAGAATTAAAATTGAATAAGCAGGTTTATCTTAGTGATGATTTTCGACAGCTCTGGGACAAAATCAATAGGAAAACGCGATATCGAGTTTCGTATGATTCTCAAAAGCTTATCGATGAAGCTGTAGAAGAGATTAAAAAACTCCCAAAAATTGAGAAAGTTAAGATCCATACCTATAAGACCGAACAGGATATCACTCATTCAGGCATTGAATCCACGATAGTAGGTCAG
>Ga0209918_1000770_pt1 | contig 19594 bp, 12 predicted proteins | sample SalPonD_shore_MG_FD_185712 | JGI IMG/M metagenome (GOLD analysis project Ga0209918, IMG submission 185712) | Salt pond soil microbial communities from South San Francisco under conditions of wetland restoration - Salt Pond MetaG... | ecosystem: Environmental > Aquatic > Marine > Intertidal zone...
GGTACTTGGGGAAAATTTGCGGATGTCTATAATATCAATAGGCAACATATTTCCCGGTGTAAGGCCAGCGTAGAAGATTTTAAAGCTAATAATGCTGATACACTGGATAAAGCAAAAGCTCTCCTAAAAGAAAGGGAACTTGAACCATCTGCTAAATTGATGGAACAAAATGTATCAAAACTTCTAACTGAGCCCAAAGATTTTCAGACTCAGGTTAAGCAACGTAAAACCCGAATCGAACGTGAGAAAGAAGAGTTACAACGAAGTATCAAGCGAACTCAGGAAATTATCGATTCTCACGAACCGGATGAAGATTTCACGGATGCTGTAGAAGTTAAAAATTATCTACAAGAATCTCTGAACCATTTGGAAAGTTTGGAATTATCCAATCAACAATATGCTAACCCGGCTTACATCAAATGGTGTAATTCGTGTGGATATGACGTATTGAAAGGCAAAGCTGTTAAAGTAACCGAAGCACACCATATCAGCCCGGATGGTGGGACAGGAAGCATGGGTGAAAAAGTAACAGATCTATGGGCTATTCCTGTAGCTCCTGATACCCATAAGGAATGGCATTCCGGTAAACTCAAACTAAGCCGGGAAGAGATCATTGAAGCGCAATGGGAATCTATGCAACGCTTCATTATGTCCATTATGCCACATGAACCTAATACTGAAATAGCAGAAGCTGAAGTGGTGAAATAATACAAGAACTGGTCTGGGAAGGAATTCTCAGGCCAGTATTTTTTTTGAGAATTTCGCAAATTATCATCTATTAATAATTATCATAAATGGGAACAATTGTAGAAGGAAAAGCTTGGGAACCTGAAGACATCATTTCATCCGGTTCTTTATTACTTGATTATTATTTGAAATTTGGTGGCTATCCCGTTGGATCAATTGTGCAATACTATTCTCCTCCTAAAAACGAAGGTTCATTCAAAACCACACTTGGCCTGTTAGGGTTAGTTGAATTTCAAAAGAAAGGGCACAAGGTAGGTGGGATTGATGTTGAGCTTACTCCATGGGATTTGAATTGGTTAGAAGCCAAAGGATTAACAATCAATGACAAAAAGAAATGGGTTATGGGTCGCCCGGTATCCGGGGAAGAATCTATTGAGTATTTAGACATCTGTATCCGGGATAAGGAATGCAAAGCTGTGCTATTCGATAGCGTTGATTATGCTCGTCCTCAAAAATATCATGAATCAAAACCGGGTGATGCTAATATGGGTGATCACGCTAAACTTATGAGGCAATTCTGGCAGCATTGTAAAGACTTATCTGAAACCCATCAGGCATCTATCTTTGTCATCAACCAATCGGCTGATATTATGGGAACCAGTATCTATGATAAAGGAGAAAACCTATCCGGGGGCAAGGGAGCGTATTATGCCCCAACCATATCCATACGAATGCGCCGTCCGACTGATAGTAAACTCTTTGATGTGGATTTAATCCCTATTAAAGTGCAAATTAAAAGAAGTAAGATGGGTAGCTCATGGAAGAAATTTACCACTTATTTTCTTCAGGAACAGGGAGTAATAGACCGTTATTCAGAATTATTACTATTGGGTCAGTTAGCAGGAATAATGGTGCCTTCCAATAAACAAACCCTTAAAAACTGGCGAGCTTGGTACAAAATAAAAAATCCTGAAACCGAGAAAAAAATCTACAAAAAAATTGGAAATGACTTTGTAGAAGCCCGGAATTGGGTATTTGATAATGAAGAAAAAGTTATCAAAAAATTATTATCTATAGACACATTTAAAAAAATTAGGGGACTCCATGAACCGACTGATTAATTTTGAACGATTACGTTATAATAAAACCATATACATGAACCAAGTCACAAAAGACTTCGCTGATGAAATTAAAAAGAAGTATCTTATTAACGCTAAAAAAATGGGATATCCTACGTTTGAAAATTATGCACGCATTGATATTCTAAAAAAATTATTCCCAAATTATAGTTGGCAAAAACGGAAAGGGGCCACAGGTATTCATATAAAAGATGATTACTTAATTAATTTCTATCGGGTAAAGATCCGGGGAGTTCAGATATATTTCATTAAAGATGATCATCAACCTAAAACAATTCATATTTTCTTTCCTGTATACAATTTCCAATATGAACCTTTATGAACCTTTATGAACCTCATAACTTTCTTTTATCGTAATGATATAAATTACCTTGTTTTTCAATGCTCAAAATGTAAAGGGCTTCAGGTTAAATCGCTACGATTACCTATTAAAACTCAATGTTCGTGTGATCATGTTAAATACGAATTTACAGAAAAATTACCTCTTCATTATATAATCCATAATAAACCAGAAATGAAAGTATATGTAGTTGAAAATAAAAAAACCGGGAAACAGTACATTGGATCTATCATCGGAAATGATTCTATTAAAAGTGAATTAGATCGATTAAGTAGAAAAGATTTACGATTATGCCCAGCTTTAGCTAAAGATATCCAAGAATTAGGCATTGAACATTTCTCAATAAAAATGTTAATGGAAACCGCTTCTATTTTATCATTAGAAATGTCAGAAAGTTTGTATATTAATGGATATAATACCATGGAACCCAGTGGTTATAATACAGAATATACCATGAAAAAAGTATTGACAGTAAAAAAATCAAAACGATAATGGAAGATTTTATGTATAAAATAAATCAATTCATTGATGTGAAAACTCAATTAAAAGTGTTAGGATATTTAGGAACTCAAATCCGAAATACTCCTCTTCAAAAAAGATTAGTTTATTATTTTACACAGCGATTATCTACACAGTATGCCGAAGTTGCTAACGAAATCAGAGAAGCTATCAATCATCCTGAAAAACCAGTGTCACCCTCTCTGGTGGAAGGTATTACCCTACCTTACGAAACTATTTTATTTCACTTCATTGTTCTCACTGAAAATGTGAATGAAATGGTAGTATTTGGTTTACTGGAACACGTACAAAGTTTGAATGCTCAAAAACAAAAATCATTCAAAGAAAGTGTGACTGATCCTAAAAAAGTACAGCAAATCTTCCGGGTTATTATTGATCTATGTCAGCATTTTTCTACTACAGAAAGTATTAAAAAGATTAGTGAAGAACTTGAAAAACATATCGACACTTATCCTCAAGAATTCATTAATAAACTCATTTTCATGATTAACTACAATTCTTTTACAGAATTACCAGATTTCCTCTTCAATCCAAGCTAATAAAAAAGGCCCTGACCAATCACGATCAGGACCCTACCTTTTAACCAATGCGAAGGATTTACACCTCCTATGCACCTACTGATTGTTATTTTGTTTTTCCTGCTTTCGAATGGATTTATTCCAATCATTGATCTTCTTAGTAATAGCCTGTCTATTTTCCAAATTCACATTTGCATTTAATACTGGCATCATATCAATACCAAACTTAGCCATGCTTGATGGTAACTCTTTAAAATTAAGTAAGCCAATATTTTTACCCATGTTATAAATGTCCTGCATATCCCTATCTAAAATGCCATAAGCAGGAATCATATCAGCCGGACCTTCATATCCATACTTAACCATTGATTCAAATGGACTGGCGTACATTCCCAGATACCCGGATTGTGATAACCGGGCTCCTGCCCACCCAAGAAAACGCATCATATCTTCAGAATCTGCATCTCCACCAAATAACTGATTGAAAGTTACTTGTTTGGATTTAGGAGCATAAGGATTTATGACCTTACCAAAGGCATCTTTAGTACGTTTGAATTGTTCATTCCCAAAATAAGCATTCACCGGTGCACCATACAAATCACGCATAATATCTAATGTGGTATAGGCAGCCACAGAAAGCCCCACTCCTGCCATTCCTCGATACATTGTATCAATTGCATCAATTGGAAATTCACCGATAGCTCGTGCAGGATCTCGAACTCCTAACCGGGCCAATGCTTCGGTATCACCCTTTCGTATATGGCGAAACAATAACGGCACCCGAATCCTACCTATCTGCCGTACACCCTCTTCATCTGTAGCATATCGATCTAACCATCGATCAATAGGATCTAAAATCCGGTGTTTGGTTACCTGCATTCCTACATTATAAGAGAAGTTAGCATACATAGCCAAAGTACGACCTAACTGTGAATTCCAAGCATCCGGGCGCATGGCTTGATTGGTACCATAATATGTTTCTGTAGCAAAATGCATAATATTTTCTAACTGATCGGCATAAGGAGCTTCAAAGTCATTTAACGTTACCTTTTCATGATTACGAAGCTTTCCTAAGAAATCCCGCAAATTATGTTCATTCTGAATAAAATAATCGGCACTATTCATCCGATTCAGGTTTCCTTCAGCATCAAAGGTATTCACGCTTCCAGTCCGGGAAACGCCCAAATTTTCTAATTTTCGATATACTTCAGTTTTATTGTATAATTTTCCATCTTTAGCCCGATATAATCCCCGGCTTTCGTCTTCCCAAAAACCACCATCTTGCATCTCTTTTGCGATTTTCGCATAATGAGAAGCTTCATCTAAGAAGGCTAAAGCATTTTGTCCGGTGTTCATCACATTCACACCATGCATAGAATCTGTTACCAAACGAACAGCACGTCCATTACTGGCTGGATCAATACCTACTAACTTTAGAAGCATCTTTTCCGGTGACCAATTTCCGATTTTATACGCCAGATCTGTTGATCCCCGTTGCATATAACCCAAAGCAGTATCGTGTTTTGCCATAGGATCTAACATTTGTTGATCAGCCCGGAAGGATAAATCTTTATCTTTTAAAACAACATGATCCATTAAGATTTCTTCCATACTACGAAGTGCACCATAATCATACCCTTCTGCACCAATACCATAAGCAGCTTTTGTAGCCCTATAACTGGTAATAGGCATAGTTGAAATCCATGGTTGAAACCAATCCAGATATTTAAAGCCAAGTGCCCGTTTAGCATATTCCACATTCCGATACACACTCAGAGCAGCAGCCGTCTTACGCTGTTTTTCTAATGCCTGATCGATTTCCTCAGAGGTTTTCCCTGCCAGATTCGACATAATCCCCCACTGATTCCGATACATATTATCTACACGAGTTGAAATCTTTTGGATGTAATCATCTTCATACCCCAAATTTCGCATCACACTTGCTAATGGTTTTACGTATTCATTCGTAAAGTCTTCAGGATCATAAATTCCACCTTCCATAGCATGTAATCGATATCCGGTATCAGTCGAATATTTTTTCCATGCTTCAAAAGGATCTGTTAATGCCCAAGACTGTGGATAATTGAACCTACGTGGATTTTCGATAAACCGTGAACGCCGAACCATTGGATCATAAAGTATAGTATTATACCATTTGTTAAAAGCATTAGCATTATCGAGATCGTAAATATTAAATTGATGGCCTTCATGTTGGGGGGTAAAATCCTCCGGCTGACGTAGAATATAATTCGTATTACCATTTTCATCTGTAACCTCTTGGATAAATCCTTTTTTTAACAAATTATCTGTTGTAACCCGATCACCGATATAATGATGAAAGGCGTCTTGAATTTCACTTGGTTGTCCGGGAAGAACACTACCTATTAATCGATTATATGCACCATCTAATGTTTTAAATGTGTGAGACTGCATACTCATTTTATCTTCATCATATCCCAATAACCCACGTCCATCTCCATGGCGATTTACCTGAGCAAATTCCTGTTGAAGTTGTCGCATGGCATATTTCTCTGGATCTTGTATACCAGCTTTTTCTGCTTTTTCAATAAAATATTGACGGCGTAATTTTAACTTTACATGATCAACCATCTGAGGATGATAATGCCCACGTAATTCTGTATACCGGGAACGATTATTCTGAGACTCTACCATATCCCGAAAAGCTTTAGAATATCTCCGGGCAACACGAAACAAGTGTCGATCTTCCGGTTCTAAAGTCTTCATGTACTGATTATATGACATGGTTGGATTATTATTTGTCCAATCATCAACCAAGTTCATTAAATCATCATGGGAATACGTTTTTACTTTTTCACCACCTATTTTGATTTGATATTTGGTAGGTGACATTGGCAAATTGTCTAAACGTTGATAATCACGCCCTATTTTGGTGTTCAGAGACTTTAGAATCCTATTGTTCATGTCTTCATATGCCTGTTGATAGGAGTACACGTAATCGGCGAATTTTTTATTCCGTAACAGCTCTTGATCCATCTTCTCCATGGCTGCCCCGTATTTGGGTTCATTGTAAATGGCCCCCACATTTTCAGGGATCTCCCGGCGAACAGCATATGATCCGTCTCCGGTTGGTACAATTCCCCGGTGAAGTAAACGATTCACGGAATCACCAAACATAGTCCGTGTTTCCCCTTCTCTCATATCTCCGGCAAATATTGATTTAAGTAAAGCCGGGCCTTCTTCTTGTTGAAACTGAGTAAATGCACGAGCACCATATCCCATTTCGTCATTGAAATGAGTATACACTTTTGCCAAAACCTTTGAAGGGGTCCAATTAGCTGAAATGATCCAATCCCGGATTTTATCCGCAATTGTGGTTCCCCGAAATCCGGTTTTAGTACGAATCCCATCCGCAATAGAAGTTAATGCTTGTGACCACGCCTGAGTCTTCGGACTCTCATGAACGGCATCAAATACTGACTTACCACCAGAGATCATTTTATGAACCCGGCGTAACCATTTATGAGTCCATTTGATATCTGCCGGATCTGTAGGATTATGTGCAATCTGACGTTCGTATAATTCCCGGTTCTCAAATTTAATTCCGTCATATTCTAAGGCACGAGAAGAACTCCGGGCACCATTTTCTTCTGCCGACATCAACCCTTCATCAATCATTCCTCGCATTTTATTACCTAACCGGGTACGCACACCTCCGGCATTTAAAGCGCCAAGTGCTAAAGCGCCTAAGAGTACCATCTCAATTCCTCCCATCCCAGCTTCTTTATATTTTGGATCTTGATTGGTATTCGGTTTACTGGAAATATTAGAAAGGCCATATGCTGTTACCCCTAACGCTGCTAATGCAGGAGCCATGGGAATAGAAGACCACTGTACCCGTTTCATGGTTTTCCCATACACTTTATCTACTTGATCCCCGGAAATATGCAAACGATTAAAATTAGCTTTTAATGGATCAGAGGAATTCGGATCAGCCAGTTCTACATTTACTCCGTACCTTTTTTTAATCATGGATGGAAGTTGTTGATCGTAAAAACTTTCTAACCCTTTACTTGCCATAAATTCTCGATGTTCAGATGTATCATGACCTTGTTGTTCTAATTCTTGAAGTTTTTCTTCAGGAATACTATAACGATCTTTTTGAAAAGAACCAGATGTGATGTACACGTTTCCATCATGATCTTTGGTAGCGTTCTTCATTACATCATCAAGAACAGTAGCGTATAAATCCTTATTAATATTACCTATATTTCCAAGAGTAGAACCTATTTGAAGTCTATTATCTAATTGTAATTCATCAAGTATTAATCCTTCTGGTTGTGCTTTATTTAATCGAGCCCAAACAACAGGTAAAACTGTTTCTATAGGAGATCCTATATTTTCTTTAACAGGATTTTCCAATATTTTCTGTTCTCGTATTTTAAATGCGGTATCCCAAGCATCTTCAGGATTAACTGGTTTTTTAAAAGGATATACATCAAATTCATGTTGAGGTGGTGTGCTGTTTACATTTAACCCTTCCTCACCAGTAAGATTCAAATAAATAAGGTGCGATGGTTGCATCTTATCATTTTTAGAATTCACATTAATAAGATCACCATTATCATTACGAATAAACTTAGTAGTAAATTTATTAAATGTTACATCCGCATTTTGACCTTCTCCTACATCTGCTTGTATGTTTTTTGAAGCTGTATTTGTTTTTGAAGGTGTAGTTTCAATTAAACTATTTAATTTTCTTTTGTATTCAGTTTGTTTGACTTCTGCATTATACCATTCTCTTATATTACCCTCCCTTTTAAAATTTTCCATTTTATGCTCTAATCGTATGATCTCATTTTGAGTTTCTCTCATTTCTTGACTTCTTGAATCATGAGATACAAAAACATTATTTTGATGAGCATAATCTCTCATCATTTTATAATCTTCTTTAGGTACTTTGCCCTGAAGACGATTAAACATGGCATGTTCGTCATCGGTCAATTGATCTGCAATAGGTTTACCATTCTCATCAACTTTATTACGCCAATCAAATTGATCAAAAACATTTCGGTATTTCGGTTCCAGATCATCATAAGCACCTTTAATCCGAAAATCACCGGTCATAGACCGGATAAGCACCCCACCAACACCTAACAAGCCAATAGCCATAGCAGCTTTACCAAAAGGAGTAAGCTCACCATTTTTATCAATGCCAATATTAGATGTTAAGGCTAATCCGGGTATAGCCAAAAATGCCATAGAATTTAACTTTCCTTCTTTCTTAGAAAGCTTCCCTAATACATGCCCCGGTTTATTTTTTGCTTCTTCAATATCAGCAGATTGGATAACGTGCCGGGGTGCCACATCCTGTTTAGTATTTACCCGTTTACCATTCAGCATCGCTTGTTCTTCTTCAGAAGCCAAATAATACATCTTACGCCCGGTTTCCGGGTGTTCAATTTCCACTGCATCACGGGCATTATGCATGACTTCATCAGGAGGTAAATACGATTCAATAGCTTTACCGGGAACTGTATGAATTTCTTCATTACTGGAATTGCGCATGGAACGTCCTACCACATCCCAATAATTTGCTTCTACCGGGTTTTGCACATTGAGAATAAACTCACCATTAGGATGTTCTACAAAGAGTACCCGGTCCGGGATAATGTCTGTGTGTAAATTGAAACGTTTTAAGGTGCCATCTAAATTAACCGTTACATTAGGATTGATATACGCCCAATCCTGATTATACACAAATCCATGACCATCCTGATCAGTAATGAACCGGGTAGGATAAGATTTAATATTTCGTTTCAATCCCATTACGTAAAATGGTGGTTCTCCGTTTTCCGGGGTAATCCGAAATACTTTCCCATATCCATTCTTAATTCCACCATTCTCCGTAAACTCTGTCAGATCCAATTCCGTAATTGGAATTTTTGACCCTCCTGATGTTCCCTGAAGTTTAGCAATGGACAAAGGATTATCTGTACCTAAGTCAGCAGCTAACCGGATGGAATACTTTCGTGGTGACATCTTGGTTTTACCCTTGCTGCCATTTGGACGATTCTTTTGAAATTCGGTGTTAGAGTCGTTCCAACTACCTTTCTTGACCACTGATGGCTCTTCCTCTGTGATGGCTCGCTGTGGGGCATCCTCGCTATTCCAGTGGACTAATGCGCTAATGCGTTCGGCTATCTGATTACGGACATTTCCCTTTTTACGTTTACTACTCTTTTCAATCTCCGCTAATCGTTTATCATTGACTTCCGTTTTTAATTCATCTGTAGCAGTCCGGGGAGTTGGAAATTCTGTATTATTGTTAAAATCCAATAAGAAATTCTGCATCCTTTCCCCAGAAGCATACCCTTCTCCGTTCAATACCTTATTTATTTCTTCTTTTGAAACACCTAATTGCCGTAAAATTCCAACATGAGCAACCGCATCATTCGTATCTCCTTTTGGACCAATGGCTCGTTTTAACCCATCCATGTGTTGTTGATACAAAGCATCCCGGATCTCAGGATCTAATCCTTTGATACGATCCTGTCCATAAAAATATCCTTCATTTTTTGAACGTTCATATTCAGATTTGTATCGATCTACCATATCGATCAACCCTCCCAATCGGATGGCACCATTTTCATCTTTGAGTTCAGGTGCTACTTCATGAAGTTTTCCTTCATTTTCCAACTGAGCTAAATGGGCCACTTTCCGGTCAGCTTCTTCGATGTTCCCATCTATTAAATCCTGTTTAATACTCTGAACCACCTCACTCTTGGAACCAAAATCCCCAAAAATCTTATTAACAGCTTGTTGTCGCATCTCATGATCCGCATCGGCAATATCCGACATGATCTGGTCAGGAGTCCGTAAATCCAATACCCGTTTTCTGTTTTGCGAATTTCGCAAATCTTCAGGAGGAGTTTCTTCACCAACTTTTCGGCCTAACTCATCATATATTTCGTTCCCTACTTTCTGTGTTCCTTCTCCGGTAGACTCTTCCTCTGATTTTGGCTTTGGAATTTCATCGATAAAAGGTGGACGTTCCGGGATATTCGGATCATGAGATCGAATACTATGATAAACAGTAGTAGATCCATCATCGTTTTTTCCAATCCATCCTTGCTTATTGTAACCATCCACGTACCCATTAATAACTTTATCCGGGCCATTTTCCTGTTTAATCACTTTACGATAGCCAACTTCATTAGTTGCATCTAATGCATCAATTACTTTATCCGCACGATCCAATTGTTCAGGATCAGTAGGATCGATCCCTAACATTTGTAAATGTTTGGCTATTTTAGTAGCAAATGTATTACCGGAAAGTTCATTAGCTTTTCGGATTTCCTTAGCTAAATCAAATCGCCATTCGGCTCCTTCCGGTTGCATGACTGTCCATTCACCATTTCCTATATCTACCGCTACCGAACCGGGATGTCGTTGGGTTAATTTAGCAGCATCTGCCCGATTAAATACTGCCCTTCCTATATCATCTTCTACTGCATGTTCTGTCATTACTGCCGGGTGTGTTTCCAGCATATAAGCAAATTTTTCGGGAGTTAATCGGTTCGCATCTTCCGGGGCCTGATTCAAAAATTCAGTAATAACACTGGCATATTTTTTCATGAACTGACCATACACCCGATCACGCATACCCTTAACCTGTTCATCAGTAATAACCCCACCATAACGCTTATTGATATTTCTGATTGTCGTTTCCAGATCATCCCGAAATGTACCCATAAACTCATGGGATTCCTGTACAAATTTCGTAGCAATATCCGCTTGAGTAGCTTCTTCGCCTTCTTTATAAATTTGTGGACCCACATGTTCGGCATATCCCATAGCAGCTTGCCGAATTTCCCCTTCAGGAATTAAACTGGTACCTTTAGAAATATGATACAAAAAGCGTTGAGTATCCGGGAACCAATAATTTGATAATTGATGTTTATTCCATCCTAAACTTTTTGGAATATATTCTTTACCATCATATTCTAATCCCAGATCCATTCGCTGACCACGAAACTCACCGCTTTTAACTCCTGCCAGATAATCTTTGCCTAATTTAAGTGCACCTACTGTTCCATCCATCAATACACCTAAGAGTTCTCCTCCAAACCAATCGGAAGCCCAACGAGCAAAATGATGGGTCAAACGATACGCCCGTTCCGGGTCCCAAACATCCGAATGTTCTCCCTGATATTTATCAAACGCTACTTTAAGTAACCCGGACATGGAATAGTGTGGGTCGAAAACCGTTTCCAAAGCTCCGGCTCCTAAGGAAAACTTACCTATCATGGCTGGTTCTTCCCCACGAGCTACCCTATCAAAGATATTCTTTGCTATCCGAACGGCTTTTGAATTCGAAATCCCATCTGTTAAATCAGCAATATTTTTAAAAGCAGGAAGCTTTCGTTGGGCTGCCAGTTGCGCCATTTCTTCTGAAGTAGCTTCCGAAGTACCTACCCAATCCTCTGCCGTCCGGCCTAATATTTTACGACCTATAAAACGTATGCCTTTTCCGGTGCCATGAATTGCTTTAGCTACCAAGTTCCCTTCTTCAGCAGCTTCAGCCGTAGCCGTACCTCCTAATGCTTCTGATCCTGCCATACCAACTAATCGACCTGCTGTTCCCATAAGCATCATATAGGTACCCATAGTCGCACCCCACTTACTTAATCCCATCACAGACCAACTACCATTTTTAAATAAAGGCTCATATTGTTCATTGGCTTCGGCCTGATACATGTGTCGGGTACGATTTTGAACCGATTCAAACCATTGTAAAGCAGCATTATTGTTATCTGTTCCTATCGCAGATAAAATATCTTTTCCCCACTTACCAACTACACCACCCCCAACTTCGGCACCTACATTCCCTACCCCTTCAATGGCTGCACGAATAGTGTTCCCTAAAGTAAACGGAATAGTTTCTTTGACACCAGTAGGTAATCCGTTTTTATCAAACGTCAAATGTTTTTTCTTGGTATAAAAATTAGCTTTCCGGGCATTAAAATCTTCAGCAGCTTCAGGTTCTATCGTGATCGTATTTCCTTTACGCCAGATTATCCGATCCCCGTATGGAGAATTGAGCAATCCATCCACTAAAATCTTTTGATATTGTTTTCCCGGTCCTCGCAGATCATGATAATCGAAAGAAAACATCGGATACCCATGATCATTTTTACCATCATATTTGGCATTAGCTATTACTGTTTTTATCACATCTCCTAAATGCCCGGCACGAGCAGCCATATCCACCGTATTATATGCGAACTCACTATATGAAGGTAACCCATCTTTGGGATGTATTTTCTTACTGTATTCAAACAAACGAGATAAAGGAGCTGGTTCAACGTTTTCTTTGGCATCTTTCATTACCAAATTTAATGTTTTCGATTGATTCGCCATGCCTGACAAATCTAACCCCTGTTTCCAGCCCTGAGCTTTCAGTAATCGATTTACATAATTAACTGTTCGTTCTTGCTGAGTTTGATGATCAAAATTAGGTGTATAATAAAAATGATCTGTAAAATTATTACTATCCTTATGCTTAGAAGCAATAGGTTTTACCGGAGTAAATACCAATGGATCGATTTCTGCTGTTTTATTTTTTTCATATTGTTTCTGATATCCTAATACTGCCGGAACATAATCACTGGTTTCTTTCCGACCCAATGCTTTAAGCCAATTTTTACTTTTTCCTAATACAGTATTAACTCGCCTTGGCCCAGCATTATAAGCAGCTAACGCTTTCTTTGTATTCCCATTATATTCCTTTAATAACCCAGCCAAATACTTGGTACCAGCATCGATATTTTTCTCAGGGTTGGTTCGTTCATCTGTATCATCATTAACTCTCAATCCCATATCCCGTGCGGTACCCGGTAAAAGTTGCATCATACCTACCGCACCTTTTTTAGAAGTAACAGTAGTTGGATCTTTTACTCCGGTATCTATTGATTCCCGATGCACAACACCAGCTATTAAAGCAGGATCTACACCATATTTTTCCGCAGCATCATTAATATATTTTTGATATTTAAAAGCTGCATCAGAAGTATGTAATTCTATTCCTTTCCGACCAGCAACAAAACGTCCGGCATACTGAAATGGATCAGTGTTTTTATACTGAGGAGCATATTTAAAATCATTTAGTGCCTGTGTAACTGATGGTTCCTGAATAGCAGCTTTCGGATCATAATGTTGAATCAAATTAGTGTAATCTGTTAAAGCTGCTGATCCGAATTTGTTATAAATAGCAAATGCTTTGGCATATTCTGTAGGGTTTTCATGTGCATCAAATACCCCTTCGTTGGCCTTTGTGCTGAGTGTTTTCTGAAACTCAGAAAGTTTGGCTTTAATTAACTGATCCCGGAATGCTTTATCATGCTTGTATTTATTTTCAACCTGATCCGGGTCCAGTGGTTTATCAAAATCGAATCCGTAATTTTTGAACTGACTTTTGTTTTTTTCAATAAGAGAAGCTGCATTCGAAATCCGATATTGATTCGGTAACTTCAGTGACAAATTTCCAAAGTGATCTGTAATTGTGTGAAGAGCTTTCTTTCCATCATAACTTACATGATGTAGTACTGATTGCAGATTATTCAGTAATAAATTATCGTATCCCTTTTCAACATTAGGTTCATCTTTATGTGATTGCAAAAAGGATTGATATGCCGGATTACTTTCTTTTAATTTTTTAGCAAATGCTTTCCTCCAATTCTCATTGGTATTGAGCATATTTACTAAATAATTAGTATTATACCCGGCAAATTTAGGGAAGTAAGATTTGAATTGGCCAATATACTCTTGACGGGTTTGGTCTTTCTCAATGGCGTTTGTTGTATCGGTAGGATCTACAGTTTTAGCCTGTTTATTTTGTAAACTTTTAAAACCTGAATCATCTACGGATACATCGCCCTTTTGTGGTGCTGACGTATTTTCCATAGTTGGTCTTTATTATTAATGAGCATGTAATGGTGGTCCTATAAGACCTTGTTCCATTAATTGTTTTCTTTCTTTTTGATATTCAACACTTTGTTGTTTATAATTTACATCATTATACGTTTTCATATCCCCTTTCAGTTGTTTCAACTGATCATCTTCGGGCCATTTTATCAATTTTTTTACATCAGGATTTGGTTTCATCCATTCTGAAGTATTTAACATCGCAGCCCCGGCAGCTCCACTTAATCCCACCATTTGTTTAACTTTATCCGGGACAATATCAGGATATTCTTGAATAACCTCGCTTATTAAATCATGAGCCTTATTCAACCCATCTGCTACTGTTTTATACTGATCATCACTATTCTTTAATTGATATTTATTTTTCCAGAGATACAAGGCTTTATAAGAATCAAATAGTGTTTTTGGTTTTCCAAGTTTAGCCAATCCTAATGGATTAACCATCATTTTTTTCCACTCATCTCCGGTAATGGTTTCAGGATTTTCACCTTTCCCAATAAGATTGCCGTAATAAGGAGCATAATTATTAAACAAATCTTTGCCGACTTCGCTAACTTTTTTATTAACTTCCGATTGATCAAATTCAACAGCCTTCTTATTGGTTTTGTATAAAAATTGAGCGCTCGAATCGTTTGGATCAGATAATTTGCGTAAAAGATCTAAAGGTGTTTCTTTCCCTTTTTTTGGATTAATAGGTTCCTGATCTCCATATCCGTTAATAACCGTACTCAGCAAATTAGCTACGGCATCCCGACCATAATAGGTTACTTTATTTTCATTCTTATCTTCTCCTACAAACACATCATGAGCACCTTTTCCCATAGCGGTTGTATTTCCATCCGTACCCGAATAACCTTTATCAGATCCTCCTAATTTTTGTAAGAAACTATTAAGATTTTGATTGTGAAGAACATTATTTGCAAAATCAACACGTGGTTTTACATATTGTTCCCATTGATTCATGGTATATTTAGAAGCCCCATCCGTTACTATAGGTTGACCATTCTCATTTAGTCCTACTTTCCAACGTAAAGGGGATCTTGAATTAGTAAGACCAGCATTTTGTAAAATATCTGTAAAATGATCTACTTGTTTTTGTGTAGCTGTTATTTCTTTATTCCCAGCTTTTTCCGCAGCTTTAGCCCGTGCTACGGCTGCTTTAATTTCACGAGCTTTTAACAAATCATCGTAATATTTCTCTTTAATGTCTAATCCACGAGATGTTAAATCATTCTGAGCCTTATTCTGTTGCGCTTCAAATTTTTGTTGATCGTCTTGTTTTTGTGCAGCAAAGGATTCTTGTTGCTTCAGCATATTCCACTGAAACACTTCCTTGTTTTTCATCAATTGTTTTTGGCGAGCCAACTCCTGATTACGCTTAATACGATTAGTTTGATCAGTGATAATACCTACCATATTATTAAACATGGGAGTTTCTTTATCGATGAACTCAGATGGATCATAAATATAAGAACCTTGCGCCATTATAATGTTCCCAGATTTTTATAATAATAATCGTTAATCATATTATTTGCTGTTCCCATAAAACTATCCAAATGCCCATTATTCAACATAGCATCTTGCGCATCTTTCGGGTGCATCCCGGAATATTGTTGATGATCCGGGAACTTGTGAGGATTCGCTTGCATAAATCCAAATGCATGATTAAACATGTTATTGGAATAATTAATGGCAGATTTAGTATCCGCTTGCTTATTACTCCCAAATCCAACGGCATTCGTTACTTCATTTACGGCTGCTCCAGCACCCGGACCACCAATAGCTGTAGCAGCTAAATCTAAACCGCCACGAATTAAACCACTCCATAAATTAGCTTTTGCAACTTTTTGAGCTGCTTTCTGTTTAGCTACTAAATTCTGATATTTAAATTCAGCCTGACTTTGTTTGGCCTGATATTGACCAATTTGTCCTTCTGCTTGCATCTGCATTTGATGTTCTTGCTGATCTGCCCCTAACGAATAATTAGCATACGTTTTATTCGCCTGATCATTACGAGCTACGGATGCAGCAATATTGGTACCCGGATTTGAAGAAACAGGAGTATTGGGATTTTTTGCGAAAATCGCATTTTTTGCTTTTTGATCTTCTGAAGCACGTAAAGGGTTTCCGTGCATTTCAATGTTACGCAAATAATCGATTTCACTTCCATAAGAATTCGGTGGTTTAACAGGTTTAGGAAGCTTAGGTGTAAGTGCATTTATAGCTGCTTCACCTAATGGAATGATTGGTGCTGCTACATCTTTTACAACATCCCAAAAACTCATAACAACCTCATTTCTTTTGTTTTAATTCGGTTATAGAATCCGCTATATAATCCATCCGATCCATGATTCGCTTATTAGAATCCTCAACCTTTTGTTCTATTAACTTTTGATTACTCTCAACTCTTCCATTTAGCACGCTGTACAAAGTTTTTAACGCATCGTTTTCTCTTTCAATTTTATCTATGCGTTGAACGTATTTTTTTAATAACCAAACAAAAATACTATTAAGCACCGTTAATAAACCAACTACTATATACCAAAGTGCAGAAACATTCGAATTCGTTATATCCGACATTGCTTTTGCCACATCCTGTATAAATAATACCGCATGTAAATAATACATTTCCACCTAATTCATGCCAGATCATATGTTTCAGTCCTATGATAGAATAAGCGAAACCGAATAGTTAATCAAGAAGATATTATTTTTCTTCTGATTTTTCTTTTTGAGATTTTCCGAAATAGTGCTGAACAATGCTACCTAACATAAAGGTAAAAAGACCAAAAGCTTCTTTCTTAGTCTCTGTATCTACATAAGGAATAAAAATAAGAGCAAAAAAACCGACTATGATAATAAGCGCAACAATGAAGTTAAAGTTAGCAGCTAACTTACCACCATATTTTATCCTGTCTACTTCAGCTTTTCTGGAACTTTCCATATCCTGAAGTTCAAGCTTCTTCATGGTTTCTTCATGCTCCATATCAGCTTGTAATTTCTCAAGCGCCAATTTCTTATCTGCCTCACTAAGTTCTTCACTATCTTGAATAGTTTTAGTGAGCTTATCTCTTACTACCTTAATAGGATTCTGTCCAGTAGCAATTTCAAGTGCCCCACTTGCAACACTTCCAAGTATCTTAGGAGCTTTTTTTTCCAAAAACTTAAAAACACCCCAATCTTTAATTGGTTTTCCCATAGAAATACCTCTCGTTATTTAAAACCACCTACATATTTATGATAATTTTGAATTACTTCTCCAATGGTTGCTGAACCACTCATTGTATTATAAAACTTCTTATAATACACCGCCATAGCATGTAAATCATTACGATCAGGAATAGGATCAGGCACACGTAAATACCGTACCCGTGCCATTGCTGTAGCGTAATACAAGTTACCTGCCATTTCTTTGGCATTATCATCTTTGTAAGCATCCGGTATTTCCCATTGTTTAATGCTTTGGATTAACTTCGGGTGAGCCGGAAGATAATTCTTCCAGATATCATCATGCGTAAACGGTTCCATCTGAAAAATCCCAACTGCCGGACCATGAATTTGATGAAGAAATGCTCCTAATCCAGATTCCTGTGCTCCGGTTACCATCATTTGTTCTTCAGAATTCAAAGAATAGTACCCCATTTTTTTGAGTACAGGACGGATAACGTACTTACGAAGATCTTGTGGATGCATAATTTACAAATTAAGTTTTTCTTTAGAAAATGTACCATGTCTACGATGTTTTACCATGTGATGTGGTGTAATGGCACTGTCTGGCTCCATTGAAGGTTGATTTCCGTTAATAGGTGAACCCGGTCCTATACTTGGTGCCCCTACTGGATTGCCTCCCGTAATGTTATTAGTCGAAGGACTCCCCGGCCCAATGTCTTGTCTCTCCGGGTTTCCCGGTCCAATACCATTGCGAACAGGCTCACCCGGTCCTATACTCTCGGAACCTACAGGAGAACCCGAAGAAATACTTCCAGAATCAACAGGATTACCACCAGAAATAGAACTATACCCAGAATCCTGTTTAGGTTGTTTTTTAGGTGTTGCGTTATTAATCATATTACCTCCTTATTCTATAGGTGTTTCTGTTGAACCTTGAACACCCAAATTAATTTGTGCAATTGTGCCGTGACGACTTTGATTTGCTAAACGCATGGTTGATCCCATCATGTTCTGATCAAGTTCCACAGATGGAATATTTCCATCCCTCACAGGTATGTCATCGGAATCATTATCCGAACTTTCTTCATATGTACGCCGATCCAATAATGCATCAGCTTCTACTTCGTTAACCATCCCTGTTTTTGGAACCGGACGATTATCTACTCCGTGACCACGAGTCGCCACAGGATTAGCAATATTTTTTCTGGAAATTCGACTCATCGGTTCTCTTCCTTTCTTTTAGATATTAACTTTTTCTAATGTACAATTTTTACAAATGTAAATCACTTCTTTTTCCTTATTTAATTTATGTAAATTTTGCAACTTGAACATTAGCTGTTGTATAACCACTAGAAAATAACTCTCCACCAAGTTCCCATAAGTTTGTATCTATAACTGTATAAAAACAATCCCATTTAGCTGTATATGGATTATCTAAAACTAATTCCCATGAGTCTGATATCTTAGTATACCGATAAATAATGGATGATCTATCAGCAGCATAGATATATCCAAAATCTGTCCATGCATAACCTAGGTTATTAGCACTCGGAAGATTTGTTAATGGAGTCCAAATATCTGTTTTATAATTGTAACTATAAAAATTACCATGACTATATAAATAAATGAGCCCTGTATCAGAATCATACACAGGGGCACCTGCTACGTATTGCGATGCCCAACTTACAGGGCTGTTATAAGTAAGATTATTAGTTTTCATGTCATAAATACCGACATGATTACTATACTGTCCACCAAATAGAATAGCTACATCATTATCATAATCATAAGCCATAGACCCAGAGTCAAAACTATTCAGATTTGATACCAAAGCGGCAAAAGTCATCGTACTAAAATCAAATAAACCTATAGGTATATTTGAATAACCAGTAGCTAAAACCGCTTTATTGTTGTAAAATCCTTTATATGCACTATACCAAGGACCTTTTTCTATGGAAATAGATGGATCTGTAAATACTCCTGTTGAAGGGTCGTAGTAGAATACCTTGTTGAGCCAGCTACTACCAGTAAAAGGACCGAATATATAGATTTTTCCATTATAGTAAACAGGACCACTATGTCTCAAGGGCAAACCTAAATCAGAAATTGAGCCAAAAGGGCCAGGGTGTGTAGCATCGTACCACGCTTGAACCTTATTCGGAGTAGCTAAAATTGTATTACTCGGTGAAGATTCGTTATTTCCTGTATATAAGGCAGTTACATAAATAGAGTATTGTGTGCCATTTACTAAATTC
>Ga0209918_1000772_pt1 | contig 19551 bp, 11 predicted proteins | sample SalPonD_shore_MG_FD_185712 | JGI IMG/M metagenome (GOLD analysis project Ga0209918, IMG submission 185712) | Salt pond soil microbial communities from South San Francisco under conditions of wetland restoration - Salt Pond MetaG... | ecosystem: Environmental > Aquatic > Marine > Intertidal zone...
CGCGCATTGCTCTCGTCCTTTATTGACCTCGACAATCAATAAATGATCACGATTAGCAGTGCGTGTCTACCCAATCCTCTTTATGCATAAATTACTGTTTTTGATCGCGATTTTGTGGGGATAGTTCAGCCTCCGACACCTTTTTCTTTATGAGTTACGCGCATGCCCCGACTGTTTCAATCGATAGAACCCCACCAAATCTCTCTCGTTTTTCTCAAAAACGTCTAGCAAAGCATTTAGCCCATATTTGATTTTTTTTGTGTACTCGCTATTAGTAATGAAGCACACTAGAAGCACATCCCAATCGGGGCAATCTTGTTTAAAAGAAATATCGAAGCCATCAACCAACGTATCTACAGACAAGATGAGCGCTGCGTACCAATTATGGTTAATAACATATTCGTTGGTAGTGAGAGGAACAGTATCACCAAGGCCAATTGGCGACTTAGTTTCATGGTAGCGTTGCAAAGAAGCAACCACTTTGCCGAGCTCAGAATCATCGGCGTCCGAAATACATAGAAACGCCCTACTGCTATTTCGGGGCAACGATACACATAAATTTAAGTCGTCCCCAATATTCGATAACGCTGCCGCATAAATGTCGCGCGAATCAGAGGTAAAGCTATATTCTTTAGTATAAAAGTCACCGACTGGCGGAATCTGTTTAAAAACAGACTTTAGCAGTAACGCCTGTTTTTTAGACAATTCCAGCATAATGCGTCCTAATGTTCTCGTTCTTTAAATTGCTTAATCTTTGTCCGTATCCTGTCAGTTGGATTCTTAGGGACATACTTCCCCGGACCTGGCTCGTCGCTGAGTATATGATTGTACTTCGACGGATTGCAACCACCCTTCCCGCCACAGGAGCCGGCTAGGTTATCCAAATCATTTGCTAAAACGTCCAACTCTTCTAGGCTTGCACGTCTCTTATTGCCTTCCTTTACAATACGGTCAACGGGGTCAATGTGATCGGCTTGAGTTGCTGGTCGCTCCTGGCAGTATTCACAGACTCGTCCGTCGCCAGTCACTTTTTTTCGGTTCTGTCTATATCTTGGTGTCTTGCGAAGATCTCGGCCGACGATTGCGCCTTCTCGTCGCGGGCTTGCGGAAACCCGTCGGCCCGCCGGCTGCCGAACGATTGGCCGTTGTGCGGTCGTTCGAGTATCGGCGGAATCCGGAAACTCGAATGGCACTGTCTCCGCCCTCTGCACTGTGCGTCGGGAAAAAACGGCCTTAGGCGATACCATAACACCACCGCTGTCCCCCAATCCGAAATGCTGAATATATGTTTTCGCGTTATCGAAGAGTGCTTTGTTACCCTCTGGTGTATTGACAGACAGATAAGAGAAATGGAAGCCGGTTTGGTTTAATTTCAGCGACGCTGCACGATTTGTACGGTAGTCATCGAAGGTCCGAATCTGGTATTTCTGGGTCTCGATAACTTTCTGTAAGCCCGCGAACTGCTCGCGGGTCAGTTGTCTGTCCCGCGCGAGTTCGGCGCTGGCGCCAGCCGCATCGGAGGCAGCGAGAACACGCGAATCCACCCGGTATGCTATTCCGGGGAGAACCTTGGTGTAGTCATTAACACGACCGTAGACCGCGCGGACGTCACGGTTTGTGAGCGCCGCAGCATTAATTATCGGATTGTCGTAGGCAGGGGTTCCACGGGCATCGAACGTGCTTCCGCCGCCGACGTCGACTGGAGGAGTTTGGACAGCGACTTCGAATAGGAAGGCGGCGGCCCTTGGGTTTTCCTTGAAACGGCCGGCCCAGCGCTTGTCGACCTGCCGCAGCGCCTGTTCGGTCAACTCCGCAACGGCCTCGCCATAGGTCTGTCCTGTTGCGTCTGCATACTCACCGGCATGCTTACGAATCAAGCGAGCCTCAATCGGGTGAAGCTGCCTGGGGTCGAATACCGCGCTGGGCCGGGTTTGGACCCATGCATTACCGGCGCTTACGGTCGAACCATCTTGGAAGTCGCGGAGCCAGGCATCTTGATGATAGCTGGCGGCACCAACATCTGTGTCATAACCACCCAGCCACGAGTACGCATCCCACACATCGCTGGCGGACTGACCGAAAGAGTCCGCCAGGCTCTCTTCCGTCGCGGTGTCGTAGCCATAGCCCTTTGCGTCGGCGAGCGCGTGGTAACCCTCGTGCCCGATAACAAAGAGCTTGTGGTCCGTGTTGGTCAGATCGGTAGCATAGGCGTTTATCGCGATCTGACCAGTGACCGTATCGTATCCACCCATGGCAAAGTTCTTGTCGAACCGCGCGCCCGCGGTATCCAAGCCAATTGCAGTGGGGTCGCCGTTGTAGATATGCAGACCGGCGGCTTGCGCGAGACGCTTGCCATCGGTTGTGTCACGAACGTATGCGGCCATGGCCGCCTGAATCTGCTCCGGGTAGGCGTCGGCTTGATTCAGGCCAGCCCGAAGCGCCGCGTTGTGGAGCAGCATGGCGAATGACTGCCGCTGGTTATACTTGTCACCCATCAGGCGCTGATAGTCGCGCGCGCCGAATTTGTCGTTGGTGAGTACCTTGTCGATGCCCGTCGCAACGTCGGCGCCATGCCGATACGTGTCGTAGAAGTCCTTACCGATATCGCGCCAACCCTGAACACTCAACATCCGATGATCGATGGTGACGTCAGCGTCCAGTCCGCCGGTGTTGCGGTGGGCGGTGACCGTCTGGAAACCGTCGATATCGCGGTTCAGTCCGGTCGGTAGCCCATCGTCGGCCACAAGGACGGTGCCCTGTCCGATAGTGGCGTGGGTGATCTGGCCGTAGACGTGACCGCCGAAAGCCAGTTGAGCGCTGGTCTTGGCGCTGTTGGGGACGCCGCCGCCGGTGGACGGGTTCTTGTCGGTACCGCGATCGGTGCTGAAGCCGGCGCTCCAATGGTCGGCGTTGTCGGTGTCGGTGAGGTCGTGGACGCGCAGGCGGCGGGTGCGCAGGGTCAGGTTGCCGCCGTCGGTGCCGTCGGTATTGATCTGGGCGACCAGGGCGCCGGTAATATCGGTCGTCTCGCCGGTGTCGATGGCGACGGAGCCGTGGCCGATGAGCGTGGTCGGGGTATCGACCCAGCGCCGGTCCTGGCTGCGGTGGCCGCCGTTGACGCCGACCCGTCCGGTGCCGTAGCTCAATCCTGCGTCCTGGCCGCGGGCGTACGTGGTGTTCTGACGGCTGGCGATGTCCAGGTTGCGCCCCGTGTCTATCGCGAGGTCGTTGGCCTCGAGGTTGGCACCGGCGATATGGGTGTCGCGTCCCGTGTGCACGGTGAGGGCGCTGCCGGCGGCGAGCTGGCTGTTGCGCCAGGAGACGCTGTCACTGCGGTCCGAGCCGACGCTGGCGCCGGCATTCCAGCTCGCGGTGTTCGCGCCGACGCCGTAGGTCCCGACGCTGTACTGGTAGGACACCGAGCGCCGGTCCTGTCGGCTGCTGTCGGTGTTCCGGGCGGCCTCGATGGTGACGTCGTTGGCGGCGGCCAGAGTCAGGTCGTGTTGGGCGCCGAGGTCCGAGCCCTGGATGTGAAGGTCGGCGCCCGAAGTCAGTGCCAGATCCCGGCCGGCCACCAGACTGGAACCCACGCTGCGGGACTGGCTTTGGTCAGTGCTCGTTCGTCTGCCGTGGAGCTCGAACATCGCATCGGCATAGAAGCCCGTGCCGGCGCTGCTCGTGGCAGCCGCGCCCATGCGCTCGCCCGCCTGGCCCACCTGCACGGCGGCGTTGAGCTCGTTGACCTTGGCCAACGCCACGTTGGCGACGTAGTACTTGCGATCCTCGCTGCGCAGGCGAACATCGTCGGGGGTGACGAGCCCTTTCTTTTCGTCCGCCTTCATCTTGGCCAGTTCGCGGTCGAACTTGGCGAGCGCGTCCTCGGCGGCCTGGCGCTGCTCTTTGGCGCGTTTGTAGGTCTGGAAAGACTGGGCGAAGTCGTTGTAGGCATTGCCCACGCCCACGGACAGGCGCAGGTCCGCCGTGGTCAGCTTCTCGGCGCGCTCGAGTACATCATCGGCGCTGAGTACGGACAGCCCCTTGTCCGCCGTGAGGCTCAAATCCCGGCCCGCCTGCAGGCTGGAGGCGGCGACCGTGGTCTGCCCGCCCGAGTGGACGCTCAGGTCGCCCCCGAAGGCGAGGCTGGAGCCGCGCTGCGTGAGCTGGCTCTGGTCGGTCTCCTCCTTGCGGTATTTGCCGTCGATACCCGCCGACAGTCGGCGGCCGTCCCATTGAGCGGACGCGCCCTTGATGCGGGCGATGCTGTGCTCCTCGTGACTGGTAATCCGGTCGACGGAGGCGAGTACCTGGACGTCACCCTTTGCATCGAGCGTCCCTTGGCCGTTGGCATGCAGCCTGGAACCGCTGGCGGTGATATCGCCTTGCGCGTACGCGCCCAGATCCCCCCCGGCACCGACATCGGCGCCCTGCTGATGCAGGCCCTGGGTGTCGACGCGGTCGGTCTTCTGCAGGACGATGCCGCTGGAGGCGACGATCTTGCCGCCCGTTGGGTCGAGCATGGCAATCGCGCCGATCCCCAGGGCGGCGAGACCGTTGAGCTTCTCGCTGTGATAATTCCAGCTGTGGTGCTGGAGCCCCACGCTGGCGATGCGCAGGTTGCCGATACGTGCCGAGTCGGACTCGTCGAGGACGTGGCCGTCATCACCGGCCAGTCTTTCTGTCTCACGGTCATCATCCGAGCGGTATGCCCCGCCGAACTCCATCGTCCCCGCGCTGGCGACGTCGGCGCCGGCAACGATGACGTCGCCGGATCGGTCACTACGGCCCGTGCTGAAACGCAGGTTTCCGCCGCTCTTGAGGTGGCTGGCGGCCAGGGACTCGGAATAGTGCCCGCGATCGTCCTGCTTGGTGTAGACCAGTCCGTCACTGGTGTGTTGGTAGCGATAGAAGTCGGTGTCCTTGCCGGCAAGCAGAAGGATATCGCCGCCACGAGTGTCGAGACTCGCATCGCCACCGCTGCTCGCGCTGCTGGCCACGAACGTCGTATCCCCACCGCTTGCCAGGTCGAGCGTCCCACCGGCGTTCAGATGAGCGCCGTGCTCCGTGGCGGTGTGGGTTGTGATGGTCGTCGTCTTCTTCGTACTATTGAGAAAACCGCCGTAGTCGATCTTGCTCGCCGAGGTGTCGTGCGTATCCCGCGCGGCCAATAGCTGGAGGTTGCCGCCGGCGGTCAAGTTCGTATCCCCACCGGAGTTGACCTCAGCAGCCTCTATCCGCAGGTCGGCCCCCGCATCCAAGCTCAGCCGACGGCCGGCGCTCAAATCGGTGACAGCATGAGTGACGCGGGTGTCCGTCCTGTTCCAGCCATTCACACGGCGGTTGTCGCGGTTGGTCAGTGAGAGGGCGTCGATCGACAATTTGCCGCCGGCATTCAGGCTGACATCGCGCCGAGCGGTCACCTGTCCGCCCGCCAGATTGAGGGTCCCGCCGGCCGAGAGATTCATGTCCTGCCCGGCGTTCAAACTCGCGATTCGGGTGACGCTCGAATGGATATCAGCGCCCGCATGGAACGTGTGAACAACGCTGGCACTGCGCAGATCGCCGCCAGCCGCAATACGCAGCCCGGCGCCTGCGTCAATTGTTCCTCCGCGATTGTCGAAGTCGCCGCTGGTGGCGATGGCGGTCGAATCGCTCGACGTAATATTGCCCTCGTTCAGCAGACTGGCCGCGTTGATGGCAACGCGGGTGCCGCTCAGCCGCGCCGTCCGGCGCTGCGCCAGGAGCTGACGGGTCTTGGGGCTTAGGTAGAGGCGCGGTGCCAGCACCGTGCGGCCCTCGACCTGGGTGTTCACATACCAAAGGATGTCCTCGGTCAAATCCGCGACCTGGTCGTCGCTCAATGCCTGGCCGAGTTGGAGATCGAGGCGATCGCGCTCATCGGCAGCTTGGTCGGCGAGGCGCCGATACTGGGCGTTGTTGCTTTGCGCATCGGCGAACAGGAAACGGGTGCCGGCCGTGTCGCGCACTTGGTCGGCCAGCAGGCGCTGGTCATAGGCCGCGTCACCGAGGAACAGCGTCGGGTCTTTGCCCGGCTGATAGCCGATGCGCTGCAGGAAATACTGCGAGCCCAGGAGCTCGCTGACATCGATCAGATTAGGGTCAGTCTCGATGAGATACGGATTATTCGCCCTCGGCGCGGGGTTGGGGCGGAACAGCCCGCTGTCGCCCGGAAGTGTAAGACCGGCCAAGGGATCGGTCGGTTGGTTAACGGATGCGCCGGCGCCGCCGGTCGTGGTAACACCGTTGTTGGTTTTCTGGGATGCGTTGATGGACAGCGTTCGGCCGGCTTGAACGCTCGCGGGGATAGACTCACCGGTATTGCGTATGGCTTGGTAATGGTAGTAGATCCAGCCGTATGTGGTATCGTGTCCTCCTATGCATCCGCCACCGATGCTGTGACCATGTCTACACGGTCGCCCTGTAATACCCCAATATTTTCCGAGCTGGTCATAGGCCTCGCGCAACTGATAGGCGTGATTAGTGAAATTCTTCGCATTGATGTCGATGTCACCGGCCGCGAAGATGTCAGACAGCTCGTTGGTGAATGAATCCGCGGTGGCGGTCAGGTCGCCATCGGTCTGGATCAAGCCTCGCGTCAGATTGGGATTTTGACTCTCCTTCCAGTTGTACTTCCAATAATTCCAGTCGAAATACGTGTTATGACGCACCGCCGGCCGATCGGTCTGAGCCGTGGACGTCGGCGGATCGCTGGAGGGAAAGTTGTGGGTGTTGAGCACCTGGTCGGCGGCCAGGGTCATGTCGCCGCCGCTTTCGACGCGGCCGCCGCGGTTGTTGAAGGCGACCATGCGCGAGCCGCTGAGGCCCGCAGCGTTCAACGCGTTCATTGCGAACAGCTCACCGCGGTTCGCGAGTGTGCCGTCGGCCCTGAGCGCCATATTCCGACCGGCGAAGACGAGGACGCCCTCGGCGTTGGTGATGTCGCCGCTGGCGGCGAGCTCGAGGTCGCCGCGCGCGGCGAGCTGATTCGCGTTGTTGATATCCAGGGCACTGAGCAAGAGGTCACCACCCGCCCAAATCTTGTTATCGATTTGCAGGGCGCCGGCCGGGGCGCCGAGTTCGGTCAGCCCGGTCCCGCCCGTGAGTTCGGGCGGCGTCCAGTCCCCCTGGGTCTGTACCAGGCGCAGGTCGCGATCGGATTCGACAGCGTTGGTGAGGTTCAGCGTGCCGGCCTGCAGGTCGATGCTGCCCGCGGCCCTGTAGTCGCCCTGCTGGCGCAGTTCGCCGGCGACCCGCGCGGTGATGCGGTTGCCGGCATGGACCTGCGCGGTCTCGAGCGGGCCGGCCGACTGCATGTAGACGCTGTCCTGCGCTTCGACCGGCGCGGCGGTACGCACGCCGACCCCGGCCTGCGTCGTGACCAGATCGATCTGCCCGGCATACATCGAACCGAGCTGACCGGCGTCGATCGCGTAGGCCGGTGCGGTTCCGCTCCCCGAGCCGGCCTTGGAGGTGACGGTGTCGGTGGCGTGGTCGTAGCGATCGTTGCCGGTGCGTACGGCGAGGTGATGATTGACCTGCAGCTTGGCCTGCACCCGGACGGCCTGGCTGATGAGATCGACATACGAGGTATCGGTGTCGACGAGCCCCTGGCCCTGAACGGCGATGTTGCCGGGGCCAAGGGTGAACGTACCGACGCCGCCGCTGCGATTGTCCTCCGAGCCGGTGATCAGGGTGGCGCGGCTGGTGTTGATGAACCCGCAGCCGTCACAGGTGATTCCGTTGGGATTGGCAAGGATGAACTCGGCCCGGTGGCCGAAGATTTCGGTGTAGCCGTTCAGCGAGGAGGGATTGGTGCTGCGCACCTCGTTCAGGATGATCCGGGCGGGATCGCCGACGTGGAAGTGCGGATTGGGCGGCAGGGCACCGCCGAGCTGCGAGACGCCGACCGAGTCGGCGTTGTTGAGTATCAGCCCGCGCTGGTCGACGTTGAAGTCGCTGTAGCTGTTGCGCGAAACGCCCTGGGCATTGGGAGCGGCGACGTCGACCATGGGCACGCCGTTGCGCGCGGCGTCGGTCGTCGTCTGTGTCGTGCCGTCGGGCCGAACGCCGCCGGCGGCGACTACGGTGCCGGCGCTGGCCAGGCAGATGAGCAGAAACGGGATGCGGAACCATCCCCTGGGCGAGAGGCGTCTGTCCATGACTTCCAACCTGTGGTTAGCGGTGTCCCTGATCCGCCGGTCACGGCCTTCCGAGGCCGTGCGCGGTAAATGTCGGCTTACAGTCCCTTCACATTTACCCTACACCGAATATTGAATTTTCTTTGTTCCGGCGCGTCAGGGAGATCAAGCCACAGGAGAACGGCAATGGCAACCCCCAAGCTGCATAACCGGCGCGTCTTTCGCTTCCGACAAAGACATGGCAGACTGTGAATTGGAGAAACACAAATCTGGAATGGAGTCTGGAATGAAAACCAAAGCCTTATATATACCTCTTCTCGTCGCGCTCCTGCTCTCCCCCTTGGCGGCCTGCCGCGCGGACGACCAACCGATGAGCGCCAAGGGCGTTGCCGCACTCGACAAGGGCCATGCCGATGACGCACTGACCTGGTTCCAAAAGGGCGCCAAGGCCGGCGAGCCCGATTCGCTGTATTACCTCGGTCGCATGTTCGAAAGCGGCGTCGGCGTACGGCGCAACGTCAAACAGGCCATCGATTTCTATCGGCGGGCGGCCAAGCAGGATCAGGCCCAGGCCATCAATCAGCTCGGCGTGCTCTATCTCGGCTCGCCCGGGGTGCTGCAGAACTTCGACAAGGCCAGCGCCTATCTGCTGCGCGCGGCCAAGCTCGGCAATCCGCAGGCCCAATTCAATTACGCGACCCTACAGCTGCAGGGCAAGGCCGTAGACATGGACCCCGCCGGAGCCGACAAGTGGCTCGAGCGTGCGGCCATGCAGGATTACGTGCCGGCTCAGCTGCGCCTGGCAAACAATTATCAACTCGGCATCGGGGTCAAGAAGGACTTCAAGAAGGCCTACGGCTGGTACCGCCACGCCGCCAAGCTCGGCAGCGCCTACGGCATGTACAAGGTCGGGCTCATCTACGAATCCGGCAGCGGCGTTGGAAAAGATCTGGTTCAGGCCCATAAATACCTGAACCTCGCGGTGGGCAACGGCTACGACAGGGCGCTACCCGAGCTCAAGCGCCTGACACAGAGCCTGTCGCGCCAACAGCTGGCCAAGGCGCAGTCCCTGGCCGCGAAGTGGCGCCCCTCCCAAGACGCCTCGAACTGACCCATGGCGCCCCGACGACGGCCCCGGCTTCGGCCGGGGCTCCGGCTTTGCCTGGCGCTTGGCCTGGTAGCCGGGGTCTGGCCGGCCCGCTCGGCGTTGGCCGCCGACCCGACCTCGCCGCTCATCATCGAGCAGCACCGCCAGGAACAAAAGTCCAACGAGGAACGGGCGCGCGGCCTCATCGAGCGCCGGCCCAAAGTGGCACCGCCGCGCGTCGAAGTCGAGACCCCCACGCTCCTGCCCGCCGGCCAATGCCAGCCGGTGCAGCGCGTGTTCCTGTACGGCGCCGATCACTTTGCGAAGAGCGAACGCAGGCGCGTCCTCGGGCCCTTCATTGGCCGTTGCCTCGACAATGCCGGCGTGGCCAGGCTGGCGCGGGCGGTCCAGGAGTGGTACCTGCAGGCGGGTTTCATTACCACGCGCGTCAGCATCAAACAGCCCCAGAACAGCTTCGACAAGGGCAACCTGGAGCTGTGGGTGGTCGAAGGGCGCATCGGCCGTTTCGTCCTGGGCAAGAACACCGATTTCGACCAGCGGCGCATCTCGAGCGCCTTTCCGGTCGGCCCCGGGGACGTGCTCAACATCCACGACCTGGATCAGGGACTGGATCAACTCGACCGACTCTTCTCGCAGAAATTCCGTATGCAGATCAAACCCGGCGAGCGCCCCGGTTACAGCAACATCCTGCTCATTGAATATTCGGCGAACGATTCGGAGCTCTTCCCGCACGCGCCCTCTCGCAATCTGGGCAGACAGAGCCTGCGCTACGAGTACACCAACGGCGGTGTCCCGGCCACCGGCGAGAACCTGCACTCGTTGAGCTTCACGCGCGAAAACCTCATCGGCATCAACGACGTCATCTCGGCCACCTGGCAGCGCAGTGCGCCTCACGACAAGAACAGGAAAGGCAACGACACGCAGACGATCAGGGTGAGCTTCCCCCAAGGCTACTGGCTGTTCGATCTGAATTACTACAAAGGAGCGACCGTCCAGACGATCAACGCGTCCACAGTGCCCTTCTACTCCAAACAGAAAATCGACACCGCGTCCATCAAGGCCAGCCGGGTACTGTTTCGCGACCAGACGAACAAGATCCAGGCCTATCTGCAGTTGCAGCGCAGCGACCGAGACAGCTACATCGACGAGACCCTCGTCCAGGTCGCCTCGCGCCGGCTGGCCAGCGCCGAGTTGGGGATGGACTTCACGCACTATTTCCCGGATGCCACACTGACCGTCACGCCGTCCCTGAAACACGGTCTGCGGTGGCTGGGAGCCGTCTCCGACCCGCGGGACATCGCCTCGGACCAACCGCACGCAAATTACACCCTGTTCAAGCTGTTCGGACTCTACAATCGGCGCATCAAACCGACGCCCAAACGCACCTTCTACTACCAGCTGACGGTCAACGGCCAATTCTCGCCAGTACCGCTGTACGGAGAGAATCAATTCATCCTTGGCGGGCACTATTCGGTGCGAGGGTTCAAACAGAACGTGTTGTCGGCGGACAGCGGCTGGAGTGCGCGCAACGACCTGATCGTTCCGATCGGCCAGTGGACACAGAAATGGCACAAGCGGGCGTGGTTGACGCCGCTGCAGGTGCGGCTGTTTGCAGACTATGGACGTGTGTACGCCGCCTCGGGCGGCTATCGCGGATCGCTTGGCGGCTGGGGCGTGGGCCTGGACTGGCACTATCGCTGGTTTTCCCTGGCGTACACCCATGCCCGCTCCTTCCACGGCGCGGATCAATTCGCCACTCCGGAAAAACCAATCGACTACGTGGACTTTACGGCGCAGATGACTTTCTAATCGCTCCTTCGGAGCGGAGTTGGCAGTTGGCAGTTGGCAGTTGGCAGTTGGCAGTTGGCAGTTGGCAGTTGGCAGTTGGCAGTTGGCAGTTGGCAGTTGGCAGTTGGCAGTTGGCAGGTGGCAGTTGGCAGTTGGCAGTTGGCAGTTGGCAGTTGGCAGTTGGCAGAAAAGGCTACGTGAGGGGTGAGGCGACCGCACCTGCGCCTCGGACGTGTCGGTTGGCAATAAGGCGATAACCGCTCCTTCGCGCTGCCAGCGAGCGGCTGCAAATTAAGGACTCCACCCGACGGGCGGCAGCCCGCACAGCTCCGCAAACCGTTCCCTCTCCCACAAACGGGGGGAGAGGGCCAGGGTGAGGGGTGAGATTCGATGGGTTGTTTCGATCCCCTCATCCTGTCCTTCCCCCTGTGGGGGAAGGGACCCTTCATTCAACGAAGGTTAGTCGTTCCAGTCCTGCGGTACTCGGCTGCGTCGAAGGGGATTGAAGAGGCGCCTCATACACGCGAATCAGCTCACCGCCCCCCTCGCGCATTAATTGACTTTTCTCTGCGCCCTTTGCGTCTGTGCGTCCTCTGCGTTTCTTTCCAGAGCGCCGGAGTCCAATGCCGCGGGCCCGCCGTGCGGAAGCCGCATGAATCGCCCGAAGACTGATCGACGGTGCGGCGCCTCACGCCTGGCACCTCACCCCTCACGCATTGATTGATTGTTCTCTGCGCCCACCGCATCTCTGCGTCCTCTGCGATTCCTCCCAGAGCGCCGCAGTCCAATGCCGCGGGCCCGCCGTGCGGAAGCCGCATGAATCGCCCGAAGACTGATCGACGGTGCGGCGCCTCGCGCCTAGCACCTCACCACTCACGCATTAATCGGCTTTTCTCTGCGCACTTTGCGTCTCTGCGCACTTTGCGTTCGGATCCGACGGTAGCTAGCTTCGGCTCACGCCTCACGCCTCACGGCGAATAGATCATGCTCGTCGGCGTCGACGATCTCGACCTCGGCGAATTCCCCGACGGGCAGGTCCGCGGCGTCCTCGACCACGACGACGCCGTCGATCTCGGGTGCGTCGGAAGGCCCGCGTGCAATTGCGTCGCCGTCTTCGGTGTGTCCGTCGACGATTACTGTCATCTGCCGGCCGACCTTGGCCTGCAGTTTCTCGGCACTGATCGCAGCCTGCACTTCCATGAAGCGCTCCAGGCGTTCTTCTTTCACTTCCTCGGGCACGGCACCGGGCAGCTCGTTGGCGCGCGCGCCCTCGACGGGCGAGTAGGCGAAGGCACCGACGCGGTCCAGACGCGCGGCGCGCAGGAAGTCGAGCAACTCTTCGAAGTCCGCCTCGGTCTCGCCCGGGAAGCCGACGATGAAGGTGCTGCGCAGCGTGATGTCCGGACAGACGTTTCGCCAGGCCTCGATACGGCGCAGGACGTTCTCGGCATCGGCGGGGCGCTTCATGGCCTTGAGCACGGCGCGGCTGGCATGCTGCAGCGGAATGTCCAGGTAAGGCAGCACGCGTCCCTCGGCCATCAGCGGGATGACCTCGTCGACGTGCGGATAGGGATAGACATAGTGCAGTCGCACCCAGGCGCCGAGCCCTCCGAGCGCGTCGGCCAGCTCGGTCATGCGGGTTTTGAGCGGCCGGCCCGACCAAAAGCCCGTGCGGTATTTGATGTCCACGCCGTAGGCGCTGGTGTCCTGGGAGACGACCAGCAGCTCGCGCACGCCGGCGCCGACGAGGCTTTCCGCCTCGTGCATGACCTCGCCCACCGGCCGGCTGACCAGGTCCCCGCGCAGCGCGGGGATGATGCAAAAGGTGCAGCGGTGATTGCAGCCCTCGCTGATCTTCAGATAGGCGTAGTGACGCGGCGTGAGCTTGATGCCGCCCGGCGGCACGAGGCTGGTGTAGGGGTCGTGACTCGGCGGCAGGTGCGAGTGGATCGCGGACAGAACCTCTTCGGTCGCGTGCGGTCCGGTCACGGCCAGGACCTGCGGATGGGTCTGGCGCACGATATCGCCCTTGGCACCCAGACAGCCGGTGACGATCACCTTGCCGTTTTCGCTCAGCGCTTCGCCGATCGCATCGAGCGATTCGTCGACGGCGGCGTCGATAAAACCACAGGTGTTGACCACGACCAGATCGGCACGCTCGTAGTCGGGCACGATGGCATAGCCCTCGGCGCGCAGCTGGGTGAGGATACGCTCGGAATCGACGGTGGCCTTGGGACAGCCCAGGCTGACGAAACCGATATTGGCGGGCGGTTGTGGCATCGGCTTACTCAGACCCGCGTGCGGAGTGCGCACGGAATCGGTTGACGAACGGTCTCGCGGTCACAGGGAAAACCCGTACGGCGTTTCCACCGCGTTGTCCTCGACGGCAAGCACGCGCTCGACGCTAAACCCCTCGCCCTGCGGTTTCAGCACGGCGTGATGGCGCGTGTCGATCTCATCGAGCATCCAGGCGATGTCGCTCGGGTGGCGCGGCTGACCGCGGTCGGTCAGGTGGCGCACGCGAACGACTTCGCCGCTGACGCTGAGCAGCACGGGCAAGGGCAACTCGAGCGGCAAAACATATTCGTGCACCAACCACTCGACGGGCGTCGGTCGGCCCTCGGGGTGGCGGCGTGCGTCGACACGAAAATACCCCGCCCCGCCGGGTATCTTGAACAGCTCCTCCAGCCAGTCACCGGGCAGCCCTTCGTGCACGATGAGCACGCGACCGGCGAAGCGTTCGAGAAAGCGCTGCTGCGCATCGGGACGGCGTTTTCGAAAGGGCCACAACACGGGAGAAATGCAATCCGGAATACGAGTGGATGAACGAAAACGTTATTATACATCGCCTCGCCCGCCTCGGGTGAGCTATCACCCCTGCCAAGCCGAGGGTTATTTCACAGGCCCAGGCGCGTTATAGTAGGGCCTCACCGCCGCGACCACCCCCAGACTGTTCCCAAGAGGCCCCCATGGACCGATTTCTCGTCGCCCACGCCAGCGCAACCCACAGCCAGGAAGCGCTCATGTCGTGCCTGGCACAGCTCGGCGAGGTGCCCGGCGAGGCCAATATCGGCTTTGTCTACGCGACCGACGAATGCGCCGCCGACCTGGCCGGCATGCTGCGCCTGCTCAAGGAACACACGGGCGTCGAGCACTGGGTCGGCACCGTCGGGATGGGGATCTGCGCCAACGAGCGCGAATACTACGATGCGCCCGCGCTGGCCGTGATGGTCGGTGCCTTGCCTCCGGACTCCTTCACCATCATCCACGGCGAGGAGGACCTGCCAGGCGCCGAGACGGACGGGGTGCGAGTGGCTATCGTGCACGGCGACCCGCGCAACGGTCAGCTGCCCGGGCTGATTGAAGGGCTGCCCGAGCGCCTGGGCAACGGCTTTCTGATCGGGGGCCTGACCTCCTCCGACACATATTTCTACCAGGTCGCCGACGAGATCACCGAAGGCCAGCTCTCCGGGGTAATACTCGACGGCGACGTCTCGTTGGTCACCGGCCTGACGCAGGGCTGCACGCCGATCAGCGCCGTACATGAGGTCACCGAGTGCCAGCGCAACATCGCCGTGCGCATCGATGACCGCCCCGCCCTGGATGTGTTCTACGAGGACATCGGCGAGATCCTGGCCCGCGATCTGAGCCGCGTCGCCGGCTACATCTTCGCGGGATTTCCGGTGCGCGGCACCGACACCGGCGACTACCTGGTACGCAACCTCATCGGCATCGACCCGAACAATCGCCTGCTCGCCGTCGGCGACCAGCTCCACGACGGCGAACCCATCATGTTCTGCCGACGCGACGGCCAGACCGCCGTCGAGGATCTGCAGCGCATGGTCGAAGACCTCAAGTCGCGCCTGCAAGGCCCGGCCAAGGGCGCCGTGTATTACAGCTGCATCGGACGCGGCCGCAGCCTGTTTGGCGATGACTCCGAGGAGCTGGGCCTGATCGCGGACGCCCTGGGCGATGTGCCGCTGGTCGGCTTCTATGCAAACGGCGAGATCTCCGGCAACCGACTCTACGGTTACACCGGCGTCCTGACCCTGTTTCAATAACCCGCGCGGACCGCACGACTGCACCGCGACCCTCGGCGCGGCCGCATCCAATGTAGGAGGACCAATAACGATGGAGTACCGACGACTCGGCCAGACGGATATCGATGTCAGCGTGATCTGCCTGGGTACCATGACCTGGGGCCAACAGAACACCGAGGCCGAGGCCCACGAGCAGCTCGACTACGCGCTGGAGGCGGGCGTCAACTTCATCGACACTGCCGAGCTCTACGCCGTTCCGCCCAGCGGCGAGACGCAGGGGCGCACCGAGGAGTACATCGGCACATGGCTCAAGCAGCGCGGCACGCGCAACCGCGTGGTGCTCGCGAGCAAGGTCGTCGGGCCTTCCGAGGACTGGCTGCCGCATATCCGCGGCGGCAAGGCGCGCCTGGACCGCAAGAACATCGAGGCGGCCCTCGACGCCAGCCTGCGCCGGCTGCAGACCGACTATCTCGACCTGTATCAACTGCATTGGCCGGACCGCAAGACCAACTTCTTCGGCCGCCTCGGCTACGAGCACGATCCCAACGACCGGCCCGTGCCCATCGAGGAGACGCTGACGGTCCTCGACGATCTGGTCAAGGCCGGCAAGGTGCGCCACATCGGGCTGTCCAACGAGACGCCCTGGGGCGTCATGAGCTTTATCGAGACCGCCGAGCGCCTGGGATTGCCGCGCGTGGTCAGCGTGCAAAACCCCTACAGCCTGCTCAACCGGACCTACGAGATTGGCCTGGCCGAAGTCTCCATTCGCGAGCAGGCCGGGCTGCTGGCCTACTCGCCGCTCGCCTTCGGCGTGCTCTCCGGCAAGTACCTGGACGGGGCCCAGCCGGCCGGAGCACGCCTGACACTGTTTCCCGACTACACGCGCTACAGCGGTCCGAACGCCGTGGCCGCCACCGAGCGCTATGTGGAGCTGGCCCAGGATCACGGCCTGGACCCGGCGCAGATGGCGCTGGCCTACGTCAACACGCGACCCTTCGTCACCAGCACGATCGTGGGCGCCACCAGTCTGGAACAGCTCAAGGCCAACATCGCCAGCATCGACGTGACGTTGTCCGACGGCGTACTCGCCGACATCGAACACATTCACGAGCTGTATCCTAATCCAGCACCATGAACAAGTTTGCAGTCGGCAGTTGGCAGTTGGCAGTCGTCAGAAAAAGCTTTTGCTTCTCTTTTTTCTTTCTGCAAACTGCAGACTGATGACTGCCAACTCGAAGGGCGAGTATCGAGTGACGAGGCGAAAAGCGCGAAGTCCAGAGTATTCAGGCACCCCACCCGAGCGGTCGTTGGCGGGCCTCGATACTCGTTACTCGCAACTCGCGCCCGTGAGGGCCAAATCAGGTTGGCAAAACCGCCTAAGTTGATAGCATGGCATAACCCAGAACGAGGGCCGCGCGAAGTGGAATGCATCTTCTGCAAAGTGGCAAGGGGCGAGGTCCCCAGCGACATCCTCTATCAGGACGAGGAGGTGGTGGCCTTTCGCGACATCAATCCGCAGGCACCGCACCACGTGCTGGTCATACCGCGGCGCCATATCGCGACGGTCAATGACCTCGCCGAACCCGATGCCGCGCTCGTCGGGCGCCTGTATCTGGCGGCGCGGCAGGTCGCCGCGGAGCTGGGAGTTACGGAGGAAGGCTATCGCCTGGTGATGAATACCAATCGCATGGCCGGCCAGAGCGTCTATCACATCCACCTGCACCTGCTCGCCGGGCGCCCCATGCACTGGCCTCCCGGCTGATCGCGCAGGGAGTATCAGACGCCTTTTTTCTCCTGACGGTGGGGCAGCACTTGAAGCCCGCCGCGCAGCACGCTGGCCTTGAATCCGTTTTGTGTCAACAGGAAGGCCGCCGCCGAGCTGCGCCGTCCCGTCTTGCAGTAGCACACGTAGCGCCGCGTCTTGTCGAGCTCGCCGATACGCGAGCGCAGCTCGTGCAGCGGAATGTTGATCGCGCTCGGCAGGCGCTGGTGCTGGTACTCGCGGGCGTGGCGCACGTCGAGCCAATAGGCGCCCTCGGCCACAAGCTGGCGGGCCTCCTCGGGCGAGACCCAGTCGATCAGCGGCTCCTTTAGCAGCTCATCGAAGTCGCTCTTGGCCAGACGCATGACAACGCCGGGCGTTTCCATGGTCACCGTGGCGTTGCGCTCACCGCCGGAGATCAACGCCTCCTCCCCGAAGGTTGCCCCCGCTTCGAGCTCGGCCAGCTCCACGGTGCGCGTCACCCGCGCCTTGCCGTCGGTGAGCACGTAGTAATAGTCGCCCTCGTCGCCCTGCTGAACCACGACTTCGCCGGGGCGCACCCGGACCCGTTCCATACGCTCGAGCAGCGCCTTGACGTTGGCCGGCGGCATATTGCGAAACGCCATAATGTGGCGCATGCGAGCGACCCAGTCCCGCCGCGGCGGGCGCCCCGGCTCGGGACTGACTTCGCCGGCCGGACCGGTCAGCGAAACCTGGTTCGGGCCCGGCGTCGACTCGGCTCTCGAGACGGCTTGTGCAGGCGGCGGTCCGCTCGTGACCGGCGCCGCGCCCCTCGCCGCCTGCGCGACCGCCTTGCCGCTCGGCGCACCGGCTTTCTCTTCGTCCTGTTGCCCCCCCGGGGGTTTGCTTTGACTGGCGGCCTTGGGCGCAGGCTCGGGCAGCGTGAGCTGGTCCCAGGTAACCACGTAGTCAAGAATGTTGTTGTCGATGCGCAGGACCTCGACGGCGCTCAGAGTCACGGCCGTGACCTGTTTGGGCTGCTTGTCGTCCAGGGGAAACTTCGCCTCGTCCTGGCGACTGCTGACGACACGATCGATGCTGCCGTCCGAGGAACTCAGCTGCACATCGCCCTCGAGCAGATAGACCATCTGATTGTCCACGTCGCCCTCGCGGAACAGGCAGATCCCCACGCCGAGGCGCTCGATGTAGGACAGAGATACCAGTTCCGCCAGCCTCGACGGCGAGAGCGAGGCCATGGGTTCGAGCTTGCGCAGGCGGTCGGTCGTGACCGGATTGGTGTCAGCCATCGTCGTTATCGTTATGGTCGGAAGAACGCGTCAACCAATGAAATACTACACCTGCCGGGTGCGGTGAGTGATCGCTGTCGCAAATCCAGCCCCGAACGGACCGGGCATGCTGGCCGCTGCCCTTAGACGCCCAGGGCCTGGTCGATCTCCTCGCGGATCGCCCGGTCCGCACCCGGGCCAAAGCGGGTCGTCTGAGCGTCGAACACGTCGGTGAAGGCGTACTCGAATTTGACGTCCTGCAGACCCAGCGCACCGAATAGACGCGACTCAAAGGAATGGTCGTCCTCGTTGGGCACCAGCGTGGGCCAGCCGCGTTCGCCGGGGCTGAGGATCGGGCCAAAGAACACGACGCCGGGCTTGTTCTTCAGGCGCAGCGCGCAACTGCCCTCGGTACGCCCGGACATCGGTAGAAAATCGATGGTACGTGTCAGCTTGGTCTTGGCGGTGAGGACGATATCGACGCCGCCCTCGATGGCCCCGCATTCGGCCTCGTAGGCCATGGTCTCGGCGCCGGTGGCCTTGCGCCAGGCGGCCAGGTCATGGGCGCCGAAGCGGCTCGGCAGGAAGATGAAGCTCACTCCCCCGGCCGAGTCCAGCGCGGCCGCCGTCGCCTCGGAAAAGGGCGGCGCATTGATCAGTATGCCGCCCACTTCATGGTCGTGGATATAGTAGACGACGGGGAGATCGGATGGCGCAGGAACCTGATAGATGGTCCGGCCGGTGATTTGCAGCAACTCGTGCATGGATTACCCCTGACTGCGTGACTCCGGCGCGCCTGGCGTTCGCAGGACCCGCCGCGGCTGTTCCCCGCCCACGGCCGGTGCCGGGTCTGCGATAATAGCGTAGACCCGCGGCCGGGACTACCGTCCCGGTGCGCGGCCCGGCGGTGAGGAGTGAGGCGTCAGGCGTGAGGAGAAGCGTCGCTGAATTCGGCGTCAAAACCCGAGAAATAACTGCGCCCGCCTCACCCCTCACGCCTCACCCCTCACGTACTATCAGGTAACCCGCATGCCGCCGACCGAAACCACTTCCCGCGACGTACCTAGCCCCTCCCTTGTACTCCTAAGCGCCGGCGTGGAGAGCGCCACGCTGCTGCACGGACTCGCCCGACAGGCGGGCCCCTCGGGGGCGCGTCCGGCGGCCCTGTTCATCGATTACGGCCAGCGGGCCGCCGATCAGGAGCTGGCTCACGGCCAGCGGCTGTGCGACTCGCTCGGCGTGACGCTCGAGCGGCTCGATATCCCGACGGTCGGTGAGACCTTTCGCCACGGCCAGACCCACAGCCGGCATGTGCCCATCCCCCACCGCAACCTGTTTCTGCTGGCCACGGCGCTGTGTTGGGCCGCACAGTATTGGGCGCCGCGCCGGGGACAGGGAATGCTGTACATCGCGCTCAACCGGGACGACGCGGCGGCCCACCCCGATGCCG
>Ga0209918_1000773_pt1 | contig 19523 bp, 15 predicted proteins | sample SalPonD_shore_MG_FD_185712 | JGI IMG/M metagenome (GOLD analysis project Ga0209918, IMG submission 185712) | Salt pond soil microbial communities from South San Francisco under conditions of wetland restoration - Salt Pond MetaG... | ecosystem: Environmental > Aquatic > Marine > Intertidal zone...
TGATAAATTAAAGTGAAAATCTTAATGATTTTGTGATGGAATGCTGTCAATCGGTTGCGGATAATGAGATTTCTGACCTGAAATATATCATTACGGTAATAATTGAATGCTGAGAGCTTAAACTATAAAGAAACAGTTGTAACTTGGGAGTATCCTGAAGAATATAATGGTAGAAATGAACCGTATTATCCTATAAATAATTGGAAAAACATGTAGATATATAACAAATATAAATTCCTGGCTGATAAAGAAACTAATATATACTTCGGTGGTCGACTAGCTACTTACAGGTATTACGATATGCATCAGGTTATTGGGACTGCTTTAAAAAAAGCTCGGGATATATTATATGATTGATAAAAAATAACTAAAATAAGTAGCTAGCTTTTTCTTCATAATTCACTAACAATAGTGAGAATAGAATAAATTATTATGCCCTTCCCCCACTATAAACAATTTGATGCGATGGATTGCGGCCCCACCTGCCTGCGGATGGTGGCTAAGTTTTATGGTAAGAGTTATACATTGCAAAATCTTCGTATGAAAAGTGGGATCACCCGGGAAGGTGTTTCCCTGTTGGGAATCAGCGAAGCAGCTGAGACGATTGGATTTCATACAATCGCTGTAAAAACAACCATTGATAAAATTAAACAAGAAGAAGCCTTTCCTTTTATTGCCCATTGGCGGCAGAATCATTTCGTGATTGTCTATAAGATCCGCAAAGACACGGTCTATGTAGCTGACCCGGCCAAAAGCAAACTAACTTATTCCAAAAAAGAATTTATAGAGGGATGGATGGGCCCTAAAAACGGCGAGGAGACCCTGGGCATCGCCCTGCTGTTGGAACCCACCCCCAAATTTTATGCAGAGGACGATGGGGAGAAGCAAAAACTCAATTTCCCCATTCTTTTAAAATATATTCTCTCATACAAAAATCTGCTCTTTCAGCTGGTACTCGGTCTGCTGGTGGGAAGCCTTATCTCGCTCATATTCCCCTTCCTAACACAGTCCATTGTTGATGTGGGAATTAATGGCCGAGATATTAATTTTATCGACCTTGTACTAATAGCTCAACTCATGCTTTTTTTAGGTCAGACTTCAGTTCAGTTCATTCGTAGTTGGGTTTTGCTACACATGAACACCCGAATCGATATATCCATACTTTCTGATTTTCTGATCAAACTCATGAAACTCCCAATCGCCTTTTTTGATACAAAGATGGTAGGCGATATTATGCAACGATTGGATGATCACCGCCGCATTCGTAATTTTCTGACAGGTCCGACATTATCCACCCTGTTTTCGTTCGTCAATTTTTTAGTCTTTTCGATCGTTATTATCATCTATAGCGTAAAGATATTCTTTATTTTTATGCTTGGTAGTATATTATATGTCATATGGGTGGTTTTATTTCTTCATTACCGTAAGAAACTGGATTATAAGCATTTTTACGTAGCTGCCGAAGATCAAAGTAAGCTTATCCAATTGGTTTACGGCATACAGGAAATAAAGATGAATAATTGTGAGATCCCTAAACGATGGGAGTGGGAACGCATTCAAGCCCGCCTGTTCCGAGTTAATATAAAGCAACTAGCTCTCACACAATATCAACAAGGTGGAGCAGTGTTTCTCAATCATGCCAAGAATATCTTTATCACTTTTTTTGTAGCCATCGCCGTGGTTAAAGGACAAATGACCATTGGTGCAATGTTGGCTATACAATACATCATCGGACAATTAAATGGTCCAATTGAACAATTTATTCAGTTTATTCGTAGCTCTCAGGATGCTTTGATCAGCCTAGAGCGATTGAATGAAATTCACACTATGGAAGATGAAGAACCGCAAGGTAAACCAAAAATTAATTATTTACCCGAAGACCGAACAATCCGTGTTAATGATGTTGGGTTTAAATATCCGGAAGCAGGAAATGAATTTGTATTGGAAGATATCCGACTGGAGATTCCCCCGGGAAAAACAACAGCGATTGTTGGAGTGAGTGGCAGCGGAAAAACACCTTGCTCAAACTACTCATGAAATTTTATGTACCTTTAAAAGGAGAAATCCGTTTGGGTGAATATAATTTGCAAAATATCAGCAATAAAATCTGGCGGAAGCATTGCGGTGTCGTAATGCAAAACAGTTATATCTTTTCTGATACCATCGCCCACAATATCGCAGTGGCGGAGGAAGTTCCAGATATGAAGAAGCTAAATTATGCTTTAAATGTAGCCAACATCTTGGAATTCGTGGAATCTTTACCACTCGGTACCAATACTAAGATTGGTGCCGAAGGAGCTGGACTGAGTCAGGGACAACAACAACGAATATTGATCGCTAGGGCAGTGTACAAAGATCCCGAGTTTATTTTCTTTGATGAAGCCACCAATTCGCTGGATGCCAATAATGAAAAAGTGATTATGTACAATTTGCACGAATTCTTTGAAGGAAAAACCGTGATTGTGGCAGCCCATCGTTTAAGCACGGTAAAGAATGCGGATCAGATCGTCGTTTTAGATAATGGAAAAATTAAGGAGGTTGGAACTCATCAGGAATTAACCGAAATGGAAGGCGAATATTTCGAATTGGTAAGAAATCAATTGGAGTTAGGAGGATAGATAGAGCGCCAATATACCTAGAATAACCGATCATCTGTCATCCTTGGCCATCTAAACCATTGATTACTGCAATAAAACACCACTTATCATTCATTAATAATCCGGGAAAATTCGAAGCTAATAAATTATGACAGAAGAAATCAGCATACGTGATCGTTCGAATTTACGAAGCCAGGAAGTGCAAGAGATTATCGGGAATCCACCGCATTGGCTTATTCGCTGGGGAATTGGACTATTCTTTGCGGTACTTGTTATGCTGCTGAGCCTGAGTTGGTTCATTCATTACCCAGATACCGTGTCGGCCGATTTCACGTTGACCTCGCTTAACGCCCCCAAACCGGTCGATGCTCAAACCAGTGGAAAACTTAGCCAACTATTCGTAAAGGACAATGTAAAAGTTCACCGCGGTCAAATTCTGGGATTCATTCAAAGCACAGCCTATCCCCATCAAGTGCTACAACTAGACCGAGTGACCAACTCACTTTTACAGGATCTAAAAAAAAATCGAGTACAAAAAATCACGCAATTTCATCCTAACCAATATGACCAACTGGGTGAATTACAAACGAATTTTCAGGCGTTTAACCAGGCCTTTCTACAGTTTAAAGCGTATCTGGTTTCGGGTTATTACCAGCATAAGAAGATGATCTTAATGCACGATTTGCAGTATCTGAAGCAATTACATAAAAATTTACTGAATCAGCAAGATATTGCTCTACAGGACCTTAGATTATCAAAAGACAAATTTGCCGTGCAGGCTACCCTGGCCGTTAGAAAAGTAATCGCACCGATCAACTTTAAGGAGGATAAGAGCCGGTTATTATCCAAACAGATGCCTTTATCACAATTGAAAGCATCCATTATCAACAATGAAACCGCCCAAAATGATAAAAAAGATCAATTACTTGAATTGGACAAAACCATCTCCGAACAAAAAATCACTTTCCTGCAGGCTTTGAATACTTTAAAAAGCCGTATCGCCAACTGGGAGTACCAATATGTTCTCAGGGCTCCCGTTTCCGGTACTATCAGTTTTATCTCTTTTCTGCAAAAAAATCAGAATATACAGGCCGGCCAGCCTTTATTTTATGTAAAGCCACCCAACACGCATTATATCGGACTCATGTACATCCCGCAGTTTAATATGGGAAAAATTGAAAATGGCGATCGGGTCATCATCAAATTTTCCGGTTATCCCTTCCAGCAATATGGCAGCGTGCGCGGAACGATAAAAGCTATATCGTCAGTACCTAAAAATTCAAAATACATGGTGAAAGTTGGGCTTCCGGATGGACTAACTACCGGTTACGGAAAAAAATTAACCTACCGGGAAGGAATGTCTGCTTCTGCGGAGATCGTAACTGCTAACAGGCGGCTGATTGAAAAATTCATTTACAAAATCAGGAAAACTACTTTAGGTAAATAAATTTATGAATCCTACATATGTTTTTATTGTTTGTAGTATGAGATCTGGTTCAACATTGCTGAAAGCCTTAATAGCTACCCGTAAAGATGTTGCTCATTTTACTGAAATGCCTTTTACTGAAGCATTAAATATCTCACATACAAAACCATTCATACTAATAAAAAAACCAGCCTTCCTGGGAGAATTTAATTATCCACAATTACCAAATATCAATTCAAAGAAGATAATATTAATTAGAAATCCTAAGCTTTTATGGATACGAATAAAAAGAAATTAAAAACTCATTAATTTCTTTTTTAAACCATAAATTTTATTTTTGGCTATACTCATATACTTATCATAGATTTAGATAAATTCCAATTTGCTGTTACGACGCCCTATAACGACTTATATGATCATCCTTGCCGTCATGATATTCGGACTGGTGGCGTTATCGCGGTTGTCTGTTAATCTACTTCCGGAAATAAATGCGCCGGTATTACTTATTCGCACACAATGGGATGGCGCTTCGGCCCGGGAAGTGGAACGTACGGTCAATGAACGGCTGGAAGCCTCTTTGAGCACCATAAACGGCGTTCAGCATGTGCAGTCAATTGCCAAGCAGGGCTTAAGCCTCATCTCTCTTCAGTTTGGGTGGAAAACGAATATGAACCTGGCTTTTTTGAATACACGAGAAAAGCTCGACCAGGTACAATACTCCTTTCCATCCAATGTGAGTCGACCCGAACTTATACGCTCCAGTCCTTCGGATGCCCCGATAGCCGTTTTAAGTATCACTTCCAAATCCAGCAACGCCAACAGCTTTAACACAAAAATGGAGCTTCGCCAATGGACCGACCAGGTGCTTACCCGCCGCCTGGAGCAGATCGATGGCGTGGCCCAGGCCGTTATGGTTGGTTCCGTGCAGCCTGAGGTTCAGATCCATTTCAACTCCAAAGAACTGGATCAATATGGTCTGACACTTACCCATGTTCAACAAGCTATACAAAATGCCAATCGTTTCTCTTCAACCGGTCAATTACGTGACGGCTGGTACCGGTATTCGCTCAAAATAGAAAGCAAGCTGCAAAGCCTGGACGAAATTCGTCATCTGCCAATAGCCAAACTGGGCACATCCAAAATACTGCACCTGGATGATGTAGCTACCATCCATATGGGGCAACATACGCCGACATCCTTCTCGCAGCTCGATCAACAGTCTATTCTTTCCGTGCTGGTGAAAAAAGACTACGGCAGTAATACGGTCCGTGATTTTGACAAGATAAAACCAATCCTGAAATCACTTAAACAGCAATACCCTGATATCAAAGTACAGGTGCTCACCGAAACGGCTTCTACAATACGCAATACCATCAGCAATTTATTGCAGACTTTACTTGTCGGTGGTATTTTGGCGTTCCTCATCCTTTTTATCTACCTGAGGGATCCCCGTATGCCCCTTTCCATCGGTATCTCCATCCCGATCAGTATCTTCCTTACGTTCCTGGTGATGTACCTGGCCAATATCCAGTTGAATATTATTTCACTCAGCGGGCTCACGCTCGGCATCGGTCTTTTGGTCGACAACTCCATTGTAGTGTTGGATAATATACAACGCCACCGGAAGGTACATCCCAATAATATGCTCCGGGCCGCCGGTGATGGAACACGTGAAGTGGCCATGGCTGTGACAGCTTCCACCCTGACGACCATATCCGTATTCCTGCCCCTGGTATTTTTAGGAGGATTCCAGGGCGTTTTCTTCCGGGACCAGGCCCTGACCTTATCCATCAGTTTGGTCGCTTCCCTTTTGGTTGCCATTATAATCCTCCCTGTATTAGTCGTACAATTACAGAAAGGCCGTTCTCATCCTAACTGGGATCGTGATTATTCGTTTGTGCTAAAAGTGCAGGATACTTATGAACAGGGATTACAATCCATACTTCGTCATCCTTTATTGGGGTTGAGTATTTTTGTCGCCGGTATCCTTTTAGCCGCAGCCGGTTTCATCTATCTGCCCAAAAATGTTTTACCTTCGATGCCGGCCAAACGTTTGGAATACCGCGTGACGTTACCGGCCAATACCAGTTTGAAAACGTCCCATTTTGTAGCCGGACAGATGATCACAAACATTCAAAAAAAAGCACATACGGATAATATCCTGTCCCTGGGCGGCTACACCGATCAAACAAACCTCGCCGAATTATCCGAAGAAAGTCTAAACCGGTTCCGGATCGAAATACCGACCAAAAATGACAAACAGACACAACGAATACGTGACGTCCTGGCCACATGGGAAACACGACATCCCAAGTGGACCATCCTGCCACTGCAAACCAATTCACCGTTTCGCACACTGCTCAATTTTGATACGACACCGCTTAAAATCGAATTTGTCGGCAACAACCGGAATCACAGTGTGAATCTCTCTCAAAAATTTGACCGGCAAATACAAAAACAGTATCCGGACTGGAAGATGAAAGTCGTCCACGGCAGAAAACAGCAGATTTGGTCGATCACTTTCAATAACGGTGCGCTTCTCGACCTGGGAATCACCGAAAACCAGGTAATCAACTATTTGCAAAGTCTGTCGGCTGGAAATGAAGTTACCGAATGGGATCACGACCAGGATGAGATTCAGGTCCGTTTGTTCTCCAAACACGGACATTACACGCAACTGGCTAACCTGGCCATCCCCTCCAACGGCAGGATGATCCCATTGCAAGACGTTGCCAAAGTCCAAAAAATCGATCAACCGGAACAGCTCTCCAGGATCAATCAGACACCCGTGCTGACATATGCCACCAATGTGAGTCTGATAGATTGGTGGCTACACCGGAAAGAATACCGGTCTTTCATCCAGCAATTTATTCATAACAACGGTATCCGCATCATCCCCTCTGGCCTGGCCCTGCAGCTGCAACAACTCTTTCTGCATCTTGGCTGGCTTTTGTTACTCAGCGTCGTCATCATCTTCATCATCCTGGCCTCCCAGTTCGAAAGCCTGCTCTACCCGTTCATTATCCTTTTTTCCATCCCGTTTGCCTGGATCGGCTCTATCCTGCTGTTGTGGACGTTTGGTTTGGGCCTGAATATATTCTCCTTCTTAGGATTACTTGTCCTGACCGGCATAGCCGTCAATGACGCGATCCTCAAAGTCGATTTCATGAAACGATATTATGAACGATTCGGCAACCTATGGGAAGCCATCACCAAAGCCGGCGAGCACCGGTTCCGGTCCGTCGTCATGACCACCTTAACCACCGTCCTCGGTTTACTCCCCATGACCATCCCCTGGGGCGAAGGGTATGCTTACCGTCAGTCACTCGGCGTCTCATTGATGGGAGGCATGATCTCCTCCACTCTGTTAACATTGTTTTTGATCCCGTTGATATTTTTATGGGTGCAGCGATTTAGAGAACGGTTGTTGGGAAAGCCGGAGATGGTTGATGGTGAATGAATGATAAGATCTTTGAAATAGAGAAGACCTGTCAGGTTTTGGAAACCTGACAGGTCTGGGGGGAATCGTTTATGGGCTTAAATAACGTTTTCTTACCCACTCCAGCTCTCCCTATCATAGGGAGAGTGTCTTTTGCATGTTGGAAATAGGAATTAACGTCGATTTATTTAAAAATGTTCTGGAAGTTGTCCTCCCTAATGTTAGGGAGGATCAAGGTGGGTAAGAACGAGCCCATGAGTTTATTTATAATATTAGTTTCTCAACATTTTTTGAAATGATCAGCATCCATAAATGAAGTGAAATTAAAATAAATGAATAATCCCAATTCAAAATGATTAAACAGGAACATCATGAAAAATCTGGAATCCATAAGAAATCTGGCACGGGATTTACGCAAAAATCCAACACCTGAGGAAATCGTGATTTGGGATCTACTTCGCAAACGAAGAATGAATGGATATAAATTTTTACGTCAATATCCTATAGTCTATAAACAAGAACAGACTAAATACCTCTTCTTTATTGCGGATTTTTATTGTGCACAAAAAAAACTAGTAATCGAATTAGATGGTGGGTATCACAGAAAACAAAAATATTATGATAATCAAAGGGATCTTGTCCTGGAAAAAATGGAAATAAATACCATACGAATTAAAAATGAGGAGTTAGATGATTTGGAATTTGTTAAACGAAATATAATTAACGCCTTGGAGAGAGTATGAGAGTTAATTATGAGTTTATAGATGGATGAACTTACTCATGAGTTTAATCAACGTTTATCACACCCACTCCAGCTCTCCCTATCTTAGGGAGAGTGTTTGCTAAGAATCACGATAACGATATTTGCTTGTTTTACTTAACGAGTTCTAAAAATGTATCAATTATTAAAAGTAGTAGAGTTAAACAATATGGTTACGTTATAAAGTCCCTAAACGATTGTCCTCCCTAAGTTAGGGAGGATTAAGGTGGGTAAGCCATTTGCAAAAAAACGTCAAAACCCAAGATTTCCTCGAAACTTATTATTATATATCAACTAACCAATTATTATAAAGAGCTTTACGATGAACGATAATATCACAAAAACACCACCTTCAGGTTATCATCTACCGTTATTTCTATACCTGGTAATCTGTGGAGTAACTATGGCGATACTACTCAATTCATGCAGTGGCCAGACTCAGAGTAAGGATAAGTCTTCAAATACTGCAGATTCTTCTGTAGTCATTCGGCCTGTTGTTATTTTTGAAAAGACGGATAACGCACCTATCCATAAGTTTATTGAAGCACAGGGCATCGTTCATCCTCTTGAAAGGATTACCATACAAACGAAAATAAGCGGGTATATACGGCATGATTATCTGAATGATGGCGAATTTGTTAAAAAAGGTGATACGCTCTTAACTCTGAATGATCACGAATGGCAGCTAGCTGTCAGACAGGCTGAAAATGAGGTTCAAAAGAAGAAGGCTGATTATATCATCCGGAAACATTCCAGGATGGGCACGAAATATGATGACAGCATGCTGCAAAATGAAACCGGGTTGAGCCAGGCGAAGCTTGATCTCCAAAAAGCGGAGCTTAATTTGAGTTACACCAGTGTAATAGCCCCTTTTTCGGGTTACCTGTATGTTCCGAAAGATTACAGCCCGGGTCAATTCATCTCTGCAGGGACAACCCTTGGAGACCTGGTGAATATATCGAGTGTTAAAGTTCGTTTTGAAGTCCTGGAAAATAATTTCAACTCCATTAAAGTCGGACAAAAGGTAACATTGACGGATCCGGGTGACAGCGGCATGGTCGGAACGATCATCAACCTGTCCCCGACCATCAACCAGCAGACCAAAACCGGCCAGGTTATCGCACGTTTTAACAACCCTGATCGAAAACTGTTGAATGGTATGACCGTCTCCGGTCGCATTACCATTGCCACTTACCACGGAAAAGTGCGAGTCCCCCATGCCGCCCTTTTACGACGCGAAAACCGTTACCTCGTATTCAAGCTGGATGGTGACGAAGTAGACTGGGTATTTGTCAAACCCATAGCCATGAACAACCAATGGGCCATCATAAACAATCCCCAGCTAAAACCCGGCGATACGGTGGCTGTTGACCGGCATTTTACACTAAGTCATAAACAGAAAGTGAAGGTGGAGATGGAAGATTAGTGATTTGAAATGAAGGGTTTTATAAGCTTAATCTACGTTTTCTTACCCTCTCCAACTCCCGAAAGTGTTCGGGACAAGTTATCCCTATCCTAGGGAGAGAGCTTACTAAGAATCGTCAAAACGCAAATGCTTGTTTTGCTTTGTGGAATACATTAACAATACGTTTCAAATTTTTATAATGGAAGAGCAAAACAAAATGGTAACGGTAAAAAACCATAAGTGATTGTCCTCCATAACTTAGTGAGGATAAAGGTGGGTGTGCTCGTGCCAACGGAAGGCATTTTATTAGCACAATAAAAACTGGAATTGAAATGACATTACATTACATACCTATGAATAAACTCATGTACTTAATTCACGCTTATCACACCCACTCCAGCTCCCGAAAGTGTTCGGGACAAGTTATCCCTATCTTAGGGAGAGCGTCTTAATGAACGGAATAATATGAATTAACATATAACAATTTCAAAACGCACAAACAGATGTCCTCCCTATTGTTAGGGAGGATTAAGGTGGGTGAGATCGATGATAGTGCACCTTTATTACTAATTGTTTCTAAATAAGAATTTAAATACCAAACCACTAATCCAATTACATCTTAAATCCGCTTCCATCCGCGAAAATCCGTGGCTCAAACATAAATCAATTGCCAAAAAAAAACTCACATACCATCATGTCTTCCCTGCTGCGCAGGCGGTATTTTATGGCTTTGTGCTATACGTTGGTATGTGTGCTCGGATGGCTTTTCTGGGTCCGTATCCCGGTGGAATTGACGCCCAATACAGAGTTGCCATCGATCACGGTTAATTATTTTTGGGGAAGTACATCACCTGAAGTGGTTGAGCAGAATATAACACGGAAGGTCGAGGATATTGCTCACCGGTTGAAGGGCGTGAAGAAGATACAATCGATCACGAACCAGGGAAATTGCAGTATTACGATTGATTTTGAGAAACAGACGCCGATCGATTATCGGATTATTGAGCTCCGTGAACAACTCAACCAGTTGCAGACGGCCCTTCCTCCTACGGTACTACCGCCTACTATCACGAAGCAGGTCCCGCAACAGCTATCCAATAACCGGACATTCATGGCCTATTCGCTCAGCGGAAAAATGAACCGGTACGATCTGCTGGATTGGGCTAAACGGCATATCAAACTGCCGTTATCCGGACTTCCGGGAATCGCTGCTATTCGATTGAACGGGGTTCAGAACCCGGCGCTGACGGTTACGTTTAATCCCGACTTTGTCCGCCAATATAAACTGTCAGTTTACCGGATCATGAACCAAATCCGAACTGGAATGAGCTGGCAAACGGCGGGATGGCTACAGAATAATCAGAACCAGGTCAGTATTGTCCGTGCTCCTGTTTATACGAATTTAGACCGGATCCGATCGCTGCCGATACAGTTACCCGATTCATCCGGACGCATTCGCCTGGGACAAATTGCCAATATCGCCATCAAAGATTACCCGGCAACATCCCACACGCGTATTAACGGTCAGCCGGCACTAACCGTCACATTCCTGAAAACACCGGGTGCCGATGCCATCTCCCTGGCTGAGAAAATACATAACCGTTTGGCGCAAATACGTCAAACATTACCGGCCGGAACCATGCTCCACCTGGAATATGATTCCACACAGGAGTTGAGAAACCAGATCAACAGCCTGGGTCAGCAGGCGTGGTACAGCCTGCTTTGTGTGTTCCTGGTATTACTGCTTTTTATTCATGAGTTCCGTGCTCCTTTGTTGATCCTCAGCAGCATCGCCCTGTCCGTTTTACTGAGTATCATTTTGCTTTACTTGTCCGGTTACACGCTCAATCTGTATACAATGGCCGCCATCACCATTGCTTTGGGGATGGTGGTGGATAATGCCATTGTTGTGTACGAACAGGTCCGGCCCGGTCTGCCCGATTCCCGGAAAGATCGCATTCGTCATGTTGCCGGTGAATTGAGAAATGTTATCGTCCCGGTTATTGGAAATACTCTCACGACTGTTGGGATCTTCATTCCCCTCATCTTTGCCCTGCAAAATCAACGTTTCTTCCTCGAGCCACTGGGCATTGCCATGTCGCTTACGCTGCTGTCATCGATCCTGATCTGCCTGACCTGGATTCCTTATGCCCTGATATGGTTAATCCCCTTGCGGTTTCACTCATTTTCTTTCATACAAACAGCGAAGAAACGAATATCCGGCATCTCAAATAACATTCGTTCTCATCTTCCATCAGGACGACGGGTGGCGCTTCTTTTTTTCTACTACCGGCATAAACTGCGGTGGCCGGTGTACATCGCACTCATATTTCTGATTGGGATTCCCCTGTTCTTAATCCCGGCACCGAATGAAACGGTATCATCAACATCATCCCATTGGTATGATTACTATTTCCAGAACCGGAATAAAATAGATAACCTCATCGGCGGACTCTCCTATCGTTTCTATTCGAACACGTATTTTGGTCAGCCGTTTAATATTTCACAAAATCAAACGCTGAGTGTCGACATCAATACCCCGTTAGGCACTCCACTGAAAGAAATTGATAAGATCGCCCATAATTTCGAGGCCATTGCCGGTCCATACCGGTATGCCATGGATTATTTTAAAACACAGGAATCCGAACAAAGCGGGGCGCGGATCACCTATCATTTTAAGAAGCAGTTTGTCGATAGTGCCGAACCGTATATGTTGAAGAATGATGCCATTTACCTGGCTGCCCGTACCGGGAATTCTTCCATCGGTGTAAACGGTTTCGGTCAGGGGTATTATTCCGGTGGTGGTGGCGGTTCTGTCTCATTCCGGTATAAACTGACCGGGTACTCCTACAACCAACTGTTAAACCTGGCAAATGAGATCAAACGCAGGCTGGTACGAAACCCGAGAGTGAGCAAGGTGGATCTGACCAGCACCAGCTATTTTTCACGGAACAATCTCTACCAATATGTACTTCGTTTTAATAAAAACAGGTTATTATTGAAGGATTTGAATCAAGGTTTGGTAACCCAAAACCTGGAACTGGAGACGAATGACAAGTACAGTATTGGCAGAGTCTACCTGGATAACCGGCAGCTTTACCTGATGGCACGCATGAAACGACCTGAGCGGGTTCAAAATCACCTGATGACCGAACACCGCAAAGTAAACGGTAAAGTGTTCTCCCTGAACCAGGTCGGACATATAAAGAAAGAAAGAGTGATGTCCACGATTCGTAAAGATAATCAATCGTATACGCGGTATGTGAGCTTCAATTTTATTGGTCCGTATGAATATGGGCAACAATTCGCCAAACATATTTTGAAACAATTGCCCGTGCCGTTAGGTGCTAAAGTCTCATTTGGGGGATCCTACAGTTTTGGTCAGAACTCGAAGCAAATGCACAACCTGATCTTGCTCATCCTTGCCGCAATCGTGGTCGTCTGGATGATTGTCTCCGCCCTTCTGGAAAGCTGGGGCGAACCGCTGGTGATCATATTATCGATCCCGCTGAGTTTCATCGGCATTATGTCCGGTTTCCTGTATACCTTTATGGATTTTGGACGCGGTGCCTTTGCCGGGACGATGTTGCTGATCGGTGTGGTCGTGAACAACGCCATCCTGCTGATGCACGGTCACCGGTTACAGGAACAAAAAGATATCGGGGGTGCAAGAAGCTGGATTTATACCTATAAAAACCGGATGACTTCCGTCCTGCTAACCACCATGACCACCCTGGCCGGACTCATCCCCCTGATGCTGCAAGGTTCCTCCGAATTCTGGAAAACAATGTCGGTTACAGTATTCTGGGGCTTATCGATCAGTACGGTTTTGATTGTATTGTTGGCGGGAATATGGGATAAGCAATTAGTAATTAGTAATGAATAATGAGGAATGATTAGCGTTCAACGGTCAGCTGTCAGCGATCAGCTAAGGGCTAGAAAATTTAGATGGGCTCCACCTTAAAGGTGGCGTCCATCTTATGGAAAATGAAAACTCTTAAAGGAATTATATCATGATCAAAAAAAAATATTTATTAGGTATTACAATTGTTCTGATATCATGTTCGGTTCATCATACCCAAAAACCATTTTTATACAAAAAAGCACAAAAACAGCACAAACGCCTCTTTAAAGGTGATTTAGTAGTAGTGGATAGTTTAAATCTTTCACTCTTACATATTGAAAGACCCGGTTGGATCAGGCATAATCAGAGGGATATTTTTATTTCAAATAATGTGGGGAAATTTGAGATTATTGCTATAAATAAAAACAATTTCAAAGAAGACTTTCATTTGCATTTCATGAAAGGTAAAGGTCCCGGGGAACTGGTTAATTTTATGGATTTTGATGTCCGGGATTCCCTTTTGGTTTTAATTGATGAAAATCAAAGAAAAATGGAATTCTGGCGTTTACCCGATCATTTTATTAAAGATGTCATAATGCCTGATCCTAAAGTCATACCCCATCGTTTACAGATTCTGAATTCAGATCGCTTTTTATTTTATTCACCTGGGAGGTCCTCAAATTTCTTATTTAATATCGTTGATAATAAAGGAAAAAGAATAACTGATTTTCAAAAAGTAAAAAGCGACCATAATATGTTCGCTGATGAAGGAGAAATCAGGGTGGTCAATAATGATATATATTATGCGGGTTTTTCTGAACCTCTTCTTAAAAAATTCACTTCAAAAGGGAAATTGGATTATTCTGTATCTGCAATAGATAATTACAATACAAAGTTTAACTATATTACCACCCAGGGAGAAAATCAAAAGGTTATGAGATATGCTCCCGGAGCATTATTCTCTACAATTGATTTTGATATCTTTAAAAATTATTGGTATATCCTTCAGGCCCCAAATGGAAATCATAAAATCAGTTATCTGGATATTTACAATGCGAAGAACGGAAACTATTTAGCTTCCTTCAAGCTCAAACCATTAACTTTCCAAATATGTGTAGATAAGCAGTACATATATACTATAGAGAAAAAAGAAGAGAATGATTACCTGGTGGTCTATAAAAATAATGTGTCTTTGGAATTGAAATGAACATGGCCGTTAAATCCATTAATAAATACAAACCATACTCAGGTTTTATAATACCAACTAACTCAGTGAATAGTACATAAGTAAAATTAAGTAAATTCCCGCACCCCTAATGTAACATAAAGCTATCTGACTTATCTATAATTTGTATTGTTTTACTAATTTAATAAGGGGTTATAACTATGAGACCAGGTGATAAAGTATTATTATTAAAATCTGATATAATATTAATTGCCAATCTTAAAAAGATCCATTCGGTTAAAGAATGGGCTGAATTAGTTGAATGCAAATCCACTCAGTGGTTTGCTCGCAATTATTTTAAATGTTTCCATGAGCGACCTAAAAAAGTCATTAATAGAATAAGGTTATTACGCATATATGAACTTATATATTCAGACATTGAAATATCAGGTTATGAATTAGCTTGGCAAGTTGGTTTGAAAGATGAGAAAGATCTATATGATTTTCTGAAATATCATACAGAGATGAATTTCACAGAATTAAAATTCTTTATAGAATCGATTGTGAAGAAAGATACACAAATTTCGGAGTGATTTTTCTGACAAATATTTCGGAATAAATCATCTTGATCCAAAATAATATTTTTATAAATATATTTTTGTAGATATTTATTATATATAACAATTGTAATTTTTATACAAATAATGGATGGTACATATGAACAGTATATGGAATAAATCAAAACAATTTGTAATGTTTTTATTATTGATCATTGCATCAATAACCTTTTTACCTAATAATGCCAATGCAAATCTAACATGTTCCCAACAATGTGAACAACTCGGTTGTCCGGGTGGACAGGAATCCTGCACTGGATATTTATGTCCTGGTCATGGTACTGTAATTTGTACCCAATCATATTACTAATTTTAAATAAAAATAAGGAGGATTTATTTTTCGATCCTCCTTATTTTTTTAGCAATTATTATTTAATTATTTATGAAGCGTAATATTCTTTCTATTGGAATAATATTTTTAATTTGCTTATTAGCATCTATTTATGTTTTACTAAATGATATTGATTATTCACCAGCACCTAATCTTATCAGCAATGTAAAAAGTTTAAGACCATATAAACGTAAGTGGCATAAAACAAATTTTATCCCAATACATTTGAGAAAAGGTCTTGACACTTTAAACTTGATTCGCCCATATGGCCTAAAATTATATGGTGATAATTTATATGTGGTTGAGAATGAAGATTCAATAAAACGATTTAACTTAGATGGTAAATATTTAAATACTATCGGGTATGGTAAAGGAAAGGGACCGGGAGAATTCGAACAAATAATAGATTATTATGTCAGGGATAGTACAATATGGTTGATTGATTTAAAGAGATTATCTATTTCTAAATTTACAATTGATGGAGACTATAAAACTACATATCCCTTAAAAAATATCCCTTTTCGGATCGTAGGAGAAAATAATCATAAATTAATCATAAAAGTACTCTATCAACCTAAATTATTTAGTTCTTATAATACAAGAGGGGAATTATTGGACCATTTCGGTGTACTTGCGAACAATCAGGAAAAAAATCCATTCTCATTTAGTGGATGGCTTATTCCTTCTCCTAAAAAGGGATTTATTTTCGTATCATCCCTTTCAAGTTTGATCTATTATTTTAACGCTCAGGACAGTGTTAATAAAATTGTTACAACTCCTGATGGAAATCCCTTCCCTTCTACTATCAATAAATCAACAAATGGCCGAGAACAATTTACTGCGCCAAAACCTAATATTATAACATTAAATGCAACAGAAGATAAGAATGTGTTATACTTGAATACTCTAATTAAAAAGAATTCAAAGTCTCGTATTAAAGTAAAAAAAGATACAGCCATTTTAGATCGTTATAATTTAAAAACTGGCAGATATGTAAGTTCTACATATCTGCCATTCATCCCAAATTATATCCAAATTACCGGTGACACATTATTTTGCCTATTTCGCAAATCAGGTAGAATAAAGGCTTATAAAATGGAATAAAATAACTAATAAATATGTCATCAAATAAAAAGTCTTTAAATATCATTTTATTATTAATTGGTAGATGGTTTCTATCGTTAATTCTTTTTATAGCTGTTATTGGAAAACTTTTAAATCCTCATCTTTTTATTCAGTTTATCATAGCTGTTTTCTATACATCTACAAAATTTGCAAATGTCATTTTTTATATCACAATAAACATTGAAATTGCAATAGCTTTATCACTTATTTTTTGGGGCAACATTAAGAAATGGCCAGCATTTAGTAGTTTTATATTATTTCTTTTATTCACTATAATTATATTATACGCTAATCATATTAATCTACATGTAGATTGTGGATGTTTTGGTTCTTTTTTGAAAAATAAAACAGCGAATAAAATTGAATTATATCGAGATATAATATTTTCAACAATTGCCTTTTTAATTTTTATCGAAACACCAAAATCAGATAATATATAATTACAGGTATTGAGTATTTATATTATTTACTTTTATATGTACTCTATTATATTTATAAAAAAAGTAGATGGACACCACGTAAAAAAAAGCGTGGAGTAGAGCCCATCCATTCAAACTTTTATTAGTTTTTAACCAATAGGACCTGTCGTCCATTGTCCGTGGCCTTTTTTTAAAAATCTGCGTCATCCGCGTTCTATCTTGTACTTGGAAATACCCGCAAGCCAAGTAAAAATAAGTAAATTACAGCAACACTTATTTATTAAGTATTGATATCTATTATTTTTATATTTTGCGAGACTATTCTTTAAATAGTTTGTTCATATCCAGGCTGATGAAAAAAAATTACATAAGAATGCCATAACAGAGATAATATTTGTGTCTCTCATTATAATCATAACCGGTTGTTCATCTCAAAATCTCAATCAAATTCCGGAAACTCAAAATGCCAGGCTTGATTCACTTCTGCAATCAGCACTAATCACCACCATTAATATCGATCATTTTCCCGTTGATACGGTTGTAGCGACCAAGAAAAATGTAATGGGGCTTAAAAGCAGTTCAAATATGCCTTTGGATGATCCCTTGGGTGTCGTCAGGGGTATTGTAAAAATTGGTGACAGTTTGTATATCGGTGATTTACAGCAAAATTGCATTTGGGTAATGGATGATCATGGAGTATGGATCAGGAAAATAGGGAACAAAGGTAAAGCACCGGGTGAATTTGGCCAATTACTGAATATTATACATAACTCTCATAATGTAATTACATTGGACAGAGCAAATGCCCGTATTCAATTTTATAATAGTCATTTAAAATTATTGACCTCATTCATTTACAGAGTTGTCGGTAATATATTGGATGGTAAAAATGTAGCCGTAACAGATTCTGTACTCTATCTGTCAAGAGGAAGGGGATATAAAAATCTAATCGAGATATGCCGATCAGTTCCTCCTTTTGACTCATTGGGTACTTTTTGGCCACGCTTAATCCCGTTTGGTGACCAACCCGGTGGTTTTAATAATATATATGATGACGCCAATAGTCATGGTCTTTTATCGATAGTTTATAATGGTTTGCCTTATATCTTTATAATCAATAAAAATCAAAAAATTAATCATATCATTTATGTGAAATCATCCCATTATAAGAATCCACCACCTAAACCGATTCATAAAAAGGCACATTCAATATCAAGTGCATTAGGAGTTAGTAATTTCATGCATAATCTTTTTATAGGAAATAACGGATCGTTGTATTTCTTCATAGGGAAAAATTTTTACATCATAACTTACAATCCCCAAGAAAAGATATATGAATTAGAAAAAACTATCTATTTTACCTATGGCCATTCAAGTTTTAGTAAATTAAATAAACATGACATAGCACCTGCCTCATCCATGGATATAAGCCGAGACACACTATACTTCGGTACACTTTTTAACAGGTATATTTTCGGCTTTCCATTACATTGAGATTCTGTTTTTAAAAGATAAAAAGATCTAGAACAACTGACGACGCCCCCATCTGCGTTCATCCATTAATCCGCAGGAATCTGCGATTCAGACAATAGAAAAATTAATCAATCCCGGGACATCTGCATCCATATCTTTACCTTCTTCTGTCTGAATTGGGATTCACCAGATTAAGGGATTATTGGATTGGGTTTTTAATCCTATAATCCGCTAATCCCACAAATCCAAATTCTGATAAATAGAACGCAGATGACGCAGATTGTGCGGATTTCCGCTGATTTATTTATCAGAAAACGCAAAGATCATTAATTTTCATAATTACTAATTATTCATTACTCATTGCTAATTGCTCATTGCTAATTGCGCCCTTTTACATCAACCAAAAAGTGGGATTTTAACAGGGTAAAATACCGTAGTAAAAGAAGTGGTAATCCCTGCAAACAGCTCATAAGTGCATATTTGGAACGCTCATACTGTGAGATTTTAACGTGTTAAAATAACGGAACGAAAGTATTTGATTCTAATAAAAGATATGATTAGTTAGAGGTAAGTGGGTACTCAGATTGATCAAAGGAATGTACAAATATGGACCATCATCCATATTCCGTTTTTGCAAATAAAAATTTTTAGTTAAACCGAAAAACCATCAGAAAAATGGCTTCCTCATTGAATCTAAACCGAACCTCATCCGGTGATAATCTAATGCAGGTTACCTCACAACTTTTGACTTTACTCAAGGCTAACGTAAGTTTAACTACATTAAAAGATACGTTACTGTTCCATCCCGACTATCCGAGCCTGTTGAGTATATCCGAAAGTCTGGCACGGTGGAAAGTAAACACCGCAGGACTTAAAGTGTGTCCTGATAAACTCGAGAAAATTCCCACCCCTTTTATCGCCT
>Ga0209918_1000774_pt1 | contig 19523 bp, 17 predicted proteins | sample SalPonD_shore_MG_FD_185712 | JGI IMG/M metagenome (GOLD analysis project Ga0209918, IMG submission 185712) | Salt pond soil microbial communities from South San Francisco under conditions of wetland restoration - Salt Pond MetaG... | ecosystem: Environmental > Aquatic > Marine > Intertidal zone...
CAGCCACCTGCCCTTCCCGCTGTTCGCCAAGCCGGTGGCGGAAGGCACCAGCAAGGGCATCGACGGGCGCGCGATCATTCGCGACCGAGCCGGGCTGGAACGCGCCTGCGCACGCCTGCTTTCGGGGTTCGCCCAGCCGGTGCTGGTGGAACGCTACCTGCCGGGGCGTGAATTCACCGCAGGATTGCTGGGCACCGGTGATCACGCCCGGGTGCTGGGGGTGCTGGAGGTGGCGCTCACCGACCGGGCGGAGCCGGACGTCTACACCTGGATGAACAAGGAGGAGTTTGACGTCCGGGTGGACTACCGGCTGGTGGACGACGCGGACAGCCGCGCGGCGGGCGCCGTGGCCCTGGCCGCCTGGCGCGCTCTCGGTTGCCGCGACGGCGGCCGCGTGGACGTCCGGCTGGACGGGTCCGGCGAGGCGCAGTTCATGGAAGTGAATCCACTTCCCGGCCTGAACCCGGTGCGCTCGGACCTGGCCATCCTGGCCACGAAGCTGGGCTGGCCGTTCGAGCGGCTGATCGCCAGCATCGTGGACTCGGCCATGACGAGGGTGCCGGCGGTCCAGAAGTCCGCGCTCAAGAGCGCCTGATGGCGGACACGCCAGCTAAGGTCCATCGTTTTGGGGCACTGCGGACAGTCGGCGGGAATTACCCTGGTCAAGCTCGCCAGTAACGCGGGCGCGCGGTGGGACCTGTCGAGAACGCCGTACATACATCCCTGTAGGCTCCGGCGCCGCCATCCTGGCGACGACGGTCTCGCCAGGCCCCACCGCACCACCGCTGGTGATAGTCCGCCGACCGACGGGTGTGCGTGGCCCGGGTTCGGGACCGTCGGCGGCCTGGACGGCCGACGGCGAGCCCCCAGGGATGGGTCTACGGCGTGTCCCGAAAACGGGCCTCGCGCACCCGGCAGGAATACGGCATGAAGGCGGTCATCCTCACCGGGGCACCCGGACCCGACGCCGGGCGGGCCGACGAGGCCGACACCCGCGTCCAGGCGGAACTGGTGCGCGGCGTGCTCGAGGTCGATGGCTGGTCGGTGGCCGGGCGGGAACTGGCGGAGGACCCGGCTCCGGCGGAAGCCGCGTTGCGGGCCATGGCCCCTGACCTGGTATTCAACCTGGTGGAAGCCGTGGGCGGCCGTGGCGATCTCGTTCACCTGGCGCCGGAGCTGCTCGACCGGCTGGGCCTGCCCCATACCGGCTGTCCGGCCCGGGCCATGCGCCTTACCTCGGACAAGCTTGCCGCCAAGCGCGAACTCGCCGCCGCCGGGCTGCCCACGCCGAAAACATTCGATGCGACCACGCCGGCGACCGACGGGAGCTGGATCGTCAAGTCGGTCTGGGAGCATGCGTCCCTGGGCATGGATGGGGAATCCGTCGTGCCCGCAGACGCGGTGGCGGAGGCTCTCGAGACACGCAGGCGGCGCCTGGGCGGGGCATGGTTCGCGGAACGCTTCGTCGAGGGTCGGGAATTCAACCTGGCCCTGCTCGAGGACGCTGGCACCGCAATGGTATTGCCGCCCGCGGAAATCGATTTCTCCGCCTTCCCTCCCGGCATGGCGCGGATCGTCGACTACGCGGCGAAATGGGACGAGGCGAGTTTCGAGTACCGGAACACGCCGCGCCGGTTCGATTTTGCCGGGGCCGACCGTGCCTTGCTCGGCCGGCTCCGGTCCCTGTCGCTGGAATGCTGGCGCCTGTTCGGGCTGCGCGGCTACGCGCGGGTGGACTTCCGGGTGGACGGGCTTGGGGAGCCGTGGATTCTGGAAGTGAACGCCAATCCCTGCCTGTCGGCGGACGCCGGCTTCATGGCCGCGGCGGCGCGCGCCGGCCTGGGCCACGCGGCGGTAATCCGGCGCATCGTGCGGGCCCCGCTCCGGCGCCCGGCCGCGCCGGGGGAACGAGCGGCATGTTCCTGATCCGGCGCGTCGCGGATCCCGGGGCCGAGCGCAACCGGGAGCTGGTGGGCCAGGTGCAGCGCATCCTGCGCGAGCAATTTCCCGCCCTGCGCCGCGCGGAAATCGACGCCCTGCCCGGGGCGCTCCGGGAACCGCGGCACCCGGATTTCCGGCCGCTGCTGTTCGTCGCTGAGGACGCCCGCCACCGGCTGCGGGGCTTCGCCCTGGTCAAGTACGCGCCGGATCTGAAGTTCTTGTACCTGGACTACCTGGCCGCGGCGCACGGCGATACCGGCGCCGGCACCGGCGGCGCGCTCTACGAGCGCCTGCGCGAGTACGCCGCCGAACGCGACCTGGCGGGCATTTTCATGGAATGTCTTCCCGACGATCCGGCGCTGTCGCCGGATGAGACGGTAAGGGCCCAAAATGCCGCGCGGCTCAAGTTCTACGAGCGCTTCGGCGCGCGTCCCATCGCGAACAACGCCTACGCCACCCCGGTCAAGCCCGGCGACACCAATCCGCCCTACCTGGTGCTGGACCCGCTGGACCGCGAAGGCCTGCCGGGCAGGGTCGCGATCCGGCGGATCGTCCGCGCGATATTGACGCGCAAGTACGCTGATTACTGCCCAGCCGAGTACGTACGCCGGGTGGTGGCGTCCTTCCGCGACGACCCGCCGCGGCTGCGCGAGCCAAGGTACGCGGGGAAGTCGGCGCGGAAGCGCGAGAGGAATCCCGCGACGGGCCGCCCGTTCGGGCTGGTGGTGAACCCACGCCACGAGATCCACCATGTCAGGGAGCGTGGCTACGTGCAGTCGCCGGTGCGCTTGCGCTCGATCCTGCGCGAGATCGAGCCCGCCGGCCTGTTCGAGCGCATCGAGACCCGCCACTTCGGCGAGCGGCACGTCACCGCCGTGCACGACGCCGCCTTCGTGGCCTACCTCAAGAAGGCCTGCCAGCAGGTGCCCGAAGGCAAGTCGGTCTATCCCTACGTGTTTCCGATCCGCAATCCGGCGCGCAAACCCGAAGACCTGCCGCTCCGCGCGGGCTATTACTGCATCGACACATTCACGCCCATCAACCCGAACGCCTGGCCGGCGGCGCGCGGCGCGGTGGACTGCGCGCTGACCGCGGCACGGGAGGTGCTCCACGGCCGGCGGATCTGCTACGCACTGGTGCGCCCGCCGGGCCATCACGCCGAGCGTGCCTCCTTCGGCGGCTTCTGCTACCTCAATTCCAGCGCCATCGCGGCGCACTTCCTGAGCCGTTACGGGCGCGTTGCCGTCCTGGACATCGACTATCACCACGGCAACGGCACCCAGGACATTTTCTACCGGCGCAACGACGTACTGACCGTCTCCCTGCACGGCCATCCCCGATTCACCTATCCGTACTTTTCCGGCTTCGAGGACGAACGCGGCGAAGGGGACGGCGAGGGCTTCAACCGCAACTACGCCCTGAAGGAGGGCCTGGACGGCCCGCGGTACCGGGAGTGTCTCACGCGCGCGATGAGAAGGATCGGGGGATTCGCACCCGACTACCTGGTGGTGGCCCTGGGCCTGGACACCGCCAAGTCGGACCCCACCGGGTCGTTCACCCTCGGCGCGGCGGACTTCCGGGAGAACGGCCGCATGATCGCCGGACTGCGCCTGCCCACCGTGGTGGTGCAGGAGGGCGGCTACCGGACCCGCACGCTGGGCGTCAACTGCCGGCAATTCTTCGTCGGGCTGGCGGCCGGGTGAACGTCGTTACGGCCATACGCGGCGGGCCGCGGGCGGGTGATCGGGAAGCGGTGCTGCGCATCGTGCGCTCCAGCGGGTTCTTCACCGACGCGGAACAACAGGTGGCGCTGGAGCTCGTTGACGAGCGCATGGGGAAGGGCGACGCCAGCGGTTACCGCTTCCTGTTCGCCGTCATCGGGGACGAAACCGATCCCGTTGGTTACGCCTGTTTCGGGCCCATCGCGGGCACCCGGTCCAGCTTCGACCTGTACTGGATCGCCGTGGACGCGGCCCAGCGCGGCCGGGGCGTGGGAACGGCACTGATGGATGCCGTGATTCGCGAGGCGGGCGCCGCGGGCGCCACGCGGCTTTACGCGGAAACCTCCTCGCGGGAGCAGTACGAACCGACGCGGCGGTTTTACGAGTCAAGGGGCTTCGCCCGCGCAGCGTTGTTGCCGGACTTTTACGCACCCGGGGACGGCAAGCTGATTTACTGGCTCGCGCTGGAATCGGAATCCGGGCAGCGAACCAGCAGATAGGGTTGCTCGTAGTCCTTGAGGAACACCTCGGCGCGCCCGGCGCGGATCGCGGCCAGCAACTCCCCCGGCGGCACGCGCCGGTAATCGGTGGCGATGCGCTCGCGGCTGCAGCCCGGGTACGCCTCGTCGTCCAGGCGCTCCGCCGGCACCACCAGCGTGCCAAAGGGGTGCGCGGGCGGCAGCCCGGAGACGATCCCGGTGGGAACCACCCGGCCCCCGGAGCGCACGTGCACGAACCCCGCCACCAGGCCCCGGTCCACCATGAGCACCGGCCCGGGTGGCGCCAGCCGTTCCACCCCGCGGACGATTTCATCCACCGGATCGGGTAGCGCCGCGCGGACGTTGCCGTAGAGCAACGCCGGAAAGCTGATGACCAGCAGCGCCATCAGCGCCTGGGAGCGCCTCGGTCCGCTGCGCGTGCCCACGAGCACCGCCAGCGCCGCGATGCTGATGGCCGCGATGCGCCACCCGGTGCCCTGGCTGCCTTCCAGCCTGCCCAGCGCCGCCGCCAGCCACACGGCCCCGAACACCAGCACCAGCATGCAAAGCGCCAGCGCCGTAACCAGGATGCCCCGAAACCGCGGGCCGGGACGACCCACTTCCGCGGCGCGCTCCAGCCCCATGGCCATCAGCAACGCCAGCCACGGAAGCGCCGGCAGCAGGTAGCGACCTCCCGAGAACTGGAACGCGGCCACCGAGACCACCGTCAGCGCCAGGGCAAAGAGCGCGGCGAACCAGGCCACCGTCCGCGCCGCCCGCCGGGCCAGCGCGCCCCGCCAGTCGGAGCGGCGCGCGGCGATGGCCAGCGCGGTCCAGGGCAAAAGCGCGAGGGACAGGAACAGCACGGCGCTGGCCATGTCGTGCAACATGGAGGACGGCGTGGGCGCCAGCCAGAGCAATTGGTCGGCCAGGAACGGCGACAGCGCGCCGGGGCCAAGCCGGGCGGCGACGGCAAGGTACCAGTAGAGTCCGATGGCGGCGCCCAGGGCCGCCGCGGGCCAAAACCAGAGACGGCGCAGGCCGGCGCGGCCGCGCGACCACCAGGCCACCAGCAGCACCGGGGGCACTACCACCAGGGCCACGAGTCCCTTGGCGGCCACCGCCAACCCCAGCCCGAGCCAGCCGAGCCAGCGTCCGTCAGCGCTCTCGTCGTCGCCGAGGCGCAACAGGAACCCGCCCGCGGAGGCCGTGGTGAACAGGCACAGCCACGGGTCCGGATTCATGCGCAGCCCCGCGAGCAGCCAGGGAATGGTGGCGGCCAGGATCATCGCGCCCCAACGGCCGGCCTGCCGGTTGGTCAACCTGCCGCCCAGTGCGCCGGTAAGCCAGACCGTAAACCCACAGGCGAGCAGGAACGGCAGGCGCGCGGCCCAGATGCTGTAACCGAGGGCGTGAAAGCTCAGCGCCAGTGGCCAGTAAGTGAATACCGGCTTTTTCAGCCGCAATTCCCCGTTCGGCGCCCGCGGCAACGTCAGGTCACCGCCCCGTGCCATGTGCATGGAGGCTTCAAGGTAGTGATAATCGTCCGACTGCCGGATGCCGGCGGTCGGCGCGATGACCGACAGGGCGAGAACGAAGGCGAGGGCCGAAAACCAGGCGGGCGGGGGAAAGGCCCTTCTGCGGAGGTGATCGTTCGGCATGGCTTCAGCGCGGATCGCCTGCCGTCTCGCGGGCGCCGAAGACCGGCCGCGGATCCGTTTGCATTCCCGGCACCTGTGTGGATGGCCCGGGCGAAAGCCTACGCGAACCCGGGATTGCGATAAACCCGCTGGAGTCGGCCACCGATCATCCGATGAAGTACCTGACAGCCGTTTTCCTGACGCTGCTGGCCGCGCGCTCCGCCGCGGCGGCGCCCCTGCTGGAGGCCATCTGGCTCGCCCACGGCGGCCGCGGCGGGCTGGCCGGGCTGCACGCCTACCAGGCGCGATTTGACGTCACCCGCATGCACGTCCACGAGAGCCCGGAACCCGGCCCGCCGTGGAGCACTTCCTCGGGGCTGCTCTGCCTGGGGCAGGACCTGTCGGACGGGCGGCTCGCCGGTTATCGCCGAATGACCGGAGCCGGCTTCCGCCCGCGACACGAGGCCTGGCTGGCCGGGCGTGCCGGGGCCTGGCGCGCCGATCTGTATGACGGCTGGCTGTGGAAGGGGGCGGGCTCCCCGGGCGACCTGCCGGCCCCGGAGCTGGAGCGGCTGACGCCGCCGTTGATTTTGCGGCAACTGCTCGACGCCGGCGGCCGGCTCGCCGACCTGGGCACGGTCCGCGACGAGGACGAGAGCCTGCACCGGTTCCGCTACCCGGCCCCGGACGGGGAACCGGTGATGCTGGATTTCAACGCCGAGACCCACCTGCTGCGCCGATGGCGCCGCGGCTCACTGGCCATCGCCTACGACGAGTACCAGGCGGAGCAGGGGTTGGCGCTGAGCCACCGCATGACGGTGTCGCGCGACGGCGAGCCGGTGGAGAGTTTTTCCCTGCGCGCCGCGCGGGTCAACCAACCCATCGCGCCGGACCTCGATCCACCCGCGTCGCTGGAACTGGCGGCGCCATCCACGGCGAACGGCGCAACCGGAATGCAGGTGCGCGAACTGGACGACGGCATCTACCAGGTGGGCGAAGGGCGTCGCTACCAGGTGTTCGTGGTCTTCCACGACTTCGTGGTTTCCCTGGGCGGGCTCGGGGGCGTCGCCCCGAGGCTCGCGGCACTCGAGAGTCGCGTGGGGAAGAAACCGCTGCGCTACGCCCTCATCACCCACCACCACGAAAAGCACCTGGAGGGCGTGCCGGCACTGGTGAATGCCGGCGCGGTGCTGGTGGCCTCGCCCGCCCACGAGAGGCGGATCCGCGCCGCCGCCGGCCCCGGCCGGGAGCCGCCATTCGCCTTCATCGACGGCAAAAGCGAGATCACCGACGGCGAGCGCGACCTGGTGTTTCTCGACCTCGGCCCGACGCGGCACTCGCGTCACCTGCTCGGGGCCTACCTGCCGCGCGAGCAACTGCTTTTCACCGCGGACCTGCTGGAGGCGGATCCCGGGGGACCGGTGCCGGCGGGCGACGCGCTGATGCGGGATCTCTACCGCGCGCTCGAGCGACGCGGCCTCAACGTGCAGCGATTCGGGGGGACGCACGTACCGGGCACGATGACGCTCGCGCGGTTGAAATCTGCGCTTGCAAGGGAGGGCCGCCTGGACGGATTCAGCGAATGGCGTTCGGCGCTGTGTCCGCCCTGAGCCCGGCGGACGTAATTCCGCCGGGCTCGACGAGAGCGGCTACTTGCTCCGGGCGATCTTGCGGATCTCGGTCGCCAGCTTGTTGTAGTAGGTAACCGCCTTGCTGGTCAGCGTCACGGCCTTGCGCGGATACGCATTGGGCACCGGCTCGATACTGATCATCCCCGAATGCCGCAGCGATCCCAGGCGCTTGTGCAAGGTCGCGGGCGAAGCGATCTCGGTACGCTGCATGAGATCGGTGACGCTCAGGTCGGCACCTTCCAGGTGAGCCTGGGCCACCAGCTGCAGCAGCCGTTCCTCGATGTCGTCGAGGAGACCGTCGGCCGCGCCGTTTTCGGCGGACTGCTTGGCACCCAGAAAACGCAGGTAAAGGTCATTAAGCTTCTTTGTCTTGGCCATATCAGTGTCTTCTTGCTTCGGTTGGAACGATGACTCGCCACGAATGTTGTCCGTTGTTTGATTTTAGCACTCGGAATTGGTTCCGACATCAATTTACCCGACCAACACAGGGTGATTTTGCTTACATTGCGTGTATTAGGGATTTTAAGAACAATACGGTGGGGTATAAAACCTGCAGCAGTGTGAGATGGTTCACAACAAATGCGGGCAATCACTACTTTTAATGCACTGCGAGCACCCTCCGAGTGCAGTGACTCACCCGTCTTGCGCGAAAAGAAAGGTTCATTGCGGAATTCCGGGGCTTCAAGTGGCACTTTCCAGGCCCGATTCGGCAGAGGGTGCGGCGGGTCCCGAAGCCGGCCCTCGCTCACCCGCCATCACTCCCGGAATTCCGCGATGAACCAAAAGAAAACCCCGCCGGCTGGCGGGGTTTTCGCGTTGGCACCAGTGACCCGGGCTTACATCATGCCCATGCCGCCCATGTCGGGGGCGCCGTGGTCGTGCTCCTTCTCGTCCTTCGGCAGCTCGCCGATCATGGCCTCGGTGGTGATCATCAGACCGGCCACGGACGCCGCGTTCTGCAGCGCGGTGCGGCTCACCTTGGTGGGATCCAGGATACCGAACTCCACCATGTCGCCGAACTCGCCGGTAGCGGCGTTGTAGCCGAAATTGCCCTTGCCGTCCTTGACCTTGTTGACCACCACGGATGCCTCGGCGCCGGAGTTCATCACGATCTGGCGCAGCGGCTCCTCGATGGCGCGGCGGGCGATGGCAATGCCGACGTCCTGCTCGTGGTTGACGCCGGTAAGCTTCTCCAGCGCGGGCAGCGCGCGGATGAAGGCAACGCCGCCGCCGGGAACGATGCCCTCTTCCACCGCGGCGCGGGTGGCGTGCAGGGCGTCCTCGACGCGCGCCTTCTTCTCCTTCATCTCCATCTCGGTGGAAGCGCCGACCTTGATCACGGCCACGCCGCCGGCCAGCTTGGCCACGCGCTCCTGCAACTTCTCCTTGTCGTAGTCGGAGCTGGCGTCATCGATCTGCTTGCGGATCTGGTTGACGCGGCCCTCGATGTCTTCCTTCTTGCCGCCGCCGGAGATGAGGGTGGTGTTGTCCTTGGTGACCTGCACCTTCTTGGCCTGTCCCAGGTCGTTGACCGTGGCCTTCTCCAGGCTCATGCCGACTTCCTCGGAAATCACCGAGCCGCCGGTGAGCACGGCCATGTCCTCCAGCATCGCCTTGCGGCGGTCGCCGAAGCCGGGCGCCTTCACCGCGGCCACCTTGACGATGCCGCGGATGTTGTTGACCACCAGCGTGGCCAGCGCCTCGCCCTCGATGTCCTCGGCCACGATCAGCAGCGACCGGTTGGATTTGGCGACACCCTCCAGGATCGGCAGCAGGTCGCGCACGTTGGAGATCTTCTTGTCGTGCAGCAGGATGAACGGATCCTCCAGTTCAGCCTGCATGCTCTGCTGATTGTTCACGAAGTACGGGCTGAGGTAGCCGCGGTCGAACTGCATGCCCTCGACCACTTCCAGCTCGTTCTCCAGCGTGGAGCCTTCCTCCACGGTGATCACGCCTTCCTTGCCGACCTTCTGCATGGCATCGGCGATGATGCGGCCGATGTTCTCGTCGGAGTTGGCGGAGATGGTGCCGACCTGGGCGATGGCCCTGTCGTCCTCGCAGGGCTTGGAGAGCTTCTTCAGCTCCTCCACCGCCGCGTGGACGGCCTTGTCCAGGCCGCGCTTGAGATCCATCGGGTTCATGCCCGCGGCCACGGCCTTCATGCCTTCCTTGAGCATGGACTGGGCCAGCACGGTGGCGGTAGTGGTGCCGTCGCCCGCGACGTCGGACGTCTGCGAGGCGACTTCCTTCACCATCTGCGCGCCCATGTTCTCGAACTTGTCCTTGAGCTCGATCTCCTTGGCGACGGACACGCCGTCCTTGGTCACGGTGGGGGCGCCGAAGCTCTTCTCCAGCACCACGTTGCGGCCCTTCGGGCCCAGGGTCACCTTGACCGCGTTGGCCAGGGTGTTCACGCCCTTCAGCATTCGATTGCGGGCGTCTTCGGAAAAACGGACTTCTTTCGCGCTCATCGCTTGAATCCTCTGTTCTTCAGTTCTTCAAAATGGTCGAAAAGGGTTGCAGACCGGTTCAGTTCTCGATCACGGCCATGACGTCTTCCTCGCGCATCACGAGGACGTCATCGCCGTTGAGCTTGACCTCGGTGCCCGAGTACTTGCCGAACAGCACCTTGTCGCCCTTCTTGACGTCCAGGGCGCGCACTTCGCCGTTTTCCAGGATCTTGCCGTTGCCCACGGCAACCACCTCGCCGCGGATGGGCTTTTCCTTCGCGGAATCCGGGATCACGATCCCGCCGGCGGTCTTCTCTTCCTCCTCCAAGCGCTTGATGATCACGCGATCGTGAAGCGGACGAATGTTCATTGGGTTTTTCTCCTCGCTAAACAAGTACTTGCAAAGACCAAAAGGGGGCGGCCCCGGCGCGCCTTTAGCACTCACCGGCCGAGAGTGCCAATTATGGGTCCGGGAACCGGAAATTCAAGCCTGACGCGGTGTTCCCCCGCGACGCTGAGCAATTGGGGGCGCCGCCGGGGGTTTTCAAGGGCGCGGCCGGGCCTGGGTTCACCGCGGCACACAGGAGCTGGGTGCGCGAGGCCCGTTTTCGGGACACGCCGTGGACCCATCCCCCGGATCAAGTCCGGGGCAGACTCTGGGGGCTCGACTGCAGCATCCCTGCTGCAGACGGTCCCGAACCCGGGCCACGCACACCCCTGGACAGCGCGGTACCAACGGCGGGGGCGCGGTGGGGCCTGGCGAGACCGTTGAAAACAGGATGTTTTCACCGGAGCCTACAAGGATGTATCCATGGCGTTCTCGACAGGCGCTACCGCGCCCCCGCCCCAGTGGCCGTGGGGTGGGCTGAGGTTGGTCTCTGCGCGGCCGAAAACCGCGCGCCAAGGACCGTGAGCGGAGGACCACCCAACGGCGGTAAAATCCGGGCATGCGCAGCCAGATCCAGTTCGTCACCACCGAGGACGGCGTCCGCGTCGCCTGCGCGAGGACCGGCAGCGGTCCGCCGCTGGTGCGCGTGTCCGGCTGGATGACCCACATCGAGCGGGACCGCCAGGGGCCGGTATGGAGCCACTGGTGGCGCGAGCTTTCGTATCGCCGGCAGTTGATCCAGTTCGACGTGCGCGGTTCCGGCATGTCCGACCGGGACGCGCCGGATGTGAACCACGCGGGCTGGGTACGCGATCTCGAGGCGGTGATGGACGCCATGGAGATCGACCAGGCGCCCATGATCGGCGTCTGCCACGGCGGCACCGTTGCCGCGGCCTACGCCGCCCGGCACCCGGAGCGGGTCAGCCGGCTGGTGCTCTACAACAGCTACTCCCACGGCGCATTCACCGAGGGCGTCAACGAGCACGCGGTGGCCCAGGCGGAGACCCTGCGCGGGCTCATCGAGATCGGCTGGGGCAAGCGCAACGCCGCGTTCCGCGAGGTCTTCGGGCGGCTGGTCATGCCCTCGGCCAGCGCCGAGCACGTGAGCTGGCTGGGGGAAACCGAGCGGGTCACGGCCACGCCGGAAACCGCCGCCCGCATGTGGACGGAATTCCATCGAGTGGACATTCGCGACCTGCTGCCGCGCATCCGGATGCCCACCCTGGTCGCCCACGTCAAGGGCGACTCCCTGGTGCCCTTCGAAGCGGGCCGGCACCTGGCCTCGGCGATCGCCGGCGCCCGGTTCCTGCCGCTGGAGGGCGACAACCACGTGCTGATGCCGGAAGACGAGGCCTGGCCGGTGTTCGTGCGCGAGCTTCGCGAATTCCTGGCCGAGGACGGCCCGGCCCCCGAAGCCGGCGACGCATTCGCCGAGCTCACCCGCCGCGAGCGCTCGGTGCTGGACCTGGTGGCCCACGGGCTGTCCAACGCCGAGATCGGCGAGACGCTGACCATCAGCGCCAAGACCGTGCGTAATCACGTTTCCAACATCCTGGACAAGCTGGGCGCGCCCTCCCGCGCCCAGGCCATCGTGCGAGCCCGGGACGCCGGATTCGGGCGCGAGCGCGTCTCCTGACCCCAATCCGGGACCCACGTCCCGGCTCCCGCAGCCGAATCGCGGCCGATCGGGACACGCGCCTCAGGCCGGCCGGGCGGCACCGGGGCATCCTGCTTCCCACGGTACAAACCAAGCATGGGAGCAGAGACATGAAAGACGCCATCCACGATCGGGCAAACCGCGAACCGGCCGCAACGGTGCGCACCGCGATCGTCGCCGTGCTCGGTGCGTTCCTGGTAGTGCTGCCGCCGCTGCACCTGTCCTCGCCGGACGTAGCGTCCTCGGGGCCGCAGCAAGCCCTGATCGCCGCCGTGCTGGTGAGCGTGGCCATGCTGGGTGCGGTGTTGTACTGGCTCGAGGGCCCGACAGGGAGCTGAGCCTCAAAAGGGGGCGCCCCGCTCCCGGGACCCGGGTCCCGATCCAATCCGGATGACGCCCCGGGCGGGCTTCGCTATAGTGGCGCGCCATGTTCGGCAAGCGCCCAAAAACCAGTGTCTACATGGTGTTTTGCACCTGCCCGAACCGGGACGCGGCCGCCGCCCTGGCCCGCGAGCTGGTGATCGAGCGCCTGGCGGCCTGCTGCAACGTCATCGAGGGCGTCTCCTCCATCTACCGCTGGGAGAGCCGCATCCAGGAGGACCCGGAAGTCCTGCTGCTGGCCAAGACCAGCCGTGAACGCTATCCCGACCTGGAACGGTCCATTCGGAAACACCACCCGTACGAACTGCCGGAGATCCTGGCGGTCCCTGTGGATGCGGGCTTGCCCGGATATCTGCAGTGGGTCGCCGGGGAAACCCGGCCGGAAACGGAATAGATCACCATGCGACGCTGGCTCAGCCTACTCGGCCTGCTGCTGATCGCGGGCCCGGCAACCGCCGTGGACCAGGCGGACCTGCTGCCCGTTGACCAGGCGTTCGCGATCTCCGCGAAAGCCAACGGGCCGGACAGCGTCCGGCTCACCTGGACCATCGCCGACGGCTACTACCTCTATCGGCAGCGCTTCGCCTTCGAGAGCACCACCCCAGGCGTGTCTCTGGGCGAAGCGAAGCTGCCCGACGGCAACAGGCACACCGACGAGTTCTTCGGCGAGGTGGAAACCTACCGCGGCTCGGTGCACGCCGACATCCCGGTGCGAGGCGCGGCGCCCGGCGAGACCGTGGATATCCGGGCCAGGGTGCAGGGCTGCGCGGACGTGGGCGTGTGCTACCCGCCCCATTACCAGACGGTACAGGCGGTACTGGCCGCCACCGCGTCCCCGAAGAACCCGCCCGCCCGCTCGGCGCTTCCCGGTGCGGATGAAACGGGCGCGGCGGCCTCGCCAATCGGACAATCGCTCGGCAACGGCATCGGCGAGACATCGCCGCTGGGCGCCTCGCCCGACCTGAACGGCGGCGCGCTGCCCGCGGACGAGGCGTTCCGGTTCGAGGCCATCGCGCTGGCCCCCGACCGGATCGGCGTGCGCTTCACCATCGCCCCCGGCTACTACCTCTACCGGGAGCAGTTCGACTTCGATCTGGAGGACGCCGGCGGAGCCGCGCTGGGCGGCTGGACCCTGCCCCCCGGCGAGGCCAAGACCGACGAGCACTTCGGCGACGTGCGGGTGTTCCACGACCTGCTGGAATTCCCCCTGCCCCTGAGGCGAACCGAGGCCGCCGCGCACGACGTCACGCTGGTGGGGCGCTTCCAGGGCTGCAAGGAAGCGGGCATCTGCTACCCGCCCATGGAACGGCGCGTGACGGTGGAGCTGCCCGGGGCGGATCCGGCCTCGCTGGCGAGTGCCGAGACGGCCAATCCGCCCGCGCGCCCGGCTGCCGCGGCGCCGGTTTCCGAGCAGGACCGGCTGGCGGGCACGCTGCTTACCGGCAGCCTGACCAGCGCGCTGGCCATTTTCTTCGTCGCTGGGCTGTTGCTGGCCTTCACGCCGTGCATCTTCCCCATGGTGCCCATCCTGGCGGGCATACTCGCCGGCGAGGGGGAACGCCTCACCACCGGCCGAGCCTTCGGCCTGTCGCTGGTTTACGTGCTGGCCATGGCGGTCACCTACACCGCCGCCGGGGTGATCGCCGGGATGTTCGGGCAGAACCTGCAGGCGGTGTTCCAGCAGCCCTGGATTCTGGTGGCCTTCTCCGCCGTGTTCGTGGCGCTGGCGCTTTCCATGTTCGGCTTCTACGAGCTGCAATTGCCGAGCAGCTGGCAGACCCGGCTCACGTCGCTGTCGAACCGCCAGCGCGGCGGCACGTGGCTCGGCGTGGCCATCATGGGCCTGCTCTCGGCACTGATCGTGGGGCCCTGCGTGGCGCCGCCGCTCACCGCCGCATTGATCGTCATTGGCCAGCAGGGCGATCCCGTGCTGGGCGGTGCAGCGCTGTTCGCACTCAGCCTCGGCATGGGGGCGCCGCTGCTCGTCGTCGGCGCCTCGGCGGGTCGGCTGCTGCCCCGCGCCGGCGCCTGGATGACGGCGGTGAAGCGCGTTTTCGGCGTGGGGCTCCTGGCGCTGGCCATCTGGATGCTGGACCGCATTCTGCCCGGCGCGGTGACCATGCTGCTCTGGGCGGCGCTTTTGATTGTCACCGGCGTTTACCTGGGCGCGCTGGACCGACTCTCCGAGGGCGTCTCCGGCTGGCGGCGGCTCTGGAAGGGCTTGGGCGTGCTGTTGATCGCGGCCGGCGCCATCGAGCTGGTGGGCGCGGCCGCCGGCGGCGACAACTGGATGCAGCCGCTGCGGGGCATCGGGTTTTCCGGGCAGGGCGCGGAAACCCGGGCCGTCTCATTTCAGCCGGTGGCCGATTCCGACGCGCTGGACCGGGCCCTGGCGAGCGCCGGCGGCAGGCCCGTGATGCTGGACTTCTACGCGGACTGGTGCGTGGAGTGCAAGCGCATGGAGACCTACACCTACACGGACCCGGGCGTGGCGCGGGTCCTGTCCGGGGCGTTGCTGCTGAAGGCGGACGTCACGGAGAACGACGCCGACGACAAGGCCCTGATGCAACGCTTCGGGCTGATCGGCCCGCCCGCGGTGCTGTTTTTCTCGCCCGGCGGCCAGGAACTCACCGGCTTCCGCGTGGTGGGCTACATGGACGCCGATGAATTCGCCCGGCACGCCGGGACCGCCTTCGGCGCCGGGGGCGGCTGAGCGGCCGTTTATCGATCATGAAGCAGTGGCTGGCCTTATTCGTGCTCGCACTCGCCGCCGGGACCCTGGGGTGGTTCGGCGGCCGCTGGCTGTCCCAGCACCGGGGCGAGACGTCGGTGAGCATGGAGCGCCCGGCGGATGCCGGCGCCGCGGACCTGGTGGGCAGCCGCCGGCCCGATTTCGCCCTGCCCGGGCTGGACGGTCAGGTCAGGCACATCGGCGAGTGGCAAGGCAAAGTGATCCTGGTCAATTTCTGGGCCACCTGGTGCGGGCCCTGCCGCGAGGAAATGCCCATGCTCCAGGCGCTGCAGTCGGAGATGGGGTCCAAGGGCCTGCAGGTGGTGGGCGTGGCGCTGGACCAGCCGGACGCCACGCAGCGATTCGCCGCCAAGCTCGGCGTTCAATATCCGATCCTGGTGAACGACCCGATGGCGGAAGACATCTCCGTGCGCTATGGCGACGACGAGGGCGTGCTGCCCTACAGCGTGCTGGTTGGCCGCGACGGCATCGTTCGCGACACCTTCATCGGCAAGCTCCAACGCGATCGTTTGCGCGAGGCCGTCGGCGCCTTGCTTTGATCCCACGTCGGGGCTATTGTCTGCCGCCCATTCCAGGCTCCACCGGACATCGTGAGCGACACCGAACGACTCAGCTATGAAAGCCGCTGGGACCGCTCCGCGGCGACGCCGGAAGAGGCGCTGATCGCCGTGGACGGCTCCGCCAGCGAGGCGGTGCTCAAGCGCACCGGCGAATGGAATGCCGGGCAGGTGAAGGCGGCGCTGGATTTACAGCCCACCGACCGGGTACTGGAGCTGGGCTGCGGCGTGGGGCGCATCGGCCTGGAACTGCTGCCCCACTGCGCCGAGTGGCACGGCGCCGACATCTCCAACAACATGCTCCAGGTGGCCCGGGAATGGCTCGGCGATTCCGGGCGCGTGAAGCTTCACAAGCTCGACCGTACCGAGCTCACGGGCCTGGAAGACGACTACTTCGACAAGGCCTACTGCGTCGCCGTGTTCATTCACATGGACAAGGAAGACGTGTATCTCTACCTGCGCGAGCTGGCGCGGGTGCTCAAACCCGGCGGCCGGATGTATTTCGAGACCTGGAACCTGGACGATTCAGTCGGCTGGCGGCGCTGGATGATGGAGGTGAACGCCTGGGCGGCCAACGAACAACGCCGGCGCAAGGACGTATCGCGCAACCAGTTCACGGTAATCGACGAGTTGCGCCTGTTCCTGGAGCACGCCGGCCTCACCGAGGTGGCCTCGTTCACCCACTCCGCCTGGCTGCAGGTGGTCGCGGCGCTGGAACCTGATGCTGACTCGCTTGAGGCCATGCGCGAAAACGTGGAGGCCAACGCCGGGACCATCCGTTACTCGGAGCACTGGAACCACCTCTTCCGGGGCGTGATCGAGGTACTTTGCGGGGACAGGGAAATGCAGTCGCTGCTCGAGGAGCTGGGCACCCGGGAGGACCCGGAAACGGCGCTTTTCCGCGACTACCTCAAGGAACAGGTGCGCCGGGCCCGGTCGCTGGAGAGCCAATGAGCGAGGAGCAGATCTACGAGAGCCGCTGGGACGGCTCGGCGGACAGTCCCGACAAGGCGCGGGTGGCCGTGGACGGCTCCCCTGACGAACAGACCCTGCGTCACACCGGCGCCGGCGGTGCCCGCCTGCTCAAGGCCGCCCTGGACATCCAGCCCACCGACCGGGTATTCGAACTGGGATGCGGCGTGGCGAGAGTGGGACGGGAGCTGGCTCCGGACTGCGCCGAGTGGCACGGCGCGGACATCTCCAGGAACATGCTGCGCGTCGCCGGAGAACGCCTGCGCGGCTTCGACAACACCCACCTGCACAAGCTCGACCGTACCGAGCTCAAGGGCCTGAAGGACGATTACTTCGACAAGGCCTACGCGGTGGCCGTGCTCATCCACCTGGACAAGGAAGACGTCCTGCTTTACCTGCACGAGCTGGCGCGGGTGCTCAAGCCCGGTGGACTGCTGTACTTTGATACCTGGAACCTGGCGCACGAGGCCGGCTGGAAGCGTTGGCTGCTGGAAGTGGACCACTGGGCATCCAGCGACCAGTCGCAGCGCAAGGACGTCTCGCGCAACCAGTTCAGCGTGCTGAAGGAGATCCGCCTGTACCTGGAGCACGCCGGGCTCACCGATGTGGCGGTCGGCACCGAGTCGCCCTTCCTCCAGGTGATCGCCGCCAGGCAACCCTCCCCGGTGGACCTGGCCTCGCTGCGCCGGCGCGTGGAAAAACACGAGAAGGAGATTTTCTACTCGGCGCGCTGGGGCGAGCTGTTCAGCATCGTGATGGACCTGATCAATGGCCGGGCCGACGTGGATGCGGTGCTCGCCGACCTGGAACGCCGCGACGACGAGGACTCGGCGCAGTTCCGCGACTATATCCGGGCCCAGTTCAAGGCCGAAAAGTAGCCACCCGCCGCCGACCTACGCGACCGTACGGATTGGTGGCAACTTTGCCGCCATCTCCCGACATCTTGCCGTTAAAGTCCGGCAATTCACCCAGAGCGCTGGACAAGGGCATCCGCCTGCGGCAGACTGTGCGCCCCTGTGTAACGGTGTCCGCATGCGCATTCTGGTGCTCCATGGCCCCAACCTGGATCGTCTGGGCAACCGCGAACCCGAGATCTACGGGCGCGAGAGCCTGGCCGACATCGACGCGCGCCTGGCCAGGCGTGCCGAGCAGGGGGGATGCGAGCTGGAGACCTTCCAGAGCAACGCCGAGCACGAGCTGATCGAGCGCATCCACCGGGCCGCGGACGACGGGGTGGACATGCTGGTGTTCAACCCGGCGGCGTTCACTCACACCAGCGTGGCGCTCCGGGACGCGGTGCTGGCCGCCGGCATTCCGTTCATCGAGATCCACCTGAGCAACATCCACGCCCGCGAACCCTTCCGGCGCCTTTCCTATTTCTCCGACATCGCCGAGGCCGTGGTCACCGGCCTGGGCGCAGCCGGCTACGAACTCGCCCTGCAGGCAGCCATGGAGCGCCTGGGGGCTTCCCGGTCCTGATCGAGAATCGCAACGCGAACCAGCCCCATGGATATTCGAAAAATCAAGAAACTGATCGAGTTGCTGGAGGAATCCGGCCTCTCCGAGCTGGAAATCCAGGAAGGCGAGGAGTCCGTAAGGCTCAGCCGCAACCAGACCGGCGCCGCCGCCCCTGCCGCCCACTACTACGCAGCGCCACCGCCGCAGCAGCAGGCCCCCGCTCCGGCGCCGGCCCCCGCGGAAGCGGGTACCGGCGCGCCCTCCGGCGAGCCGGACCTGCCCCCGGGTACCGTGGTTCGCGCCCCGATGGTGGGGACTTTCTACAATTCGCCGTCCCCCGACGCCGACCCCTTCGTCAGCCAGGGCCAGCAGATCCAAGCCGGCGAGACGTTGTGCATCATCGAGGCCATGAAGATGTTCAACCAGATCGAGGCCGAGGTGAGCGGCAAGGTGGCGGCGATCCTGGTGGAAAACGGCCAGCCCGTGGAATTCGACCAGCCGCTGTTCGTGATCGAATAGCGCGGCGTCCGCTACAGACCCCCAGGCCCCGGAACCGTGGTCGCACGCCAGGCGATCCGGCGACATCCGGAAGGTGAACTCATCGGCCAAACGACAAGACCATGCTAGATAAGGTTGTCATCGCAAACCGCGGCGAAATCGCCCTGCGCATACTGCGCGCCTGCCACGAGATCGGCATCAAGACCGTGGCCGTTCACTCGACCATCGACCGCGACCTGAAGCACGTCAGGCTGGCGGACGAGTCGGTGTGCATCGGGCCGGCGCCCGCCCCGGAGAGTTACCTGAACATTCCGGCGATCATCGCGGCCACGGAAGTGGCGGACGCCGTCGCCGTGCACCCCGGCTACGGATTCTTGTCCGAGAACGCCGACTTCGCCGAACGCGTGGAGGAATCCGGTTTCATTTTCATCGGCCCCAGGCCCGAGACCATCCGCCTGATGGGAGACAAAGTGGCCGCCATCAAGGCCATGAAGGCCGCCGGGGTACCCTGCGTGCCCGGCTCCGACGGCCCGCTGCCCGACGACCAGAACGAGTGCGCGCGCATCGCCCGCGAAATCGGCTACCCGGTGATCATCAAGGCCGCCGGTGGTGGCGGCGGGCGTGGCATGCGCGTGGTGCACACGGAACCGCACCTGCACAACGCCATCTCGCTGACCCGCTCGGAGGCGCGCGCCGCCTTCGGCGACACCACGCTGTACATGGAGAAGTTCCTGGAGAACCCGCGCCACGTGGAGTTCCAGGTGCTGGCGGACAACCACGGCAACGTCATCCACCTGGGCGAACGCGACTGCTCCATGCAGCGCCGCCACCAGAAGGTGGTCGAGGAAGCGCCGGCGCCGGGCATCACCGAGAAGCAGCGCCACAGGATGGGCGAGGTCTGCACGGATGCCTGCAAGCGTATCGACTACCGCGGCGCGGGAACCTTCGAGTTCCTCTACGAGGGCGGCCAGTTCTTCTTCATCGAGATGAACACCCGC
>Ga0209918_1000775_pt1 | contig 19473 bp, 17 predicted proteins | sample SalPonD_shore_MG_FD_185712 | JGI IMG/M metagenome (GOLD analysis project Ga0209918, IMG submission 185712) | Salt pond soil microbial communities from South San Francisco under conditions of wetland restoration - Salt Pond MetaG... | ecosystem: Environmental > Aquatic > Marine > Intertidal zone...
AAGTCGTTCGACCTGTAATAGCGGAAACACAGAGCTAAAAGATCGGCGGCCCGCCCGCGGGCGGGCCGTCACTTAAGGAGGGGTTTATCCCATGAAACTCGTAATGGCAATTATCAAGCCGTTCAAGCTCGACGATGTCCGCGAGTCCCTGTCCGAGATTGGTGTGCAGGGTATCACGGTCACCGAGGTCAAGGGCTTCGGGCGGCAAAAGGGGCACACGGAACTGTACCGCGGCGCCGAATACGTCGTGGACTTCCTGCCCAAGGTGAAGATCGAAGCGGTGGTGGACGACGGCCTGGTCGATCAGGTCATCGAGGCCGTCACCAAGTCGGCCAACACCGGCAAGATCGGCGACGGCAAGATCTTCGTCTCCGGTGTCGAGCAAGCAATCCGTATTCGCACCGGCGAATCGGGTGCTGACGCGCTGTAAGGAGCGGACCATGAAAAAATCTCTTTCCATTGTACTGACCCTGTTCGGGTTGCTGGGCTTCAGCAGCACGAGCTTCGCGGCGGACGCGACCCTGAGCGCGGGCGATACCGCCTGGATGCTTACCTCGACCGCCCTCGTCCTGTTCATGACCATCCCGGGCCTGGCCCTGTTCTACGGCGGCATGGTGCGCAAGAAGAACGTCCTGGGCACCATGATGCAGAGTTTTGCCATCACGGCACTGGTGACGATCATCTGGATGGTGATCGGCTACAGCCTGGCCTTTGCCGACGGTGGCTCCTTCGTGGGCGGCCTGAGCAAGATGTTCCTCAAGGACATGACCGTCTCCGGATTGAGCGGCACGATTCCCGAGTCGGTATTCATGATCTTCCAGATGACGTTTGCGATCATCACCCCGGCGCTGATTGCCGGTGCGTTCGCCGATCGCATGAAGTTCTCGGCCATGTTGTGGTTCATGGGTATCTGGTCCATCGTCGTCTACTCGCCGATTACCCACTGGGTCTGGGGTCCGGGCGGTTGGCTCGGCGGCATGGGCATCCTGGACTTCGCCGGCGGCACCGTCGTGCACATCAACGCCGGTGTGGCCGGTCTGGTGGCGGCCCTGGTCCTGGGCAAGCGCGTTGGCTACGGCAAGGAGCCCATGGCCCCGCACAACCTGACCCTGACCATCATGGGTGCCGCGATGCTGTGGGTCGGTTGGTTCGGTTTCAACGCCGGTTCCGAGCTCGCGGCCGATGGCCGTGCCGGTATGGCCATGGTCGTCACCCAGGTGGCCACCGCCGCGGCGGCGCTGGGCTGGATGTTCGCCGAGTGGATGGGCAAGGGTAAGCCCAGCGTCCTGGGTATCGCCTCGGGTGCCGTGGCCGGCCTGGTCGCCATCACGCCCGCCTCCGGCTTCGTCGGCCCCATGGGTGCGCTGGTCATCGGCGTGGTTGCCGGCGTGGTCTGCTTCTGGGCGGCCACCAGCCTGAAGAAGATGCTCGGCTACGACGACTCGCTCGACGCCTTCGGCGTCCACGCCATCGGCGGTATCGTCGGCGCCATCCTGACCGGTGTGTTCGCGGTCAAGGACATCGGCGGCACGGCCGGCCTGCTCGAGGGCAACCCGGGCCAGGTGTGGACCCAGATCATCGGCGTTGGCGCCACGATCGCCTACACCGCCGTGGCCAGCTTCATCATCCTCAAGGTGGTGGATGTGGTTATCGGGCTTCGCGTCACCGAGGACCAGGAACGCGAAGGTCTGGACCTGGCTCTGCACGGGGAACGCGTGGAGTAAAGTGCACGCGGTCGGGGCCGGCACGGAACGCTGGCACCGACCGTACTTGTTTCATACTCGCTCTCCTAGCGACACTTCAGGGCGCCTCCCGGCGCCCTTTTTTTATCCCCGCGCGCCGCTAAATAGAAATTCCGAATACCCGATCACTTTGGTTCAACGGGGTGTGATGATGTTGTCCAGGACAGGCAGTGAATACATCCCTGTATGCTCGGCGGCCGCGTCCATGCGGCCGACGGTCCTGGACAACATCATCACACCCCGCATCTGTGCGGGTATTCGGATCAGCTATTTAGAGATTGTTATGCGTGCCGTCGCAGAACGGCCGGTTGGCCGAGTGCTTGCAGCCGCACAGCCAGACCTCCCGCTCTTCGCTCACGGTAAACTTCACCGGCGTGAATTCGGTGCCCTGGTGCGAGCCGTCGCAAAAGGGTTGATTCTTCGAGCGCCCGCAGGCGCACCACCAGTAATCGCCCGGGGCGAGTTCCTGGGGGTAGGGTGCCTTCTGCGCGATCACGGGATCGGCCATAACGTCAGTCTCCTTGTGGTTGTCCGTTGTTCTTGATTGGCGGCGCAAGTTCTGGTCGAGCGCCCGGCGGTGCTACACTGCCCCACACCGCCGCGGTCCGGGGGGCGAGCCGACGGCGATGGTGTGCCCACCACCATAGCGCAAGGTGAAACGCCTTGCCCAGTCGCCCGGCGCTGATGTCCACGGAGGTTGCTCTGTCCCGTCTGACCCTGCATGCCCTTCAGGTCCGCCATGTGGGCCCGGTCGACCTCGATATTGCGCCGGGCGAATGCGTCTGCCTTTCGGGCGCCTCCGGCGCGGGCAAGAGCCTGCTGCTGCGCGCGGTGGCCGATCTGGAGCCCCATGCCGGCGGCGCCGAGCTCGACGGTGAGCGCTGTGCCGATATGCGGCCCTCCACCTGGCGCCAGCGGGTCGGACTGCTGCCGGCCGAGAGCGCGTGGTGGTGCGAGCGCGTCGGTGCGCATTTTGACCATCCGCGTCCCGAGTGGTTCGAGGCGCTGGGATTCGAGCCGGCCGTCGGCGACTGGGAGATCGCGCGCCTGTCCACCGGCGAGCGCCAGCGCCTGGCGCTGCTGCGGCTGTTGTGCAACGGCCCGCGGGCCCTGTTGCTCGACGAGCCCACGGCCAGCCTCGACCCGGCCGCCGTGGGCCGGGTCGAGGCGCTACTGGACGAATACCGCCGCGAGCGCGACTGTCCGATACTCTGGGTGACGCATGACCCGGCCCAGACCGAACGGGTCGCTGACCGGCGCATGCAGATCCACGAAGGCCGCGTGAGGGAGGCCTGAGATGCGTATCCAACAGCTGAGCACCCTGGACCTGAGTATCGCGGCGCTGCTGGTCATCGCTTTGGCGGTGCTGTCGCTGGTGCTGCGCTTGGGGATCGAGCGCCGCCTGCTCCTCGCCGCGGCCCGCACCGCGATTCAGCTCACCCTGATCGGCCTGGTCCTCAAGGCCCTGTTCGCGCACGTCGCCCTGGTCTGGGTGGCGCTCATGGCCTTCGTCATGCTCGCCGCCGCCGGGCGCGAAGCCACCGCGCGCCAGCGCCTTCGTTTCGCGGGGGCCTGGGGCTACGGCCTGGGCACCTTGTCGATGTTCATCTCCTCGTTCAGCGTCACGGTCTTTGCCCTCATCGCGATCATCGCCCATCATCCCTGGTATGAGCCGCAATACGCCATCCCCCTGCTCGGCATGATGCTCGGCAATACCATGAACGGTGTCGCCCTGGGTCTGGACCGCCTCACGCTGTCGGCGCGCGAGCAGCGCACGGCGATCGAGGCGCGACTGATGCTGGGCCACGAGGCGCGCATCGCCGTGCGCGGCTTCAGCCGCGAGGCCATGCGCGTGGGGCTGGTGCCGATCATGAACGCCATGGCCGCGGCCGGACTGATCAGCCTGCCGGGCATGATGACCGGCCAGATCCTCGCCGGGGCGGCCCCGGTCGAGGCGGTCAAATACCAGATACTGATCATGTTCATGATCGCCGCGGGCACGGGCTTCGCCACCCTGGCCGCGGTGAGTCTGGGCTCGCGGCGGTTGTTCGACGACCGCCAGCGCCTGCGCCTGGACCGGCTCAAGGACACGGGCTAGGGGCGTGGCTGGCGGGGCGTCTCGGATCCGGCCGCTGCGCGGCGCCGTCCTCGGGCTGCTGGCCTGTGCCCTGTGGGCGCTTGCCGGCGGCGCGCTGGGGGCCGATATCTACAAGTGGACCGACGACGCGGGCCATGTCCACTACGCCGACCGCCCCACGAGCGACCGGGCGCAGGCGGTGCGACTGCGCCCCGATCCCCCGCCCGACCCCGAGGCCGCCGCCCGGCGGGCCCAGCAGGCCAAGCTGCTGCGGGCCATGGACGAAGATCGGGCCGTGCGCGAGCGGCGCGAGCAAAAGGCCCGGCAGCGGGCCGCCCATCTGAACGAGCAATGCCGCCAGGCCCGGCGCCATCTGCGCAAATACCAGGGCGCGCGTTATCTGTACCGCACGGGCGGGGACGGGCAGCGCGAGATCCTCAGCCAGGCCCAGCGCGCGGCGGCGACCAAGGCGCTGCGGGCGCAGATCGAACAGCACTGCAATTGATTGCGGGACTCGGGCTGCGTGCGGCCTCTGAGTCTGCGCTCCCTCAGCGGATCAGATCAGCGCCTCGTACAGGAAGGTGGGGGTGCACATCGCCGCGCTGTGGATGCCGTGGTTGTAATAGCGCGTGTCGAAGTCGCGCTCCATGACGTCCTCTTCGCGAAAGCCGGTCAGCGGCGCATCGCGCCGGGCCATCGTGGCCGACCACCAGCCCGAGGGGTAGACCGGCTGCGGGAAATTCAGCGTCAGCACGTCCAGAAACCCGGCGCTGCGCATGTTGTCGTGCATCGATTTGATCAGGTGGGTGTGCAGCAGCGGCGACTCGCTCTGCTGGACGACGATGCCGTCCGGGCCGAGCGCCTTGAGGCAGTCGCCGAAGAAGGGCTCCCGGAACAGCCCCTCGGCCGGGCCGACCGGGTCGGTGCTGTCGACGATGATGACGTCGTAGCTGCCCGGGGCGGCGTCCTTGACCCACTGGATGCCGTCGGCGAAGTGCAGCTCGGCGCGCGGGTCGGCGTTGGACTCGCACAGCTGGGGGAAGAACTGCTCGGACAGGCGCGTGACCCGCTCGTCGATATCGACCTGATGGGCGTGCTCGACCTCGGGGTGCTTGAGGACCTCGCGCAGGGTGCCGCAGTCTCCGCCGCCGATGATCAGCACCTTGCGCGGATGCAGGTGGGTGTACAGGGCCGGATGGGTGAGCATCTCGTGGTAGATGAAGTTGTCACGCTCGGTCAGCATCACGAAGCCGTCGATGGTCATGAGCCTGCCCCACCGTTCGGTCTGATAGATCTCGATGCGCTGGTAGGGGCTCTGCTCCTCGTGCAGCTTGTCGCTGATCTTGAACGAAAACGCCGAGCCGCTTTCCTCGCAGACCTCGGTGAACCAACCCTCATCCAACGCCATCTTTACCTCTCCCGGTCAAAAAAACGCAAACGATACCCGATGCCACCGCGCCAATCCAACCAGCGAGCCAATCGGGGCGCCAACGCACGCCACAAGGGTATCCTCGCCCGCGGGCGCGTTCGCCGCGCCGGACGCGGTTTCCTTGGCGGGGGATATCTTCCATAATTGCCTGCCGGCCTCGGCGCCGCGCGCCGCCAACCTGGATCGCAACCATGTCTGATTGGACCATACGCCACGCGCGCGAGACCTACAACATACACCACTGGGGTGGGGGTTATTTCGATATCGGCGAGGACGGGCGCCTGCGCGTTCGCCCCGACCGCGACGCCTCGCATCCCGGTGTCGACCTCTATGCCCTGAGCGAGGAGCTGCACGCGGCCGGCCTGGCCTCGCCCGTGCTGGTACGCTTTCCGGGCATCCTGCACGACCGCGTGCGCCTGCTGCGCGGGGCCTTCGCCGAGGCGATGGCCACCGACGGCTATCGCGGCGAGTACACCGCCGTTTATCCGATCAAGGTCAACCAGCAGCGCCGCGTCGTCGAGGAGATCCTGCGCGGCAACGGCGAGGGCGTCGGCCTGGAGGCCGGCAGCAAGCCCGAGCTGTTGGTCGTCATGGCGCTGGTCGCGCGCCAGGGCGGGGTCGTGATCTGCAACGGCTACAAGGACCGCGAATACATTCGCCTCGCGCTCATCGGGCGCCAACTCGGCCACCGGGTCTACATCGTCGTGGAGAAGCTCTCCGAGCTGGAGCTGGTGATCCGCGAGGCCAAGGCCATGGGCGTGGCACCGCTCATCGGTGTGCGCGTGCGCCTGGCCTCGCTGGGGGCGGGCAAGTGGCAGAACACCGGCGGCGAGAAGGCCAAGTTCGGTCTGTCCGCCGCCCAGGTCCTGCGCGCCGTCGAGCGCCTGCGTGAAGAGGGCATGCTCGATGCGCTGCAGTTGCTCCATGCCCACATGGGCTCGCAGATCGCCAATATCCAGGACATCCAACGCGGCATGCGCGAATGCGCCCGTTACTTCGCCGAGCTGCACCGCCTCGGGGCCAATATTCGCGTGGCCGACGTGGGCGGGGGCCTGGGCATCGACTACGAAGGCACGCGCTCGCGCAGCTTCTGCTCCATGAACTACGGCGTGCACGAGTACGCCAACAATGTCGTGCACGCCCTGTGGGAGGTGTGCGAGGAGCTCGGTCTGGAACACCCGCACATCATCACCGAATCGGGTCGGGCCATGACCGCGCACCACGCCATGCTCATCGTCAACGTCGTCGACACCGAGCGCAGCCCCGATGCCGCACAGATCCCGGCGGCCCGCGGCGAGGAACCGGCCATCATCGCCAACCTGCGCGCCGGCCTGGCGGGCCTGGACGCGCCGGACCTGCCCTCGCGTTCGGCCCTGGAGACCTACCACGACGCGGTGTACTGGTTCGGCGAGGCACACTCGCTGTACGTGCACGGCGTGTTGGACCTGGCCCATCGGGCCCTGGCCGAGCAGCTGTATTTCGCCATCTGCTGGCGCGTGCGGGCCCTGCTCCAGCCCGGCTCGCGCGCCCACCGGGAGGTGCTGGACGAGCTGCACGAGAAGCTCGCCGACAAGTACTTCTGCAATTTCTCGCTGTTCCAGTCCCTGCCCGACGTGTGGGCGATCGATCAGATCTTCCCGGTGGTACCGCTGCACCGCCTCGATGAGGCCCCGAGCCGGCGGGCGGTGCTCGAGGACATCACCTGCGACTCGGACGGGCGAATCGACCATTATGTCGACGCCGAGGGCACCGAGGCGAGCCTGCCGCTGCACGAGACGCGCCCCGGCGAGCCCTATCTGCTCGGCATCTTTCTCGCCGGCGCCTACCAGGAAATCCTCGGCGACATGCACAACCTGTTCGGCGACACCGACTCGGTGCACGTCGAGGTACTGGCCGACGGCTCGCACCGGCTGGTCGAGGCCCGCCGCGGCGACACCGTGGACACGGTCCTGCGACACGTGCATTTCGACGCCGAGGAGCTCATGGAGCGCTACCGCGACAAGCTCGCCGAGGCCGATTTGGGCGCCGAGCGTACCGAGGCCTTCGCCGCCGAGCTCCAGGCCGGTCTCAACGGCTATACCTATTTGGAAGACTGAGCCGGCGGCCGGGCCCCGTCCGGGGTCCGGCGCCGTTATTGGGAGAGGGCAATGAAGACAGGGCTTATCGGACTGGGCGTGATGGGCACGGCACTGGCGCGCAATCTCTACCGTGCCGGTCACCTGAGCGGCGTGTGGACGCGGACCGAGGAGCGCGCCCACGAGCTGGCGCGCGAGCTGCTGGAGGAGACCGACGGCGCCCACGGCCTGAGCGTGGCCAGCGATCCGGCCGCCCTGGCCGCGGGCTGCGAGGTCGTGCTGACCTCGGTGGCCAGTGACGCCGCGCTCCTGGAGGTCGTCGATGCCATGGGCCCGGGCCTGCAGCCGGGCACGGTGGTCGTGGACATCTCGACGGTCAGCGCCGCCACCGCCCGTGCCGTCGCCGCGCGCCTGGCCGAGCACGACGTCGAGTTCCTGGATGCCCCCGTCTCCGGCGGGGCCGTCGGCGCGCGCGACGCCAAGCTCGTCGCCATGGTGGGCGGCGAGGAGGAGACCCTGGCGCTGGTCTATCCGGTGCTCCAGGTCATCGCCGCGCGTATCGTGCACATGGGGGAGGTCGGCGCCGGCCAGGCGACCAAGGCCGTCAATCAGGTGATGGTCGCCGGCATCAATCAGGCGGTGTGCGAGGCCCTGGCGTTTGCCGAGGCCATGGATCTGCCCATGGACAAGGTCATCGAGGTCGCGGGCAGCGGCGCGGCGGGCAACTGGTACCTCGACCACCGCGGCGCGTCCATGGTCGCCGGCGATTTCACGCCCAACTTCCGCGTGGCGCTGCATCACAAGGACCTGACGATCGCCCAGGCGATGGCGGCCGAGGCCGAGGTGCGCCTGCCCCTGGTCGAGATGACCCTGCTGCACTACAAGCGACTGATGCAGGCGGGCCACGCCGACGAGGATATCTCGGCCCTGTTCCGACTCAAGCGAGAACTGTTTACGGAGCCCTCATGACCAACGAAGCGATACGCATCGAACATCAAGCCGACGAGCAGCGCCTGGGCGAATTGGGCGTGCGGGACTGGCCCATCTGGACCAAGGAGGCCTCGACCTTCCCCTGGCACTATGATGAGCCCGAGACCTGCTATTTCCTGGAGGGCGATGTCGTGGTCACGCCGGCCGGCGGCGAGCCGGTGAGCATGGGCACCGGCGACCTGGTCACCTTCCCCGCCGGCATGGACTGCACCTGGGAGGTGCGCTCGCCCGTGCGCAAGCACTACCGTTTCGGCTAAATAGAAGTTCCGTATACCAGATCATTTTGGTTCAACGGGGTGTGATGATGTTGTGCAGGACACGCAGTGAATACATCCCTGTATGCTCGGCGGCCGCGTCGATGCGGCCGACGGTCCTGGACAACATCATCACACCCCGTACCTGTTCGGGTATTCGGTTCAGCTATTTGGCGGCGCGCGCTCAGCGCGCGTCGCCGATTTCCAGTCGCATGTCGGCGAGGAATTTGTTCAGTTTCCTGCGCATCTCGACCTCGTAGCCGAACTTGTCCGGGCCGCGGCGGAATACGTTGTAGCTGTGTGCATACTGCGTGTGCTTGGCGCAGTTGTAGAGCCCGATGTGCACGATGCGGTTGGAGCCGTCGAATCCCTGCGGGCTGTCGACGATGAGCAGAAACTGCGCCCGTTCCTTTCGGCACAGACGCCGGCGCGCCATGTTGTCGTCGGCACTGCCGATCAGCGCTTCGGCGCTATGGCCCCAGACGGCGCCGAGCACGCGATAGGGCGTACCCCGGTAGCGCTTCAGGAATTCCACAACCATCGCACTGGCGGCCTTGGACAGCGTTTCGACCTGGTTGGCCTTGGGATAATTGTCGAGGTCGTAGTTGCCCGGTTCGGCATACGCGGCGACGACCACGCGCCGGCTCTGTCGGCGGCGCGCCGGGCCGGAGCCCGCCTCGCCGCGCCCCTCATCCATCCGATAGCCGGCGAAGACGATCAGCGTCGAGTCCATATAGCGCCGCGAGAGGTTCTCCAGGGAGGTCCGGCCCTTCGGCCCGCGCGCCTCGATACCCTTGAAGCCGCGGATCAGCGCCAGCATCGGCCTGAGGTAATCGATCTTCACCGCGTAGTTGACGTTCTGCGTCGACTCGCCGGTGTACTTGTACATCTTCTGCGCGTCGAGATACTGGCTCACCACCCCGACCACATCGCCGTTCATGTTGATGAGCGGCCCGCCGCTGTTGCCCGGATGGATGGTGACCGAGGTCTGCAGCATGCGCGGGTCGTCGCGGATGCCGGTCACCGCGTTGATGACGCCCGTGCTCAGCTTGGGCGCGGCGCCCATGATCGCCGGTTGGGGATAACCGATGGTGAACACGCTCTGGCCCACGGCATCGCCCTGGTCGGCCAGGGGCAGCGCGGGGGGCAGTTTGCCCGGCTTTTCCGCCCGCAGCAGGGCCAGGTCATTGGCCCGGTCGGCGTAGACCACATGGGCCTTGAGCAGGGTGCGGTCGGTGCGCATCAGGGCGAAATTGACGTGGTTGGCGATGACGTGGAAGTTCGTGACCACATAGCCGCTGCCGACCGGCCAACCCGTTCCCATGGACAGCGAACCCTCGCCCGCCTGCGCGCTGTTGCGCACGCCGAGACCGGCGAGACCCTCGCCCGCCGAGGCCGGGGCCGACAGCACGGCCGCGAGGTAAAGGGCCGCGGCGCCGCAAAATGCAAAGGAACGGGGCGACTGCATTGACTGGTCTCTCCTCGAGGCTCTGCCGGCCGGCGCTGTCGGGCACAGGGGCGCATGCGCGCCCGCGGCGCGCGCATGCGCCGGGCGAGGTCGTGCCAAGGCCGGGCTTTTGGTCTCTTTCCGGCGCACCGCCTGTGGGCGCGCCGGTCGTTGTCGTTGTGAAAACCTTTATAAGCCACGGGGGTGGTGGTGTCCACCGCCGCCGCACTGTGACTGGTGGCCGGGCCGTGGTAGTTTGGACTTCGGGGGCCATTTTTCACGGCCGTCGGAGCTCGGCGCCGGGCGCGGCGGTCGTCGGGCCGCCAGCTTCGGTCTCGGCCGGGGTGGGCGCTAGGGAAGATACTTATAACGATGGGCACTTTCTCCAAGCCGCTGGGTTACGCCTATCTGGTCATCACGGTATTCGTGTTGACCATCGACGGGCTGCGCAGCTTTCCGGTCCTGGCGCACGATCCGGTCTCCGTCTTCGCCCTCGCCTATCCCTTCGCCGTGGCCGCGCTGGTCAAGTGGCTGCTGGAGCGCCGCCTGGTCGATGCCGCCCCCTATGCCGCCCAGGCCCAACGCCAGCTGGTGTTCGACCTGTTCCTGTACCTGTTCGCCGGGCTGCTGGCCTTCGCCGAGCTGGTCCTGTATTTCGGCGAGCCTTCGGTGTCGGCCCTGCGCGCGCTGCTGGCGACCGCGGTGCTGGGCTACTTCGCCGCCAGCGACAACGCGCTCAATCGCGAGCGCTTCGCCTTTCGGCGCATCGCCGAGCGCAAGGTCGCCGGCAGTGAGTCGATCTCGGTGACCCGGCGTTTCAGTCTGTTCGTCACCGTCACGGTCATGGTCGCCCTGGCGGTGCTCAGCGTTGCGGCCTACACCCACCTGGAGCGCCTGCGCGAGACGCCGTCCATGCCCGCGGCCCTGATCGCCCAGGTGTTCCTGATCGATGCCATTTCCATCTTCGGCCTGATCATGGTGCTCACGCTGCGCCTGATCTACAGCTATTCGCTCAACCTGCAGCAGCTGTTCGACAACCAGCTGCGCGTGCTGCGCCGCATCGAGGCCGGCAAGCTCGACGAGTACGTGCCGGTGTGCAGCGCCGATGAATTCGGCACCATCGCGCGGGCCACCAACCGCATGATCGACGAGCTGCGCGAGAAGGACCGCATCCGCCGGACCCTGGAGCGCATCGTCAGCCCGGGGGTGGTGGACAAACTGCTCGCCGGAGACCAGCGGCGCCTGATGCTCGGCCAGGAGCAGCAGGTCGCCATCCTGTTCTGCGACCTGCGCAGCTTCACCAGCTACGCCGAGACCACGCCGCCCGAGGAGGTGATCTTCCTGCTCAACGCCTATTTCTCGAAGATGGTCGAGATCGTCAGCCGCCACCACGGCATGGTGAACAAATTCATGGGCGATGCCATCCTGGCCGTCTATCCGGTCGAGCCCGACACTCACGCGGTGCGCAACGCCGTCCAGACCGCCTGGTCGATCATCGACCACGCCCACAGCCTGCGCATGGGCGAGGCCGGTTGGCTCGACGTGGGCGTGGGCATCCACGCCGGGCGGGCGATTGCCGGAACCATCGGTTCGGAGGAGCGCTACGACTACACCTTCATCGGCGATGCGGTGAACACGGCCAGCCGGCTCGAGGGCCTGTCCAAGCGCCTGAACTATCGCATCATCGTCTCCAACGAGGCGCTCGAGCGCCTGGAGCCGCAGGCGCGCGAGTTGTTCACCGATCTGGGAGAACAGCGCGTGCGCGGCAAGGCCGAGGCCGTGCACGTGTTCGGGGCCGCCGCGATCGAGGTCGAGCAGAGGCCGGCGGAGCAGGGGGATGGCGAGGAGCGCACGGCACCCGAGAGCCCGGGCGAGGCGGACTGAGGCGGGCGTGCGCCCTAGAACTGAAGCTCGCGCAGGACGAAGGCGCGCAGGTCGATATTCAAGCTGCTCGGGTCGAGGACGCGGCTGATCTCGTAGCGGCTGCGCCCGCCCTCCTCGTGATACTGCGCCAGGTTGATCACCCGCGGCGGATCGTAGGGCCGGTCGTGGACATCGCGCAGCAGCAGCAGGCGCGGGGTCAGTCGCTTCTCGGTGCTGACCGCGATCACCACGCCCACCTCACCGGACTCCAGCTCGACCAGCGTGCCGACCGGGTATACGCCCAGGCATTGGATGAAGCGCGCGACCAGGTCTTCGTCGAACAAGCGCCCGCGCCAATCGTAGAGCGATTTGAGGGCCTCGGTCGGCGTCAGGCGCGCGCGCCCGCGTCGCCCGCCCGTCAGATCGTCGTAGATGTTGACCAGGCCGACCATGCGCGCGTACAGCGGAATGGCCTCGCCCTTGAGCCCGCGCGGGTACCCCGAGCCGTCCAGGCGCTCGTGGTGGCACAGCGCCACCTGCGCCGCGCTGGCGGGCAGGTCGGCCATGGCGCGGATGATCTCGGCGCCCAACTCCGGATGGCGCTCCAGCTGTTCGCGCTCCTGCGCCTCCAGGTGGGTCGCCTTGTTCAACAGCGCCATGGGCAGGCGGGTCTGGCCGACGTCGTGCAGCAGGGCCCCGACGCCGAGTTCGTAGAGCGCCGGGCGCGGCAGGCGGCTGTGATAGCCCAGGGTCAGGCTCAGGGTGCAAACGGCCAGGGCATGGTCGCCGAGCGACTCGTCGGCCTGCTTGAGATTGCTGAGCAGCACCAGCACGTCCGGATTGCGCGTGATGCTGTCGGTCAGCTCGTGGACCGTGGCCTCGACGTCGGCCGCGTCGAGCTCGCCCCCGCCGCGCAGCACGTCGTAGATGCGCTTGATGCGCGCGCGCGCCCGCTTGAACACGTCCCTGGCGTGAGAGAACTCCTGCTCGAAGCTGCGCTGGTAGACCGGGGCCGGGCCGGTGCGCGGCTTCGCCTCGGGCTCGGCCTCCTGGGTCTTGCCGCGGCGCTTGGCCTCGGCCACCACGCCGGCCTCGCTGCGATCGGCATCGACCCAGACATAACGGCAGACCTGGCGCAGCTGTTCGAGCTCGTCGTCGCTGGTGACCAGAAAGCCCTGGAACAGAAACGGCGTGTCCAGCCACGGGCGGTCGAGCTCCGCGACGTACATGCCGAGGCGCAGATCGCCGACGCTGACCTTCTCTCGATTGACGCTCTGTTCGTCGCTCACCCTTGCCTCTCCGTGCGCCGTTCCATGGGCATCTGCGTGACGTCGCTCGCCGCGCGCTCCGCCTGCCCGGCACGGGGCCGTGGCCCGGGCGGCGTGGCCGGCAATGAGTCTATGGTAGCAGTTTCCCCCGTGCCGCGGCGCGGCGCTCGAGCCCACCCGCGCACCGGGGCTCAACTCTTGATCTTGAGCACGATGGCCGGGACGTTGTCGTGCTCGAGCTTGTCGCGCGCGCGGTTGAGCTGGGCCAGACCGTGGTAGGGCCCGAGACGGACGCGGTGCCAGGTGTCCTGGCCGATGGTCACGGTCTGCACCTGGGCCTGCAGCCCCTGGTGCAGGGCCAGCTTGGCCTTGAGGCTCTCGGCGTCGGCGCGGTGGCGAAACGCGCCCACTTGCAGCACGTAGGTCGCGTTGGCGTCCGCCGCGGGCTTGCCCGAGCTGCCGGCCGAGGGCTTGAGATCCTTGTCCGGGACCTCGACCTCCATGTCGGGCAGGATCTTGTAGAAGTCGAACCGCGGTTTGTGCTTGTCGCTCGCCTTGGGGCCGGGCGGGGCCTGGGTCTTGTCCTTGTGCACGTCGCGCGTGTCGTGCAGCGGCTTGGGCTTGGGCAGCAGCTCCTTGGGCTTGAACGCGATATTGGAGTGCGGCTGGTGGCTCAGGTAGACCAGGAAGGCCACGAACAGGCCCACGAACAGCCCGGCCGCCAGCCAGGCCCAGCCGGGGATGGCGTGGCGGCTGCGGCGTTTGCGCGAATGGCCCTTGGATGCGTAGTCACGCGCCATGTCACATCGTCTCCGGGGCCGACACGCCCAACAGACCCAGGCCGTTGGCGATCACCTGGCGTACCGCCAGGATGAGGTAGACGCGGGCGTGGCGCAAGTCGTCGGCCTCGACCAGAAACTGATGGGCGTTGTAATACGTGTGAAAGTCGTTGGCCAGCTCGCGCAGGTAATGGGCCAGCTGATGCGGTTCGTGGTTGAGCGCGGCGGCCTCGACCACCTCCGGGTAGCGCGACAGACTGACCAGCAGGTCCTGCTCATGGGTCTCGGTCAGCCGATCCAGGTACAGCCGCGCGGTCTGCTCGTCGAAATCCAGGCCCTTTTCGTCCAGCTGGCGCATGACGCTGCACACGCGGGCGTGGGCGTACTGGATGTAGTAGACCGGGTTGTCGGCCGACTCGGATTTGGCCAGATCCAGATCGAAGTCCAGGTGCTGCTCGCACTTGCGCATGACGTAGAAAAAGCGCGCCGCGTCGTTGCCGACCTCCTGGCGCAGCTCGCGCAGGGTGACGAACTCGCCCGAGCGCGTGGACATCTGCGCCTTCTCGCCGCTGCGGTACAGGATCGCGAACTGCACCAGCAGCACGTCGAGCTTGGCGACATCGTCGCCCAGGGCCTGCAGCGCGGCCTTCACGCGCGGCACGTAGCCGTGGTGGTCGGCGCCCCACACGTCGATGACCCGGTCGAAGCCGCGCTCGAGCTTGTCCATGTGGTAGGCGATGTCCGAGGCGAAATAGGTCGTCTGGCCGTTGTCGCGCACCAGCACGCGGTCCTTCTCGTCGCCGTAGTCCGAGGAGCGGAACCACAGCGCACCGTTCTTCTCGAAGGTGTGCTTGGAGGCCTTGAGGCGCTCGATGGCGCGCTCGACCTTGCGCCCCTGGGTCAGCGAGCGCTCGGAGAACCACTCCTCGTAGACCACGCCGAACTCGGCCAGGTCTTCGCGGATATCGGAGAGGATGGCGGCCAGGCCGGCATCGAACACCGCCCGGTACCCGGCATCGCCGAGCAGCTTCTTGGCCCGCGCGATGACCGCGTCGATATAGACCTCCTTGTCGCCGTCCGGGGCGTCGGGGGGCAGGTCCTCGAGCACGTGGCCGATCGCGTGGTGCAGGGCCTCGTCCTGTTCGCGGTGCAGCGACTGGGCGATGTCGAACACGTATTGGCCGCGGTAGCCGTTGGCCGGAAACGGCACCGGCTCGCCGCACAGCTCCAGATAGCGCAGCCACACGCTGGCGGCGAGGATGTCCATCTGGCGCCCGGCGTCGTTGACGTAGTACTCGCGGTGGACCTGAAAGCCCGTGGCGGCGAGCAGGTCGGCCACGGCCGCGCCGTAGGCCGCGCCGCGCCCGTGGCCCACGTGCAGCGGGCCGGTCGGGTTGGCCGAGACGAATTCGACCTGCACGCGCTGGCCGTCGCCCACGGTGCTGTGCCCGTAGGCCTCGCCCGCCTCCAGCACGGCCGGCACCACGGCCTGGAAGGCCGCCGGGGCCATGAAGAAGTTGATGAAGCCGGGCCCGGCGATCTCCACGCGCGCGACCTGGTCGGACTCGCCCAGCGCATCTGCCAGCGCCGCGATCAGCTGTTCGGCGATGTCGCGCGGTTTGCGCCGCGCCGGCTTGGCCAGGAGCATGGCGATGTTGCAGGCGAAATCGCCGTGGGCCTTGTCGCGGGTGCGCTCGACCTGGATGGCGGGCAGGGCCTCGCCCGGCAGCACGCCTTCGTTCTGGAGGCGCTCGAGGGCGGGGCGGATCAGATCGGCAATATGCTGTTTCAACGCGGGGTCCTGGGTGACGGTGCAAAGTGGGGAATTCTAACGTGCCTGCCCACCGCCCACTAGCCAGGCGGGCGTAAAACGTGGCCCGGCGCGGGGTTTCGCCGCGCCTGCGCCGCCCGCCGCGGTCGGACCGGGCCCTGCCATCTCATTAACACGAGGCGATGACGGCTTTCGGTCCATGACCGGCCCGGCGATCGCTGCGCCATGAACGGCTCGCGACGCCGCGGACGACGTCCATGGAAGGACCAGATCGGGAGAGGACAGGACGGCGTCCAAGGACGGACGAGTGCCGCGGGAGGACAGGATGGCCTGACCTATCGAAGATAGGCAGGTCACTCATGACGAACCCCGAAGGGGTTCCATGGGCCGGCTCCGAAGCGACGAGCCCCCTCCCGCCGCGGGCTTTCGACCGTCTGTCAGAACATCTCCTGGGGGTCGACGTCCAGCGACCACCGCACCTTGCGCCCGCTCTTCAGGCCCTCCAGCGCCGGCGCCCAGGTATCGAGCAGGCGGTGCAGCGCGGCGCGCTGGGGCGCCTGTACCAGCAACTGGGCGCGGTAGCGCCCGGCCCGGCGTTCCATGGGCGAGGGTACCGGGCCGAGCAGTTCGACCTCACTGCCGGCCGCGGGCTCGCGCGCGGCGGCCAGTTCCCGGGCCTCGGCGAGGAAGGCCAGCGGGGCCTGGGCGTCCACCGCCTCGGCGCGCAGCAGGGCCGCGAAGCCGAACGGCGGCAGCAGCGCCTCGCGGCGCTCGGCGAGCGCGGCGCGGGCAAAGCCCGGATAGCCCTCGTCGATGAGCGTGGCCAGCAGCGGGTGGTCGGGGTGATGGGTCTGGATCAGGACCTCCCCGGGGCGCTCGGCCCGCCCGGCCCGGCCCGCGACCTGCACGATCAGCTGGGCCATGCGCTCGGGGCCGCGAAAGTCGGCGCTGTACAGTCCCTGGTCGGTGTCCAGGATCCCCACCAGGGTCACGTTGGGAAAGTGGTGGCCCTTGGCCAGCATCTGGGTGCCGATCAGGATCCCCGCGCGCCCGGCCGTGGCCTCGGCCAGCAGGTCTTCCATGGCGCCCTTGCGCCGCGTGCTGTCGCGGTCGACGCGCAGCACGCGCTGGTCGGGAAAGGCCGCCTCCACCGCCTGGGTCAGGCGCTCGGTGCCGTAGCCCAGGCCGCGCAGGTCGAGGCTGCCGCAGTCCGGGCAGGCCTCCTCGAGCGGCCGCTCGGCGCCGCAGTGGTGACAGCGCAGGCGGTGGTCGCGCTGGTGCACGGTCATGTGGGCATCGCAGCGCCGGCAGTTGGCCACCCAGCCGCAGTCGTGGCACAGCAGCGTCGGGGCGTAACCGCGGCGGTTGAGGAACAGCAGCACCTGAGCGCCGGCGTCCAGGTGGCGCGCCATGGCCTCGCGCAGCGGCGCCGACAGATTGTCGCTCATCGGCTGGTGGCGGATATCGAGCACCCGCATCACGGGCGGGCGGGCGCTGCCCGCGCGGCTGGGCAGGCGCAGCTCCCGGTAGCGGCCCTGGGCGACGTTGGCCAGGGCCTCCAGCGAGGGCGTGGCCGAGCCCATGACCACCGGCACCCCGGCGCGGTGGGCCCGCACCACGGCCACGTCGCGGGCCGAATACCGGAACCCCTCCTGCTGCTTGAACGACAGGTCGTGTTCCTCGTCGACCACGAACAGGCCCGGCGCCTTGAGCGGGGTGAACACCGCCGAGCGCGTGCCGATGACGATGGGTGCCGTGCCCTCGCGCGCCGCCAGCCAGGCGCCGAGGCGCTCCTGTTCGGTCAGGCCCGAGTGCAGCACGGCGATGGGCACGCCGAAGCGGGCTTGAAAGCGCCCGACCAGCTGCGGCGTGAGCCCGATCTCCGGGACCAGGACCAGGGCCTGGCGTCCGCCCGCCACCACGCGCTCGATGGCCGTGAGATAGACCTCGGTCTTGCCGCTGCCGGTCACCCCGTCGAGCAGGAAGGCCTCGTAGCGCGCCAGGGCCGCCGCGATGGCCTCGACCGCCCCGGCCTGGTCGGCATTCAGGGCGACGCGCTCGGCCTGGCTCGGCGGCGCTGTGGCGGCCACAGCGCTGTGTTCCTCGACGCTGACCCAGCCCTTGTCGACCAGGCGCGCCGCCGCCGGGCGCCACTTCTCGGCGGCGGCATCGAGGGCCTCGGCGCCGAGGCCCCCGGGGTGGGCCTTGAGCAGGGCCAGCAGGTGCGCCTGGCGCGGGGCGCGGGCGAGCTCGGCGGGCTCGACCTCGGCCCCGGCCGCCGTGAGCCGCCAGTGGCGAATGCCCCGCGCCCGGGCCGGTTCGCCCTTGCGCAGCAGCACGGGCAGGGCCTGGGCGAAGACCTCGCCGATCGGATGGTGATAGTAATCGCTCGCCCACTGCGCCAGCGCCACGATGTCGGGCGGCAGCGCCGGGACCTCGTCGAGCAGGCGGCGGATCGGCTTGAGGCGCTCGGGCGGCACATCGCTGTGGGTCGGGGTGGCGAGCACCACGCCCACGGCCTTGCCCCGGCCGAACGGCACTTCCACGCGCGCACCGGGGGCGGCGTCGGATGCAGGCCCCGCCAGGTAGTCGAAGGCGCGGCGCAGGGGCGAGGGCACGGCGACGCGAACGAGGCGGCCGTGGTCGGGAGGCGGCGGGGAAGGCGCGGCGGGCATGGGCGCACTCTAGCACGGCGCGGCGCCGCGGCCGCCGCCCAGGAGGCGCCGCCGAGCGCGGCGCCCGCGGGCCGGATCGATGGGTGAATTCGGTGCCCCTGGTGAGGTTGTTTCTCGCAAGGAACAGCTAAGTGTTTGTGTCAGTTTGGGAATGGCCGTTATCCACAGAACCTGTGGATATCTGTGTGGATGAAATGGGGCAAACCGCCATAACCTCCCATCATTATTACGGTCCGGTTAAATCGGTCAGTTTTTACACGCCCCCGTTTAGTGCCGAAAAACAGTGACTTACAATATTTCAGCAGACACTGATTGTCACATTCGTCAATAGCCACCGCTTGAAAAGTGACACTCCGAGCGACTGTGAATAAATTCGCCCGCGCGGACAAAAAACCCTTGTCTCGACTTTTCGCACTGTGGTATGTGACGGCCGCGTTTCCACGATTTCGGACCTGCGCACGCGCCTATGAGCCCCGCCCCGGGGCCGGCAGTCCGTCGATGCTGCGGCCGTTCTTCTCCTCCCAGTATTGGCGGATCTTGGCCTCGCCCTTGTCGCGGGCCCACTGCTCCAGGCGCTCGCGCTGGTCGACCAGGTCCATCAGCGGCACGCCGTAGCCGCAGGAGGTCTGCACGCGGGTGACCAGCAGGCGCACGATCTGGCGCTCGCCGGGCAGCTCGGGCCCGAACCGGGCGCGCAGCTCGTCCCAGTCCGAATCGCCCGGCAGGACCACCTCGCCCTCGCCGTAGAGGCGCAGGATGCGCGGCTCGCCCGAGAAGGCGCAGAACATGATGGTCATGCGCCCATTCTCGGCCAGGTGCGCCGCGCTCTCGTTGCCGCTGCCGGTCAGATCCAGGTACGCCACCTCGTTGGGGCCGAGCACGCGGAAGGTGTCCAGCCCGCGCGGGGAGACGTTGACGTGGCCCTTGGGGTCCAGCGGCGCCGTGGCCACGAAGAACATCGGCTGCTCGGCGATCCACGCCGCGAATTCCTCGCTGATTTCCGGATGTACTTTCGCCATATGAGTTGGCAGTTCTCAGTTTGCAGTTGGCAGACAGAATAGCACGTGAGGGGTGAGGCGACCGTCCGCGTTCGCGGCCGGACT
>Ga0209918_1000776_pt1 | contig 19438 bp, 28 predicted proteins | sample SalPonD_shore_MG_FD_185712 | JGI IMG/M metagenome (GOLD analysis project Ga0209918, IMG submission 185712) | Salt pond soil microbial communities from South San Francisco under conditions of wetland restoration - Salt Pond MetaG... | ecosystem: Environmental > Aquatic > Marine > Intertidal zone...
CCCGGAGGGCGCAAATAAAAAGGCCCGGTGCCAAGCGCTGCTCACTTGCCACCGGGCCCTGTGGTCGGGCGTGCTGCGCCGGGCTAACGCTTCGTCGCGGTCACCAGGAACACCGGATAGTCGCCGGCTTCCTTGTTCACCGTGTGCGCGGTGACGAACTCGATGTCCCCGAAGCCATTCTTCTCCAGAATCGCCTTCATGGCGCCGCGCTCGAATCCGGCGTGGTAGACGCCTTCGGTGTCCGCGGGATGGAAGCTGCCGTCTTCCTTGTCCAAATCCGCCAGTGCAACCCTGCCGCCGGGCTTGAGGTGCTGCGCGAACGTCTTGGCGAGGTTATCGGTGTCTTCGACATGATGCATGGCCATGGCGCTGACGATGACGTCGAACTGCTCATCCAGCGGTTGTTCGGTGATGTCCTGGCAGACGGTGCGGACCTTGCCCTGGAGCTCGGGCTTGGCCGCCAGTTGCTCGAGCATCGAGGCGGAGACGTCCACGGCAGTGATCTTGCCCACCTTCGAGGCGACCTGGCCGCTGATGAGTCCGGTACCGGCACCGAAGTCCATCACGGCCATGTTGGGGTGAAAATCGACATGCTCCAATACGGTCGAACCGATGCCCGCCGCCAACTGCGTGCGCATCTCGTTCTGGTCCCATTCCTGTGCCTTCTCTGCAAATAGATCCGTCATTACTATACCCAAACTGTGCAAATTGAAACGGTGGTTCGAAAGCGTACGGGAAGCGGGGCCGAAGCGCAAACGCGCCCCCGAAAGTCTGTCGGTGGTTATATATGGAGGCGGGCGGCGATAAATCAAGGTTTCGCCAAGTCTGCGTCGTCTCGCCCTGGACGGGGACCGGCGAGCGGGTCAGAATCGATTTTGCGCCGCCAAACCCTGATACTGCGAAGCCGTCGGGCCACAGATGCTATTTTCCATCCTCATCGCCTTCTTCCTGGTCGCCTCGGCGGCGTACCTGGTCGCTTGGTGGCTGGCGGCGGAGATCCGCTGGATGCGCCCCGACCTGGCGGACCGGATCCGCAAGCCGTGGCTGTTCACCGGTTACGTGACTTCGCTCCTGGAGTTAAGCCGCGAACTGGCCCGCGAGGACCGGCGAGACGAGTATCGCCGGATACGCTCGATTTCGCGGGCGCTGCGAGTCCTGCAGGGCATCGAATGGGCGCTGCTGGCGGCCTTTTTTGCCCTCTTGCTCTGGCAGGACATGCGAGGCTAGCAGTGCGAGTGTTGGCGGGCCGCCGGCGGCCGTGACGGTCGGTTCGTTCACATGCCGGCCGCCGCGAACACTTCCCGGGCCATGTTCAGCGCATTGACGCTGCGAAAGCGCAGGTCGTCGTAGTTGGCCAGGTAGGAAAAGCGCGACTGGTCCAGGCCCTGGCTGGCCTCGACGGGGTCGAAGGCGCCGTTGTCCAGCGCTTGCCGGGAGGCGTCGCGCAGAAAGACCAGGTAGTCGTAGCTGTCGCGCATGGCCTCCTTGAGATCGGTCACGTGGCCGTGGCCGGGCACGATGACGGCCGGCCTCAAGTCGTCGCGCAGATACTCCAGCGACTTGATCCACTGAAAGCCCATGCCGGGCATCAGGCCCAGCAGCCGCTGCACGAAGACGATGTCGCCGGTGAAGGCGACACGCCGCTTGGGCAGCCAGACGAAGATGTCCCCGGGGGTGTGGCCGCCGCCGGTGTAGATCAGCTGGATATCGACCCCGCGAACCGGCAGCTTGTAGCGGTGCGCGAAGCTGTGCCCGGGGTAGACCGGGCGCGTGCCCGCGAACTGCTTGCCGAGCAGGCTGCGCGCCCGGCCGACCTGCTCGGCAGTGCGGTCGCGCATATCCTGGACGGCGGCCTTGGAGGCTACGATGGGCACGCCGAGCTTGCGAAAGTACTCGTTGCCGAGCCAGCGGTGGTCCTGGCCGCCGGTATCGATGGCCCAGATGATCGGCTTTTTCGTGACCTGGCGGATTGCCGAGTGGATGGCCTTGGCGTCCCGCTTGCTGCCGCCCGTGTCGACGACCACCACGCCGTTGTCGGCGATGATGAACCCGGAGGTCATGTTGTGGCCGAGGTTCTCGGGCGAGCGCTGGCCGAGCTCGCCGACCAGGGCGTACACCCGGTCGTTGACCCGTACCGTCTTGAAGGGGGCGGCCGCGGCCGCCAGCGAGACCAGCGACAGGAACAACAGGAAAAGCAATCTGCGCATCCGACACCTCGGGGGGAGTTTGTCGGCCTATTGTGGACCGGCGACCGGGCGGGCGCTCTGATCTGGATCAAAGGGGCAGGATTGTAACCGCCGTTCCGGAATGAAACGGGCGTCTCATTTTGGGAGTTGTCTGACCCGGTGCGGCTGATATATTGGTGAGAAGCGATCTCGCCTGCCGGACGGCGCGTCTATGTCCTACCTGTCTTTTCTCACAGCGACGGTCACGATCCCCATCTGGCTCCTGCTCCTGATGATCGCGGCCATGGTGCCGTTTTTCGTCGACCTCGTCCGGGTGTGGCGCCGCTGGCGGCGCGGGCATCTGCCGGAGATGCAGGAGCACCAGTCGGTGCTGATGAGGCTGGTCAACATCCGGCGTTCCGAGCCCTCGCAAAAAGACGCGGCGGCCGCTCGCAAATCCAAGACCGACGAGCAGAAGCGGCACATGGCGCGGGTGTTGAAGGTCATGGTCGCCCACGGCGAGACGGGCATGCTGCTCCAATCCATCGCCGACCGCGCGGAACTGCTGACCACCCAGGTCAAGCAGGCCATCGAATACCTCGTCGACAAGGAGCTGATCGAAGAGGTGGCCGGCATCAGCGGGACCAAGTATTTCCTGACCCCGAGGGGCAAGGACTACTGCGCCAAGAAGGGCCTCATCAAGGGCGCCAAGCGGTGACGGCGCCGGGCGCGGGCGTGCCGGTCCGCGCGGACCCCGCTCGGTTGCCGCCTAAATACAAGTTCCGAATACCGGATCACCTTGGTTCAACGGGGTGTGATGAGGTTGTCCACTACACGCAGTGAATACATCACTGTATGCTCGGCGGCCGCGTCCATGCGGCCGACGGTCCTGGCCAACATCATCACACTCCGAACCTGTACTGGTATTCGGATCAGTTATTCAGGCCTTCAGGCGCTGGACCAGCGCATACGAGGGACTGAGAATCGCAAGACTCACGCCCGCGACCATCACGCTGCTGCCCAGGTAAAGCAATATCCCCAGGTCGGCGAGGACGATCGCCAGGCACACCGCCGCGATCCGCTCCCGCGTCGTCAGGCGCCGCCCCCGCGGGCGCACGGCGATGGCAAGCGCCGCCAGGGTCACGGCGGCGAGGAAGGCCAGGTAGGCCAGCCCGACCACCCACCACAGGCCATTCCAGTTGTGAACGAGATTGAGGTAAGCGGTCACGGCCCGTCCTTGAACTGACACGGGCCGGGCTCGCCGGTTTGCCAGGCGAGCCCGGCTGGTGTGTTGCCGGCGTTCAGCCGGTGCCCGCCTTGGCGGCCTTCTCCGCCCGCGCGGGGTAGTCGGTGTAGCCCTTCTCGCCCGGCGTATAGAAGGTCTCGTAGTCCGGTTCGTTCAGCGGCGCGCCTTCCCGCCAGCGGGCGGGCAGGTCCGGATTGGCCAGGAAGGGGCGGCCGACGGCGATGAGATCGCCCTTACCGGCCTGCAGATCGCTCTCGGCGCGCTGCGCGTCGTAGCCGCCGGAGAGGATCAGCGTGCGCGAGAACAGGCGGCGCATGCTGGCCTTCATCGCGTCGGGCACGGTCGGCGCCCCCATGGCCGAGTGGTCGACGATATGGATGTACATCAGTCGCAGGGCGTCGAGCTGGGTGGTCAGATACGCGTAATCGGCCTCCATCTCGTCGTACAGCGGCATGTCGTTGAACACGCCGAACGGCGAGAGCCGGATCCCGACCCGGTCGCGGCCGATGGCCTCGATGACGTCGGCGGCGACCTCGAGGACGAAGCGCGCGCGCCTTTCCACGCTGCCGCCGTAGTCGTCCTCGCGCTGGTTGGTGTTGGGCCGGAAGAACTGCTCGAGCAGGTAACCGTTGGCCCCGTGCAGCTCCACGCCGTCGAAGCCGGCGGCGATCGCGTTTTTGGCGGCCTGCACGTACTCGCCCTTGGCCCGCTCGATGTCCTCCAGCGTCATGGGCGTGGGCTCGGGGTGGGGCTGCGGGCCCTGCTCATCGGTATACATCTCGCCGTCCGCGGCCACCGCGGAGGGCGCGAGCAGGCGCGCGCCCTCGGGCAGATTCAGCGGATGGCCGATGCGCCCGGTGTGCATCAGCTGCATGAATATCTTCGCGCCACCGGCGTGCACTGCTTCGGCGACGGGCGCCCAGGCATTGGTCTGTTCCTCGGAATACACGCCTGGGATGCGCGGATATCCCACGCCGTTCGGCGAGGGCGAGGTGCCCTCGGTGACTATCAGTCCGGCCGAGGAGCGCTGCCTGTAATATTCGACCATCAGTTCGGTCGGCACGTGAGTCGCGCTTGCCCGATTGCGCGTCAGCGGCGCCATTACCATCCGGTTTTGCAGATCGAGCGGGCCGAGGTGAGTAGGGGTAAACAGCAGGTTCGGCATGGGTGTCCTCCGTCTCAATTCTCTGTGGCGGGTTAGACAACGCGAAGCGGCGATGTTTCACCGTCCGCCCGTTTGCCCCTTTCCTGATATCGTGGTGGCCTGGGTGGGATGCTCAAACACACGATTCACGTGGAAATATGCGCCGGCCGGACCGTCGAACAGGGCTGTCTATAGGGGCTGCGATATGGCAGGCTCCAATCTCAGGTACTGTCGTGGCGGCCGCACGACCCAAATAATTAAAAGGTGCCGGGCGGGGACCAACCGCCCCGGCCCGGCACCAATACGAGCACGCCAACGCTCCGACCCCATGCAACGCGTCGTCAACAACCTGCCCTCGGTCGTCCTCGTTGCCGTGGTGCTCGCCTTCATCGTGTTCGCGGGTATCGATGCCATGGCGATCAGCCTGGACCCCGAGGCGGCCGAACTCATCGAACAGGTCCAGGCCCACCGCGATCCGGCCGACAATGCCTACTACGCCCTCGTGGGTTTGCAGCTGCCGGGGCGCGGCGATATCGATGCACGGGGACGGTCCTGGGCGCAGGGCCGCGTGCATGCCTCCCCGCATCTCACCTCGGCCGCGTTGCCCAATCCGGGGGCCTTCCCAGCCGTCGCCGCGTGCCAGCCCAGCCAGATGGATTGTCTGGCGTATTACCGGTCACACGCGGACAGGATCCGGGCGGCCGCGCGCACGCTGCACCCGCTGCTCGCTGGCTACCGGCACGTTATCGGTCACTACCGGGAGTTCTACCAAATCGACGGCTCGGTCGCCTGGGGCCTGGACCTGATCAATGTGCACTCCCTCTACCTGTTCGAGCTCGTCCAGCAATGGCACCGGGGCGAGCGTGGCCGCGCCCTGCACGGGCTCGCGACGGAGACGGCGTTTTGGCGGATGATCCTCGCCCGGGCCGACACGCTCTTCGCCAAGTCGCTCGCCGCGGCGGTATTGGGCCAGGACTACGGCTTGGCGCAAGAGTTCGTCGCGGCCTGCGGCGCCTGCGGTCATCGGCGCCTGCTCAAGACCATGCTCTCGCCGTTGAGCCGGCGTGAACTGGACCTCGTGCCCGCCCTGAACCGCGAGTTCGTGCGCACGGTTCGGTCCTTTCGAAAGACCTGGGCGCGTCGAAACCAGGCGACCTTCCCCCCGCGGCGTTATCATTACGAGGAGAACCGGGCGATCAACGCGCTGTACGACATGCTGCGCGACGAGCGCCGAATCGCCCGGGCCTCCCCCGCGCGCATCCAGGCCCTGGCCGAGCGCCTGGATGCCAAGTACGCCGAGCGCTCGGGGCTTTGGTGGAAGCTGGAGCGGTATCTGCACCCGATCAGCCACGCACTGACCGCGATGTCCTGGCGCGACCCCGAGCAGTACGTGCAGACCCTGTGCCAGCTCGACGCCTTCCGGGCCCGGGCGGCCGCCGCCCTGGCGGCTCGTTCCAACCCCACGCCTCACTGACCCGACGGCAAGAGCCAGCCGCTTCGGCTCAAACGCCTCTGCGCTTCGCCGGCGAACCCGGTACAATCGGCGCCGGGGCCGCGCCGACGCCGCCCCGTCGAATACGGGGAGCGACATGGTCGAAAAACTGATCAGCCTGTTGGCCGGGTTCATCATCGCCACCATCCAGGACATGGGCTACGGCGGCATCGTGCTGCTCATGGGCATCGAGAGCGCCTGCGTCCCCCTGCCCTCGGAGATCATCATGCCGTTCTCGGGCTATCTGGTCTTCACCGGCGAGCTGAGCCTGTGGTGGGTGGCCGGCGCCGGTGCGCTGGGCTGCGTGCTGGGCTCGCTGCTGGCCTATGCCGTGGGGGCCTGGGGCGGTCGGCCGCTGGTGGAAAAGTACGGCAAGTACGTGCTCATCTCGCACCACGACCTCGATCTGGCCGACCGCTGGTTCCAGCGACACGGGGACATCACCATCTTCATCGGCCGCCTGCTGCCGGTGGTGCGCACCTTCATCGCCTTCCCGGCGGGCGTGGCGCGCATGCCCCTGTGGCGCTTCATCGGCTACACCTTCCTCGGCTCGTTTATCTGGTGCTGGGCACTGGCCTGGATCGGGCTGAAGCTCGGCGAGAACTGGAATACCCTGGGCGCCTACTTCCACCGCTTCGATGCCGTCATCGGCGCGCTCATCGTTGCCGGCGTGGTCTGGTACGTTTGGCGTCATATCCGCCACCTCCAGCGTGCCTAGATCCCGCCGCTGGCGCTGGTCTGCACCGCGCGTTGGTGGTTCGGCCCCGCGGACTGTCCTATATTTAACCAGGAGCCTGCGGCCGTATGGGGGGGCCGGCAGCGGGGCCAGGGGGCCCGGTTACCCGGTTTCACCGTGCGCACCTTGCCGCTCGGCCGGCCGCAAACCGGTGGCCACGACCAGCTTTGCCAAGTAACTAGGGAGAGTACGAAATGCAGTCCAAACGCTTCGGCGCGCTCGCGCTGGTTTCCGCTTTGTTGTTGTTCACGGCCGCAACGGCCCAGGCGCAGCCCGGCCGTTTCCAAACCGGCCATTTCTATACCGGCCGTTTCTATATTGGGGTCGCCGGCGGCAGCTCGAATATCGATACCAGGGTCACGACCGTCACCGCGCATCTGGACGAGAGCTCGACGGGGTACAAGATCTACGGCGGCTATGACCTCAGCCGCAATTTCGCCGTCGAGTTCGCCTATGCCGACCTCGGTGAGGGGAAACTTACGGGTAACAACGGCGACCGCTTTATCCGCGACAACGTGCTTTATCAGTTCACGGCCAACAACGCGGAGCTCAAGTTCAATCCGACGCTGATCAGCGCGGCCGGGGTGTTCACCGCCCGTGTCGGCCGGCGCTTCGATCTGCACGGCCGCATCGGCGTGGCTTCGTGGAATGTCGACTACACCGCCAGCGCCACGGGCGTACCCGGTTCGACGGGCAGCGACAGCGGTTCGGATATCTTCTTCGGCGGCGGTGTCGGCCTGCACTTCGGTTGGGGCTGGCGCCTGACGGCCGACTACGAGAGCTACAGCATCGACAACGGCGACTCGACGCTGCTGTCGATCGGCCTCGCCAAGAGCTTCTAATCCACCGCCGGGCCGCGGGGCGACTCCGGGTGGAGTCGGCCCCGTGGGCCTTTGCCCCTCGGGCACCGCTCCCGCCCGACGCTCCTTTCGCCCTCGACGCCGGTGCCCGGGCGCACTAGGATCGTTACAGTCACCACGCCCCGAGCGCCGCCGTCGTGTCCGAACAGTTTGTCAGCGAACGCATCGCCCCCGTCACCGACAGCCACGACACCAGTGCCATGGCCCTGGGTGAGCCGGGTCTGCCGCAGGTCTTCACCTGGCGCGGCGAGACGGTGCGGGTGGCCTCGGTGCTGCGTACCTGGCGCGACACCGGTCCCTGCCGCCACGGCAGCGGCGAGCGTTATGTCCGCAAGCACTGGTACGAGGTCGAGACCACCGACGGGCGGCGCATGAAGATCTACTTCGACCGCACGCCGCGCGGCCGGGCGCGCTCGCCGCGCTGGTGGCTGTTCAGCATCGACAGTCCCCCGCCCGGCGGGCACTGAGGCGGGGGCGCCCGCAGGCTTGCGCGGGACGTGCCGACTCTTTAAGCTTTGCGCCTCACCCGCTGCTGCAGACCCCCGCGTTTGTCCGACACACCGCATCACAGTACCGACGCTGCGCCGCGCAATACCTTGAGCCCGGCGTTGGTGTTCATCATGGCCACGGCCACCGGCATCGCCGTGGCCAACCTGTACTACGCCCAGCCGCTGCTCGATACGCTGGCGCGGGCCTTTGCCGTGCCCACGCACACCGCGGGCCTCATCGTGACCATGACCCAGGTCGGTTATGCCGCCGGATTGATGTTTCTCGTGCCGCTGGGCGATCTGGTCGAGCGCCGGCGTCTGGTCGTGACGGTCACCCTGTGCGCGGTCGTCGCGCTGATCGGGGCGGCGCTCGCGCCGACCATCGCCGTGTTCTTCGCCGCCTCCCTGGCCGTGGGCATTACCTCGGTGGTGGCGCAGGTCCTGGTGCCCTTCGCCGCGCACCTGGCGCCCGATCACGCGCGCGGGCGCGTCGTCGGCCGCGTCATGAGCGGACTGCTGCTCGGTATTCTGCTGGCGCGAACCGTCTCGGGCGTCATGTCCGATGCCTTCGGCTGGCGCAGCATGTTCTGGCTGGCGGCCGCGCTCATGCTCATACAGGCCGGCGTGCTGGCGCGGGCCCTGCCCACCGACCGCAGCGGCGAACGTATGGGCTACCTCGGGCTGCTGAAATCGGTGGTGGATTTGATCCGCGACGAGCCGCTGCTGCGCCGGCGCATCATCTACGGCGTGTTCGTCTTCGCCACGTTCAGTGCCCTGTGGACGGCGCTGCCGTTCCTGTTGGCCCGCCCACCGTTCGGCTACGGCGATTCCATCATCGGCGCCTTCGGCCTGCTCGGCGTGGCCGGCGCCGTCACCGCCTCGTTCGCCGGCCATCTGCACGACAAGGGGCTGACCCATCGCTACACGGGGATTTTTCTGGCGAGCATCGCCCTGGCCTTCGCCATCATGGGCGTATTCGACCATTCCCTGATCGGTGTCGTACTGGGAATAGTGCTCGTCGACCTCGGCGTGCAGGGCACGCAGATCCTCAACCAGAGCACCATCTACCAGCTTCGCCCCGAGGCGCGCAGCCGCCTGACCACGGCCTACATGACCTGCTTTTTCGCCGGCGGGGCGGCGGGCTCGGCCGCGGCGGCCTATGCCTTCAGCCTCGGCGGCTGGCGGGCCGTGGCCGTGCTCGGCGCGGCGCTGCCCCTGCTGGCCTTTGCCTACTGGCTCACCGAGCCCGCCGGCCTTCGATCCCGTTGAGCCGGGGCCGGGCCAGTTGACGGTCCAGCCCGGGCGGTGGTAACTGTAGCCTTTGTCCTCTTTCACGTTCCCGGTGTCCCCGATGCGCCCAAATCCGTTGCCAGCGACCCTCGCCCTGTGCCTGTGGGCCCTGGCGGTATCGGCGCCGGTACTGGCGGCGCAGACGACCCACGGCTATTACCGGTTCGGCGTGCTGCCCCTGCAGAGCCCCACCAAGCTCGCCGCGATGTTCATGCCGCTGGCCGACGACCTGGCCGACGCCGTCGGGCGCCCCGTGCAGTTCGTCACCGCGCCGAGCTTCGGCACCTACATGAAACGCGTCGCCAAGCGTGAGTACGACATCATCTACCTCAATCCGCTGCTGTACACCGAGGCACGCCAATACGGTTACCGGGCGATCGCCAAGGTGGCGCAAGAGCCGTTCACCGGCATCCTGGTCGTGCGCAAGGACGGGCCTATCAAGAGCCTCGATCCGAAGCACCTGCCGCACGGACTGCGCATCGGCTTCCCCGACCCCAACGCCTTTGCCGCGACGGTCATGACCCGCCAATACATGCGCAGCCTGGGCATCGACGTGAAAAAGGAATTCCATATCCATTATTTCCGCTCGCAGGACTCGGCCCTGATGGCCCTGTATTCCGGGCTGGTCGACATCACCGGCACCTGGCGCCCGTCGCTGCGCTCGATGCCGGCTTACGTGCGCGCCAAACTGCGCATCGTCGCCGAGACGCCGCCCCAGCCGCAGATGCCGATCGCCGTGCGAGCCGACCTGCCGCCGGGCGTGGTCAAACGCATCACCGCCCGCCTGCTGGCACTGCCCCATGCGCCGCACGGTCATGCCGTGCTCAAGGCGCTCGGATTCGAAGACGGCTTCGTTCGCGCCAACGACGCCGAGTACCGCGGAGTACGCCAATGAGCACCATCGCCGAAGAAGCACCCGCAGGGATGCTCCAGGGCGAGACCGCCGACTCGAACCGCCTGTCGTGGTTCGCGACGCTGCGCTTTCGCCTGATCATCTCGGTGGCCCTGGTCCACGCCATCCTCATGGGGGCCTTCATCTGGGACGCCGTCACCGAGCAGTCCGACAGTATCCGCGCCGAGTTGCAAAACCGCGGCCATGCCCTGTCCAGCCTCATGGCCGTGGCCACGACCAATGCGCTGCTCGCCGAGGATCTCGCCTCGCTGGCCGAGGTCATCGACCGCACGCAGCGCCAGGCGGACGTGAGTTACGCCGAGGTCATCGACTCCGAGGGCAACGTCCTGGCGAGCACCGACCCGGCGCGGGTCGGCCAGCACGTCAAGCCGCGGATCCAAAAGAGCGAGACCATGCCGCTTAGCCCCGGCGACGGCGTGCTGGACCTGCGCGAGAACATCCACGTCGCCGGGCGCACGGTGGGGGCGGTGTTCGTGGGCATGTCGACCAAGAACCTGCACCACGCCCTGGCCGCCACCCGCGACGAGGGCCTGTTGTTCATTCTCGTCGCCCTGGTCGTGGGCAGCCTGGCCGCCTGGGCCCTGTCGTTCGCCACGACGCGCAACCTGCACGCCATGACCAACGCCGTGCGGCGCATCACCGACGGCGATCTGGACGTGCGCGTGAACATCCACAGCCGCGACGAGGTCGGGCTGCTGGCGCGCGCCTTCAACGCCATGGTGGGTTCGCTCGCCCGCACCTCGCGTCAGGTCAAACTCGAGCACGAAAAGCGCACCGAGGCCGAGCGCCTGGCCTGCGTCGGCGAGCTCTCGGCCAGCATCGCCCACGAGATCCGCAATCCCCTGTCGGCCATCATCAACTCCGTCCAGCTGATGACGCGCGACAACGTACCCGAGGCCGATCGGCGCGAGCTCGCCGGCATCATGACCGCCGAGTCCAACCGCCTGCAAAACATCCTGAACGACTTCCTGACGTTCTCGCGCATTCCGGAGTCCAAGCTCGCCGAGACCGACCTGTGCCCGCTGCTGCGCGATACGGTGCTGCTGTTGTCCAACGATCCGGCCCTGCCCAAGGGCGTGAACATCCAGACCCGGATCCACGCCGAGGAGTGCCGCGCGCGCATCGACGCCGATCAGATGCGCCAGGTCTTCATGAACCTGATCCTCAACGCCATCCAGGCCATGCCCGAGGGCGGCCAGCTGACGGTGGAGGTCCACCCCGAGGGCGAGCGCCTGGCCGTTCGCATCGCCGACACGGGCCGGGGCATTGCGGACGACATGCTCGACAAGGTGACCCATCCGTTCATCACGGGGCGCAAGGACGGCACGGGCCTGGGCCTTTCGATCGTGCAGCGTATCCTTATGCAGCACGGCACCAAGCTGACCATCGTCAGCCACAAGGACGTCGGTACCGAGGTCGGTTTCGAGCTGGAGAGTGCGTAGCAGGCATGGCCACGATTCTGATCGTCGATGACGAGTTCTCCATCCGCAAGACCTTGAGCATGCTGCTCGCCTCCGAGGGCCACCGCGCGGTCGAGGCCGCGGACCTGGACCAGGCGCGCTCCGTGCTGCAGGCCGAGCCCGTGGACCTGGTCATCGCCGACCTGCGCCTGGGCGAGGAGAGCGGCCTGGACCTGTTGTCCTGGCTGCGCACCACGGGCAGCGAGGTCGAGAGCGTCATCATGACCGCCTACGGCTCGATCGAAAACGCCGTCGAGGCCATGAAGCTGGGTGCCTACGACTACCTGACCAAGCCCATCAACCCCGACGAACTGCTCATCCGCCTGAACAAGGTCCTGGAGAAGAAATCACTGCGCGAGGAAGTCAACCGCCTGCGCGAGCAGCTGGACGGGCGCGAGCGCTTTCGCAACGTTGTCGCCCAGAGCGAGGCGATGCGCGGCGTGCTGCAGGTCATCGAGCGCATTCGCGAGCAGGACATCCCCGTCCTGATTACCGGGGAGACCGGCGTGGGCAAGGAGGTCGTCGCGCGCACCATCCACGACACCAGCGCCCGCGCGCGCGGGCCGTTCGTGGCGATCAACTGCTGCACCCTGCCCGAGGACCTGCTCGACTCGGAGCTGTTCGGTCACATCAAGGGCGCCTTCACCGGTGCCACCGCGAACAAGGCCGGGCTGTTTCGCGAGGCCCACGGCGGCACCCTGTTCCTCGACGAGATCGGCGATATCAGCCCGCGCCTGCAGGTCAAGCTGCTGCGCGTGCTCCAGGAGGGCGAGGTGCGCCCGGTGGGCGGCGGCGCGCCCATCGAGGTGGACGCGCGCGTGGTCGCCGCGACCAACCGCGACCTGGACGCCATGGCCGAGCAGGGCGAGTTCCGCAGCGACCTGCTGTTCCGGCTCAACGTCCTGCCGCTGTACATCCCGCCGCTGCGCGAGCGGCGCGACGACATCGCCCCGCTCATCGACCGCTTCCTGGCTCAGCTGCGCGTGCGTACCGCTCGGGCCGATCTGGACCTGACCCCCACGGCGCGGCGCAAGCTGATCATGTACGACTGGCCCGGCAACGTGCGCCAGCTGGAGAACGTCCTGGAGCGCAGCTTCGCCCTGTACCCGGGGCCGGTCCTGGACGCCCCCGAGATCGCCATCAACTCCGCCAGCCCGGCGGCGCCGATCCCGCCCGCCGCCGAGGCCGTCGAGGCCACCCTGGAGGAGATCGAGGCCCAGCACATCCGCCGGGTCCTGGCCGCCTGCGACAACAACCAGGCGGCCGCCGCCCGTGTCCTCGGTATCAGCCGCTCCACCCTGCGGCGCAAATTGGAACAGGTTGTCTGATTCAAAATACGACACACCTGTCTCAAAATCGTACAGCCGAACCTCCCGCCGTCGCCGACAATCTGAACTAACCGCATGAAAACGCGGGACAATTTCAGGTTGGCACCGCCCTTGCTCTCTTTTCTTCCCAAATACCGATACCAAACGCTCACGGTGGAGGGCACTGGATGGAGTTGTTCAAGAAAACCCTGGACCCGGTCATCGCGCTGACGATCATCGCGGTGCTGGATATCTTTTTGTTTCTGGTGGTAGGTGCCTGGACCGTCGGCGGCGGCGAGACCATGATGACCGGCCTCATCGCCAAGGGCGTGATGGGCGATCAGCTACACCGTATCCCGTTCTGGGACGTCGTGTTCAAGCCCGATCCCACGTACTGGAAGATCTACATCAGCCTCGGCATGCTGTTCGGCTCGATCGTCGCCGCGGTAATGAGCAAGGAATTCTACTGGCGCGTGCCGCGCCACCTGTCCGAGTGGGTGATGATCACCGTGGGCGGCCTGCTGATGGGCATCGGCATCCGCCTGGCCTTCGTGTGCAACGTCAGCACTTTCTTCGGCCTCACCCCCGAGATGAACCTGGGTGGCTATCTCGCCATCAGCGGCATCATCGCCGGCGCCTGGGTCGGCTCGCTCATCTACAAGAAAGTCCTGGAGGGTTGATTATGTCGGCAATCGGTCAATGCCTCGCCGCGTTCATCTTCGGCTCGGTCGTCGGGCTGCTGGTGCAGCGTTCGCGCTTTTGCAACACCGCCGCGCTGCGCGATGCGATGTTGTTCAAGACTTACCGCAATACCAAGGCCCTGCTGGTGTGCATGATGATCCTCACCATCGGCTTCACCGCCTTCATCACGGTGGGCGAGGGTCACACCATGCACTTCGACGTGGGCGTCAATCAGATCCTCGGTCTGTTCCTGTTCGGCATCGGTATGGTCCTGGCCGGTGCCTGCACCGTCTCGACCTGGGTGAAGGCGGGCGAGGGCAACGTCGGCGCCATCTGGGCGCTGCTGTTCACCTTCGTGGGCATGTTCCTGTTCTCGCTGGTCTGGTCGTTCATCTACTGGCCGCCGGCCCCGACCACCATGGACCACCAGACACACCTGGCCGCGCTGCAGTTCGGCTACGCCAACGCCGCCACGCTGCAGGAGAAGACCGGCATTCCGGCGATCGCCTTCGGCATCGTCCAGTTCGTGGTGCTGTTCGCGATCTACCGCGCCATCCTGCGCAAGGAGGCCCGCATGGCCGAAGAGCGCGAACAGGCCGGCGTCGCCGCGGGGGTCGCGGGCGCCCCGGCCGGTGCCGCCGCCGCACCCCGCGCGGACTGAGCCGCGCACGGCGGGACTTCCAACAACCTTACGCATCCACGCAAGCAGGAGAGAGAACCATGGGACTATTCGGTGGCAGTAAGAACAAGGCTCCGGCGGCTGCGGCCGAGAGCGTGACGCTCGAGGACGGCACCGCGGTCACCCCGACGCAGGTCGTCGACTGTCTGGGCGATTCGTGTCCGCGCCCGCAGCTGATGACCAAGAAGGCCATGTCCAAGATGGTCAGCGGCGAGATCGTGGAGGTCAAGATCGACAACCCGACCTCCATGGAAGCGATTCCGCCGATGATGCCCGAACTGCACGGCACGCACATGGGAACGGTCAAGACCGATCGCTACTGGCGCGTGATCGTGCGCAAGAACTGAGGAGGCGCCGTGAGCAAAGGCCAATTGCAGATGATGATCTACTCGACGCTGATCGGCCTGATCAGCTTCGCCGGTCTCATCTATATCTTCGTCGCCCAACCGACCTACCTGCACGCCACGCGCGACGGCGTACCGTACTTCTCGCCGCCGGTGGTCAACCCCGAGGGCGGCAAGCCGCTCAAGCTCGAGGACCTGGCCCGCAACTACAAGGGGCAGTACTGATGTTTGGACTGGACTTCGAATCGACCCTGCAAATCGCCATGGGCGTCGTGGCGTTCTATGTCATGTACGTCAGCTTCACCAAAGATCCGTTCTAGGGGACTCGCACCATGACCAAAGCCCAGATGCTCATGTTCTGCGCCGCGTGCCTGCTGCTCAGCTTCGGCGCCGGCGCGATCCTCTATCCCTACGCGACGATCAGCCGGCAGGCGCTGGCCGCCTCGCAAAAGCCCGCGCACATGGAGAACCTGCCCGATGTCGACCTCGGCCCGAACTACGGTGTGGTGCCGGTGACCGAGCTGGTCGGCTATTACATCGAGCATCCCCCCGCGCCGCCGGGTTCGGGCGCGCCGCGCCACGAAGAACAGTTCGGCGGCTGTTGAGGTGTCATGCGCCCGAGGCGCACGCTCATGGTATGTCTGTTCCTGTGCCTGGACTGGTGCTGGGGTTCGGCCGCCGCGGCCGGCCTGGCCTATGTCGGCGCTGATGCCCTGGACGGGATCACCGGGGGCGATACGGTGATCGTCGACACCCGCCCCCTGGCCGCCTGCAGCGAACGTTCGCTGGCCGGTGCCCACTGCCTGCCGGCCACCGATCTGGTCGGCCCCGACGGCGAGCTGCCCAGCCCGCCCGACCTGCTCTGGGCGCTGGGCACGGCCGGCCTGTCCGGTCACGAGTCCGCACTCGTGGTCGGCGCGCACGGCGAGGCCCGCGACTTCGTCGCCGGGCTGCTGTACCTCGCCGGTCAGCGCCGCGTCGAAGTCCTGCGCACGCCGATCGGCAAGGTCATGGCCTCGGCGCGTTATCGCACCGGCCCCGGCCGGGCGCGCGGGATACTGCAAGACCCGATCTATACGGCCACCATGCGCGATCGCCTCGTGGTGCTGCGCGCCGAGCTGCGCCGCGACCTGGACGCCGGTGACGCCCCCGAGCCGGTGGACGGGCGGCCCGCGGCGCAGTTCAGGCGCGCCGGTCATATCCCGGGCGCACGCAACCTGCCCCTGGCGCGGCTGGCGGCGCGGCCGGGCGCCGCCGCGGCGCTGTCAGCGCGGGGGCGCTACGTCGCCTACGGCAACGACCCCATGGCCTCCGTCGCCCTGTTCACCCGTTTGCGCGCCGGCTCGCCGGCCGCGACAAAGGTGCTGCTCGGCGGTTGGCGGGCCTGGCATACCGCGCCGGGCTATCCGGTGGCCGGCGGCCGGGTCAAGGCCGCGCAGGCCCCGGCCACCTGGTGGTGGCGCGCCGCCGGGGCGGCGATGGTCATCGCCGCGCTGGTGCTTTTGGCATTGATATTCACAAACAGAAAGGCTCAACGATGGACGTAATGTACGTGGTCTCCAGCCCCGAGGCCGTGCCCTTGCTGCTGCCCCTGTTGCGGGCCTGCCGGCGGCGCGGTGCGGATTGGGGTTGTTTTTTTACCGATAACGGCGTGCAGGCGCTCGACAGCGAAGAACTGCGCGAGCTGATGAGCTGCGCCTCCCAGGCCGTGGCCTGCGAATTCTCCTGGGAGCGTTATCAGCACGGCAAGGCCTGTCCGGTCGAGCTGGGCAGCCAGACCAATCACAGCGCGATGGCGGCCGCGGCGCGTCACATCGTCAGCCTATAGGAGACGCACCGTGAGCCAAACGAAACACCTGCTCGTCCTCGGTCGGCGTAACCACGCCGAGGCCATGCGCGTGGCGGCCGGCTTGACCATCTTCGGCCACCAGGTGCGCCTGGTGTTCATGACCGGGCCGGTCGAGGAGAGCGAAGAGAACGCCGAGCAGGCCGAGCTGCTGGATCTGTCGGACATCGTGCCCGAGACCACGGTGGCCGGTACCGAGCTCAATCAAGTTCACCCGTCCGAGCTCGCCATGTCCATGGTCGAGTGCGATGGCGTCATCAACATCTGAAAGGTAAGTCATGAATATCGCCATTTTGGAGACCGATCTGTTTCCCGATGCCGAGACCGTGAGTGACGCCGTCTCGCATCTGACGCCGATGTACAACGTCTACCGCTACAAGCTGCGCGACCCCGAGCGCACGGAGGAACAATGGGACCAACTCCTCGATGAGGTGTTGGCCTCGGATCGGGTCTTCACACTCTGAATAACGACAACGATGAAGCGGCCGTGCGCACGTTCGTGCGCCCGACCACCCCTAGGTGGAGCCAACGACGAAGAGGAGTCAACATGAAGAAGCTAATCGCAACACTGGTACTGCTGTTGTCATACGGGCTAGCCCAGGCATCGGCCTCGGCGCCGCCCCTGGTGAACGTTGGCTGGGTCAAGGCCAACTCCTGCAAGTCCGGCGTGGTCGTGCTGGACATCCGCAACAGGCTCGACGGCCACTCGCGCACGGATTATCTGCGTGGGCACATCCCCTGCGCGGTCTACAGCAACTATCTCAAGGACGGCTGGCGCAGCAAGGTCGACGGCGTGGTCGGTCAGCTCTCGCCCGTGCCCAAGCTCGAAAAGCTCATCGGCGGCCTGGGTATCGGCAACAAGACCCACGTGGTCGTCTACTCGGCCGGCACGAACGCCCTGGACATGGGCAGCGCCACACGCGTGTTCTGGACCTTCAAGGTGCTGGGCCACGACAATGTCTCCATCCTCAACGGAGGCTATGCCGCCTATACGAAGGACAAGCACAACAAGATCCAGCGCGGCAACAACAAGCCGAAGCCGACGAACTTCACCGCCCACCTGCGCCGCGACATGATCGCCACCAAGCAGGACGTGGAGAACGCCAAGAAAGACGGCTACAAGCTGGTCGACAACCGTCCGCACGATCAGTACATGGGCGTCAATCGTCATCCCAAGGCCAAGCGCAACGGCACCATCCCCGGCGCCATCAACCTGCCCGAGAGCTGGCTGACGGCGAACAACGGCGGCAAGTTCCGCTCGGTGGCCGAGCTCAAGAAGCTCTACTCCCTGGCCGACGTGCCGACCCAGGGCAAGGAGATCACCTTCTGCAACACGGGCCACTGGGCCTCGCTGGGCTGGTTCACCAGCGCCGAGCTGCTGGGCGACAAGAACGTCAAGCTCTATGACGGCTCCATGGTGCAGTGGTCTGCCGACAAGTCGCTCCCCATGGAGGACCAGGCCAAGGTTCAGTAGCCATTGTCTCCTCCCAGACACCCTCGCGTGTCCTTGTCGACCGCGGCGGCATTGGCCGCCGCGGTCCTTTTTTTCGCGACCGCGGCCGGTGCCGCCAAGGTCGATCCTCAACGCCGTTTTCCCATGCAACTGCAGGTCCTCGCCGGCGACGCCCAAGTCCTGGCGCACACGTCTTTGTCGGCCCCGCGCCGCCGGGGACTCTCCCACCGCATCGCCGGCTCGCTGAGCGGGCTGCGCCTGTTGGCGCGTCAATATCTGCAGGCGGCGCAGCGATCCGCGCCGGCGCTGCTGTCCGGCATCGATGCCCTGCACCGGGAATACGCCCATGGCCGATGGGACGAGCTGGCGCGGCGCAGCCGCGCGCTGGCCCGCAAGTATCCGCCCGACCTCCGCGGCCTTCGCCCGCGCCAGGCCGGTAGCGACGACCTGCGCCGCGGCCGGCGCCTTTACCGCCACCTGTGCATGGGCTGTCACGCCCATCCCGACCCCCACCGCGACAACCCCGCCCCCGACCTGTTCGCCATGGCACGGCGCCTGCCCGAGCGCGAATTCATCTCCCGCCTGGTGACCGGCGTGCACGGCACACCGGGCGTGGCCCTGCACAATCCCTTCAGCGATCCCGAGAACGCGGGCCTGGCCGCCTTTTTGCTCAAATCCACCAAAAAAGGCCGTCCCTGAACGGACCGAAGCCCCGCCCGTTGACGTGGGTCAACGAATCCGGAGCTGCCTGCCTGGATGATGCGACTATCGCCCTCGTCGCGGCGAGGCCAGGAGCGGTCCCCGGCAGCGAGCGCCTTTGCGGCCCGGGGCCATTACAAGGAGACATCGCATGCGCAAGGAGAACGCCGGCCCGCCGCGCCGCACCCCCCGTTCGACCGCCCGCCAGGGCGTCGCGGACATCGCCACGCCCGGCACCGACGCCGTCGTGCGGACCGTAGTGCCGGCGCCGGCCCCCGCGCGGCGGCGCCGGCCCAAGGCGCTGCCCGTCGGTACCTTGATCAGCGCCGAACAGCGCCACCAGATGATCACCGAGACCGCCTACCGGCTGGCCGAGCAGGACGGGTTCGACGCCGGTCGGGATCTGGACCATTGGCTGGAGGCCGAGGCCTTGATCGAGGCCAGGCTGGCCTCGCGCGCCAGGGGCTAGCGCCCCGATACCCCGGGGCTAGCGCCCCGATGCCCCGGAGCTAGCGCCCCGATACCCCGGAACCGGATAAGCTGCGATAATGTCCAACTTGGGGCCAGCGCGCCGGCGCTGGCCTTGGCCCTTATCGGAGCGAGAAGTCCATGAGTACATCGCAGTCGAACTCCAC
>Ga0209918_1000779_pt1 | contig 19390 bp, 14 predicted proteins | sample SalPonD_shore_MG_FD_185712 | JGI IMG/M metagenome (GOLD analysis project Ga0209918, IMG submission 185712) | Salt pond soil microbial communities from South San Francisco under conditions of wetland restoration - Salt Pond MetaG... | ecosystem: Environmental > Aquatic > Marine > Intertidal zone...
GCCGAGACCACCGGATAGTCTACCAGGGGCAGTAGCGCTTCCGTGGATTGGTGGACGCTGCCGGCATCCAGCATGATCCGGGCTCCCTGGTCCCGGGCCTGCCGGACCAGCTCGATGATCTCGGGGGTGGGCCGGCTGTCCAGGGTGACGGTCCGGGTATCCCGGAGCAGCGTCTCCGGCACCTGGGACGGCCGGATCTCCGGTAGTTGCCCGGTATGTTGCACCACGGTCCGCCGGCCGGTGCCCTGCTCCACCAGGATATGCGAGTGCAGGGTATCGGCCGCCGCATCCAGCCGGATGCCCGAGGGCTCCACCCCGAACGACCGGATGTCCTCCAGGATGGCCCGGCCCATGAAATCATCCCCCATGGTGGTGACAAGCGCCGTGCGGCCTCCCAGGGCAGCGAGTGTCCGTATGGCGGTGGGCACCGGCCCGCCTCCGCGTTCGGCCCAACGGGAAGCCGTGTGCTTGGTGTTCACCTCCGGGTACTGACGGACTTCCAGGGTAAAATCGTAGGTGGCCAGTCCAATCCCCACACAGTCGTATCGTTTGTGATCTTGTGACGCCATCGGTGAGCTCCGGCTGCCGAATATGCAGGCTAAATGTATTGCAACTAATTTAAGCATTCCCGGGAAAGATGCACCTGCCAATTTTAGCCGTGAGTGTATTTCGCCTGTCGATGACCGGCGGTTTTCCCGGCACGGTTTTCTGGGGGCCGGAGACTTCGATGGCCGGACTCCATTGCTCGCGGTGTTTCAATTGACACCACGGTTTGGTAAACTAAGGAGAACGGAAAGACACGGCATAATCGCCGGCACAATCCAGGAAAGGAGCGGATCATGCCCGGGGAACATTTTCAGGCGCTAGTGGTCACGGAAACCGCGGATCACCAATTCAGGCGTAATGTCACCGAGCGTTCCGTCAGTGATTTGCCGGAGGGCGAGGTGTTAATCCGTGTTCGATACTCCTCGCTGAATTATAAGGATGCCCTGTCGGCGACCGGCAACCGGGGGGTGACCAAGCGATATCCCCATACCCCGGGGATCGATGCGGCCGGGGAGGTTGTCCGAAGCCGGCACCCCGGTCTGACGCCCGGAGACCCCGTCATTGTTACCGGATACGATCTGGGGATGAATACGGCCGGGGGGTTTGCCGAATATATCCGGGTACCGGCAGCCTGGGTGGTTCCGCTGCCGGACGGATTGACGCTCCGGGAAAGCATGATCTACGGTACCGCGGGCTTTACGGCGGGATTGGCCCTCTTTTCCCTACAGGAACACGGGCTTCCCCCGGCGGAGGGAGAAATCCTGGTCACCGGCGCCACCGGCGGGGTCGGCAGCCTGGCAGTGGCGCTGCTGGCCGACCAGGGGTACCGGGTCATTGCCGCCACCGGGAAAAAGACACAGCACGAATATCTCCAATCACTGGGCGCCGCCGGGGTGATTTCCCGGCAGGAAGTCACCGATACCTCTGGCAGACCGCTGTTGAGCAGCCGCTGGGCCGGCGCCGTGGATACGGTGGGCGGCCTTCCCCTGGCCACCGCCATTCGCTCCACCCGCCCGTACGGCTGTGTGACTACTTGCGGCAATGCCGCTTCGGCGGAACTCTCCCTGACCGTCTATCCCTTCATTCTCCGGGGAGTGACCCTGTGCGGAATCGCTTCGGCGGAAACTCCCATGTCCCGGCGCCTGGAGATCTGGGACCGGCTGGCGGGCGACTGGAAACCCGGTTCGCTGGGCATGCTCAGCCGGGAGGTATCTCTGGAGGAGCTGGACACGGAAATCGATACAATTTTACAGGGACATCAAGTGGGAAGAGTCGTGGTAAATCTCGGCTAAACTGGCAGTTTATTCCGGGACACGACGGGGCCTGAATATTACAGGGACACCAGTTCGCTAATTACGTTTGCTTCCCGGAAAACGGGGGGTTAATTTTACCGTACGAAGCCGCCGGCTCGCCGTCTGCCGTTGAAAACGGTTTCGCTTCCCTTCGATTAGCATACAATATTATTCTCAATACACCGACCGGCCCGCCTCGATCCGTATCTTGGAAAACAGGGAAGGGATCACCGGACGAGCCCATGTCGAGAGAATGTTTACGGGAGATGTTCGCACTACCCGCCGCCAATTATCCGAAGGGAGGAAGGCTCATGAAACGTTTGATGTTCGTTGTAGCTCTGGCCATCTGTTTTCTGGGGATCCTGGCGTTGCCCCCGGCGCCTGCCTCATCACAAACCGCCGTTCGAACGGAGATCCGGATCCCGGATATCCCGGGGTACCGGACCCTGAAATGCGATTTTCACATGCACACGGTCTTTTCCGACGGAAACGTCTGGCCGCCCATCCGCGCGCAGGAGGCTTGGCTGGACGGGCTGGATGCCTTCGCCATTACCGACCACATCGAATACCAGCCGCACGCGGAAGACATTCCCACGAACTTCAACCGCTCGTACGAGCTGGCCCGTCCCTATGCACAGGCGGTGGAACTCACCATCATCCGGGGCGCCGAAATCACCCGGGACGAGCCGCCGGGCCATCTCAACGCACTGTTCCTGGAGGATGTCAATCCCCTGGAAAAGGCCGATTACCGGGACGCGGTGAAGGCGGCGGTGGACCAGGGCGGTTTCGTGTTCTGGAATCATCCCGGTTGGAAACAGCCGGACCGGAAATCGGTGTGGTACGAGACCCAGGAAGAATTATATCGGCAGGGCCGTCTCCACGGCGCCGAGGTAGTGAACGGCTCCACCTATTATCCCCGGGTGCATCAGTGGTGCCTGGATAAAAAACTCACCATGCTGGGCAACTCGGATATCCACAATCCGGTGGAAATGAATTATAACCCGGAGACCGGTGCTCACCGGCCGCTGACCCTGGTCTTCGCGAAAGACCACAGCGCGGAGAGCATCAAACAGGCCTTGTTTTCGCGGCGGACGGCCATCTACTGGGAAAATACCCTCATCGGGGAGTCCGCCTACCTGGAACCGATCTTTCAACGCTCGGTCGTCATCAGAAATCCCGAACTGACCCTGAACGGCACCCGGACGTCGTACCTTCGGATCACCAATACGTCCGATGTGAGTTATGAACTCTCCGCCGACGGCTCGATCCCCAACGTCTCCCTGCCCGGAACGTTGACCCTGCACGCCGGCAAAACGGTGATCATCGGGATCCGGGCGGAGGCCAAGGACCTGACCGGGCGCCGCCGGATCCGGCTGCCGTATCGGGTGAAGAACCTGCTGGTGGCGCCGGGGCAGGGCCTGCCGGTGACCCTGGATCTGCAGGTGCGGTTCCTCCCGGCCGAATCGTGAGGACCGGCGGTATCCCCCGGTGACGGGACCGCACGATCCGCTTTGCCGCCCTCCCGGCAAATTTTTTCCCCGGGGAATCCGTCTTTTCGACGATTTTGTTGCATAAGCGGGACTTCGTCTGTATTATTTTAGTACGAAAAATGATCGAGCACCGGGTCCAGCCGTCCTGGCGAGCGAAGGAGAGGGTTTATCAATACCGTGCTTCATACAAGGGTATTTGCCATGGAAACAGACTCTTTTTCGTCCCGCAGGTGGTATCTGGCGTAGCGAATTCCCCATACTCAATATTCCATTCACTTTCGGTTCCGGCTCCCGGTTCTCTGAGACGCGAAGAGACGATTTCGGGATGATTCGTACAACCTTCCACAGAGCGCAGAATTTCATCGCAGCCGGAGTGCTGCTCGCACTGCTGTTGATCTCCTGCGCAGCGACCACACCGCCCCCGCCGGATCCGGCGGCCGTGTTACAAAAGACCTACGAACCCGGGGTGTTGCGCGGTGATCTGGAATATCTCTGGGAAACCCTGAATGAAGTCCATCCGGATCTCTACGCCCTGACCGACCGGGAGCAACTGGTCCGGCAGTACCGGCAGATCGACTCGTCCCTGACCCGTCCCCTGACCCGGGTGGAGTTCTACCTGAAAATCGCCCCGCTGATCTCCAACATCAAGGACGGGCATACCTACCTGTCGCTCCCGTTCCATCCGGATATCCTGGCGGAGATGCCCTCGGTGCTTTTCCCGCTGGATCTGGCCTTCATTCAGGAGAAAACCTACATCCTGCGGGACTATACCACCACCGATTCCGCCCTGGTAGGAGCGGAACTCCTGGCCATCAACGGGGAGCCCATCGACCGGATTATCGGTGACTTTTCCACCTTCCTCCAGGGAGAAACCACCTCGTTTATCAAGAAATCCCTGGAATCGGACCTGTTCAAAATCATGTACTGGATGTTTTACCCGGAGGAAAGCCTCTGGTGGATCACCTACCGCACCCCCGACGGCCGGGAGGCCACCGAACCCATCAGCGGGATCACCGGCAACGAGCTGGTGCGCCTCCGGACCGCGCTGGGTGAAATGTCCCGGATCGCGTATGCCCTGCATATCCTGCCGGAGCAACAGACCGCCATCATGACCGTGCACACCTTCCGCGGCCCGGAACTCAAGGCCTTTTACCGGAAGGCGTTCAGAAAAATCCGGCGGGCAAGGGTCCAGCATCTTATCATCGATCTTCGGGATAATCTGGGCGGGAACACCGCTAATGCCGATGAACTGCTCAGTTACCTTACGGAGACCCCCCTCCATCCCATTTCCGTGGTCCGGATGAAGGTGAGTTCCCAGTTAAAGCAATACAACCGGCGCTATCTCTCCGATATCTTTCTGTGGGCGCGGCTCTACCTGTTTAACACCCGCTTTCACCAGATCTTCACTCACCAGAACGGCACCCTGGTGGATATCAATGTGAACGATGCGATTCAGCCCAAGCGCAAACGGCTGCGGTTCGACGGGGATGTGTACGTGATGACCAACGGGCACAGTTTTTCGGCCGGGGCGTATTTTCCCACCTTCGTCAAGCATTACAACCTGGGTTGCGTGGTCGGCAGCGAAACCGGAGGATTATCCGGCGGCTCATTCGGGGAACGCATCAGTGTCGCGTTACCGACGACTAATATTTCCCTGGGTATTTCGACTATTATCCTCAAAACCAAGCCGTTGAACCAGTTTTCCAAACACGGGGTCATCCCGGATTTCTCGATTCGTAGGGATATCAGCAAAGAAATTCACGGAGTGGATTCCCAGTTGGAACAAACGTTGCAAATTATCGGATCGCACAACATCACCAAGGGGGAATAGCAGGGGAGTGGCAATCGCCCGGCGGCGGCCGCCGGTCATCCCGGGACCACACACGTTTTGCATTCGCGAGAACGCCCCGGGTGCTCCCTGACCTGCCCGGTGCACGCCGGATCAATCCCGGAATGGCCGGGCAAACCTGAGGCGCCTTTGAAACTAAAGCCGAAAATATTTTTGCTGGTGGTGGGCACACTGCTGATTTCCCTTACGGCGCTGTCCGTCCCGATTTACTGGTACACCCGAAGCGCGCTGGAAGCAGAACTGGACAAGCGTTTGCTGGGGGTGTTGGACCTCAGCACCGCGCTGCTGGATGAGGAACTGCTGACCATTTTGGCGGAAGAACCCGCGCTGCCCCGGGTGCGGCAGGCGGTGGAGCAGTCCCTGCAGCCCACCCTGATCCGGGACATCACCGGTGTGGCCGTTTTTTCCGCCCACCGCACCCTCCTGGCGTCCACCGGCGCGCCGTCCAGGGACCAGGGGTTACTGGCCAGCACCGTGGATCGGGCCTTACAGGACTCCACGCCCCGCAGTGTGGTCTCGGATATTTACCGGGCCGGAGGCGGCGGCTACCTAAAAACCGCGGCTAAGTCCATCTATGCGGGAACCGCTCACCCGGTGGTGCTGGTGGTGTACGGGGACGCCGGATCCATGGAATATATTGATCAGCTGGCCGGCACCATCTTCTGGGTCGCCTTTCTGACCTTGATCATCGCCACCGGCTTAACCCTCACCTTCTCCCGTTCCCTGATCCGGCCCGTGCAGCAGTTGTCGGCCTATGCCAAATCCATCCAGAGAAATTTACAGACCTCGCCGGTCATGCTGCGCCGCACCGATGAACTGGGCGATCTCAGCCGGGCTCTCTCGGAAATGCACACCGAACTCCGGGAAAACGAACAGCGGTCCAGAGAACTGCTCTCCGGCATCGCCCACGAGATCAAAAATCCGCTGGGCGGAATGGAAATTTACACCGGCCTGCTGGAGGAGGAACTATCCGGCAATTCCCACCACCGGGAATACTTGGAAAAGATCCGGGAATCTCTCCACAACCTGAACCAGACGGTGATCTCGTATCTCGATTACGCGCGGCCGCCCCGCAGCCGCCTCCGGACGCTGTCGGTGCGGACCGTACTGGAGGACGTCCACCGGCTGATTCTGCCCGAACTCCGGGATCGCCGGGTGGCGTTCCGGTGCACCGGCGATGCGCAACTAATCACCGATGAGTCCAAGCTCCGGCGCGTCTTGCTCAACCTGCTCCGCAATGGTCTGGAAGCCGTCTCACCGACCACCGGCGCGATCTCGGTGGCGATCCACTCCGATCCCGAGCAGGTTCGTATCGACATCACGGACAACGGCCGGGGCATCCATCCCCGGGATCAGGCGCATATTTTCGAACCGTATTACACCACCGGCGAGCAGGGTTACGGCATGGGCCTGGCCATTGCCAAGAACATCGTGGAAGAATTCGATGGCGCGATTTTTGTCCATTCCGAATACGGGAAGGGGACCACGTTTCAAATCACTTTCCCCAGGGAGAAATCATGAGCGCATCCAGTCCTATTACCCTATTGGTGGTCGAAGACGATCTGACCATGCGGGACGGAATCCGGACGGTCCTGGAGCGGGAAGGGCATACGGTGGTGGCCGCCGACTCGGGAGAGGAGGGCGTCCGCCTGTTCCGGGCGGAACAACCGGCGGTGGTGATCACCGATTTGCGACTACCCGGGAAAAGCGGGATGGAATTACTGCAGGAATGCCTGGCGCTCCGGCCGGAGACCGTGGTTATTCTGATTTCGGCCTACGGCACCATCGATTTGGCGGTGCAGGCGCTGAAGGAAGGGGCCCGGGATTTCATTGCCAAGCCGTTTACCATCGATGAGCTGCGGATGAAGGTCCGGCAGGTCATCCGGGATTTGCCGGCCGCGGCCGGAGCCGGAGAACCCCCCGGTTTTCGCGGCATGGTAGGGGAGTCGGCGGCGGTCCGGGATCTGTTCCGGATTATCCGGGATGTGGCGTCCGTGGACAGCCCGGTGCTCATCACCGGGGAAAGCGGCAGCGGGAAAGAACTGGCGGCCCGGGCCATCCACGCCGAGAGCCGGCGGCGGGAGAAACCCTTTCTGGCGCTCAATTGCGGCGCCCTGACCGAATCATTGCTGGAAAGCGAACTGTTCGGCCACGAGCAGGGTGCCTTCACCGGGGCGGTCCATCAACATAAAGGGGTGTTCGAACGGGCCCATACCGGCACCATCCTGCTGGATGAAATCGGGGAAATCTCCCAGCGAATGCAGGTAAAACTGCTCCGGGTCCTCCAGTACCAAACGTTTCACCGGGTAGGCGGCACCGAAGAGATCCGGACCGACGTGCGGGTAATCGCCTCCACCAACCGGGATCTGAAAGCGGCGATTCGGGAGAAAACGTTTCGTGAAGATCTCTTTTTTCGCCTGAACGTGCTGCCGGTGCACGTCCCCGCCCTCCGGGAGCGGAAAGATGATATCCCGCTGCTGGCCCGGCACCTTACCGCCCGCAAAGCGGCGCAACTGGAGAAGCCGGCACCGGAATGGTCTCCGGAGGCTCTAAAAAAATTGCAGCACTATTCCTGGCCCGGCAACATCCGGGAACTGGAAAACTTTCTGGAGCGATTACTGATCTTTCACAAAAAAGACCGGGTCACTGCGCCGGATATCTATTTCGAAGAGCCGGCCCAGGGAACCGGCGCCGCCGCGACGCTCACCGAGGTGCTGGAAAATACCGAATATGCCATGATCCGGGACGCGCTGCAAAAATCCGGGGGAGTCAAGCAACGGGCGGCCCGGCTGTTGGGCATTAAAACCAGCACTCTGTATTACAAGATGGACAAGTACGGGATCGAACGGGATGGAACGAAATGACCGGGTTGCTCCAGGGCGTGAGAACGGAGAGGACCGAACACAGTTGTCCCACGAAAAGAGCACCGCATTTTCCGGTGTAAAAAGCGGGCAATGAACTCCGGCGAAGGAGGGAAACCAGGGCCCGGAGAACACCCGGTGGATGTGCGAAGAACGCATCGACGCAAAGACACAAATACGCATTTACGCGTTGCATAACCGGCAGACGTCGTAAGGGCAAGATGTATAAAACATTGTTCACAGGATTGCTGGTGATTTTTCTGTTCCCGTTGGGAGGGTCCGGCCAGGAGTACAACCATCTCTGGGAGGCCTATCTCCGGGAGGATACCCGGTATCAGCAGACCCGGCAGCAGATCGCCGCCCTGGAGAACGAACAGGCGGCCTTGATGGCAAAGCAGGACCGGCTGCGCAGGCAGCAATCCTGGCTGAACGGCTGGATCGTGGAGATGCGCCTCTCCGGGATCAGCCAGTCGCTGGTGGCGATTGTCGATTCCCTGGAGGCGCTCCGCTACCGGTCGGGTCGGATCGCCAACCGGCGGGCTGCGGCTTTCCACGCGTTTAAGACGGCCTATCGGAATCAGCTGCTGCAGACGGATGCGGCGGCAGACACCACTTCCATGGCGACCGATCGGGCTATTCTCCTGGCCCGGTCCCTGCTCGCCGGGGACAACCACGCGGCCCTCCTGCCTGACTACGCCGCCATCATGAACGAATTATATGAAGACGCGTCATTGCGGCGGCTGGTCTTCGCGGATCTGCAGACGGTCCTCCGGGCGAAAATCACCCTCATCGATTCCCTGGTGCAGGAACGAAAAATGGACCTGGCGCTCCTGCAGCGGTTGGCGGAATTTCACCAGGATCTGCGGCTGCAAGAGGAGAGCAACACCGACGTGGAACACCCGGCATCCCAGGGGACTGCGCCCCGGAGCACAGCCGATATGTACGCCGAGTCGGCGACCTCCAACTACAGTTTCCGGGAGCCAGCCCCGGAGAAACTGGCTCAATCCGGGGGAATCGCCGGATCGCCGGAGGACCCGTCGCCGGCGGAAGGCACCGCCGGCCTGTCGGGCACAGGGCGGATTATCCGGGATATCCGGCAGCTGCAGGACATCCGGGCGTCGTATCTGCAACTGCTCCGGACCATCCGGGAGGAGTTAGCCCATTAGCAGCCGGTTCCGACTTTGCATCGCGATCATCCTGATCTTCTTGGCCTTTGGGACGCACCTCACCGCCTCCGGCGGACAGGTCCAACTGGCACCGTACTTCGACTCCAACATCGCCGAACAAACGACCGTTCCCAAATCCAGTATCGGTTTAAAGGGTCGCCTGGACGCGAACACGGCGATACGGTTGCACGCCCTCTCCATCGAGGGGCGGTTCCTGGCCCAGGGATACCTCGACACCCGGTATCGGGGAGAGTCCAAACTGGTGCTCAACCCGGCCCTCTCCCTCCGGCTCCCGCTGGGGGGCGGAGTCACCGGATTAGCCGGGCTGCACTATTTTTACAAATCTTTCGCCGGCGAATCCAGGCGCTTGCAGTGGTCGGAAATCACCGCCATCCTCCGCACGCCGATCACTCCGCCTGTCTCCGGTTGGCTCGGGTTTATCACCCGGTTCAGCCGGGTGCAGGCCGGGGCGCTCTACCGGTTCACCGGTACCGAAATCTACCTGGGAACCCGGTATGCCCTGGCGAAATCCCTGTTCGTGGAAGGACGCCTTGCGTATGCTGCGCTTGCCCATCGGGATTACCCGGCCCGGCGGTTGGCTCAGGGGACCACGCTCATGCCGCTGCCCGCTAACCAGCAGGACCAGGGCCCGGCCGGCAGCCTGAGTCTTGAGTACCAGGGAAAGATTATCGCCGGCGCCCGGGGCGGGTGGGAGCATATCTCGTCAAACAGTATCATCGGGGCGTACGATCAGGGCTGGGTGCGCGGGTATCTGACCGGTCGTGTGGGGGCGGCCAACTTTTATCACCTCGTGGTCCAGGCGGCCCGACGAACATACCGGTATCCGAACTATCCGGTGCCCCGGGAATACCTGGATCCGGAAGGCCCGGCCCGGAATCAGGTCCACCTGCGGCTGGAGCACCTGTTCACCGAACACTCCGTCGCCTACCTGCAACTCAGTGTCCTCCGGAACGAGACCATCTTTGTCAACCGGTATTACAACAAAACCCTGTTTGAGATGGGCGTGACCAAACAGTGGTGAGCTTTCCCCGGCCAGATCTTTCAGAAAGCTGAAAAAACCCTCAGGTTTTTGAGGGCATGTCAAAGGAAAAACCACCCCAGACTGCCGCCGGAGAAAAAAGAGCTGGATAACAAATGAATTGCCGTGGTATATTTCAGGCGCTCTTTTGCGCCCTGTTCGCTGCCGGCTCCGCCGGAGGCCGGAGAGTCGGCTGTCGACAATATCGAACAGATGGAAGAAAAAATGTTGACTGTTCAGACATCGTTAATTATACTGACTACACCATGATAAAAACCGGACGCGGTTCAGTGGAAAAGCCTTCTGTTAGTGAGCTGAAGAAGTGATTCGAACGGTGTTGGGTAATCGCAGATTCCCGTTATCCGTCTCCGGGATAAGGAAAATAATAGTATATTAGTGAGATCTTTAGAGTATTTGACCAGTGTGGACAAGCAGCAGTGAGCCGGCCTGATAGTATCTCTGGCACAGGATTTGACCTTGGATTCCGAAAAGGGATGAACGCCATGCGGAACGACACGTCAGTTTTCTCCAAATGCACGTTGATGTTACTGGTCTGGATCATACCGGTTCTTCTTCCGGGAGCGAACCAGTCGTTGGAGACATTTTCACGGGACAACAGCCAGCATTCCATTCACTTTCCGGCACTTCCTCACACTTTCGACCGTTCCGGCATCATCGATACCACCGCCCGGATTGTAGTCGACCGGCAGACCGGCGAGATCATCAAGGGGAACCGGCTCGCCCTCCGTGAAGCCCGGGTGGATTACCATAACCTCCGATTGGATATCAGGCGGCCAAAAGCCAAGGAAGACACCGGTGGGCGGCAGCCGAAAGGATCTCACGTGCAGCCGGTCACCATCGGGCAAGTGGTCACGGCCCTCCTTACCCTGTCCGTGCAGCCGTCTGAAATCATCGAAATTCTGGAGTCGCTGATTCATGAGGGGGTGCTGCGGGCTCAACTGATAGTTCAGTGACCCTCACCTGTGGTGCCTCCTCTCTTTTGTCGGGCCGGCCGTTGGTGCGCCCGGCAGGACTACTGGTACTTCCTGCTGCCTGGCATTCCGGAATAGCAGGCGGTGAACGGTAGCGGCACCTCGACCCAGGCTGCCATTCCCATCTTCATTTCCGAGCGGCGTTTCGTTCATTCCTTTTTCAGAAATCTCTCTCCCGGTGGGAGAGAACGAACGATTCACCTCACATGTCTTTTCCGAGAGGAGGTGCACCATGCGCCGCGTAACATTTAATATCCCGTTGTTCTTTCTTCTGGTGATCCTGTTAGTTCCCAGAGGATCTGCAATCGCGCTGCCGGATGAATCGGTCTCGCCGGAACAGCAGCCGGCAGACAAGTTCACCGTGCAAAAGAAACTGATGTCCACGCTGAATTCCGCGACTCGTCCCACCAAATTCTATTCCGTGCCCACAGCCAGGATCCCCCGGACCATGGAAGTGGTCCTCACCGGCGGGAGTTCGTACGGTGAGAAGGAAGGCGGCGGAACCCGGGGGGCGGTGGGACTGGGTCTGGGCGGTGTGGCGGAGCTGGAACTCAGCAGCACCCAGGTGGCCAACCAGCTTACCGGCCGGAATTCCCGGTTTCCCGCCAAGACCTTCAAGGTCTACCTGATCCCGGAGCAGCTGGCCAAACTGCCCCTGATGCCTCACCTCGCCATCCAGCTGCGCACCGCGGACTGGGGCAAAGCCATCGATGCCGGGGATCGGATCCGGGAAGGATTGCTGCAGAGTTATGCGGACGCCAATCAGGGGTATAACCTGCAATCCCTGGGATTGCAAACCCGGTTTACCACCCTGTACGCCATTGCCGGTTTCGAGGGAAAACTGGGCGGAGTGTACGGCGGGTTAAGCCTGACGGACGTTCGAACCCGGGGCGGAACCCAGGCCGTGCTGAACAATGGCACCGGTCTCATGGAGTATAAGACCCTTCCGCCCATGCAGAAAAATATCCTGGAGCCCTTCGGGGGCCTCCTGATAAATGCGAACCCCACCACCCAGATGCTGGCGGAGGTCAGCGCCATCCCCAGCCTGGATTATGACGTCAGGAAAAAGGGCATCCTCATCGAAACTGCCTGGTGCGGCATTGCGGGAATCCGGTTCTTCATGTTGCCCTGGCTGTCCCTGGATACCGGCGTGCGGTACCTGAGCACCTTCGAAGGCATCGCGGATTCGGACATTAACCTGGCGGTGAACGCGGTCATTCCCCTGAAACCCGGCCGGTAACCGGTGCGGACTGACCAGACGCCGCAAACCGGAAAGGGACAAAGATGGTTTTCTCAGATACCGGGCAGCCGTTTCGCAGGATCATATATGTGCTCCTGTTGCTTCCGGTGGCCGGCGCCGTCCTGATCTTCCTGGATCTCCCGGAGTACGGACTCCTGCTGACCCTCCTGCGCTTCATGATCCTGCTGGCGGTTCTCGCCCTGGCGACCGGAATGATCCTGCTGATAAAACAGGTGAATAAACACTGAGGCCTTCAGCAACGAAAAAACCGGTTTGTCGTAGCACCGGCCTCTGATTGTCCCGGTTCATTACGGGGATGGGGACAGGCGTGTGGTCCCGGCAGGGCAAGAGGATCACCTCATCCCTATCACAGCGTACGCTGGAACTAAACCATTCGGGTGGACCGGCATAACTATTGCAATTTATTTATCAGGAAGGCATTTTGTGAGAAAAGGGTGATCGAACAAGTCCGGAGGATGAAAACGGTATGAAATCCACACTGGTAATAACCTTGACCATCGGGCTGGGCGTACTTGCCTGCAGCGACAGCCTTACCGGCTCCGGTGCTCACCGGGACCTGCAGTTAACCAAAATTCAGGAAAGTCTCCTGCAGGCGGAGAATGCCTTCGGATTCCACCTGTTCGGAGAAATCAACAAAGACAGCACGGCCGGAAACCTTTTTCTCTCCCCGCTCAGCGTCTCCATGACCCTGGGCATGACGCTTAACGGTGCCCGGGGGGCCACCTTCGATTCGTTGCGGACCGTCCTGGGGTACGGGGACATCTCCCGGGAGGACATTAATGCCGCCTACCGGGATCTACTGGATCAATTCACGGCCCTGGACTCCAAAGTGACGCTGCAAATCGCCAACTCCATCTGGACCCGACAAGGCTTCCCGGTGGAGCAACCCTTCATCGACGTGAATAAACAGTCTTTCGATGCCACAATCCAATCGCTGGACTTTTCCGATCCCGGATCCGTGGATCTCATTAACAGCTGGGTGGCCGCCCGAACCGGGGATCACATCACCCACCTGCTGAATTCCATTCCACCGGAAATGGTGATGTACCTGATGAACGCCATCTATTTTCAGGGGGACTGGACCTACCAGTTTGACCCGGAGAAAACGCAGCCGGGGACATTTTATCTTGCCGGAGGCGGAGAGTTACAGTGGGATATGATGTCCCTGAAACGGGAATTCCCCTACTTCGAAACCGATCAGTTCCAGGCCATCGACCTGCCGTACGGTAACGGAAACTTCAGCATGGTCGTGCTGCTGCCCAAACAGGGGTACAGTCCGGAGGATTTAATCGGAGAATTATCCCCGGATCAGTGGAATCTCCGGATGAATCAATTCGAGGATCGGGAAGGGGATTTGATCCTGCCGAAATTCAAGACCGGATTCAAATCCTCCCTGAACGCCGTGCTGAAAGCCATGGGAATGGAGATCGCGTTCGAACCGGGGCAAGCCGACTTTTCCGGCATCAGCCAGTCGGTGTACGACCAGGGGCAGGGGCTGTACATCAGCCAGGTCCTCCACGAGGCCGTTGTGCAGGTGGATGAACAAGGCACCGAAGCCGCTGCCGCCACCTCGGTAGGCGTTGGGGTGACCTCCATTCCAGCGGGGTACTTCATGATGCGGGTCGACCGGCAGTTTTTGTTCGCCATCCGGGAGCGCAGTTCCGACACTATCCTGTTCATGGGGAAACTTGACAAACCGGAGTGGACGGAGTAAATGTAATTATTGTTAGGGGGTGCCAATTTTTGGAAAGGTCATAAAATGAGATACTTTCTAAGAGATTCATTTTTAATAGCTTTAATCCTTTTATCTTCATGTAACGATAATACAATCACGCCTACAATTCAGTTCGACGAGCCTGAACATATTCTGGAAAATTATTTTGTTCAATCGATCGCATTTGACAATGAAGGCTGTGCGTGGATTGGAACTCTTAACCAAGGTCTACTAAGGTTTGACGAAAAAGTTGTTCATTTTAACTCGTCGAATTCGATTTTGCCTGATTCGTTTACAATCCTGGCGATGGATGTTGATAAATCTGGCAATATGTGGATCGGCTCAGATATTGGCTTAATAAAATTAAAGAACAATAAATTTGAAATATTTGATAGATCAAATTCTCCCATTCTCTCAAATATTTATTCCTTAGCAGTAGATGATGAGAACTCAATTTGGTTTACAAATGGTGATATTTACAACGGAGGAGTTATACAATACGACGGTAAAAGTTGGACGTATTATACACCAGATAATTCTGAATTACCCTCTACAGTTGTTCATGATATTACTGTCGATAAAGAAAACAATAAATGGTTTACGTGTTTTGGTGCGGTGGTTAAATATAATTACGGCAAATGGATAGTGTACAATAGTAATAATTCCGGAATCAATCTGGATTGGGGAGATCAGATTACGCCCGGAAATCAAAAAGATATATGGGTATCGTGTGACTATTCATTGAGTTCAATCACGGGCGATTTTCCAACAGTTTTAAAATTAGTCGATAATAATTGGAGTAGAATGGAACCACCTATTTATAATAATGAGGCTGCTATTACAACTGATATTTATGGAGATAGTAAAGGAAGAATTTGGTTGGCACGAGGGGGCGAATTAATTTATTACGATTTGGGTGAATGGAATTATTGTTGTAAAATCCCATCCACTATTTTCACCATTAAAGAGAATAGAAATGGTCAAATTTGGTTAGGTACAGGCAATGGTATCTACACAACAAAATCCCCCTAACCACGGCTTGCACACAGACCCAAAGCGAATCCGCGTTTTAAATTGCTCCGCATCTCCGTGTGCGATACCTCCGAGGAAGTAGCTCCACATACTTTAGGCCGGAGAAGCCTACCGTTAGGTACAGGACCATACATTCTGGGGAGAGTTAGATGAAAAAGTGGTTTATACATATAAGCATCCTGATGGTTGGTGTAGTATCTGCCCAATCCCAAACCCTCTCCCTTGGTATTGATGCTGGTTTTTCGATGATGCAACCCACTGAATATCATCGATTAATTTATCTAGGAAATACATGGACTTATCCCGGAAGATTTGAAGAAATTACTGATCGCGGTCTTGACAAAGGGTGTCGTATCTCCGGGAAACTACACTATACCTTGAATACAAAACCTTTAAGTATCATTAGTGGAATAACCTATGCGAGATATAGCGGGAAAGCAGGATACTACCTGGCGACCGTTCCTCCTTGGTTTAGTACGATTAATACCGGTTCCTTTCAGATCAAACGTGAAGACCTTACTTTTTTTCTGGGAGGGGGATATGGGTTCCCATCGATTCGGGAACATCCTCATGTTTCTTTACTAGGGCTACTCACCCGGTTTGGGGAAACCAAGATGGAAATGACCTCTTCATATAATGTCAAACTTGACGATCCTCAAAAAATCCGGGGGGGTGTTGCTGTAGGCGCCGGACTTAACCTGCCGATTATGCCATATTTCGCACCAACAGTTGAAATTAAATATCTATTAGTGAATCTGATAGGACGAGAGCAGGACGAGAACCTTTTATCAGCTTTCTCCCTCAATCTTGGGATATACCACGATCTTTTCACACACTGTGTGGGAGGAAATACTGACTAATTATTGTATTGAATGTGCTTCCTTTAATTAAAATCAATCGGCGAGATTATATCATAAATACAGTGGAATTGTATTGAAAGTTTTACTGCACCTAACCGCTATTATTTAAGACGGCTTAAATGGTCTGTATTGATCAATTTGGATCAGTACATACTTATTCATAATAAAGGAGAATGAGATGAAAACGTCTCCTTTCTTGTTCTTACTGGCGATAGTTTTCCTATTGAGCCAGTGCAGGAACATGCCGCAAGAACCTGCTATCCAACCGGCCCTGCAGCTGAGCCATATACAGTCGCAGCTGGTGGAGGCGGAAAACCAATTCGGCTTCACCCTTTTGCGGGAGTTGCACAAAAATCCGGAGAATGAGAACATCGTCATCTCACCCCTCAACATTTCCATGGTCCTGAGCATGGCGCTGAACGGCGCCCACGGGGAAACTTTCGATGCCGTTCGCTCCACCCTGGGCTTTCAAAACCTGTTTCCTGTTGAAATCAATGGGGGTTATCAGGATCTGTACGAACAATTAACTGCGTTGGATTCGGACGTAATTTTCTCAACGGCTAATTCGGTATGGTTCGACACCACCTGGTTCAATAGGTATAATGCAGTGGAGTCCGAGTTTCTGGATGTATGCCGCACTTGTTACCACAGTGAGATAAAAAGAACCGCTTTTGGACAACAGGGAACGAGGGATTCCATCAATGCCTGGATAGCGAAAAACACCGGAAATGTGGTGCCGGAGATGCTGGATGAGATCCAGAGGTACGAAGTCATGTTCCTGATCAATACGGTTTTCCTGGACGCACCCTGGACCAAACCATTTGATATCATGACAACCAGACGATCCAGCTTTCAGCTGGCAGACGGTTCGACGGTTCTCTGTTACCTGATGCACACAATTGACGAATTCTCCTACCTAAATAATGAGTCACTGCAGATGGTGGATCTCCCTTATGGAGGCGGAGAATACAGCATGACGCTTGTGCTGCCGGGGCCCGATTATAATCTCCATGCACTGATCCAGGAAATAACGACGGAGAGGTGGCATACATTGACCGGTGCACTCCAGCCTGCCCAATGCACGGTGGAGCTGCCCCGGTTCAGGTGTGCTTCCGGATTGAATCTAGATAGCACCTTATGCTCCCTAGGCATGGAGATCGCCTTCGATCCAAGTAGGGCTGCTTTCAATCGAATCTGCTCCCAATGCGACACCTTATTTTATATGAGCCGGGTACTCCACCATACTTCTGTTGTGGTAGGCGAAGAAGGTACCCGGGCCGCCGCCGGGACCATTGGTGGATTCAGATATGTAGGTGTTGCGGATTTTCAGATGACACTCAACCGGCCGTTTTTGTTCGCCATCCGGGAGCGTAGTACTGACACCATCCTGTTTCTGGGCAAAATCATGCGGCCGGAGTGGCCGGAGGCTGCAGGTTGATTTCCAGTTACGTTTTATTATTAAACACTGAAAATCACCGAAAGGGATTGAAACCACTTCCACCGATGACGGAAACCCGTATGGGAAATAACAAAAAGAGGAAAACGAACAGAGTTGCCAGTGGGCAGTAGGCAGTGGGCAGTAGGCAAAGAGAATTCCACGACATTCATCACCCCTGTGGACAACGTTTGGTCTTTGGTTCTTCTTGCCAACTGCTAATTGGCAACTGCCAACTAATCACGTCATACGCTTATTCAACAGTGACCTCCTTCTAGGCAGAATGCTCCATACTACCCGTTTCCCTCTTTGCTTTCCTCACGCCTGCTTCTGCCGTTTGCCTTTTTAATATCTGCGGTCATCGGCTGTTTCTGCGTCATCCCCGATAACGCAAATTCATCCAAATCAAAGATGTGGGAATTTGCAGATCGGGGCAGGCTGCGTGCCATTCTTTATAGTTTTTATCTGTGTTGATCCGTCCCATCCGTGTCATCCGTGTGCTCTCGGGGCGGGGTGGCCTTCGCGTGAATGGGTCGATGCGTAGATGCGTGCATGCGTTCCCTTCCTCACCCTGCCCCTCTACGGACGCCCCTCTTTTTTCTTTTACCTTCTGTTATTTTTCCCTAATTCGTGAACTACTTTTTGTGTTTTTGTGCCTTTTGTGGCTTTTGTGGCTTTTGTGGCTTTTGTGGCTAATGGTTTTTCGGGGCGGGGGGCTCGGCGCTCTCGGCGCCTCGGTGGTGCCATCAGTCCACCCGGGATTCCTTCCGGCACGCCGGAATCCATCCCGGGCTACTCGAACCAGAGTCCATCCGGCTCCGCCGGATTCTAATCGTATATTTTTTTTCCGTGTCAATCGGTGTAATCCATGGCCTCCTTGTGTTTTATCTGGGAAGGGGGCGTCTCGGCTGTGCCATCAGTTATCGTTCCTGTGGGGGGAGGGCGGGCTTTGCGTTCTTGGTGTTCTTCTCTTTGCGGTCTTTGCGTGGAGCGGTTGTATCCATCGGAGGCCGGTTGTTTTTGTGTTCTTTGTGGCTTTTGTGGCTAATGGTTTTTCGGGGCGGGGCGGCTCGGGGTACCTCTGTGCCCTCTGTGGCATTCTTTTACCGACGGCGTACTTGCCGCGATCCCGGCTGTTTTTTCATTGGTGGAAGCCCGCATTCCGTGTTATCTTAGATCAAGTTTCATCTTGTACAAACCAGCAACTGCTCCGCACCGTCCGGCCCGATGCACGGCCAGCCGGACGGATTCGGGAACCGGAGAGAATCGGTGGGATGATGACCATCTTGCTCATACTGGCTGTTGTGTTCGGCGCCGCCGGCATCCTGTTTCTTCTCCTGGGGGGCGTAACCATGAGAAGAAGACGCCTGGCCGGCTCCACGGTGTCCTTTTCCCTGGGGATCATTTTTATCCTCCTGGGGGCGTTGTTCGGTACGCTCTCGGTCTCTACCCTGGGATACCGGGCGTTAACCCGGGAGAAACTCATCGCGGTGATCGAAACGGCGCCCAGCGGCGCGCAGACGTTCCAGGCCACCTTTTATTTCCCCGACAAATCCAAATCCACTTTTGTGCTGGCCGGCGACGAACTGTACGTGGACGCGCACATCCTGAAGTGGAAGCCGATCGCCAATCTGCTGGGCATACATACGTACTATGAACTGGACCGGGTGGCCGGACGGTACACGGATCTGCAGGACGAGCAGTCCAAATCCCGGACGATCTATTCTCTGTCCCGTTCCAAACCTCTGAACCTGTTTGATCTCCGGCGGAAATTTCCCGTTCTGAATCCGCTGGTGGACGCCGAATACGGATCGGCTACCTTTATTATGGCCGGCGCACAACAGCAGTTTGAA
>Ga0209918_1000780_pt1 | contig 19383 bp, 12 predicted proteins | sample SalPonD_shore_MG_FD_185712 | JGI IMG/M metagenome (GOLD analysis project Ga0209918, IMG submission 185712) | Salt pond soil microbial communities from South San Francisco under conditions of wetland restoration - Salt Pond MetaG... | ecosystem: Environmental > Aquatic > Marine > Intertidal zone...
CGGCTACTCGATCTCGGTGGACGGGGGGACCGGCCGGAGCCTCGCGGTGGGCGACACCGTGACCTTCGACAACCTGAGCTCGGGCTCCCACCAGGTGACGCTCTCGGGGCTGGCCTCCAACTGCTTCGTCCCGGTGGCCGATCCGCTCACCGTGTCCGTGTCGGCCTCCGCCACGTCCGCGGCCACGTTCCTGGTCTCGTGTCCGCTGGGCGACCGGATCGCGTTCGTGAGCGACCGCGCGGGGAGCCGCGACGTGTGGGTCATGATCGCCGCCGACGGGTCGAGCCCGCTCGACCTCACGGGGGGCTCGGGGTCGCCCCAGGACGCCCCGGCGTGGTCGCCGGACGGCACCCGGATCGCCTACGTGAGCTCGCAGAGCGGGAGCCAGGACATCTGGGTCGTGAGCTTCGACGGCTCGGGAGCGATGGACCTCACGTTCGGCAGCGGCGGCGCCGAGAGCGAGCCGACGTGGTCGCCCGACGGCTCGCGCATCGCGTTCGTGAGCGATCGGACGGGGAGCCCCGAGATCTGGGTCATGGATGCGGACGGCACCGGCCAGACGCAGCTCACCAGCGCCATCGGCGCCGACGAGAGCCCCCGGTGGTCGCCGTTCGGCACCCGGATCGCGTTCGTGAGCGCCCGCACGGGGGACCAGGACGTGTGGGTCGTGAACGCGGACGGCACCAGGGCGCGAGATGCCAGCGACAACTCGGCGGGCGCCGACACCGAGCCCGACTGGTCGCCCGACGGCTCGGTGATCGCGTTCACGAGCGACCGGACGGGGAGCGCCGAGGTCTGGGTCATGAACGCGGACGGCTCCGGCCAGCTCCAGCTCACGACCGGCGCGGGCGTCGACGAGAGCCCACGGTGGTCGCCGCTCGGCGGGCGGATCGCCTTCGTGAGCTCGAGGACGGGCGTTCGGGACGTGTGGATCATGAACGCCGACGGCTCTTCCCAGGTCGACCTCACGCAGAGCGGGGCGGGGGAGGACACCGACCCGGTGTGGTCGCCCTTCGGCTCGGGCATCGCGTTCGTCAGCGACCGGACGGGCGACTTCGAGGTGTGGTCCATGAACGCCGACGGCTCGGGAGCGGTGAACCTCACGGTGTCGGGCCTCGCGGACCTGGCGCCGGCGTGGCGGCCGTAGGCCGGACGCCGCCGCCGGATGGTCCCCCGGAGGCCGCTCCCGGGGAGAGCGCGCATGGAGAGCCGGGCCGCCACGCCCCGCCGGCCTCCGTCCCCTCGTCCGACCTGGAGCGCGTCATCGGGCGCGCCGCCCAGCTGCAGTCCGCGGCCGGCGAGGAGCGGGCCGAGTACCTCGACGCCGACGAGATCGTGCGCATCGGCGGCGAGGTGGGCCTCGACCCGCGCCACGTCCGCCAGGCCCTGGCCGAGGTCCGCGCCGACGCGCTCCTTCCCGCGGCCCCCGAGGAGGGGGCCCTCGCCGGCCGCCTGTGGGGGTCGGCGCTGGTGCGGGGGAGCCGGGTGGTCCCCGGCGGGCCCGCCGCCGTCCAGAGCCGGGTGGAGGAGCACTTCCGCGAGCGGGAGAGCCTGCGCGAGGTGCGGCGGCGGCCCGGCCGTTCGGTGTGGGAGCCGTCGAGCAGCTTCCTGAGCAAGATGGAGCGGGGGCTGGACCTGGGCGGGCGCGGGTACCTGCTGGCCGACACCCGGCGGGTCGAGCTGGCGGTGGCCGGCCTCGAGGAGGGCTGGTCGCTGGCCACGGTCACGGCCGACCTGGGCAACCTCCGGGCCCGGCACGTGGCCGGCTGGTTCGGGGGATCCCTCCCCTTCTTCGGCCTCGCGGCGGTGGCCCTCATCCTCACCACCGGCTTCCCGCCGGTCGGGGCCGGGCTCGTGGCGGTGGGCGCCTCGGCGGGGGCGGCCGCCGCGGGCCCGGGCCTCACTTTCGGCCGGCGGCGCCAGCGGATCGAGATGGCCGTGGCGGGGCTCCTGGACCGTCTCGAGTCGGGCGGCCCGCTGGACGCCACCGGACCGGGCTGGCGCGAGAAGCTGCTCGGCACGTAGCCTGCGTGCCGGTGCCCCCGTCCCGGCGGGCCGGACTCCCGGCCGCGCCGCGGCGCGAGGCTCCGAGGAGCCCATCCCCACGAGATCAGCGAAAGGAGCGGAACGGTGGCGTCCATACACAAGGTCGGCGTGCTCGGCTGCGGCCTCATGGGCAGCGGGATCGCCCAGGTGAGCGCCCGTGCGGGCTACGACACGGTCGTGCGCGAGATCGACCAGGAGACCCTGGACCGGGGCCTGGAGAGCATCCGGAAGAGCCTGGACCGGGCCGTGAAGAGGGAGAAGATGACGGCCGACGAGCGGGACGAGGTGCTGGGCCGCATCACCGGCACCGTGGACTTCGGTCCGCTGGCCGACCGGGACATCGTGGTCGAGGCCGTGGTCGAGGACCTCTCGGTCAAGGAGCAGGTGTTCGGGAAGCTGGACGAGCTCTGCGGCCCGGACACGATCTTCGCCTCGAACACGTCGAGCCTCACCGTGACCGAGATGGCCTCGGTCACCGGGCGGCCCGAGCGCTTCGTCGGCCTCCACTTCTTCAACCCCGTCCCCGTCATGGCGCTGGTCGAGGTGGTGCGCACCGGCTTCACCTCCGACGAGACGTTCGACGCGGCCTGGGCGTTCGCCGAGTCCGTCGGCAAGCAGCCCGTCGCCTGCCGCGACAACTCGGGCTTCATCGTGAACCGCCTCCTCGTCCCCTACATGCTGGACGCGATCCGGGCGTACGAGGAGGGGGTCGGCTCGATCGAGGACATCGACAAGGGCATGAAGCTCGGGTGCGGCTACCCGATGGGGCCGTTCACGCTCGGCGACTTCGTGGGTCTGGACACCCTCCACAAGATCACGGAGATCATGTTCGACGAGTACCGGGAGAAGCGGTTCGCGTCCCCCGCGCTCCTCAAGCGCATGGTGACGGCGGGCCACTACGGCCGGAAGTCGGGCGCCGGCTTCTACGACTACAGCGGCGACGAGCCGGTCGTGAACGACTTCGTGAAGCGCTAGAAGCTCAGGCTCACCCCGAGCACGCCCGGCCCGAGCAGCGGGAGCGCCCGGAGGCCCCGACGGCTTCCGGGCGCTCGCGCGTCGGGGCCGCTGCCGGCGTCCCGGCCTCCGCCCCCCCGCAGCGCCCGCAGGACGCGGCTCGCCGTGAGGTGCCCGACCACGGCCCCGATGGCGGACCCCACCACGATGTCCGAGAGCCAGTGCTTGTCGTCGTAGACCCGCGAGAGGGCCGTGGCGCCCGCCACCGTGTAGGCGGCGGCCGCCGGTAGCCAGCCGTCCGTGACCGCATCGATCCCGCCGGCGACCGCGAAGGTGTAGGCCGCGTGGCCGGAGGGGAAGGACGTGTGTCCCGACAGCGGGTCGAAGGAGAGCTCGCCCCGGCCCCAGATGGGGCGCGACCGCCCCACCGCCTCGTTCACGATCTCGTTGGCGGCCGACCCTGCCGCAGCCCCCGCCAGCACGGCCGCGGCCTTCTCGAGCCCGCTCTTCCCTCCGGTGACGGCCCCGTACGCCACGCTGCCGCCGACGAGCCAGGGGAGGCTCGCGTGCCAGTCCCCGAACCAGCGCGCGTGGCGGGAGAGCCAGTCACCCGTCGTGCCCTGCACCTCCCGGGACAGCTCGCGGGTCGGCCCGTCCAGGCCGAGGAGGACCCCGAGCCCGGCCGCCCCCGCGGCCGCCCACGTCACGGCCGGCGGCGGGAGACCCGGGCCCGAGGGGAGGGCGGAGGCCGTGTCCGGCCCGGCGCCGCCGGTCCCCCGGGCGCCGGTCCCCTGGGCGGCCAGAGAGCCCGCGGCGAGCAGGACCGCGACGAGGACGGTCGACACGGTCGTGGCCGGCGCCGGCGGGAGGGCTCGGGAGCGGCTCGTTCGTGGCCTCATGACGCCCGAATCTGGGCGCGTCCCGCGGGGGGCTGCAAGTAGGGTCCCGGATGCGGCGTTTTCGTTGCAGCGACGCGGCTTTCCGGGTATCTTTGCACGTTCGTCGAATGGGGCCCTGGAGCCGAGGTGAGATGCCGCAGAGCGCGACCGGGCGCCGCTCGCCCGAGGCGGGCGGCGCGGAGGACGCGGAGCCGGCGAGGGAGGCCGTCCACCTGGGGCGGATCCGGCTGCGGGACTTCCGCAACTTCGAGGACCTCGAGTGCGACCTCCCCGCCTCCGGGGTCGCGATCGTCGGCCCCAACGGCTCCGGGAAGACCAACCTCCTCGAAGCGGTGTACTACCTGGACGTCTTCCGCTCCTTCCGGGGCGCGAGCGACCGGGAGCTGGTCCGCTTCGGCCGGGACGTCTTCCGGGTGGAGGCCACCGTGGCCGGCGCCGACGGGGAGCGGCGGATCGCGGCGGCCTACATGGCCTCCGAGCGGCGGAAGAAGGTGGAGGTGGACCGGCGGGAGGTCTCGCGCCTGTCGGACGCGATCGGCACGCTGGGCGCCGTGGCGTTCAGCCTGGAGGACGTCGAGATCGTGCGCGGCTCCCCCTCGGGGCGGCGCCGCTTCCTGGACATCCTCCTGTCGCTGGTGGAGCCGGGCTACGTGGAGGCGCTGGGCCGCTACCGCTCGGCCCTGTCGCAGAGGAACGAGGCCCTCAAGGAGGGAGCCGGCGCGGCCACGCTCGAGGCGTGGTCGGCCGGGCTGGTGGAGGACGGGGCGCGGGTCATGGACGCGCGCTTCCGCTGGGTCTCGGGTCGCGCCGGGGCGTACGGCGACTACCACCAGCGCATCGCCGGGGGCGGAGGCGGCGTGGTCGCCTACGAGCCTTCGGTCGGGTGGCCGGAGGGAGCGGACGCCCCCGACCGCGCGGCCTGGGCCGAGGCGTTCCGGGCGGGCCTCGCCCGCACGCGGGAGCGCGAGCGCCGGCGCGGCGTCACCGTGGTCGGTCCGCACCGCGACGAGCTGGGGTTCACGGCCCAGATCGCGGACGAGGAGGAGAGGGACCTGCGGACGTACGGCTCGGGCGGGCAGCAGCGGACGGCCGCGCTGGCCCTGCGGCTGGCGGAGGCGGACACGCTGCGGGAGCGGCTCGGGCGCGAGCCCGTCTACCTCCTGGACGACGTGTTCGCCGAGCTGGACGCGGCGCGCTCGGAGCGCCTCCTCCGGCTCCTGGACGAGGGGCGCTCGGGCCAGGTGATCGTGACGGCGCCCAAGCCGTCCGAGGTGGAGATTCGGGGCGGCCTGGAGATGTGGCGGATCCGGGACGGGAGGCTGGAGACGTGAGCGAGGACCGTCGGCCCGCCGGGAGCGGCCGGCCCGCCGAGGCCCGGGAGAGGCCCGGGAGCTACCGGGACCGGCCGGGGCCGTGGCGTCCGCGCCGCCACCGCCGGGACGAGCCGGCGGGCGAGCGGAGCGGCAGGCCCGAGAGGATCGGCGGCGTGGTGGGTGCCCTGCTCGACAAGTGGGGGATCCGCGGACGCGTCGAGAGGGCGCGGGCCGCCTCGGACTGGGAGGAGCTCGTGGGGCCGCGCATCGCGGAGGTGACCCGGAACGCGCGCGTCTCCGGGCGCACGCTGTTCGTCGAGGTCGAAGGCGCGGCGTGGATGACCGAGCTCAGCATGATGCGGCGGGACCTCCTGCGCCGGATCAACGGGGGCCGCGACGAGGGCAGGATCGAGAAGATCGTCTTCCTCCAGGCCGACGGCCGGAGGAAGTGACCGGACACGAAGCGACCACACGAGGACGGGACTGGATGGCCAAGAGCGAGACCCAGGCGAAGCCGAAGACGGACGAGGCCCTGCGCGAGAAAGTGAAGCGCAAGGTCGAGGCGGGCGACTATACGTCGCGCCAGATCCAGGTTCTCAAGGGCCTGGAGGCGGTCCGCAAGCGTCCCGGCATGTACATCGGATCGACCGCCGCGCGGGGCCTCCACCACCTGGTGTACGAGGTGGTGGACAACTCCGTGGACGAGGCCATGGCCGGCTACTGCAGCGAGATCCGCGTCACGCTGATGGCCGACGGCTCGGTCACGGTGGTGGACGACGGACGGGGGATCCCGGTCGACATCCACCCCACCGAGAAGGTGCCGGGCGTCGAGCTCGCCCTGACCACGCTCCACGCGGGCGGGAAGTTCGACAAGCAGAGCTACAAGGTCTCGGGCGGCCTGCACGGCGTGGGCGTCTCGGTCGTGAACGCCCTCTCGGAGTGGCTCGAGGTGGAGGTGTGGCGCGACGGGCACGTGTGGAAGCAGCACTTCGAGCGGGGCCTCAAGACCGACGACCTGGCCAGGGGCGGGAAGACCGACGAGACGGGCACCACGGTCCGCTTCCGGCCCGATCCGGAGATCTTCACCGAGCGCCGCTTCAACTTCGACACGCTGGCCAGCCGGCTGCGCGAGCTGGCCTACCTGAACCGGGGCACCCGCATCGTCATCGCCGACGAGCGCGAGGACGAGCCCCGGGTCGAGGACTTCCACTTCGACGGCGGCATCGTCCAGTTCGTCCAGTACCTGCGCGGCAAGAAGAGCCCGCTCCACGACGATGTGATCTACGTGGAGGGCACGCAGGAGGACGTGGAGGTGCAGCTGGCCATGCAGTACACGGACGGCTACAACGAGGACACCTTCACCTTCGTCAACAACATCAACACCCACGAGGGCGGCACGCACCTCACCGGCTTCAAGGCCGCCCTCACGCGCACGATCAACGCGTACGGGGACAAGAACGGGCTCCTCAAGAAGAACGACCCCGGCCTCTCGGGCGACGACGCGCGCGAGGGCCTCACGGCCGTCCTCTCGGTCAAGGTCCTCGAGCCGCAGTTCGAGGGCCAGACCAAGACCAAGCTCGGGAACAGCGAGGTGCGCGGGATCGTCGAGAGCCTGGTGAACGACAAGCTCTCGACCTGGCTCGACGAGAACCCGTCGGCCGGCCGCGCCATCATCGACAAGGCGGTCCAGGCGGCGCGCGCCCGGGAGGCGGCCCGCAAGGCCCGCGACCTCACCCGCAAGCGCTCGGCGCTGGAGACGGGGATCCTGCCCGGGAAGCTGGCCGACTGCTCGGTCACCGACCCCGAGCTCTCCGAGCTGTTCATCGTGGAGGGCGACAGCGCCGGGGGCTCGGCCAAGCAGGGCCGCAACCGTAGCTTCCAGGCCATCCTTCCGCTGCGCGGGAAGATCCTGAACGTCGAGAAGGCCAGGATCGACAAGATCCTCTCCAACGTCGAGATCCGCGCCATGATCACCGCCATCGGCGCCGGGATCGGGGAGGAGTTCGACATCGGGGAGTCCCGCTACCACAAGATCATCCTCATGACCGACGCCGACGTGGACGGGGCGCACATCCGGACCCTCCTCCTCACCTTCTTCTTCCGGCAGATGAAGGAGCTCATCGAGGCGGGCCACATCTACATCGCCCAGCCGCCCCTGTACCGGGTGCAGAAGGGCAGGCAGGAGCACTACTGTTACACGGAGGACGAGCGCGACGAGATCGTCCAGCGTCTCACGGACGGGAAGGGCCGGAGCGGGATCAACATCCAGCGCTACAAGGGTCTGGGGGAGATGAACCCCGACCAGCTCTGGGAGACGACCATGAACCCGGAGCGGCGGACGCTGCTCCGGGTCACGATCGACGAGGCCACGGAGGCGTCGCTGCTGTTCGAGCGGCTCATGGGCGAGGACGTCGAGCCCCGCCGCGAGTTCATCGAGAAGAACGCCAAGTACGTGAAGAACCTGGACGTCTGAGGTCTCGCGGGGGCGGGCGACTCCCGGCGCCGGGGGGCGCGCGCCGGGCCGCGGCCGCGGGGGACCGGACCGCCCGGCGCTGTTCCCCGGTCCCTATTTCCTGCAGCTCTGCGGGCCGAACATCCCCCCGCGGCCGCCCTCCTCGCCCGCGGGGCCCGCGCCGCGCGGCCACACGTCGTCGGCCGCGTCGTCGTCCGGGAAGCGGCAGTGCGGGTCGAGGACGATGCGCCGGATCTCGCGCCCCCCGAAGTCGAGCGTCGTCCGGAAGGTCCTGGAGCCGCCGAACCACACGTCCACGGGGTAGCGGACGACGGCGGTCGAGTCGTCGACCACGGTGGCGTGGTCGGGCTTCCGGATCGCCGGCCCCTGCGGCGCGAAGTGCACGGCCAGCACCACCGGCGAGGGCATCTGCCCGTCCTGGCGCACGGTCACGGTCGTCTTCGTCCCGTCCCGCTGCACGTCCTGGATCGAGCCGTCCACGGCGTCGGTCGTGAACAGCCAGGAGTACCAGAACCAGTCCAGGTCACGGCCCAGCGCCCGGTCCATGAAGAAGGCGTAGTCCCAGGGCGAGGGGTGCCTGAAGCGCCACGCCGCGGCGTACTGGCTCATGGCCCGGGTCACGGCCGTGTCGCCCACGATCCCGCCCAGCATCGAGAGCATCATCGGGGCCTTCACGTACGCCTGGAACCCGTACATCGGCCCGCCGTAGTTGGCGTCCCACATGAGCGGGGCCTCGCGCTCGTCCCCGCTCACCCGCCCGTAGGCCTGTCCGCGCCCGTCCAGGCTCGGCCCGACCGGCCTCCCGCGCAGGTCGTCGGCCGAGAGGATGTTCATGTACTGGTTGAAGCCCTCGTCCATGAAGCCGTACCACGTCTCGTCGGTCCCGAGCGTCATGGGCCACCACTGGTGGCCTGTCTCGTGGTCGGAGGCCCCCGTGCTGGACATGATGAACATCGGGTACTCCATGCCCAGCTCGGGCCCGTCCACGTCGGTGAGGACGGGGAAGGCGTAGGGGATCCACAGCTTGGAGTAGAACTCGAGCGCGTGGCGGATGCGGGCCGGGGCCGGTGCGTACGCCTTCGCGTGCCCCGGGAGGTACATGACGTTCACCGGGATGGGGCCCCTGCCGGGGATGGTCGCCCGGGTGGCGTCCCACACGAACTGGTTGGACGTCGCGAACGCCACGTCCCCGGCCGTGTCCGCCACGAAATGCCAGACGAGGCGGTCGCCGCCGGCGGTCGCCGCGCCCGGCCCCAGCTCGTCCACGGTCACCACGTGGACGGTCGAGTCCGCGTCGAGCACGTGCGAGAGCCGCTCGCGCTCGGTCGAGGTCAGGACCTCCCCGGGATTCTGGAGCACCCCGGTCGCGCCCACCACCCAGCCGGCCGGCACGTCCACCTTCAGGTCGAAGTGCCCGAACGGGTTGTAGAACTCGGACGGGCCCAGGTAGGGGTCGGTGTCCCACCCGCCCTCGAACAGGTCGTCGTACATGGCGACCTGCGGATACCACTGGCCCACCTGGTAGAGGGAGTCGCCCCAGGCGCCCATGCGAAGGCCCCTCGTGCCCGCGGGAACGCGGGGCACGGGGAAGTGCCAGTCCGCCTCCAGCGTGAAGCTGTCGTGCGCGGCCACCGGGTCGGGGAGCGTGATCGTGGCCACGGTCGAGGCGGTGTCGTAGGCGGCCAGGATGACCTCGGGCGGGGTCGTGTCGTTCCGGCGCCGGCGGCGGGGGGGCGGGTTGAGGTCCACGGCCTTCCCGTCCACCGAGAGGCTCGTGAGGGTCATCCCGTCCGTGGTCCCCGGGAAGGCTTCGAGCCGCGCGGCTCCGGGCCGGAAGATGTTCTGGTAGAGCCGGAGGACGATCCGGTCCATCCGGCTGTCGCTGCGGTTGTGCACGATCACGCGCTCGTGGCCGGTCACCGTGCCCGCCACCGGGTCGAGGCTGGCCCGGATGGCGTAGTCGGTCCACAGCTGCCAGTAGTTCGGCCCCGGGGTTCCGGCCGAGTCCCGCGTCCCCGCCGCCAGGGCCCGGCGGATCATGTGCGTCATCGGGAGGTCGCGGCGGATGGCCCGCTCCGGGGGGGCGGAGCTCTGGGCGGCCGCGGGGCCGCTCGTCGCGACCACGGCGGCCAAGGCGAGGGACGCGAGCGGCAGGGACGCGAGAAGTCGGGCGGCGGCGGGACTCGGGGCGGACGACGTGCGGCGCATCGGGTCTCCCGTGTCGGAGTCGGGTGTCGTGCCGGCCTCCGGGCGGCTCGCGACGAGCGCCCGGCGGCGGGCATGCGCGCCGGATCCCCGGGGACGCGGCGCCGCTCAGACATACAACGAGGGCGGCTTCCGGGCGAGCCCGCCCCCGCCGTATCTTCCCACGTGGCCGCTCGCAGCACGCCGGCCGCTCCATGTCGTTTTCCGACCGAGGAGGTCCATTCGTGCCAGGACGAAGCCCAGCCCGCCGCCCCCGCCGTGTCGCCGTCGCCGCGGCCCTGCTCCCGGCCGCGCTCCTGATCCCGCTCGCGTCCGGACCGCTCCCGGCCCAGGACGCCGGCGCCTACACGTTCGTCATGCGGCTCGGCTCGGACACGATCGGCAGCGAGGTGGTCCGACGGGATCCGGGCCGCGTGGAGGTGGACATGGTGAACCGCCTGGGCGGCGGGCCCGTGCACTTCGTCCTCGACCTCCGGCCCGACGCGGCCGTGTCCGCCATGTCCGCGCGGTTCTACCGGAGCGCCTCCGACACGGCGCCCGCCCAGTCCATCGACCTCCGCCTCGAGGGAGACTCGGCCATCGCGACGCTCTCGGGCGCCACGTCACGGGTGGACCGCATGGCCACGGAGGAGGGGTCCGTCCCCTATCTGAATCCCTCCGCCGCGCTCGTCGAGCAGATCCTGAGGCGGGCCCGGGCGATGGGAGGCGCGAAGGGCGCGGCGGACACGGTGCCCGTGCTCGCCCTCCAGGACGGGACGACGCTGAAGGTGGACGTGCGCTGGCCCTCGGCCGACGAGGCCGCGCTGCACCTGGCGGGCATCGAGATGCACGCCACGGTCTCGGGGGACGGCCGCCTGCTGGAGCTGGCGATCCCGGCGCAGAACGTCCGGGTCGAGCGGGTCGAGGGCGCCCACCCGCTCCGGCCCGAGGAGATCGACTACGGGCCGCCCGAGGGCGCGCCGTACGCGGCCGAGGACGTCACGGTCCACACGCCCGCCGGCCTCGACCTCACCGGGACCCTGACCCTGCCCGACACCTCCGCCGGACCGGTGCCCGCGGTCGTCACGATCACGGGCTCCGGGGCCGAGGACCGCGACGAGCGCATCCCGTTCGTCCGGGGCTACCGGCCGTTCCGGGAGGTCGCCGACACGCTGGGCCGGCGCGGGATCGCGACGCTCCGCCTGGACGACCGCGGCGTGAACGGCTCGAGCCCGGGGCCGGACTCGGCCACCTCCGCGGACTACGCCGACGACATCCGGGCGGCGGTGGCGTGGCTCCGCGACCGGCCCGGGATCGACGGGAGTCGGATCGGGCTGGTGGGCCACAGCGAGGGCGGGATGATCGCTCCGATGGTGGCGGCCACGGACTCCTCGCTCGCGGGCATCGTCCTCATGGCGGGGACGGCGTACGACGGCCGGCGGATCCTGCGCTACCAGCTCCGGAGCGCCATCCGGAGGTCGGGCGCCTACGCCCCGGCGGAGCGCGACTCGGCGCTCGAGGCCGTGCCGGACCGGATCGAGGAGATGGCGGGGCGGAGCGCGTGGATGCGCTTCTTCCTGGAGCACGACCCGCTCGGGACGGCCCGCGAGGTGAGCGTCCCGGTCCTCATCCTCCAGGGGGAGACCGACCACCAGGTGAGCCCGGAGCAGGCCGACACGCTGGCGGCCGCGTTCCGCGAGGGTGGCGACGAGGACGTCACCCTCCGGAAGTTCCCGGACACCAACCACCTGTTCCTGGCCGACCCGAACGGCTCCCCCGAAGGCTACGCCACGCTCCCCTCCCACTCGGTGCGGCCCGAGGTCCTGGGCGCGATCGCCGACTGGCTGGCCGACCGCCTGCAGGCAGGAGAGACGAAGTGAGGAAGACCGTGCCGACGCGCGCCGCGCTCCCCGCCGCCCTCCCGCTCCTGGCGGGCGCCCTCCTGGCGCTCGGCGCCGCGGGGTGCGCCCGCCCCGACCGCGCCGGCGGGGCCGCGTCCGTGGGCGGCGACTGGGACTGGTACCGGACCATGGGGGCGACGCCGACCGGGGGCTGGGAGGGCCGCCGACGCTTCGCCTTCGCCCACTTCGAGGGTCCGGAGGCCGACGGGGCGTGGCTGAAGCGGCGCTCGGGCGAGACGATGGAGACGATCGACGCGGTCGAGGCGTCCGGCGACTCGGTCGTCCTCCGCTTCGCAGGGGACGCCGCGTTTCGGGGCCGCATCGCGGCCGACACGATCGCGGGCCTCCTCTACCGCGGCGGCGAGCCCACCGAGCGCGTGCGCCTCGTCCGCCGCTCCTCGCCCCCCGACTTCGAGCCTCCCATCCGCCTGTGGCCGGGGCCCCTGTCCGATTCGACCTACGACGTCACGATCGACCCGACCGTCCCCATGCGGGCCCGCGACGGTACCGTCCTCATGAACTTCGTGGGCCGGCCGGTGGGAAAGGGGCCGTTCGGGGTGGTGATGGAGCGGACGCCCTACCTGCGCTGGGACACGGCGGCGGCCGTGTTCTGGGGGTCGCGCGGGTACATCTACGTGAAGCAGGACGTGCGCGGGCGCGGCGGTTCGGGCGGCGTCCTGGACATGAACGACCACCAGATGCGGGACGGCTACGACGCGGTCGAGTGGGCGGCGAGCCTGCCGGGCTCGAACGGGAAGGTGGGGATGGTGGGCCGCTCCAACCCGGGCCTGTACGCCTGGTACGCGGCCATCGCCGCGCCGCCCCACCTGGCCACGATCGCGCCGCAGGTCGCCACGGCCGACCCGATCCGGATCGTCCCCTACATCGACATGGTGTTCTCGCCCACGATCGTCCCGTGGCTGTGCCTCACGAAGGTGAAGGACGAGCTCTCGGACATGAGCGACGTCGACGAGGTGAGAGCCTTCCGTCATCTCCCGGTGATCGACGCCGACACGCTGGCCGGCTGCCCCCGCCGCCAGTTCTGGCTGGACTGGTTCGACCACCAGAGCCAGGACGCCTACTGGAAGCGGCTGGGGGTCGAGAACCACCTGGACCGAGTGAAGGTGCCGGTCCTGGGGATCGCGGGCTGGCACGACGACGCGCGCGGGACGATCCGGAACTACGCGGTCATGAGCCGGCTGCCCGACCACCCGTTCCTGCGGGTCGTGATGGACGCCGGGGCGCACAAGGGGATCGATTACGTGCACGGCCACTTCGGCCCGCGGGCGCGCATCCAGCCGCGGCTCCTCCAGCTCCGCTGGTTCGACCACTACCTCAAGGGGATCGACAACGGCGTGGACCGGGAGGCGCCGCTCGACTTCTTCCTCCAGGGACCGAACGTGTGGACGAAGGAGGAGGCGTGGCCGCTGGCGCGCACCAAGTGGACGCCCTTCTACCTGCACTCGGGCGGCGCGGCGAATACCTCGGCCGGGGACGGCACGCTGGACACGATCCCGCCGGGGGCCGGCGGGGAGGCGGGCGCCGCGGCCGACACGTTCACCTACGATCCCGGCGACCCGACCCCCTACCTGGTCGACGCGCGCGAGCTCGAGCTGTCGCTGAACGAGGACTACGCCGACGTCGAGCGGCGGCGGGACGACATGCTGACGTTCACGACCGCGCCGCTCCGGGACTCGCTCCGGATCGAGGGGCCGATGACGGCCACCCTGTGGGCGGCCACCGACCGGAAGGACACGGACTGGCACGTCATGATCCTGGACGTCCACCCGGACGGCCGCGCCATGCGCATCCAGGACGGGATCATGCGCGCCCGCTTCCGGAACGGCTTCGACCGGCCCGAGCTTCTCACGCCCGGGAAGGTCGAGAAGTACGACATCGACGTGTGGTTCACGGCGATGGTGCTCCCGCCGGGCCACCGGCTCCGGGTCACCGTGGAGTCGGCGGCGTTCCCCAAGTACGACCGGAACCTGAACACTGGCGGGGACAACGAGCGGGACACGGCGTACGTCTCCGCCCACCAGCGCGTCCTGCACGACGCCGCGCACCCCTCGCATGTGACGCTGCCGGTGATCCCGGAGTGACGTGACCGCCTCGTGCGCCCGGCCCCGACTCCTTGACACCGGGCGGCGCCCGTAGAGAGGTTTTCGAAACAGGCAGACGAATTCGGATCGCGCAGCGCGGCCGTCCCCGCGGGAATCGTTTCGGGCGCCGCGCCGTTCCAGGCGCCTCAACCCGGAGGTCTTCCATGCGTGCGCCCCGTTGGCCAATCGCCATTCTCCGCTTCTGCACCCTTTTCGTCGCGGCCGCGTCCCTGTCGGCGCTGGCGCCGGCCGCGCTCGTGGCGCAGGGTGCCGCCGGGACCGGACAGGTCCAGGGGACGGTGACGTCCGCACAGGGCGAGCCCGCCTCCTTCGCCGAGGTCAGCGTGGCCGGCACCCAGCTCGGCACGCTCACCGACCAGAGCGGCCACTACGCCCTCGCGGACGTCCCCGCGGGACGGCAGGTGATCCTCGTCCGGCGGCTGGGCCTCAAGCCCGACTCCGCCACGGTCCAGGTGCCGGCGGGGGGCTCCGTCCAGCAGGACTTCACGCTGGTGGCGGACCGCCTCAGCATGGAGGCGATCGTGGTGACGGGCAGCCGGACCCCGCAGACGAAGCTCCTGTCCAGCAACGCGATCACGACGCTGAACTCCGAAGAGGTGGCGCAGAAGGAGGCGCGCAGCACGGCCGACCTCCTCAAGGCCGTTCCGGGCTTCTACGTGGAGAGCTCGGGCGGGAACGTGGGCAACAACCTGTTCGTGCGCGGGCTGCCGGCCGACGGCTCGTACCGGTACGTCGCGCTCATGGAGAACGGGATGCCCGTGTACGACGCCACGGAGCTCTCGTTCGTCAACTCCGACATCTTCGTCCGCACGGATGCGAGCCTGGACCACATCGAGGCGGTCCGGGGCGGCAACTCCGCCCTGTACGGAGGCAACGCGCCGGGCGGCGTGGTCAACTTCATCTCCAAGACCGGAGGTCCCGAGCTCTCCGGGACGATGAAGGCGCGGGTCGGCACCGGCGGCCTGGCGCGCTACGACCTGAACGTCGGGGGCCCCATCGCCGACGACTGGCGCTTCGACGTCGGGGGCTTCTACCGCTATGACAACGGCATCCGCTACGCGGGCTTTCCCGGCTCGAAGGGCGGCCAGATCGAGGCCAACGTCACCCGTCTCCTGGACAACGGCTACATCAGGCTGTACGCCCGGTACCTGAACGACCGCAACATCTTCTACCTGCCGACGCCGTTCGCCGGCGACTTCGCCCAGAACGGGGACCTGCAGAGCTTCGATTACGTTCAGGGATTCGCGAGCGACGGCACGATGACGACCGACGAGGGCGTGGACGTCCGGGTCCCCCTCCCGCGCGGGAACGGGGACCTGGTGCTCCCCCTCGACAACGGCCAGCACCAGAACGGCTTCTTCGGCATGGCCGAGGCGAGCCTGGGCCTGCCGGGCGACTGGACCCTGAAGAACAAGCTGCGGGTCATGTCGGTCCACCACACGTGGAACGCGCTGCTCCCGAACGATGTGCGGGATGCGGCGACCTGGGCCCAGGGCTTCGTGGACGGGACTCCCGGCGGGACCTCCTTCCGGCTCCTGTGCACCAACGTCCGCGACGCGAGCGGTGCGAAGATGCCGTTCGGGAGCGCCTCCTGCCCGGACCCGAACGGACTGGTGGGACTGGACGGCGAGTGGCACGTGGACCTTCCGATGTCGGACGTGTCGGACCAGGTCGAGGTCACGCGCCATTTCGACTCGGGTGACGTGGGCCACGATGTGACCCTCGGCGGCTACTTCGGGCACTACACGGCCGACAACACCTGGTACTTCAACGACATCCTCACCAGCGTGCAGTCACGTCCCCACTTCCTGGACCTCCAGGTCCTGGACGCCGGCGGGGACGTGATCCGACAGGTCACGGCCGACGGCTTCCGCCAGTATCTGTCCCTGTACGTGAACGGCACCGGGAACGTGGATGTGGCCGCGCTGTTCGGCGGGGACCAGATCCAGATCGGCGACCGGACCCGCCTGGACCTCGGCGTACGCTACGAGCACAACGACTACCAGCAGGACGACGAGAACACCTCCACGTTCGATCTGGGTGGACCCACCGACGCGGACAACGCGGTGCCCTTCGGGAACGGGACGTTCAGCCGGGTCAAGGTCCACTTCGACGACTGGGCGGCGTCGGTCGGCCTCAACTACAGCCTCTCGGACCAGGCCACGGTATACGGCCGCGTGAGCCGGGGCTACAAGATGCCCATCCTCTCGAATTTCCTGTTCGCGACCGATCCCACCGACCCGTCCTTCCCGAACGTCGCGGAGACCCTGTGGCAGGGCGAAGGGGGGCTCAAGTTCGGTTCGCCCCGCCTGGGATTGTCGGCGGTGGGCTACTGGCTGCAGCTGGAGAACTTCCCGAGCCAGGACGTACGGATCACGTCGGGCGGCCAGACGGAGTTCATCACGGACTTCGTGGGGAAGAGCCGCACCTTCGGCGCCGAGCTCGAGGCCGTGGCGCAGCCCGTCGAGGGTCTCTCCTTCAACCTGAACCTCACGGCGCAGCGGCCGACCTACACGAGCTTCGTGGCGGGCGGGGACACGCTGGATGGGAACCGGGTGCGCCGCATCCCGCAGATCTTCGGGAGCCTGGACGGCGCCTACGAGGTGCAGGGCTTCCGGGTGCGGGGGGCGTGGCACTTCACCGGTCACCGCTTCGCCGATGATGCGAACCAGGTCGACCTCCCGGCCTTCAGCGTGTTCGACGCGGGCCTCTCCTATCGGCTCCACCAGGGCGTGCGGATGGACCTGAACGTCCTCAACCTGGCGGACGGCCACGGAGTGACCGAGGGGAACCCCAGGCTCGACCAGACGGTGGGCCGGACCTCCAACATCTTCCTCGCGAGGCCGATCCTTCCCCGGCGCTTCACGCTGGGCGTGACGTACGAGTTCTGAGGACCGGGGGCCGCGCCTCCGGGACCGTCCGGCCCCGGAGGCTCCGGCCCGTGCACAGCTTCATCCACGGTCGTTCCGGTCCCGGGTGGTCCGTGGGGGCATCTTAGCGGCGGCCCTCGGCGCGTCGGCCCTCGGGGCCGCGGGCTGCCCCTCCTTCCGAGACGCGGCCTCCCGGGATACGGCGAGCGCCGGCGCGGTGGCGTCACCGGACTCCGCGGTCGTGGGAGGGGGGGATGCCGGGCCGGGATCCGGTCGGTCCGCCGGCCGCGGAGCAGCCGACTCCGCCCGCACCCTCACCGAGATGCGCGACGTCGACCTCGGGATCGTCCCCGACGTGTCGATGCACGTCTTCTACCTGCGCGGCTATCTCACCCGCCGGAGTCCCGGCCGGCCCGTGACGCTGGACGACCAGGCCAGCTACGTCCAGCACGTGGACACGGCCGCCACCTTCATCGCCTACCGGCAGCTCGCCAACCTGCTGAACCGGCATGTCTTCGACTATGACGGCGCGCCGCTCGAGGACCTCGAGGTCGGCGAGAAGGAGGACGACACGACCCGGATCGAGCTCAAGGCGAACCTCTCGCACGCCCTGGGCGTCCAGATCTCGATCGACGGGAAGCCGGAGGTCACCCCGGACGGGAAGGTCCGGGTGCGGACCTCCTCCATCCACGCGCTCGGCATCTCGGTGGGTGGACTTCTGCACCTGCTGGGCCTCCAGGGTGGGGACGTCGTTCATCCGAAGCACGCGCCCGGGGTGACGCTGAGCGGAGACGATGTCATCCTGGATCCGCCCTCGATGCTGCCCCCGCCGCGTACGCGGGGCAGGGTGGTGGGCGTCAGCGTGGGGCGGAGCGGCCTGGGGCTCACGTTCGGCTCGCCCGCGGGAGCGGACGACGGGCACGGCACGGGCGGCCGGCTCGGCCCCGCCGGCCGGGGCCGATACCTCGTCTACAGGGGCGGGACGGTGCGGATCGGTCGGCTCACCATGCGGCGTGCCGACCTCGTGATCCTGGACGCCGACACGTCCGACGCCTTCGACTTCGACGTCCGGCGCATGCACCGGCAGCTCCAGGCCGGGTACGTGAAGGTCGAGCCCGACGGGGGACTCACCGTGCATGCGCCGGACTTCGCGGACATCGGAAGTCCGCGGGCGCGGCGGCGTGGGGTGTCCGGGGCAAGGCGGCGTCGTTAAGGAAGCCGCCGCCCGTCACCCGCGTCGAACAGGTGGAGCCTGTCCCGGCGAAAGCGGACGCCGACGCGGTCGTCCACCCGGACGGCGCGCTCGGCCGGCACGACGGCCCGGATCTCGCCCCGGCCGTCCGGCCGCGCCAGGTGCAGCAGCAGCTCGCTGCCCAGGGGCTCGACGACCTCGACCGTGGTCGTGAGGTCGGGTGGCTCCGCCGCTCCGTCGGGGTCCACGAGCCGGACGTCCTGCGGGCGCACGGCCACGACCACCCGGCCGTCCACCGCGGTCTCGGCCGGCAATCGGTCCGAATCCACCTCGAGCGCGAAGCCCGGGGCCGCCACACGCGTCCGGCCGCCGTCGGCCCGCAGCTCGCCTTCGAAGAAGTTCATCTCCGGGGATCCCACGAACCCGGCCACGAAGCGGTTGGCGGGCCTCCCGTAGATCTCCATGGGCGGGGCCACCTGCTGGAGGACCCCATCGCGGAGCACGGCCACGCGCTGACCCAGCGTCATGGCCTCCTCCTGGTCGTGGGTCACGTAGATCATGGTGGCTTCGAGCCGCCGGTGGAGGCGCGCGAGCTCGGCCCGGGTCTGGACCCGCAGGCGCGCGTCCAGGTTGGACAGGGGCTCGTCGAACAGGAAGGCCAGCGGCTCGCGCACGATGGCGCGCCCGAGGGCCACGCGCTGCCGCTGTCCGCCCGAGAGCTGCCCGGGCTTCCGCTCCAGGAGGCCCTCAAGGTCGAGCGCCCGGGCCGCATCCTGGACCCGCCGGTCGATCTCCTCCCCGGACGTCCCGCGCATCCGCAGCCCGAAGCCCAGGTTCCGGGCCACGCTCATGTGCGGATAGAGCGCGTAGCTCTGGAAGACCATGGCGATGTCCCGCTCCTGGGGCGGGAGGCCGGTGACGTCCCGGTCGCCGATCAGGATCCGCCCGCCCGTCGGAGTCTCCAGGCCCGCCACCATGCGCAGCGCCGTGCTCTTCCCGCAGCCCGAGGGGCCCACCAGCACCAGGAGCTCGCCGTCGCGCACGGCCAGGTCGAGGGCGCGGGCGGCCACGTGGCCGTTGGGATAGACCTTGTCGACGCTCTCCAGGGTCACCGAAGCCATGACATCTCTCCCATCATCCCTTGACCGCCCCCGCCGTCAGCCCCTGGACGATCCGCCGCTGGAAGAGGAGGACCATGAGGGCCACCGGGGCCGAGGCCACGATCGCCGCGGCCAGGATCTCGCCCCACGGCACCTGGTACTGGCCGCGGAAGAGGGCGATGGCCACGGGGACGGTCTGCCGCTCCGGCCCGAGGGTGAACGAGAGGGCGAAGAGGAACTCGTTCCAGCTGTAGAGGAAGGTGAGGATGGCCGTCGTGGCCAGCCCCGGCAGGGCCAGGGGCAGCACGACCTCCCGGAAGGCCCTCAT